>Ga0075163_10000924_pt1 | contig 39209 bp, 32 predicted proteins | sample JI1023141ADNA_FD_71478 | JGI IMG/M metagenome (GOLD analysis project Ga0075163, IMG submission 71478) | Wastewater effluent complex algal communities from Wisconsin, to seasonally profile nutrient transformation and Carbon sequestration -... | ecosystem: Engineered > WWTP > Effluent > Algae...
TTGCTCGACGACCTCGGGGTCCGGCCGCTGCCCGCGTGACCCGCCGCATATCGCGCGGCCCGCGGTGCGCAGCGGGCGTGGCAGCGATCTCAGCTCACGATCGCGGCGTTTCGGCCGCGAGCGGCAGGTGCGGTACAACCGACGCACATGCCGGATCTGGACTCGGTCACCGAAACCTCCGCGCTGAGCGCCGCGCCGGGCCTGCAACTGCCCGCGGGTCCGCTGGCGGCCCACGCCGACGAGGTCTTCGAGCGCGTGAGCCCCTACGACGGCGACGGTTTTAGAAACCACTGTCGCCGTCTGTTTCACCTGACCGAGCTGTTGATGATCAAGAACCGGGCGCAGATGGACCGCGACGTCGCCTACGCGATCGCCATGTGCCACGACCTCGGCATCGTCAGCCGCGACGACACCGGCCCGACCTACCTCGCCCGCAGCCGCGCGCTGTTCGAGCGCGAGACCGCCGGCTACGACCTGCGCGTGGCCGACGACGTCGTCGACGAGTGCATGCTCTACAACCATCGCCTGCTGCCGGTGCCGAACCTGAGCCCGCAGGCCGACGCGTTTCGCCGCGCCGTCCAGATCGAGCACACGCACGGCATCATCCGCTTCGGCCTCGACGCGGCGCCGGTCCGCGCGGTCTTCGAGCGGTACCCGCGCGGCAACTTCGACCGCGTGCTCCTCGACTTCACGTGGCGCACCCTGCGGCGCGAGCCGTGGACGATCGTCAACGGCATCTTCTTTTAAAAACACCGATCTCCACGGACGCAGCGACATGACCGACCGACCCGAACTCAGCCCGCAGCAGACCCTCGAGCTCGAGGCCGCCGCGTTTCGCAGCCTGGTCGCGCACCTGCGCGAGCGCAAGGACGTGCAAAACCTCGACCTGATGAACCTCGCCGGCTTCTGCCGCAATTGCCTGTCGCGCTGGTATCAGGAGGCCGCCGAGGCGCGCGGCCTCGCGGTCGGCCAGGACCAGGCGCGCGAGACCGTGTACGGCATGCCGTACAGCGAGTGGAAGGCCAAGCACCAGAAATGACCCACGAGCAGCTCGAGGTCGCCACGCGGGGCCGCGGCATCGTCGACATCACCGCGCAGGTCCAGGCCGTCGTCCAGCGCAGCGCGGTGCGGACGGGCCTGTGCCACCTCTTCATCCACCACACCAGCGCCTCGCTGATCGTCACCGAGAACGCCGACCCCGAGGTCCACCGCGACCTCGAGCGCTTCATGTCTCGCCTCGTCCCCGACGGCGACCCCCTGTTCAAACACGACGACGAGGGCCCCGACGACATGCCCGCGCACGTGCGCAGCGTGCTGACGCAGACCAGCCTGGCCGTCCCGGTCGTCGACGGCCGCTGCGACCTCGGCACCTGGCAGGGCCTCTACGTGTGGGAGCACCGCCACGCGCCGCACCGCCGGCGCGTCACCGTCACCGTCGTCGGCTGAGAGTCAACATGTCCCGAAGTCCATCCGACACGCCGCTGCGGCGCGCGCTCTCGAAGACCATGACCCGCACGATCGCCGGCTACGGCTTGATCGGCGCGGGTGACCACGTGATGGTCGCCGTCTCCGGCGGCAAGGACAGCTACACGCTGCTGGACCTGCTGTGGCACGCGCGCGCCCGGGCCCCGTTCGAGTTCGAGATCACCGCCGTCCACCTCGACCAGGCCCAGCCCGGCTACGACGGCCGCCCGCTCGCCGCCTGGCTCGAGTCGTTCGGCGCGCCGCACCAGATCCTCCGCGAGGACACGTACTCCGTGGTGCTCGAGCACACCGCGCCCGGCGGCACCTACTGCGCCGTGTGCTCGCGCCTGCGCCGCGGGATCCTCTATACCGCGGCGCAGCGGCTCGGCTGCAACAAGATCGCGCTCGGGCACCACCGCGACGACGCGCTCGAGACCCTGCTGATGAACCTGTTCTACGGCGGCAAGCTGCAGGCGATGCCCGCCGGCTACACCACCGACGACGGCCGCTTCCAGGTCATCCGCCCGCTGATCGAGTGCGCCGAGGTCGACATCGCCGCGCACGCCCGCGACGCCGGCTACCCGATCCTCCCGTGCAACCTGTGCGGCTCGCAGGACGGCCTGCGCCGCGAGGCGATGGGCAAGCTGCTCGACGACCTCGAGCGCGACTCGCCCAACCTGCGCGCCGTCATGCTGTCCGCGCTCAAGAACGTCAGCCCGACGCACCTGCTCGACCCGCGCCTGCTCGGCCGCGCGGGGGCTTCCACGTCGGACCCGCCGCTGCCGGCCGGTCCGCGGCGCCTGCCGGTGCTGTCCTGAGGGGCATGTCCCCCGGGACATGTGCGCATCAACCCGGCGGCCGCAGCGGTGCGACCTTGTCGCCGACGATCTCGAGCGCCTCGGGGTGCCCGCCGTAGTAGGACGCCATGCCGACGTCGATGCACCAGACCTTGCCGTCGCAGTTGCGAACGATGCCTTCGGTGTGGACGGTGTGGCCGACGACCATGCGCTTGATGGCGAGCGCGGCGAGGGTCTCGTCGGCGACGGCGCAGTCGGCCGGCGTGGGGTCCTGACAGAAGCGGCGGGTCCACAGCGGGGACTCCTCGCCCTGCAGGATGTCCGGGGAGATCTCCCCCTCGCCGCGGAGCCAGCGCTGGGTCTCCGCGTTGATCGCGTCGAGGCCGCGACGCACGTGCTGCGGGAGCACGCCGCCGTGGGCGAACACCGTGTCGCCGACCACGAGCGCGACGGGCCGGTCTGCGAGCTTGCGCGCATAGGGTCCGCCGGGCGCGAACGCGAGCAAGCGGCCGCGCATCGCCGGCGGGGCCTGGGCGGCGCGCGGGTCGTTCAGGTCGACGCCGGGGACCTCGGCGAAGTCGACGAAGCCGCCGGCGGTGACGTAGCGGAGGTCGCCGGCGGCGTTCATCAGCTCGTGATTGCCGTTCAGGACGTGCAGCGCGCCGCCGGCCTGTTTGGCCTCGCCGACGAGCCGCTCGAGCAGCTCGAGGATCTTTCGCTCGCCGTCGCCGCGGTCGAGCTGGTCGCCGGTCTGGACGACCACGAGGTCCTTGCCGATCCAGCGGTCCTGGTCGTCGATGGCGCCGGCGAGGCGGAGCACCGCGCGCGTCGCCTCGAAGTCGCCGTGGACGTCGCCGATCGCCACCAGGCGCGGGGGGGCCGGCAAACGGGTCGTCGGGCCTGGCGCCGGGGGTGACTGCGGGCTCGCGGACGACGAGGGCTTCGCGGGTCCGGGCGCGACGGCGGGCGGCGCGGCGGCGGGCGGCGGCGAGGCCTCGCCGTCGCAGCCTGCGCTCGTGAGCGAGAGCAAGACGAGGGCGATGGACGGGCGCATGCCGGGAGGGTAGCAGTGTTCGGGCGGACACGCGCTGCATCGCGCCTCGCGCGCGGATCGGCCTTCGTCTGCAATTTGCGGCGCGTGGTCGGTGTCACCACATCTGATGCCCTGCCGCCGACGATCGCGGTAACGTGGGACGATCCATGCATCTAAGCGCGCGGGTAGAAGTGGGAAGGATCCTCGTCGTGGACGACGAGGCGACGATGCGGCGGCTCCTGGAGAAGCTGCTGAAGATGGAGGGCTATGAGGTCGCGCTGGCGAGCAGCGGCGAGCAGGCGCTCGGCGAGCTGTTCAAGCACGGCGCCGACACCGTGCTGCTCGACATGCGCATGCCGGGCATGAGCGGGCTCGACGTCTGCCGGCAGATCCGCAACCACCCGCGCAGCTTGCACACGCCGGTCGTGTTCATCACGGCGGTGAACGACCGCGAGCTGCGGCGCAAGGGCATGGAGGCCGGCGCCGACGACTTCTTGAGCAAACCCTTCGACGAGGTCGAGCTGCTGGCGCGCATCCGCAACAGCGTGCGTGTCAAGCGCTACTACGACAACATCGAGCAGCAGAAGGAGCAGCTCGAGGAGGCGGTGCGCGAGCGGACCGCGGCGCTGCACGACGCGATCGGTCGGCTGACGCAGATCCAGGTCGACCTGCGGGCCTCGCAGGAGGAGACGATCTACCGCCTGTCGCGCGCGGCGGAGTTTCGCGACGACGAGACCGGGCAGCACCTGCAGCGGATGAGCCGCTACTGTCAGATCGTCGCCCGCCACATCGGCCTCGACGAGGCGACCTGCGAGCTGCTGCGCATCGCCAGCCCGATGCACGACGTCGGCAAGCTGGGGATCCCCGACCGCATCCTGCTCAAGCCCGGGCGGCTGACCGCGGACGAGTTCACGATCATGAAGGGCCACGCGGAGATCGGGTATCGCATCCTGGTCGGCTCCGACGCGACGCCGCTGAAGATGGCCGCGACGATCGCCCACACCCACCACGAGAAGTGGGACGGCAATGGTTACCCGCGCGGGCTCAAGGGTGAGGACATCCCGCTGGCGGGGCGCATCGCGGCGATCGCCGACGTGTTCGACGCGCTGACCAGCTCGCGCCCGTACAAGCCGGCGTGGAAGCTGGACGACGCGCTGCAGCTGATGCGCATGAACCGCGGCACGCACTTCGACCCGACGCTGATCGACGCGTTCTTCGCGGCGCTCCCGGAGATCCTCGAGATCCGCGAGCGCTTCGTCGACGAGCCCGAGGCGCCTGCCCCGGACGTCGCGCTACAGCCGAGCCCGGCCGCTCAGTAGGCGCGGCGCAGGTCGGCGGGGTCGCTGCGCTCGGGGTCCTTCTCGCGCTCGGCCTCGGCCTCGACGGTGGTCCGCGCGGTCGGCTCGGCCTGCAGCCGGGCGAACGGGATCGGCTCGTCGCTGAGCTCGCACACGCCGTAGCTGCCGTCCGTGATGCGCCGCAGCGCGTCCTCGATCTGCTGCAGGCGCGCCCGCTCGTGGTCCGCGAGGCTCCACTGGGTCAGCTGCGCCGCCTCCTGCGCCGCGGCGTCCTGACGGTCGCCGGTGTCCGGCACGAGGTCGCCGGTCGCGACGGCCGTGACGACCTCTTCTTGACGCAGCCGCAACAGCACGTCGCGCTCGGTCTCCAGGCGGCTCCGCAGGCCCTCGACCTGCTCGGGGGTGAGATGCTCCATCCCCTTCCTGTAACCGCGATGGCCCCCGCCGTCGAGCCGCGCGTATCCCCGTAGTTTGTGGTAGATCGGGGTCGGTGACTGAATTCGACCACGATTACATCGTCGTCGGCTCCGGCTTCGGCGGCGCCGTGTCCGGCCTGCGACTGACCGAGAAGGGCTACCGCGTCCTCATGCTCGAGAAGGGCATGGAGCTCGGACCGAAGGACTTCCCCAAGTCGAACTGGAACCTCAAGCGCTGGCTGTGGATGCCCCGCCTCGGCTGGCGCGGCCTGTTCCAGATGAAGTTCTTTCGCCACGTCACCGTGCTCTCCGGCGTCGGCGTCGGCGGCGGCTCGCTCGTCTACGCCAACACCCTCCCGGTCCCCAAGCGCGCCTTCTTCGAGCAGGCCAGCTGGGCCCACCTCGCCGCCTGGGAGACCGAGCTCGGCCCGCACTACGCCACCGTGCGGCGCATGCTCGGCGCCGTCCCGAACCCGAGCTTCACGCCGGTCGACCGCATCATGAAGAGCGTCGCCGACGACATGGGCAAGTCGTTCGAGAAGACCCACGTCGCCGTCTACTTCGGCGAGCCCGACAAGACCGTGCCCGACCCGTACTTCGGCGGCTCCGGCCCCGAGCGCACCGGCTGCAACTACTGCGGCGGCTGCATGCTCGGCTGCCGCTTCGGCGCCAAGAACACGCTCGACAAGAACTACCTGTTCTTCGCGCGCAAGCGCGGCATGCAGCTGCTCGCCGACACCGAGGTCACCGCGGTGCGCCCGCTCGAGGGCGGCGGCTACCGCGTCGAGGCGCTGACCGGCCGCTCGCTGCTGTGGCGCAAGAAGCGGGTGTTCACCGCGCGCAACGTCGTGTTCTCCGGCGGCGTGCTCGGCACCGTCGAGCTGCTGCTGCGCATGCAGAAGGACCCCGAGGGCCTGCCGAAGCTGTCCGCGAGGCTCGGCGACGCCGTCCGCACTAACAGCGAGTCGCTGATCGGCGTGGTCGGCGAGAAGCGCGACCAGGACCTGTCGCGCGGGATCGCCATCGGCTCGATCATCCAGACCGACGAGCACTCGCACGTCGAGCCGGTCCGCTACCCCGCGGGCTCCAACTTCTTTCGCACGATGATGGCCCCGCACGTCGCCGGCGAGAGCAGCCTCGTGCGCGTCGCCCGGGTCGTCGGCACCGTCGTGCGCCACCCGATCAAGATGGTCCGCGCCCTGACCGTGCCGGACATGTCGAAGTACAGCATCATCCTCCTCTATATGCGCAGCGCCGAGGGCACGCTGCGCTTTCGCCTCGGCGTCGGCGACGGCCTCGGCACCGCGCTCAGCACCGGCAAGGCCCCGAACGCGTCGATCGCCGAGGCCACCGAGATCGCCGAGCGCGTCGCCGAGAAGATCGACGGCCTGCCGATGTCCATGGTCCAGGAGACGATCTTCAACATCCCGACCACCGCGCACATCCTCGGCGGCTGCTGCATGGGCGACTCCCCAGAGACCGGCGTCATCGACCACCGCCACCGCGTGTTCGGCTACGACGGCCTCTACGTCATCGACGGCTCGGCCGTCTCGGCCAACCCCGGCGTCAACCCCTCGCTCACGATCGCCGCCCTCGCCGAGCGCGCCATGACCTTCATCCCCGCCAACGTCTCGGTCACGCCCTGAAGTCTTCGGCCTGAAGTCGTCACCCCCGACGCGCCCGCGAGCCCCGCCGCCGCGGAATTCTCGCGGCCTCGGCGGTAGAAGGCCCCGCCGCGCCGTCCGCTTGCCGGGCCGGCGCGACCGTGCGATATGCTCCGCTCGGCAATGCGCCCCTTCCTGCTCGCCCCGGCCTCACCGACCGCCCGACTCGCTCCGGTCGGATCGGGCGCCGTCGGATCGGGCTCCGTCGGATCGGGAGGGCGGCGTTGAAGGGCTGGCGCCTGCCGAAGACGCTCCCGCCGTGGCGCGAGGTCATGGCCACCGCGGAGCGCGACTCGTGGCACCCGCTGCTGTACGACCGCCGCGACCAGGCCCACGCGGAGGCGCTCGACGACCTGATGAGCAGCGGCGAGGTCGCGTTCGTGCACGACACGATCGACGCCCAGCTGCGCGACCTCATCAAGTGCCGCGCGCCGAACCGGCAGTACACCGACGACGAGCTGGCGGCCGCGGCCGCGGACGCGCTGGCCAGCACCGGCGCGCAGAGCTACGGGCGCTGGGCGTTCTTCCCGTGGTCGCGGCGCATGGTCCACCTGCTGCCGCCGGAGGAGTTCACGGAGGTCCGCGCCGACCGCAACCGCAACAAGATCACGAAGGCCGAGCAGGCGCTGCTGCGGCGCCTGAAGATCGCGCTGGCGGGGCTCAGCGTCGGCAACGCGGTCGCCAACTCGCTCGCGCTCGAGGGCGTGTTCGGCGAGCTGCGCATGGCCGACTTCGACGCGCTCGACCTGTCGAACATGAACCGCATCCGCTGCGGCGTGCACCACATCGGCGTCAACAAGGCGGTGATCACCGCGCGCCAGATCTTCGAGCAGAACCCGTACGCCAACCTGGTGCTCTACACCGACGGCGTGACCCCGGAGAACATCGGCGAGTTCATCGACGGCGACGGCGAGAGCGGCCGCGTCGACGTCGTGATCGACGAGTGCGACAGCCTCTACATCAAGATCAAGCTGCGCGAGGAGGCCCGCGCCCGCCGCCTCCCGGTGATCATGGAGACCAGCGACCGCGGCATGCTGGACATCGAGCGCTTCGACCTCGAGCCCGCCCGCCCGATCCTTCACGGCCTGCTCGGCGGCCTCGGCGCGGCCGACATCCTGCAAATTCCCCCGCCGGCCCGCCTCGGCCTCATCCTCCAGATCATCGGCGAAGCGACGATCTCCCCGCGCCTCGCCGCGTCGCTGCTCGAGTTCGGGCACACCCTGCGCGGCCTGTCCCAGCTCGGCTCCGACGTCACCCTCGGCGGCGCCACCACGACCACCGCCGTCCGCCGCCTCGGCCTCGGCGCGCCGCTCGCCTCGGGCCGCGTGTTCATCGACGTCAGCGGCGCGCTGGCCGACGTCCGCTCGCCCGAGCCGCCCGCCGCCGACGTCGCCCGCGTCCGCTTCGACCGCGAGGTCGCCGTCGTCCGGGCCCTCGTCGAACAGGCGATCTTGGCGCCCTCGGACGGCAACAATCAGCCCTGGAAATTCCACTACCGCGGCGAGCGCGTGCTGCAGGTGCTGTTCGACCCGATGCGCGCGGCCGGCGGCATCGACGCGCCGTTCGAGCGGCAAAACGCCTATGTAGCGATCGGCGCCGGCATCGAGAACATCGCGCTCACCGCCGGCGCGCAGGGCCTGGTCGCGAAGATCGACCTGTTCCCGCAGGCCAACAACGAGGATCTGGTCGCGTCGATCCGCCTGGAGGAGCTCGCCGGTCCCCCCGTCCCCGATCCGCTGCACGAGCAGATCGCCCAGCGCCGCACGAATCGTCGACCCGGCACCCGCAACAACCTCACACCCGTCCACGCCCAGGTCCTGACCTCGGCCGCCCGCGACGGCGGCGCGAAGCTCCAGCTGTGCACCGACCGCGAATCCATGGACGAGCTCGGTCGCCTCCTCGGCGAGGCCGACCGCCTGCGACTGCTGTCGCCCGCCCTCCACGCCCACTTCCTGCGCCAGATGCGATGGACGCAGGACGAGGCGCTGCGCACCCGCGACGGCCTCCCACCCGAGCTCCTCGCCAGCGGCCCCGGCGAGCTCGTCACCTTCAATCTCATGCGCTCGGGCACCGTCCCCAAGCTCCTGCGCGACATCCACGGCGGCGCCGGCCTCGCCACCAGCGCCATCCAGGCGGTGGCCTCGAGCGCCTCGGTCGCGTTCCTGACGTTCCCCGGCACCACGCCGGAGGCGTTCGTCCGCGGCGGCCGGGCGATGCAACAATTGTGGCTGACCGCGACGGCCCTCGGCCTCGCGGTCCAGCCGTGGAACAGCCTGCTGCAGCTGTTCGCCCGCGTGGAGCGCTTCCAGGGCGCCGGCCTCGACAAGCGCGAGATGCGTCAGGTGCTCGACCTGCGCGAACGCTTCTCCCGCTGCTTCAAGGTCTCCCTCAGCGACGCGGAGATCCTTCTGTTTCGCCTGTTCTACGCCGACCCGCCCGCGCAGCGCTCGCTTCGCCGCCCCGCCGACGCGGTCCTCACCGTCGAACGCCCCGGCTGAGTGGATCCACCGGCGGCAGATTCACTCACGGTGGATCCACTTTCACCAGATCCATCACCAGAGCCAGGCGGCCACCGGCACAATCGCCGGCCGCGAGCGAGTCACGGCACGACCCGCTCGGACTGCACCGAGCGCTCGCGGGGCACGCCGGACCACATCACCGGGCGCTCGTCCTCGAGGTTCTGCGCGAAGCCCCGGACCACCTTGCGCATGCCCTTCGGCACCGTCATCAGCCGCTGCGGGTCGCCCCAGATGAAGGTGGACACGTACTTCGGGTTTGGATACGGGTACTCGCCGACCGTGTGATCGGGCACCAGGCCGATCGTCGAATAGAACTCCAGCACGTGCTGATGGGAAAATCCCACCGCCCGCGACGCCCGCCGCTGCCGCGCCACCGCCATCGCCAGCAACATCAACACCGAGCTCAACCCGGTCCGCCTCCAGTGCTCCTCCACCCATAGACCGCTCAGCTCCACCACCTGCTCGCCGCCCCAGCGGGCCAGCGCGTGCTGCAACTGCGGCGTATCTCCGATCGCCAGCTCCACCGGCAGCGGCGCATCATCGTGGCGCTCATAAACCCCGACGCCACCCGCGATCTCGCCGTTCGTGTGATCGGTGGCCGAGATCAGGTACACGCCTTTCCAGGTCATCCGCGTTTGGTGAGGGGCCGCCGCCGCCTCCGAACGAAACCTGGAATAACACGCGTGCTGCCTGCGAAAGAAGTACTCCGTGAAGTCCGGGTGACTCGCGGCCTCGATGACCTCCAGCTGCAACAGGTGGGCGCCCTCCATGGCCGCTGCCCGTCCCTGTGTGTGTGGCTCGGTGTATGTCTCATCCTGAAGACGGGTCATCGGTTGGTCCGGGGGGAAGGCGAGTAAAGACAGGCCCGACGCCCGTCTGCCCCTCCCTCGCGGGTAGCGGGCATCCGCGGCGATCGGGATCACCAGGCGGGATCCCGAGGCGGCCTCGGCGGCGGTGTCGGGCGGGTATCGGGCAGGTAGCAGGCGGGTCGCGGCCGGCCCGGCCAATTCAGCAGCGGCGAATCTTCGAGGGTATCCGCGGGCTCACTCGTTCGTTGTAGATGAAACGACCTGGAAGCTCGATCTTATGTCGAGCCCCCACGCGCGTCAACGAGCTTTCACATTTTAGGCCGTGGAAATTTATGTAAGCGTCATTGCACGAATGACTCGGTGCAAAAGCCAACAACTAACACTCGCCCCAACTTGCCGACCATCACCCGACCCCATCACCCGACCACCACCCGCCCCGACCAGCCCAAACCACCCCGGAGATATAGCTCACGATGTGTGCCCAGGGGGCAGCTTGACTTACGTGCCGACGATTCCGAGGTCTTTCTTCAGACGACGGATCTCATTGGCGACCAGCTCGCCCTCGGACTGCGAGATACCGAGATACTCGAGCGCTTGCGACAGCTGATTGGTGCCGAACGCCTTGATGCCGGGGCTGAACCAACCGATCGCTGTCACAATGCCACGCGCGATGCGGCTGACCGTCACGACCGCGGTCTTGGCCTGGTGCTTCTCGAGGTTGATCGCCTCGTCGAGCTCGGCGCGCTGCATGGTATTCGGGGCGCCGCCCTCCGAGACCACCAGCCAGCCCTGAATGTCCTTGTTCCACTGCTTCGCCGCCGCGACGTACTCCTTCCACTCGGCGTCCTCCGGCGCGTCCTTCGTGTGCACGAGGATGAGGAGCCTTCGCTTGAAGAACGTATACGCGAGCTTTCGGGTCATGATCGGCGTCCTCGGCGCTGGCGCGGGCCCAGGGCAGCACATGGTACCCGAAGGCCCTCGCGGCGGCGAGGCGTTCGCGCGGAGCGTCACGTCGCAGCGGGCACGAAGCCGCGCCTGCGCCCTTGCCGCGACGGTCCGCTGCGCGGCCCGTGCTGGGTGCAGGGCGTGTTATTCGGCCGGCGCCGCCGCGCTGCGACGCGGACCGGTCGCGCGGCCGCGAGGGCGCCCGGCGGTCCGCGCCCGCCGACGCTCGCGGGCCGGGCGGAGCGCGCCGCGGCGGGCCCGGAGATTGCGAGTTTGCCGGCGCACGGGGAGCGTGCATTACCAAGTACCAGCGCGTGTCATTGCATCGAGCCGCGCGACGTCGAGTTCGATTTGGCCCGCGTCGACGGCGGCCGCGAGCGCCGCTCGAGCGCGGCCGCGCCGCGCGCACCGGCGGCCTCAAACGCCGCGAGCCCGCCCGATCTCGCCCGTCCTGAACACTTGAGGCCGTCAGAAACACCCCTGGAGTTCTCCACGTGTTAGAGATACTGTCGGCCGCGGGGTGTGGGATTTTTGCGGCTGCGGCGATAGCCACGCGCGAAGATGAGCAGAAAATTGAGCAGATTGTATGTCCCTCGAATGACACGTTCGAGCGCAGAGGCACATGTCGAATCATTCAGATTTCATTCGTAGTATGGTGGCCGCGGCGATCACGGCACCGTCGGGTGGTAACAATCAGCCGTGGCGATTCTATAGCGACGCGGGCTCGCTGTACGTCGTGAATGATCGCAGCCGGGCCTCGTCGCCGACCCTCGACGTCGGCGAGAGGGCCACCTACGCGGCCCTGGGCGCCGCTGTGGAGTGCATCTGCGTCGCCAGCGCGGGCGCCGGCCGGACCGCGAATGTGCGGTGGTTGCCGGTCGCCGAGGACCCGCGCATCGCCGCGAAGATCGACTTCAGCGACTCGCCGGGCGGGCCGAGCGACGCGGCCTTATCATCGTACATCGACGCGCGTCTGACCAATCGCAGGCCCGGTCGACCGGAGCCGATCGCCGCCGATCAGCTGGCCGCGCTCCGCGACGCCGCGGCGGCCCGCGGCGGCCAAATGCACGTGTGCGGCGACCAGGCCCGCTTCGACGAGCTCGCCGAGATCCTCGGCGTGTCCGACGGCCTGCGCATGTTCTCCGCGGCGCTCCACGGCGAGATGATGAGCGAGCTGCGCTGGACCAGGAAGGACGTCGAGACCACCCGCGACGGCATCGACCTCGCCACGCTCGAGATCAGCGGCGGCCAACGCCAGATGATCAAGATGATGCGACGATTCGGCGTCGCCCGCTTCATGGGCAAGCTCGGCGCCGGCAAGGCCTTCATCGCCGGCGCCAGGCAGCTGCTCGCCGCGTCGTCCGCGTTCGCCGTCGTCACCGTCCCCGGCCACGGCCTCGCCGACTACCTGCAGGGCGGCCGCGCGATGCAGCGGGTCTGGCTGACCGCGACCTCGCTCGGCCTGTCCTTCCAGCCGCTCGCCGCCGTCACCTACCTGTTCATGCGCGTGCGCTTCTTCGGCGGCGAGGGCCTCCCGCCCGCGAGCGTCGAGACGCTGCGCCGCCTGCTCGACCGCTTCGACCGCCTGTTCCCCGAGATCGACCACGACCACGGCCACGTGCTCTACTTCCGCCTCGCCCACGCCGAGCCTGCGACGGCCCGCTCGCTGCGCCGGCCCGTCGAGGCGGTGCTCGCGGAGGGCCCGCCCCCGCGACCCTGAGCCCGGCGGCGCGACGCGTCACGCGTCGCGCGTCATGTGTCATGGCTGAGGCGTCGGTCGCAGGCTGCGGCGAGGCTGCAGTCGTCGCCGACGCGTCAGCGCGTGCACTGGTCGCAGGCGTCGGCGGCGAGGCTGCAGTCGTCGCCGGCGCGCCGGCAGACCTCGGCGTAGCGCGGGTCGTCGCCGTGCCGGCTCGCGAGGTCGCAGATCTTCGCCTCGAGGTCGCAGGTCGAGTCGGCGAGCTCGCACAGCTCGAGGCAGCGCGGGGTCGCGGGCTCCCTGGCCTGCTCGGCCTTCGGGGCCGGCCTGGCGTCGCGGCGGTCGGCCCTGGTCGGCGTGGGCGCGGAGGCGCCGCCCACACCGGCGCCGGGATCGGCCGACGGGGCGGGCGGGGCCGCGCTGCCGGCCGCGTTCGGCCGCGTCGCCGTCTTCTTGGCCTTGCCCTCGGCGCGCTCGGGCCGGGTCGCCGCGGGCGGCCGGGCGTCGCCCGGACGCGGCGGCGGCGGCCGGGCGAAGCGGTCGGCCTCGTTGGCCTTCTCGTCGGCCGGGCGCTCGGCCAGCGCGACGCGCACGCCCATCGCCTGCAGGCGGGCCTCGTTGCGGGCGAGCTGCGCCTCGTAGTCGGCGAGGCTGGCCTCGAGCTCCTCGACCGCGTCGTCGGCCGGAGGCAGGGGCTCCTGGACGGCCACGTCGCCGCCCGCCGCGACCATCGGGGCCGGCGCGGGCTGAAATTCGAGGTCCTTCGTGGCCGGGGCGCAGGCCGCGAGCCCGAGGAGCGCGAGGGCTCGCGCGGCGAGGCGGGTCGGAGCCGTCGCGGACGGCGCTCGCGGGCTCGCGAGGGCTCGCGCGGCGAGGCGGGGGTCAGGTGGGGGTGCAGGCATGGCAGGCCTCGTTGGCGAGCTGGCAGTCGGCGCCGGCGCGGTCGCAGGCGGCCTGGTACCGGGCGTCGCCGCGGTGTCGCGGCAGCAGGCCGCAAATTTGATCCTCGAGCGCGCAGATCGCCGCGGCGATCTCACACACCTGCTCGCAGCGCGACGCGCCCGCGAGCTGGCTCGAGTCGCGCGGGGCGGTCGACGGCGTGTCCGTGTCCTCCGCGGTGGCGCCGACCATCGGCTGCGGCGGGCTCGTCGGCTGCGGCGTGCTCGTCGCCTGCCCCCCGGACTTCTGCAGGCCGTCGCCCGCGTCCGCGAGGTCGCGCGAGCGCGCCGGCGCGAGCCCGTACGCCGTCATCTGGCCCTCGCGCACGGCGAGCGCCCGCTCGAGCGCCGCGATGTCGTCGCCCGCGTCGGCCGCGTCGGGCGAGCGGGTCGGCTCGCCCGAGCGCTTGGCGCAGCCCGTCACGGCGGTCCCGAGGAACATGACCCAGAGGACATGTCGTGAGAGCCAGGTGCGGGGCGTGCCTGTCCGTGACGGCATGTCCTCGAGCACATGGCGCGAGGGACATGGCGTGAGGGACATGTCCACGACTTCATGTCGAGTGTGACGCATCACGGCGCGGCTCCGGCGAGGGCCTGCTGCAGCAGGCCGCGGTTCATCGTCAGCGCCTCGTCGTAGGCGGCGAGGGCGGCGTCGTCGTCGCCGCGCAGCTCGGCGAGCTCGCCGCGGATGGCGACGAGGCGGGCGGTGAAGGCGTTGATCTCCAGCGACTTGTAGTCGTCGCCGAGGCCCTCCTGGGCGATCGCGGCGAGCTGGTCCGGCGTGCGCGGGTCGACCTTCGGGTGGTCGAGGCGCAGGCGCAGCAGGCGGCCGTAGACGTCGTGGCGCAGCTGCTCGCCGGCGTCGCCCGCGGCGGCGCGGTCGGGCCACGCGGTGCCGCGCAGCCGCTCGAGCGCGGCGATCGCCCCGGCGACGTCCTTTTGCGCGAGCAGGAGGTCGACGCGCTGGTGCTCGACCTCGAGGGTCTGCGCGAGCGCGACGAGCAGCTCCGGGCGGGCCGGGGCCAGGCGACCGGCCTGCGCGAGGCCGACGAGCATCAGCGCGGCGCCGAGCACCAGCCCGGCGAGCAGGGACAGCCAGGTGGACGGCCAGGGGCGGGCGAGGGTTCGGGCGGTCATGGCTTGTCTCCGGCGGTCGTCGCCATCGCCAGCAGCTGGGCCCGCATCACGCCGCGTCCGCGGTCGACGCGGCCGCCGAGCTCGCGGCGGGCGTCGCCCTCGAGGCGGTCGAACTGGTCGGCGAGCGCACGCGCGGGCGAGGGCGCCGCGGCGGCGATCATCTTCTTCGCCTCGGCGGCGGTCGCGGTGGGCGCGGCGGCCACCGTGGCCTCTCCATTGTTCGTCACGCCGTCGGCGCCCGGGCGGAGCACGACGACCAGCAGCGCGGCGGTCGCGGCGACGGGCACCACGCCCCACAGCCAGCGCCGGCGCCACCACGGCACCGGTGTGATCTGCGGGGCGATCTCGGCGCGCCAGAGGCGGTCGAGGGCGTCGGGCGCCAGCGGTTCGGGCGCACGGGCGTGGCGCAGCAGGTGGATGACGGCCAGCTCGGCCTCGACCGAACCCGCGCCGCCGTCCTCGGCCTGACCGGCCCGCAGCGCGTCCTCCCAGGCCGGGTCCAGGACGGACTCGGGGCGGCTCGTGACAGGAGTTTGCTCAGCGTTGCGCGGCGACATGGGGACCCCCGGGCGGGTGGTTTGCGGCCCGAACGCGGCTCGGGCCGATCTGCTTACAACGGGGCGCTGGGTGGGGCGGGATCATGGCAGTCATAGCTCGGTGGCGACCATCAGCCCCTGCTTCTCGCAGGCGGCCCGGAAGCTCTTGCAGGCGCGAAACAGCAGCACGTCCAGCGTGCCGACCTTGACCTCGAGCGCCGTGGCGCACTCCTCGCGGCTGCGGTCCTCCAGCAGGCGCAGGCGCAGCACCTGGGCGTAGCGCGGGTTCAGGTCCTCGAGCACGGCCTCGATGCGGGTCCGCAGCGCGCCGCGCTGCAGCTCCTCCTCCGCGGGGTTCTTCGGCTCGGCGGAGCCGGCGGTGCCGAGGTGCTCCTCGAACGCGCCGCGCAGGCGCTGCCGCCGGCCGGAGGCGCGGAGCAGGTCGCGGGCCTTGTTCTTGGCGAGGGTCTTGAGCCAGGGGTAGATGCCGCTGTCTTGCCAGGTGAACGTCGACAGGTGGCGGTGTGCGGACACGAAGGTCTCGCGCAGGCAGTCGTGGGCGTCGTCGCGGTCGCCGAGCATCGGCACGAGCACGTACGAGAACAGCGTCGAGGCGTAGGCGCGATAGATCTGCTCGAAGGCGCGGCGGTCGCCGGCTGCGGCCTGTTCGACCACCCGGCGCTCGTCCGGCATCGGTTCGCGGCGACCCACGGGCCGGGAGGGTATCGCGCTTTGCCGGCGTCTGCCCACGCCCGGCGCTCCGCCGGTGTCGCCCTCGCACGGCCCGCGGTATAAGCCCGCCCCGCGTGCCCCGGCTCGACCTCCTCATCGCCCACAACCTCGGCTTCTCGCGCGGCGTCGTGACCCGGCTGTGCCGCCAGGGCCGCGTGACCACCCCCGAGGGCGCCGTGCTGCGCGACCCCGGCCTGCAGGTCGCCCCGGCCGAGCTGCCGCGCGGCATCCTGCTCGACGACCAGCCACACACGCTGTACGTGCGCTACCACCTGATGCAGCACAAGCCGCTCGGGGTCGTGACCGCGCTGCGAGACGACCGCCACCCGACCGCGTACGACCTGCTCAAGTCGGCGCCGCTGCACCGCGACCTGCGGGCGGCGGGGCGGCTGGACCTGGACACCTCGGGGCTGCTGTTGTGGACCACGGAGGGGCCGCTGCTGCATCGGATGACGCACCCGCGCTACGCGGTGCCGCGGGTCTACGAGGCGGCGCTGGCGGGGCCGTGGCAGCCGCCGCCGCCGGGCTTCGCGCTCGACGACGGCCACGTCCCGGAGATCTCCGAGCTGCGCCCGCTGGCCCGCGAGGCCGCGCACCCGGGGCTGCACGTGCCCGCGGCCGCGACCGCGCTGGCGAGCATCACGATCGTCGGGGGTAAATTTCACGAGGTGCGGCGGATCTTCGCGGCGCTCGGCAGCGAGGTGCTCGGGCTGTGCCGCGTCGCCTACGGGCCCCTGACCCTGCCCGTGGACCTCGCCGCCGGCGAGTACCGCGAGCTCGACCTCCACACCATCTTCGCCGGCATGCACCCGCGCCCGCGCGGCGGCGGCTCGCAAGAGGATGGTGCGGATGATGGGGAAGATGAGGAAGTCGCCGACGAGGCGACGGCGTGAGCGAGGGCCCTGAAGTGGACGGCGCCTTCCTCCGCGTCGCGCACCGCGTCGCGTGCACCGGGGCCGAGGGTCCGCATCGCCGCTACGCGCTGTGGGTGCAGGGCTGCGCGCTGGCCTGTCCGGGCTGCTGCAACCCGGAGCTGTTCGCGGTCGACGGCGGCGAGCGGGTCGCGGTGGCGGCGGTGGCGGCCGAGCTGGCCGCGGCGCGCGAGGCCCACGCGATCGAGGGCGTGACGGTGCTCGGCGGGGAGCCGCTCGCGCAGATCTCCGGGGTCACGGCGCTGGCGCTCGCGGCCCGCGCGCTCGGCCTCGGGGTCCTCGTGTTCACCGGTCACACGCTCGCCGAGGTCCACGCGCTGCCCGGCGGCGCCGCGCTGCTGGCGAGCGTCGACACTTTAATAGAGGGCCGCTTCGACGCGACCCGCCGCGAGCGCGCGCGCCGCTTCATCGGCTCGAGCAACCAGCGCCTGGTGCACCGCAGCGCCCGCTACGCCGACCCGGCGCTGTGGCGCGGGCGCGGCGGGGTCGAGCTGCGGCTCGGGCCCGACGGGGCGATGAGCGTGCACGGGGAGCCGGGGCTGGCGCGGCGTCTGGCCCGCGCGCTGGAGCGGCCGTGAGGACCTGCACCCGGGCGACTTCGCCCCAGGTTTCTCGTTGAAACGGTCCCGGGCGTGCTTTAGATTGAACGCCGATTCACTTTGCTGAAGGGCGACACCGGTCGCCCCGGAGTCCGAGCCATGGCCCTGGAAGCGCGCTACGACAACCATTTCTCTCGCCCCGAGGACATCGACGAGTTCATCGGAGTGCTCGAGCGCTTCGAGCGGGGCGAGATCTCGTCGGAGGAGTTTCGCAGCTTCCGGCTGACGCGCGGCGTGTACGGCCAGCGGCAGACCGACGTGAACATGCTGCGCACCAAGTTCCCGAACGGCATCCTCAGCGCGGCGCAGCTGCGGGCCTGCGCCGCGATCGCGCGGGCGCACACGCGCTTCGACAAGGGCCACGTCACCACGCGGCAGAACGTGCAGTTTCACTTCGTCAAGCTCGACGAGATGCCGAGGGCGATGGCCCTGCTCGACGAGGCCGGCTCGACGACGATGGAGGCCTGCGGCAACACCGTCCGCAACATCACCGGCTGCCCCTACGCCGGCGTGAGCCCGACCGAGCCGTTCGACGTCACGCCGTACAACCACGCGCTGACGCGGCTGTGCCTGCGGGCGCCGTGGGCCAACGACCTGCCGCGCAAGTTCAAGATGGCGTTCGAGGGCTGCACGCACGAGGACCACGCGCAGACGGCGATCAACGACGTCGGGCTGCGGGCGAAGGTCCAGGGCGGCGTGCGCGGCTTCGAGATGTTCGTCGCGGGCGGCCTGAGCACGAGCCCGCGCCCGGGCTACCGGCTGCACGCGTTCATTCCTGCGGACGAGCTGCTCGGTCGAGTGGAGGCCGTCATCCGCCTGTTCGGGCGCCTCGGCAACCGCAAGAACCGGGCGCGCGCGCGGCTCAAGTACGTGATGAAGACGCTCGGCGAGGCGGGCTTCGTCGCCGCGTACGAGGAGGAGGTCGCGGCGATCGTCGCGGCGGGCCGGCTGCAGCAGCCGATCGAGCTGCCGCCCGAGGAGAGCGCGCCGAAGGCCGACCCGCGCGCGCTGCAGGGCCCGCGCGCCGCGGAGGACGACCCGCAGTACCGCGCCTGGCTGCGCACCGTCGACCCGCAGAAGCAGTCGGGCTTCGCGGCGGTGACGATCAAGCTCGACCGCGGCGACATCACCTCGGCGCAGTTCGACCAGCTCGCCGAGCTCGTCGAGGTCTACGCCGACGGCACCCTGCGGACGATGAACAACCAGAACCTGCTGGTCCGCTGGATCCGGACCGCCGCGCTGCCGCACCTGTACGCGCGCCTGCAGGAGATCGGGCTCGCCGAGGCCGGCTCCAACACCATCCTCGACGTCGTCAGCTGCCCCGGCGCCGACAGCTGCAACCTCGCCGTCACCTCGAGCATGAGCCTCGCCAAGCACCTCACGCGCTTTTTGAAGAACCCGGGGACCTCGGCCGACAGCGTCGAGCTGGCGCGCACCGCCGACATCAAGATCTCCGGCTGCCCGAACTCCTGCGGTCAGCACCACGTCGCGGCGATCGGCTTCCACGGCACCGTCCGCCACGCCGGCGACGGCCGCCAGATCCCCGAGTACCAGCTCCACCTCGGCGGCGGCTTCAATGAGGATGGCGTGCAGTTCGGCCGCCACATCGTCAAGATCCCCGCGCAGCGCTCCGGCGAGGCCCTGCTCGCGCTGCTCGACCTCTACCGCGACAAGCGCGAGCCCGGCGAGGAGGCTCGCAGCTTCTTCCGCCGCGTCACCAAGGAGGAGGTCTCCGCCGCCCTCGCCCCGCACCTCATCGGTATGACCTTTGAAAACATGCGGGAGCAGGACACCGTCGACCTCGGGCAGGAGAAGCAGTTCGACGTCGCGATCGGGCGGGGCGAGTGCGCGGCGTGAGCCGCGGGCTCGCGCGAGCCCGACTCGGGCTCGCGAACCGAACATGAGCAAGGGCCCGCGCTCTCAGAACGCGGGCCCGCCTGGCTTCGAACACGGGCCTCGGCCCGCGGAGGTCACTTGCCGCGGGGCGCGAGGAACACCTTGCCCTGGCTGAGGGCGTAGGTGACCTTCATCGTCTTGAGCAGCGGGAAGTTGATGTAGCCGCCGAGCTCGAAGCTCGAGCCCTCGACGATCTGGCCGAGGCCGGCGTCGGGGGGCGTGTTGGCGAGGACGAGGCCGCCGATGCCGCCGGGGATCGGCGTCGCGCCGACCTTGACCTTCTCAAGGAACACCATCTTGAGGCCGTTGGTCGGGTCGTCGAGCTGCTCGAGCTCGCGGGGGAGGTGGCCGCTCTTGAGGTACTCCTTGCGGGCGATGGCGAGGGAGGACCCGTAGCTGCCGCCGAGCCAGGCGTAGAACTTGAACTCGGAGCCGTCGATCGAGAGCGTGGTCACCGGGACCAGCAGGACGTGCATGTCGATGAGGAGGAGCGGGGCCTCGGCGGCGCCGGCGGGGGCGGCGGTGGGGGCCGCGGCCTGCACCTCGAGCGAGGCGTTGGGGAAGTCGAAGGTGATGGCGCCGAGCTTGTTCATGACCTGGCGGCCGAGCACGACGCCGGGGACCTCGCCGACGGTGTAGGGCGTGAGGTCGTCGACGATCGCCGGGACGTTGCTGAGCTTGAGGTCGCCGAACTTGATCTCCGGGATCAGCACGACCGAGGTCTCGGTGCCGCCGATGGGGGTGATCTTGCCGAGCTCCTTGAGCTTGAGGGTGTCGGCGAGGCCCTTGTGGATGCGGGCCTCCTCGCGCAGCTCGAAGAACACGATGCGCGTGAACTCGGCGCCGACCAGGCCGCCGGCGTGCTTGATGCCCTGGGCCGCGTCGACCTGCAGGTCCGAGGTGCCCTTGGCGCCCTCGACCTTGATCAGCTCGCCCTTGCCGTCGAGCGGGCGCATGAACGACGCGTAGGCCAGCAGCAGCGGGCGCAGCGGGTTGTCGGTCTCCATGTTCGCGAACAGCGTGTCGAGCGTCTTGACCGCGTTGGTCGCGTCCGCGAGGGCGTAGTGGCTCCACAGCTTGGTCAGCAGCGGGTCGAACTGCTTGGGCTCGACCGCGAGCAGCTTGTCCTGCAGCTCGATCGCCGACTTGTGGTCGCCGACCGCCTGGTAGTTGCGGCCGAGGCCGACCGCCGCGCCGAAGTTCTTCGGGTCGATCTCCAGCGCCTCCTTGAACGCCTTGGTCGAGGCCTCGAAGTCGCCCGCGCGCCAGTTCGCGGCGCCCAGCACCGCGAACGCGTCCGCGTCGTTCGGGTTCGACTCGAGCGCACGCTTCGCGCGCTCGCGCGCCGAGAACCACCGCCCCTTCGACAGGTCGCTGTTGGCCAGGCCGACCAGCGTGTTCGCCTTGGCCTTCTCGCGCGCGGCCGCGCGCTGGGCGTCGGCCTCCGCGACGGTGAGGCCCTTCTTTCCGCCCGGCGCGGTCGTCTCGGCCTTCTTACAGGCGGGTGCGGCGAGGGTGAGGACGACGAGGGCGAGGACGCGAGTGCTGAGCGACATGAGTTCTCCGGACGAGCGCGGCCGTGCCAGCCGCGAGCGCGAGCATACCCGACCGGGCCCGCGCCCAGCAATCCACCTGACCCCCTCGGCATCGGACCTGGGGGCCGCTGGACACGCGGGTGGCGGGTTTTCAGGGCGGGGAGCGTGGCGCGTCGGGGCCGCGGGCGGCGGCTCTGGCGAGGAGGGCGGCGCCGGGGAGGGCGAGGGCGGCGGCCCCGAGCAGGCCGAGCAGGTACGAGACGGCGGTGAAGCTCGAGCCGGGTCCGCGTAGATCTGCCGCGGAGACCAGCAGGGCCAGGGCGGTGACGCTGCCGACCTGATAGCTGCCGACCTGGGCCGGGCCCCCGGGGAGCTGGATGCTGAGCCCGACGACCCCGACGATCGCGGCGGCCTCGGCGAGCCCGAGCCCGAGCCCGCAGGCGTGCAGCACCAGCCACAACTGCCCGACCGTCAGCGACCAGTAGACCAGCGACCACGCGACCAGCGGCAGCCCGGTGCGCGGCGCGGCCAGGTCGCGCAGGGTCGCCGCGAAGTGCACGAGGAACCGCCCCGGACGCCCCGGGAGCCCGGCCGCGAGCCGGTTCACGAGGCGCGTCGGGGTCAGCGCGAGGGTCGTGAGGCCGAGCACCAGGGCGAGGAACAGGAGGCCCATGCCCTGCGCGACGCCGGTGACGCCGGCGGGGCTGCCGAGGAGGTCGGCGTGGGAGATCCCCAGGAGCAGCAGGCTGACGACCATCAGGCCGTCGACGGCGCGCTCGCTGGCGACGGCGGCGATCGCTTCTGGCAAGCCGACGCCCGGGACGCCGGCGCGGGCGAGGATCAGCGGGCGCGACAGCTCGCCGAGGCGCAGCGGCAGCAGCAAGATCACGAGGAACGACACCAGGCCGCTGCCGTACAGCAGGGCCGGGGGTACGCGGGCCCGCGGGTCGCCGGTCGCGGCGCGCACCCGCGGGTCGAGCGCGTAGCGCAGGCGCAGGCTGCGGGTCAGGCTGTAGGGCACGTGCAGGGCCGCGGCCGCGAGCAGCAGGTCGGCGCGCGGGACGTGCAGCGCCGAAGGCCACAGCTCGAGCCGCTGCGCGGCCAGCCACAGCAAGATCGCCGCCCCGACCAGCGAGGCGAGCCACAGCAGCAGGGTGCGGCGGCGCGTGCGAGGCGGGGCGAGGGTCACGGCGGCCGCACTGTAGCCGCTCGCCGCGGCGAACGGACCGCGAAAGTCCGGCGCGGGCCCTCGGTTTTTCAGGTCGCGGGACGCAGCGTGACCTGCGGCTCGCCGTCGGCGTCGGGCGTGACGTCGGCGACGATCTTGCCGCCGGGGCGGAGCTTGCCGGACAGGATCTCGGTGGCGAGCGGGTCGAGCAGGCTCTGCTGGACCAGGCGCTTGAGCGGGCGGGCGCCGAAGGCGGGGTCGTAGCCGCGCTCGGCGAGCAGCTCCTTGGCTTTCGGCGAGACCTCGAGGTCGATGTCACGACCGGCGAGCCGCTGGCGCACGCGGCCGAGCTGGATCTCGAGGATCTGCATCATGTCCTCGCGGCGCAGCTGGTGGAAGCTGAGGATCCCGTCGAGGCGGTTGAGGAACTCCGGGCGGAAGTGGCGGCGCAGCACGGCGTCGCGGGCGGCCTCCAGCTCCTTGCCCTTGAGGCCCTGGGCGATCAGCTCGCTGCCGATGTTGCTGGTCATCAGCACGATCGTGTTCTTGAAGTCGACGACGTGGCCCTGGCTGTCGGTCAGGCGCCCGTCGTCGAGGACCTGCAGCAGCAGGTTGAAGACCTCGGGGTGGGCCTTCTCGATCTCGTCGAGGAGCACGACGCTGTACGGACGGCGGCGCACGGCCTCGGTGAGCTGGCCGCCCTCCTCGTGGCCGACGTAGCCGGGGGGCGAGCCGATCAGGCGCGAGACGGCGAACTTCTCCATGTACTCGCTCATGTCGACGCGGACGACGTGGCGCTCGTCGTCGAACAGGTACTCGGCGAGGGCCTTGGCGAGCTCGGTCTTGCCGACGCCGGTCGGGCCCAAGAACAGGAAGCTGCCGATCGGGCGGTCGGGGTCGCCGAGGCCGGCGCGCGACTGGCGGACCGCGGCGCAGATGCGGGCGACGGCCTCGGTCTGGCCGACGACGCGCCTGGCGATGTTGGCCTCCATCTCGAGCAGCTTGGCCTGCTCGGTGGCCAGCATCTTGCTGACGGGGATGCCGGTCCAGCGCGAGACGACGTCGGCGATGTCCTCCTCCGTCACGGCCTCGCGCAGGAACGAGTCCTGGCTCTGCTGGGCGCGCTCGATCGCCTTGCGGGCCTCGTCGCGCTGCTGCTCGAGCGCGCGCAGGGTGCCGTGGATGAGCTCGCCGGCGCGGGCGTAGTCGGCGGCCTGCTGGGCGCGGGCGGCCTCGGCCTTGATGTTCTCGATCTGCGCGCTGAGCTGCTTGATCTCGGCGATCCGGTCGCGCTCGGACTGCCAGCGCGAGCGCAGGGCGGTGACCTCCTCGCGCAGCGAGGCGAGCTCGCCGGCGACGAGGTCGAGGCGGTTCCTGGTCGCGTCGGTCTTGTCCTCGCGCAGCAGCGCCTGGCGCTCGATCTCCAGGCGGGTGATCTTGCGCTCGCGCTCGTCGATCGGGAGCGGCACGCTCTCGACCTCCATCTTCAGGCGGGCGGAGGCCTCGTCGACGAGGTCGATCGCCTTGTCGGGGAGGAAGCGGTTCTGGATGTAGCGGTGGCTCAGGCGCGCAGCCGCGACGATCGCCGCGTCCATGATGCGGATGCCGTGGTGGGCCTCGAACTTGTCGCGGATGCCGCGCAGGATCGCGATCGTGTCCTCGACGCTGGGCTCGTCGATCAGCACCGGCTGGAAGCGGCGCTCGAGCGCCTTGTCCTTCTCGATGTGCTTGCGGTACTCGTCGAGGGTCGTCGCGCCGATGCAGCGCAGCTCGCCGCGCGCGAGCGCCGGCTTGAGCATGTTGGCGGCGTCCTGGGCGCCCTCGGCCTTGCCGGCGCCGACCAGCGTGTGCAGCTCGTCGATGAAGAGGATGATCTTGCCGTCGGCGGCGGCGACCTCCTTGAGCACGGCCTTGAGCCGCTCCTCGAACTCGCCGCGGTACTTGGCGCCGGCGACGAGCGCGGCGAGGTCGAGCTGCATGAGCTTGCGGTCCTTGAGGCTCTCCGGGACGTCGCCGGCGGCGATGCGCAGGGCGATGCCCTCGGCGATCGCGGTCTTGCCGACACCGGGGTCGCCGATCAGGACGGGGTTGTTCTTGGTGCGGCGCGACAGCACCTGGATCGCGCGGCGGATCTCGACGTCGCGGCCGATCACCGGGTCGAGCTTCTGCTGGTGCGCGGCCTGGGTGAGGTCGCGACAGTACTTGCTGAGGACCTCGTACTTGTCCTCGGGGGAGTCGTCCTGGACGGTCTGGGTCCCGCGGATCTCGGCGAGCGCGGACAGCAGCAGCTCGCGGCTGCCGCCGAGCTTGCCGAGGACCTCGGCGGCGCGGATCTTCTGCTTGATCGCCTTGGGCCCGAAGCACGCGAGGATCAGGTGCTCGGAGCTGACGAACTTGTCGTGCAGGGCCTCGGCCTCGCCGGCGGCGAGGTCGAGGAGCTCGCGGATCTCCCGCGAGGGGGTCGGCTCGCCGCCCTGCATGCGGGGTTGCCGGCCGAGCTCGGCCTTGAGGGCGCGCTCGACCGCGGCGCCGTGGATGCCGGTGCGCTCGAGCAGCGGGAGCGCGAGGCCCCCCTCTTGCTGCAGCGCCGCCATCAGGAGATGCAGACTGGTGAGCTCGGGGTGGCCGAGCTCCTTGGTCATCGCCTGGGCGTGCGCGATCGCGTGGCGGGTCTTGACGGTCGCGGTTTCGGGGTTGAAGACGGCCATGGTGGTGGGTGCTTTCTCGGCGTCCGCGGGTCCCCGCGACGGCCGCCCGCTATGCTGAACACGATCTTTCCGGTGGCAAGAGCGCCGGCCCCGGGTCACGCCCGCGGGCCTGTCCCGGGTTCATGCGCCGGTCCGGGTTGCGAACGTCGACCGGAGCGGGCAGTGTGCTGTTCGTGCTGCGTCTCACGACCTCGCTGCTCGCGCTCGCCATGACCTCCGCGTGTGAGTCGACGCCGGCCGCGCCGGTCGCGGAGGACCCGGCGCCTGCCCCAAAGGTCAGCTCCGCCTCACCTGTCCCCGAGGACAGGCCGGGCGTGCGCGCCGACGGCGAGGTCGTGTCCGCGGTCCAGTGGTTCGACGGCTCGCTCGAGCAGGCGCAGGCGGCCGCGAAGGCGGCGGGCAAGCTGGTGTTCGTGGACGTCGGCGCGTACTGGTGTCCGCCGTGCCGCGAGCTCGACGAGCAGGTGTTCGTGCGCCCGGAGGTCGGCGAGGCGCTGGCGCGCGGCTTCGTCGCGGTGCACGTCGACGCGGAGAAGGGCGAGGGTCCCGAAGTGGTCGCGCGCTACCGGGTGCAGGCGTACCCGACGCTGCTGGTGCTCGAGGCGGGCGGGCTGGAGAAGGGCCGGCTGGTCGACGCGATGGCGGCGGGCGAGCTGCTCGCGGGTCTGGCGGAGCTGGCCCGCGGCGGCGACGTGCTGGCGGGGCTCGAGGCGGCGGTGGCGGCGAAGCCGGACGACCTCGAGGCGCGCTACCGGCTGGCCAACGCGTACGCGCTGGCGGCCCGGCGCGCGCAGGCGGGGGCGGAGCTGGACCGGGTGATCGCGGGCGACCCGGACAACGCGCGCGGGCTCGCGGCGAAGGCGATGTCCGACCGCGCCGCCTTCCTCATCGCCAAGCAGGACGCCGACCCCGAGCGGGCGATCGCCGAGTATCGCGAGCTGCAGCGCAGGTTCCCGGCCGCCAAGGAGAGCCTGCGGGCGTACCGGCAGATCGGGCGCGAGCTGCACAAGCTCGGGCGCGACGACGAGGCGGTCGCCAGCCTCGAGGCGATGGTGGCGGCCGCGCCGGCCGACGTCGACCTCAAGGCGGCGTTCGGGTGGTTCGCGTTCCGCGAGCGCTGCCGACCGGAGGCGGGCCTGCGCGCGGTCGAGGCCGGGCTCGCGCTCGACGCGAAGAACGCCGAGCTGCACTACCTCAGGGCCGAGCTCAAGCATCAGCTCGGCGACGCGGCCGCGGCGCTGGCGAGCATCCGCGAGGCCGCGGCGATCGAGCCGGAGTCGGCGTTCTACAAGCGTCAGGTGCGGCGCTTCGCGGCAGGTGCGGCTGACGTGGATGATGGGGCCGCCGCGGGGCCCGCGGCGGCGCGAGGAGGGGCGTGATGATGGTGCTCGGCAACCTGTCTGCAGGGACAGCCGCGGTGGCGCTGGCGCTGGCGCCGGCGCGGCCTCCGCTGAACTCGGACACGGAGATCCCCGGCGGATATCACGAGATGATCGACCTGCGAGGCACCGAGCCGCCGGACGGCGACAACAAGATCACGCTCGGGTCGGTCCTGTTTTCGCTCGGCCTGATCCAGTTCGCGGGCGGCATGACGAGCTTCGTGCTCGCGTCGCCGGACCGCTGCGCCGGGGTCTACGGCGCCTCGGTGACGGAGAAGACCTGCTCGGGTCTGCAGATCTACGGCCTCGTCGGCGCGGCGCTCGGCGGGCTGATGTCGGTCAGCGGCGGGGCGCTCCTCGGCATCGGGCTCGTCCAGCGCCAGAAGCACCGCAAGTGGATGCGCGAGGCGGGCCTGGCGATCGGTCCGATGGTCGGACCGGGTCACGGCGGCGTCACGCTGGGCTTCCGGTTCTGACGTCCGGCTCCGGCTTCAGTCTGGCCTTCGATTCTGGCCTCCGATTTGGGCGCGCGGGCCCGGCCCTCGCCTGCCTCAGCGGACAGGTGCGTGTCGCCCTAGCGCGCGCGAAGGCCGGCGGTCGGCGCGAGATCCGGTGAGGTCGCGGTCACGTGTCCGCCGCGCACGCCCGATCGCGGCCGCGGCGGCGCAGATCTGCCCGCGAGATCCTGCTGCATCCCCGCGGACCGGCGGTTATAGTGTGGAGCGTCCTGGGGCTCGCCCACGTCGTTTGATTCCACCATCCGTCCTCGAAGGAACTACCAGCTTATGAAGCGCAGCGCGTGTCTATTGACCTCCTTGTCGCTCCTCACCGGCGCGTGCGGCGACAGCAAGGGTTCGGACGACTCCGATTCGAACTCGAACTCGATGAGCACGCCGCAGACGATGGGCTCGATCACCATCACGGCGTCGGACAGCGAGGCGGCGTCGTCTTCGTCGTCCGAGGCGAGCGCGACGCAGTCGTCGGCGAGCGAGGCCTCGGCGACCAGCACCGCGAGCGAGCCGACCGGCGGCGACAGCACGACCTTCGACCCGCTCGACTGCGGCGAGGCCGTCGTCAACATCCCGATCGTGACGCCGAGCGTCATGTTGGTGCTCGACAAGTCGGGCTCGATGGTCGTCGACCCGAGCGGCTTCTGGGACCACGACAATGACCCGGCCACGCCGACCATCACGCGCTGGCAGAGCCTCTACGAGGTGGTGGACCTCATCGTCAACAACTTCAACGGGTCGATGCTGCTGGGCGCGGTGCTGTTCCCGGCGAAGACGGCGACCTCGGCGTACGGCGAGGCGGCCTGTGTCGTCGGCGCCAACGCGGACGTGCCGATCGGTGGGATGAACGCCGCGGCGATCCTCGGCGCGATCCCGCCGCCCGACTCGACCGCCGACAACATCAAGGGCGGCACGCCGGCGACCAAGGGCATCAAGACGGCGCTCAAGGAGCTGGAGGGCGCCGATCCCGACCAGCCCAAGTTCATGATCTTCGTGACCGACGGCGCGGCCAACTGCCAGGAGAACGCCCCCGACGCGGCGACGCTGTTCGAGGACTACGACGACGCCGTGGCCACCACGCTGGCCGAGGCGTTCGCGATGGGCATCCCGACCTACGTCGTCGGCATCGCGATCTCGAAGGAGATGACGCCGGTCGGCAAGGACGGCAACCCCGACGGCATCATCCCCTACGAGAAGATGAACGAGGTGGCGATCGCCGGCGGCAAGGCCCGCGACGGCGAGGACAAGTTCTACGCCACCAACAACCAGGAGGAGCTGCAGGCCGCGCTCGAGCAGATCTCGATGCAGATCCTCAGCTGCGTCATCGACCTGAGCCCGCTGCCGAAGTACCCCGACTACGTCGAGGTCACCCCCTACGGCAAGAAGCAGGTCAAGGACTGCGCCTCCGAGGACGGCTGGCACTACCTGCCCCAGATGAACCCCGACGACCCGCTGCAGGTCGAGCTGTGCGGCAAGGCCTGCGCCGACTTCCAGATGAGCGGTCAGCTCGATATCCAGTACCGCTGCCCGAACTCGGGCTAGCAGCCTGACCCGCCCGAACCGGCGGGTCCGTGGTGCTGATGCGCCGCCTGGCCCCTCGGGGCGGGCGGCGCGGCGTTGTATGGTGTTGTGGCTCGTGCGGGCGTGCGGCCTCGGTTATCGTCGCCCGCGTGCACGCCCTGGATCCCGCTCTGGAGGCCCTGATCTCGCAGCTGCCGAAGGCCGAGTTGCACCTGCATCTCGAGGGCAGCATCCCGCCCGAGCTGGCCGTGAGCCTCGCGCATCGGCGCGGGCGCGAGCTGCCGGGCATGGCCGACGGCGCCGACGGTCTGCGCCAGAGCTACCGGTTCGCGAACTTTCAAGAATTCCTGCGGATGTACATCGCGATCTCGGCGTGCCTGGTCGAGGCCGCGGACTTCTGTGAGATCGCCGTGGCGCTGGGGCGCAGCCTCGCGGCGCAGCGGGTCGCCTATGCCGAGGTCACGTTCACGCCGATGACGCACGTCGCTCGCGGGGTCGATGCGGCGGCGATGCTCGATGGGCTCGCGGAGGGCCGGGCGCGCGCTCGCAGCGAGCACGGGGTCGAGCTCGCGTGGGTGTTCGACATCGTGCGCTGCTTCCTCGACCAGGCCGAGCCGACCCTCGAGCTCGCGCTGCGCGGGCGAAGCGAGGGCGTGATCGGGCTCGGGTTCGCGGGGCCGGAGGCGGCGCAGTGGCCGACCGCGCCGTTCGGGCGCACCTTCGAGCGGGCGCGGGCGGAGGGGCTGCACTCGCTGCCGCACGCGGGCGAGATGGCGGGGCCGGGCAGCATCTGGGAGGCGCTGCGTGTGCTCGGGGCGGAGCGCATCGGGCACGGGGTGCGGGCGGTCGACGACCCGGCGCTGCTCGAGCACCTCGTCGACCGCCAGATCCCGCTCGAGGTCTGTCCGACCAGCAACCTCGGCATCGGGCTGTACCCGGATCTCGCGGCGCATCCGTTGCCGCAGCTGCTGCGCGCCGGCGTGGCCCTGTCGCTCGCCAGCGACGACCCGCCGATGTTCGCGACCTCGCTCGTCGAGGAGTATCGCCGCTGCGCCCGCGCGTACGGCTGGGACGCCGCGCAGGTCCGCGCGCTCGCGGCCGCTTCGGTCGAGCACAGCTTCCTCGCGCCGGAGCGCAAGCAAGCGCTGCTCGCCGAACAGCGTCAGGTCGCCGCCGAGCTGCTCGGGTCGCCTGTCTCCCGGGACAGGTGAGCCCCGCTCGCGGGCGCGGCGCCGGTGCTGGTAGACTCCCCGCCGTGAAACATCCCCGTCGCCGCTCGCTCTCCTTCGCCCTGACCGCGGGGCTCCTCGCTTGCAACCCGGCGAAGCCGACGACCCCGACCGACACCACCGCGGAGCCGGCGGTCGTCGTCAACCGTCCCGCCGAGCCGCTGCCGCCGCTGCGCATCGGGCCGCGCACGCCGACCGAGATCAAGGAGCTGACGGGCAAGGTCGCGGCGCGCACCACGGACGCGACGCACGAGTACCTCGAGCTGCTCCTGCCGCTCACCGGCGACGACGCGAGCCTCGACTTCGACCGCCTGCACGTCGAGCTCGCCGGCGGCGGACCGGGCGACATCGCCGTCGTCGCGACCGGCATGGGCAGCAGCGAGGCGCGCATCGTCGTGCGCCGCACGCTCGCCGCGGACAGCGGTGCCGTGACCGGGGCGCTGTTCGCCGAGCGCTGGGACGCGGGCGCGCGCGGCTGGGTGCGCGCGCCGTTCAAGGCCGAGGCCGCGGGCGCGAAGGAGGACAAGGAGCTCAAGGCGCGCTGGGTCGAGGCCGTCTCGAGCCTGCTCGACGACAGCTGGCGCGCGCCGCATCCGTGGTATCGGTTCGCGTCGGGGCGCGTGCGGGCGCTGCTGCCGGACGGCCTCAAGGACAGGTCGGCGGACTCCGGCGGCTTCGACCGTCGCGGCCCGCGGACCGACCTGACGCAGCTGATGGACACCACGACCGGCGTGATGTCGATGCAGGAGGCGCTGCAGCACGACCGCGGCCTGCGGGTCGGCGTCGACGTCGGCAAGCGCGACGTGCCGGTCGCGGAGCTGCAGCCGCCGCCGCTGGACGCCCACCCGTTCGCGGCGATGCAGGCCAAGCTCGCGACGCCCGACGCGGGCGCCCCGGAGCCGCTCGCGGCGGCGGTGCCGGCCGAGTTCTGGTACGCGCGCTTCGACGACATCCGCCTGATGCTGCGGGTGATGGACGAGGCCGACGCATGGATCACGCCGGTCGTGCAGATCTCGCAGAGCAACCCCGAGGACCGCGACCTCGCGCGGCGCTACCAGGCCCAGCTCGGCCTGCGCCGCACCGACCTCGCGCGCCTGTTCGGACACACCGTCGTCGCCCAGGTCGCGCTCACCGGCAGCGACCCGTACCTGCGCGAGGGCAGCGACGTCACGCTGATCTTCAGCGTCAAGCAGCAGGCGGTGTTCGACCGCGAGCTCGCCGGCCACCTCGACGCCTACAAGGCCGAGCTCCCCGGCCTGACGACGACGACCCGCGACTACAACGGCGCGACGATCACGGCCAGCGTCGACCCGTCCGGCGTGGTCCGCCAGCAGCGCGCGCAGGTCGGCGACCTGTCCATCGTGTCGAACTCGCCCCGCGCCTGCGAGCGCGTCCTCGACGCGCTGCAGGGCAAGACCCCGCGCCTCGGCGACGAACCTGACCTGAAGTACATGTTGGCCCGCGACCCCGGCGCCCACCCGGCGTTCGCGTTCCTCAGCGACAAGTTCATCGGCGCGGTCGTCGGCCCGCAGCAGAAGGTGCTGGCGGCGCGCCGCCAGCAGGCGCTCGCGGAGCTGCTGACGCCGGGCTACGCGGCGCTGCTGCACGGCTGGCTGTTCGGCAAGGCGCCGGCGTCGACGGAGGCGCTGAAGGCGAGCGGGCTGCTGGTCGCCGACGAGCTGAAGCACGCCGACGGCGCGGCGATCACGTTCGCGCCGGGGCGCGGGGCGTCGTCGACGTGGGGTCGTCCGTCCGCGTTGACGCCGCTGATCGACCTCGCGCCGGTGGTCACGGTGACCGAGGCGGAGAAGCTCGCCTACGAGAACTTCGTGCGCGGCTATCAACAGTACTGGAAGCAGTTCATCGACCCGGTGGCGGTCCGCCTCGACGTCCGCGACGAGGGCGGGGGCTCGACCGCGGAGCTCGACGTCCGCATCCTGCCGCTGATCTCCGCGACCGACTACAGCGAGATCGAGGCGATCGTCGGCAGCACGCGGGTGGCCGTCTCGGCGCTCGACAACGGGCTGCAGGCGGTGTGGGCCGTCGGCAAGGACGCCCGCCTGCGCGGCCAGCTCGACGGCATCATGCGCTCCATGACCAACAAGAGCGACATCGGCCTCGGCTGGCTCGGCGACTGGGTGCTCGTCGGCCTCGAGGACCGCGCCGCGCTCGTCGAGATGCTGTCGAAGTTCGACGACCGCGTGCAGCTCGCCAACCCCAAGCCGAAGGGCGGCGAGTTCGAGGACCTCGACCTGTGGCAGCGCGTCGGCAAGTTCCCGATCTACGCGGCGGCGGAGGTCAAGAACCCGGCGATGCTGGTGGCGACGCTGGCGGCGATCAAGGCGACGCTCGGCGAGGTCGCGCCGGGCTGGGTCGACTGGGGCGAGGTCAAGCGCCACCGCGAGCTCCCGATCGTGCGCATCGGGGTCAGCAAGTCGGCGCCGATGCTGCCGAACCGCGAGATCTCCGACGCGGTCGCGCTGCACTACGTGCAGACCGGGCAGGCGATCGTGCTCGCGCTCGACGTCTCGACGCTCGAGGTGGTCGTCGACCGCATGCTGGACGGCAAGCTGCCGAAGGCCGACGAGAAGGGGACGTCGCAGTTCGTGTTCGAGGGCCGCTCCGGCGCCGGCGCGCCGCTGTGGACCGCGCTGCTGTGGATGATCCAGGGCCAGGCCAACGACGCCCAGGTGAGCGCCCGTCGCTCCGCGGAGATCCTCCTGCGCGGCGACCCGGCGCTCAAGGACGACCCGAACGCCCTGGCGCGCCTCGGCCTCGAGTACCTCGGCTTCGCGCCCGTGACCGCGCACGGGACCACGGCGTTCATCCTCGGGCCCGGCGGCGCCGGTGACCCGGTGCTCGGCACGACGATCGCGCCGACCTTCGTGCCGCTCCCGATCCCCGGCTCGCCGGTCGAGCGCCTGATGCAGCGCCTCACCGGCCTGCGCGGCGAGGTCGCCTTCGACAAGGAGCCCGAGCCGGCGGGGGCCAACGCGCGCAGCCTGCACACGCGCTTCTCGCTGCACCTCGGGGCTGCCCCCTGAGACATGTCCCGAGGGGCATGTTCTCGGGGACATGCCCTTCGGGTCAGGTCAGCGAGCCGCGGAGGTGGACCAGCTCGAGGCGCAGGCGGGCGCCCGCGGCGAGCAGTCGGGCGGTCAGGGCGTCGTCGTCCTCGACGACGAGCTGCATGAAGTCGCCGTCGCGGGCGTGCGGGCGCAGGGCGTGCAGGAGCGCGGGGGCGAGGCCGGGGCGGGCGACGCGGAGCGGATAGGCGCCGGGGAAGTGCGGGTCGAAGCTGGCGAAGCCGAGGCCGAGGTCGTCGGGGTTCGCCGGGTCGGACAGGCGCAGGTGCACGCGGGCCGGGTTTGCGCGCAGGACCGCGAGCTGGCCCGGGGGGAGGTCGAAGGCGGCCTCGATCGCGGGCTCCTCGGAGGCAGCGATGCCGCAGGTTTTTAACGGGATGTCGTCGGCGGGGAGGCGGTCGACGACGTCCCAGTCGAAGCGCAGGGCGGTGGACCTGTAGGCGGTGAGCATGCCGACGCCGCGATAGAGGCGCAGCGCGGGCTCGTTGCTCGGCGTGACGTTCAGGCACCAGCGCGTGCAGCCGAGCGCGCGCAGGTGATCTGCGAGGCGGCGCATGACCTCGCCGCCGAGGCCGCGGCCGCGAAAGCCAGGGTCGACGACGACGTTGCGCACGTACGCGAGGTCCTGCATGACCTCGTAAAAGGTGTAGGCGACGACCTCGCCGTCCTCCTCGTGCATGAGCGTGGTCGGGGCCTGACGCGCGACCCAGGCGTCGCGCCCCGGGGGCGTGTCGCCGGTGCCGAGCTCCGGGAACAGGCGCGCGAAGTCGGGGTAGTCGGCGGGGGTCGCGGGGCGGGCGTGCAGGGCCATGGGCGGGGATTCGAGGCGGGGGAGGTCGAGGTCGGCGATCGTCGCCGATGTCATCGGGCTCGGCGAGAGCGGTGTGTCGTCGAGGACGGAGTCGTCGCGCCTGAATCCGGGGTCTGACAGCGCGGAGGCGCTGACGGGCTCGTCGGGCTCGCGGTCGGCGGTGTGCTCGTCGCGCCAGACGTCGGCGTCCTGTTCGGGGTCGGAGGGTGGATCGGGCTCGTCGGACGCGATGTCGAGGTCGGAGGTGGGATCGGGCTCGTCGGACGCGGGGTCGAGGTCGGGCTCGTCGTCGTCGTTGGATCCTCCAAAGTCGTCGCGCGGATTGGGGTCGGGGTCGTCGCCCCAGGCCTCCTCGTCGCTGGCCGACTCGTCGGCCGGGGCTTCGGGCCCGGCGTCCGGGCGGGCGTCGGGTTCGTCGTCGGCGTCGAGGGCGTCGAGGTCGGGCTCGTCGCCGGGGGCGGGCGCCTCGAGCAGCGGGAGCCAGGTCGCGCGCTCGCTCCACTTGCACGGGATCGCGAACGGCGCGACGAGCCGCGCATCGGCGTCGCTCCAGGCGGCGCCGCGGTCGTCGAAGAGGGCGATGAACTGGACCGGCGTGCGCCGCAGCTTGCGGAGGTGGGCGAGGTCGATGCAGGCGGCGACGACGTGCTCGGCGAGCTTGCGCGCGTGGTCGCGGCGCTCGCTCGCCAGCACGAACACGAGCGTCTGGCGCTCGGGCGTGCGCACGCGGAAGTCGGCGCTCCACGTGGTCGCCGAGATGCCGGCGATGCGCTCGCCGCGGGTGATGCTGAGCGGCCTGGCGCGCAGCTCGGCGCGCAGGCAGGCCTCGACCTCGTCGAGCAGCGCGGGGCCCGGGCGCGGCCGGAAGCCGCGCCACAGCTCGGCGACGCGGAGACAGGCCTGGGCGAGGCGGACGGTCGCGAGCGCGAGCGGCTCGCCGGGGCGGGCGTGGGTGCGCAGCTCGCCGCGCTGCAGCTCGACGCCGAGGCCGCCGCAGACCTCGGCGATGCGCTGCTGCTGGCCCTCGCTGCGGCGCGCGGCGCTGGTGTGCGAGCGGAGCCAGCGCAGCGTCTCGCCGAGGTCGCCGAGCAGCGGCGGGTCGCTGTGGCGCAGCACGAACAGCGCGAGCAGGTCGCCGTCGGGCAGCGCGAACGGCGTGTCGATGCGCAGGCGCGGGCCGCTGACGCTGGCATGGAAGATCGGTGCGAGCAGGCCGGCGCGCAGCGGGTCGGTGACCGGGGCTGGCGCTTCGGACAGGTCAGAAGGGGCAGCCGAGGATGGCGCTTCGGACAGGTCGGAAGGGACAGGTGGTGATGACGCGTCGGACAGGTCGGAAGGGACAGCCGAGGATGGCGCTTCGGACAGGTGGGAAGGGACAGGTGGCGATGGCGCGTCGGGCAGGTCGGCCGCGTCGGGCCCGGGCGCGGCGCTCACAGCAGGGTCTCCTGCCGGGGCGGAGGGGCGGTGAGGACGCCCTCGTGGGTGATGCGCATCAATTTTAAGAAGATGTGCCAGACGTGGGCGACGGGGTCCGGGGCGTCGGGGCCGATGGGGACGGGGACGGCGAGGTGGTCGCGGAAGGGTGGGCTCCAGCGGTGGACGTGGAGCGCGTCGCAGCGGCGGCCGTCGGGGCCCTGGTGGGCGTGGCCGAGGTGGAGGGCGGCGATGCGGCCGACGCCGCGGAGGATGAGCGCGAAGCGGAGCGAGCCGGCGGGGTCACAGCGCTGGCCGCGGACGAGCAGGGGGTCGGGCGCGGCGAGGGGCGCGGAGAACTCGAGGCCGCAGGACTGGTCCTCGTCGTCGGCCCAGCGCAGGTCGCCGATGATGCGCTTGTCGGCGTCGGCGAGGATGCGAGCGATCTGCCGGTCGTCCACGGCCATGAAGAAGATGGAGGAAGGGCGTCGCCGTCGGCCGCCGACGCCCGGTCAGGCGGGCTGGGCCTCGGGGTAGAGGTACGGCCACAGCATCTCGAGGAACTTGCCGCGCGCGCCGATCTTTCGCAGGTTGCCGTAGTGGCCGGCGACGGCGCGGTCGATGAAGACGAGGTCGGACGGCGGCTGGAACGACTCCATGCGCTTGAGCGCCCCGGGCACCTGCTTGATGACCTCCTCGTGGATCTTCGAGGCGCCGTAGTCGAACACTTCGTCGGCGAGGAACGGCAGGGCGAAGATGTCGCGCCAGCCCTTGTAGTACTCGAGCTCGACGCGCGGGCCGTCGGGGTTGAGCACGCCGAGCGCGTCGAGGCCGCGCTCGAGGCCGACGTAGTCCTCCTCCAGGCCGCAGCGGATCGTCGCGCCGTAGGCGGCGATGATGCGGTCCGGGATGTGCTTCACGCAGCCGAAGTCGTACAGCACGATCGTGCCGTCGCGGCGAAACGCGAGGTTGCCCGGGTTCGGGTCGGCGTGCAGCGTGCGAAACTCGAACAGCTGGTCGATCAATAACTTGAAGAGGTGCTGGCCGAGCAGGTCGCGCGTCGCCTGGGGGTACCCGAGCGCGTCGAGCTCCGAGATGTGGTCGCCGGGCTCGTAGGTCAGCGTCAACACCCGCTGCGCCGAGCGCTCGCCGACCACGTCCGGCACCGCGACCCACGGGTGACGTCTGTGGAACTCGCGGAACTTGCGGACGTTGTCGGCCTCGTTGCAGTAGTCGAGCTCCTCGTGCAGCCGCGCCTTGACCTCGCGGAACACCTCGTCGAGCGCTTGCTTGCGCACCTTCACGAGGCCGCTGGCCTTGAGCACGAGCTTGAGGTGGCTGAGGTCCGAGCTCACCGCGGTGTCGACCCCGGGGTACTGGACCTTGACGACGACCTCGCGCCCGTCATCGGTGGTCGCGCGGTGGACCTGCCCGATCGAGGCCGCCGCGAACGGCGTGCGGTCGAACGTCTTGAACAGGGTCTCGGGCGGAGAGCCGAGCTCCTTCTCGATCTGCGCGGCGATCACCGCGAAGTCGACCGGCGGGGCCTCGCGCTGGAGGCCGCGCAGCGCCTCCGCGAGCTCGCGCGGGAGGATGTCGCCGGCGATCGAGGCCATCTGCCCGACCTTCATCACGGCGCCCTTGAGCTCGCCGAGCGTGCGGGCGATGCGGCCGCCGTTGAGCTCGTGGGCCTCGCGGCGGTCCTGCGCGGCGGCCTCCTCCGACTGGAACAGCGACTTGATCCGCGTCTTCGCGTAGCTGCCCGCCACCTGCGCGGTCATGCCGGCCAGCTTGAAAAACCGCCGCCCCTTTGTCACCGGTCCGTCGTTCATCACGCCTCCCCGGAGGCGGTCCCACTGTGCCCCCTGGCCCGCGCGCGCGCAAGCTGCGGTCCCGGCGCGGCCTGGCCCCAGCAGCGCCGACCGGGTGCCGCGCCCCGGCGTCGCGGTGGCGATGTTTACGGGCGTACGCTCACGCCGTCGGCGCGGTCGCAGCGGCGCGGGTGCGGGCCGCGGAGATCCGGCGCGCGAGCTCGACGATGGTGCGCGGCGAGCAGCCCTCCGCGTTGTTGTTGACGATGAGGTGCGTCGCCAGGCCGAGCTGCTCGGCGCGCAGGCACAGCTGCGCGAGCTCCTCGCGGCGCTCGTCGTCGGCGTCGACGATGCGGTCGAACGGCGCGTAGGCCACCTCCGCCTGCTCCCAGTTCATCCGCGGGTGCAGCATCCAGCGGCCGACGACGGCGGGGGCCCGGTCCTGGCGCGCGCGCTCGAACTGGGCCCGCGGCGAGGGCATGCCGGGGTAGACGTTGATGCAGTGGCAGACGCCGCAGTCGGCGAGCGCGTCGGCGTAGGCGCCGGTCAGCAGCTCGCGGTTGCGGATCTCGACGGCGTAGAGCGGGCCGCGCGGGAGCGCCGAGAGGAAGCCGTGCAGGCGCTCGGCGAACCACCGCGGCCCGCCGAGCGCCTCGACGTCGGTCGGCGAGAACTGGAACAGGATCGGTCCGGCCTTGACGCCGAGGCCCGAGAGCGTCGGCGCGACCACGTGCTCGCTCGCGTAGGCGGCGTCGAGGAAGCGCTGGTTCGGCTGGCCGCGCAGCGCCCCGTAGCGGGCGTGCCGGGGGTACACGGCGATCGTGCAGGCCTCGTGCGCCTTGACGAGGAAGCGAAACCCCGCCGGGACCTCCGCCGCGTACGCGGCGAACTCCGCCGCGCTCGGCGGCGCGTAGTAGCTGCGGTCGACCCCGACGGCGCGCAGCAGCGGGTGCGCCGCGTAGGCCCGCAGGCCCTCCCGCGACAGCCGCTGCTGCGGATAGGCCCGCTCGTAGACCAGCCCGGCCCAGCCCGGATAGGCCCACGACGAGGTCCCGAGCCGCAGCCCCGCGGGCAGCGCTTCGGCGAGGGTCGCGAGCTCCTCGGGGTGCGCGTGGGCGGCGACGGGGCCGCGGGCGGAGGCGGGCGCGGCGGTCGGCGGGCCGCCGAACAGGTCGAGCTGATCCTGGCCAGGCATGGGACTGGACCAGGCTATCGCAAAATCGCGCGCGCGCAAGCGCGGCCCCGCGCGGGCGCCCGGCGAGCGCAACTTTCTTTCGAGACATGTCACAAGGGACAGGTCGCGGAGCGGAGCCCGACGACAGCGCAGGCGGCTCCGCGGTCGATGTCGGCGAGGTGCACGTCGCGGACCCGAGCACGCTCGGCGCGGGCGCTGGAGCGCGCGGTGAGCCGCGGAGGCGCGCCGCGATCGCGCGGGCCGGGCCCCGGGACCCGCGACGCCCCGCCGTGGTATCACGAGCCTCCGCCCGTGAAGCCCCGCACGTCCCGCACGAGCCCGCCGAACCCGACCGCAGACCGCAACGCAGCGGCGAATCTCGCATGGCCTTCGAGACATGTCTCATGGGCCATGTCCCTCGGGACACTCGTGCTCGTGGCGCTGGTGAGCGGGGTCGCGGGGGCGCACCAGGTCGGGCTGTCGCGCGGGGTGTACCGGGTCGAGGGTCGCGAGGTCGCGGTCGAGATCACGTTCGCCCGCGGCGAGCTGCGCGGGCTGGCGCCGGAGCTCGACGGCGACGGCGACGGCGCGCTCGGCGAGGCCGAGCTGGCCGCCGGGACCGACGCGCTGCAGGCCCGCCTCGGCGCCGGCGTCGAGCTCCTGGCCGACGGCGCGGCATGTACCGCGGCGCTCGAGCGGGCGAGCCTGACGGAGGAGGACGGCGCGCGCGTGCAGCTGCGCTACGGGTGCCCGGCGTCGCCGCGGGCGCTGACGGTGCGGCTGCCGCTGCTGGCCGGGCTGGCGTTCGGGCACCGGCACATCGCGCAGGTCGAGCGCGCGGACGGGGAGCCGGTCGCGGACCTCGTGCTGCATCGCGGCGCGCCGGAGGCGAGCGCGGAGCTGCCGGCGGGTGACGGTCCGGCCGGGGCCCCGCCGCCGCCGCCGGTCGGCGCGTACTTTCGCCTCGGCGTCGAGCACATCCTGATCGGCGTCGACCACCTCGTGTTCTTGCTCGGGCTCGTGGTCGTGGGCGGGCGGCTGCGGACGCTGATCGCGGTGGTCACCGCGTTCACGGTCGGGCACTCGCTGAGCCTCGCGCTGGCGACGCTGGGCGTGTGGAGGCCGGACGGCGGGCTCGTCGAGCCGGCGATCGCGCTGTCGATCGCGTACGTCGGCGCGGAGAACTTCTTCGTGGCCGACGCCGCCGGGCGCTGGCGCATCACGCTGCCGTTCGGCTTCATCCACGGGTTCGGCTTCGCCGGCGTGCTCGCGGAGATCGGCGTGCCGGACGCCTCGGTCGGCGCGGCGCTGCTGCTGTTCAACCTCGGCGTCGAGGCCGGGCAGCTCGCCGTGCTCGCGGTGCTCCTGCCGGTGCTCGCGTGGCTCGGCGCCCGCAAATTTTTCAGCGAGCGGGCTCGCGGGGCGCGGTGGATCTCCGCGGCGATCGTCGT
>Ga0075163_10000925_pt1 | contig 39193 bp, 34 predicted proteins | sample JI1023141ADNA_FD_71478 | JGI IMG/M metagenome (GOLD analysis project Ga0075163, IMG submission 71478) | Wastewater effluent complex algal communities from Wisconsin, to seasonally profile nutrient transformation and Carbon sequestration -... | ecosystem: Engineered > WWTP > Effluent > Algae...
ACTGGCAGCCTTTGCGCATACCTTAAAGCTGGAAGTATTGCTGGAAGTTCATAATAAAGAAGAGTTAGAGGCTAACCTGGCTGCGGATGCGGATTTGATTGGGGTAAACAACCGTAACCTTAAAACGTTTGTTACGAATGTAAACTTATCGGCACAACTGGCTGCGTTTATTCCAAACCAGTTTGTAAAAGTTTCGGAGAGTGGTATTGAGAACCCAAATACCATAATCGAATTAAAACGGCATGGTTATCAGGGTTTCTTAATGGGGCAGAATTTTATGCAACACAGCAGACCGGAGCAGGCTTGCCAGGAATTTATTAATGAGTTGAAAAAATTAGAGCGCAAAACATTGTGAGTGAAGTTAACTCGATAGCGTGCAAGGTGTGTGGCATGCGTGCGGCAGCAAACATTGAAGCCGTGGCTGCTACGCAACCACAGTTTATGGGATTTATCTTTTATAAAAATTCACCACGGTTTGTAGGCGATCAGTTTCAGATTCCGGAAAACTTTCCGATAAGCATCAAACGCGTAGGTGTTTTTGTAAATGAAACTTTTGCGGTTGTTCTTGATCGGGTGCAAAAGCACAAGTTAGATTTCGTTCAACTTCATGGCGATGAAGCACCTGTTTACGTTAAAAATCTGAAAGCAAGTGGGGTGGGGATTATAAAAGTTTTTCGGGTGGATGCTGATTTTGATTTCGCAACAACAAAAGAGTTTGAATCTGGGTCGGATTATTTTCTGTTTGATACAAAAGGTAAACAATATGGCGGCAATGCCATTAAGTTCGATTGGAAGCTGCTTCAGCAATACACTGGCTCAGTTCCGTTTTTTTTAAGCGGTGGTATTTCAGTTGATGATATTCATACGCTTGCTGAATTCAAACATCCGCAATGGTATGGTGTTGATGTAAATAGTGGTGTTGAAATAGAACCCGGTTTAAAAGATAGTGTAAAAGTAAAAAACCTGATTCAGTTGTTAACTGAATCAAACCTTAACCAATAAAGTTATGCAGTACGATGTAGATGCACGAGGTTATTATGGAAATTTTGGTGGTGCTTACATTCCCGAAATGTTGTATCCCAACGTAGAGGAGTTGCGCACACACTATCTGGAAATTATGCAACAACCAGATTTTCAGAAAGAGTTTGCTGATCTGCTTCGCGATTATGTTGGTCGCCCTACGCCACTTTACCATGCCGCGCGACTGTCCGAAAAGTATAACGCTAAAATCTATCTGAAGCGCGAAGACCTTTGCCATACCGGTGCACATAAAATCAACAATACCATTGGCCAGATTTTATTGGCCAAACGACTTGGCAAACAAAAAATAATTGCCGAGACAGGAGCTGGTCAACATGGTGTAGCTACGGCTACCGTGTGTGCATTAATGGGTATGGAGTGTATTGTGTATATGGGTAAGTTGGATATGGATCGTCAGCGCCCCAATGTAGAACGCATGCGCATACTCGGCACCAAGGTTGTGCCTGCGTTATCGGGTAACATGACGTTGAAGGATGCTACCAACGAAGCCATGCGCCATTGGATTAATCATCCGACTGATACACATTATATCATTGGTTCGGTGGTGGGGCCGCATCCTTATCCACACATGGTTACGTTGTTTCAATCGGTGATAAGCGAAGAAATAAAAAAGCAATTAGTAACTGAGATTGGTCAACCTAATCCCGATTATGTAGTAGCCTGTGTGGGTGGTGGTAGTAACGCAGCTGGTGCATTCTATCATTACCTGAATGAAGAGCATGTAAATCTGGTTGGCGTAGAAGCTGCGGGCCTGGGTGTAGATAGTGGTGAATCGGCTGCAACTACCGCATTGGGTAAACCGGGAGTATTGCATGGCAGTAAAACTTTATTGATGCAAACCAGCGATGGCCAGGTTGTTGAACCGTATTCTATTTCTGCGGGTTTGGATTATCCCGGCATTGGTCCATTGCATGCGCATTTGTTTGAAACCGGTCGCGTACAATTTGTAAATGCTACTGATGATGAAGCCATGAATGCTGGTATTGAACTGGCGCGCATGGAAGGAATTATTCCGGCAATTGAATCTGCACATGCTATTGCAGCACTTGCCAAGTTAGAACTCACTAAAGAAGATGTAGTGGTGGTTAACCTTTCGGGAAGGGGTGATAAAGATTTGGAGACTTATATCCGCTGGGGAAAATATTGAGGCAGCCGAACAGGTGTCTGACCGGTATTATGCGAAGCTATTAATTGGTCTGACGCCTTGGGTAGTATTGAATTAAAAGATTTCAGATGAAAAATAGAATTACAGAATTGTTGTCTAACACAAAGAAACCCGTGCTTTCCGTTTTTTATACAGCCGGATTTCCAAACCTGAACGATACAGAATCCATTGCAATAGCGCTGGAAGCAGCGGGTGCTGACTTAATTGAAATCGGAATTCCGTTTTCCGATCCGGTGGCCGATGGCCCCACCATTCAGGCCAGTAACAAGAAGGCGTTAGAGAATGGGATGACGGTGGAGTTATTATTGAAGCAAGTAACCTCTATTCGCAGTAAAGTAAAACTGCCTATTGTTTTAATGGGTTACTTAAATCCGGTGATGCAATATGGCGTTGAACGATTTTTTAAAGATGCCTCAGCTGCTGGTGTAGATGGATTGATTTTACCTGATCTGCCTTTGGATGAGTTTCCACAATACGAAGCATTAACTGCTTCATTGAACCTGAGTGTTTCGTTTTTGATTTCACCTACCACCAGCGAGGCGCGGATCAAAAAAATTGATGCCCTTAGTTCAGGTTTTATTTATGCCGTGTCGGCCTCCAGCACTACGGGTGCCAAAGATGAATTCAGTTCCGAACAAATGGCTTACTTTCAAAAACTTAAATTATTCAAGCTTACCAATCCGTTTTTGATTGGTTTCGGAATTTCAAATTCAAAAACCTATGCGCAGGCCTGCGCGTATGCAGCCGGAGCTATTGTGGGTAGTTCATTTATTAATCAAATCAGTACAAGTAAAAATCTTGAGGCTGATATTCGTCAATTTGTAAAGTCGTTAACAGCATGATTATCGAATTAAAATCAAAGATTAGTCCGGAAGTTAAAAAATCTATTGTTGATAAGGTTGCTGCTCTGGGTTATAAAACCATGGAAGTGAATACGCAACGCAGTCAATACCTGGTGGCTATCGGGAAAAAGGAGTTTGATATTCGCACCATCGGACACATGGCTGGCATTGCCGATATTCATCAGGTTTCAGATGAATATAAACTGGTTTCAAAAAAATGGAAAGTAGCACCTACGGTAATTGATCTGGGCGATGGCGTAACGATTGGTGGCAACGGTTTATCGATTATGGCCGGACCATGTTCTATTGAAAATGAAAAGCAGATCGAACAAACTATTCAACATCTGGTAAGTAACAATGTGCGCATTATGCGCGGGGGTGTATTTAAGCCACGCAGTTCGCCCTATGCCTTTCGGGGTTTGGGCATTGATGGCTTGAAGGTTTGGTATGAATTAGCCCGGAAGAATGGAATTAAAATTATCAGTGAAGTAATGCAGGTAAGCCAGATTGAACCGATGCTACCGTATGTAGATGTATTTCAGGTAGGCGCGCGCAACACGCAGAATTTTAATTTACTGGATGAGTTGGGCAAAGTAGATAAACCTGTGATGATTAAACGCGGTATCTCCGGAACGATTGATGAGTTGTTGTCATCAGCCGAATATGTTTTCTCTGCCGGAAATGAAAAGTTGATTCTATGCGAACGCGGTATTCGCACGTATGAGAAAGCCAGTCGCAATACAATGGATATAAATGCTATTCCGATTCTGAAAGCAAAATCGCATTTGCCGGTGGTAGCCGATCCCTCGCATGGCATTGGTATTCGGGAGTTTGTACCACAGGTGGCGTTGGCTGCGGCTGTTGCCGGAGCTGATGGTATTATTTATGAAACGCATAAAAAGCCGGAAGAAGCTTTTAGCGATGGGCAGCAAACGTTAGACTTTGATGAATCCAGTCGCTTGATTGAAAAACTTCGGGCCGCGCATAAACTTATTGCGAACTGAGATCACTGAAAAGGTAAATCGGGTTGCTTCGCCTTTCGTTTTTCATTTTCAACCTTAATCCAATTGTGTCCGGTTTCAAAGTTGTCGAAGAAATTAAAATGGACGGGGTAGGCGTTGGTGATGTCCTGCTTTTTAGATTCAAAACCTTCGGCACTGTAATCAGCAGGATTCACAACTACAGCCACGCGCCTGATGCCTACTTTAACATATTCCGTTTTATACTTAGCCCGAATCTGATTCAGTGCAACCTCATCCCGATGCGGAACCTGGCGCACATCAGAAATCCAATTAGGGGTGCGATACGTTTTAAGAAAGTCCAAAGACAGCACAAGTACGTTTTCAAAATCTTCATTTGTGTGAGCAGCCTTCCATAGCGTACACAAGGCATCAATAGAAGCATCGTAATAAATTTTTACTACCTCGTTATCTAACAGTAGTTGTTCGTTTACATCTTCGGTTAATTTAAGCTTAACCAGAAAGGTGGTGCCGCGATCAACCTCACTTCGTACTTCTATTTTTCCACCCAGAGCTTCCGTTTGAAGTTTAACCAGAAATAATCCCAAACCTTTGCCTTCAATGTGGGTATGAAACCTGCGATATAAAGTAAATAGTTTATCGCCAAACCGTTTCATGTCGATGCCCATGCCGTTATCGGTAACTTCTAATTGAACATGATCGGCAGCTCGGGTTGTACGCACCTGCACTACACAAGACCGTTCGGGATTACGATATTTAATCGCATTGCTAACCAGATTATACAAAATGCTATGCACCATCGGTTTCACGGAATAAATTTCAGGAGCGTTTTCAAATGAGGTCGTAATCTCAACTTCATTATCCTCTATATCTTTTGTCAATTGTGTTTTTATGTTTTCCATCAAGCCTTCCCACACAATCGGTTGGCGCAGGCGTGTAATCCGGTTGCGCGTATCAATAATGTTACTCAGATCGAGAATAGTTGACTCAAGTGCTTTTACCGAACTTTTGAAATGAACCAGAAGCGGAGTGTTTGAAGGCCCCAGCTCACCTTCATTAACCAATGCTAACAAACCCGTTATGCTGGCTAATGGGCCACGCAGGTTATGCGAAATAGTATAACTGAATTGTTGCAGATCGTTGTTGTGGCTGATTAACTCGGCATTGGTTTCCAGAAGTTGTTGGTTCTTATCAACTAGCTCGCGATTCAGGTTCAGATTTTCTTCGCTTAGTTGATCTTGTTGTTTTTGAATTACCGCATTGGCCTGTTGTAGTTCGCTGCTTTTGGTTTTAAGTTCTTCAATCAGGGTTTCATTGGCTGCTTCCGATTTTTCAAAACTTCTTTTCAGAAAAAAAGTAGTGATCGCTATTACAAAAAAAGCGGCCAGCGTCATGAAAGTGAGAAAGAAATAATTAGGGCCGGAAAAACCTTTCTGATAATAGCCTACGCCAAACCAATTGTGGATGGGATCGTACAACGCAATGGACAACAGGTTTACGCCAAGAGCTATGGTCCAGGACCGGAGTTCTTTCAGCCGGAAGAGGATAAATGGAAACAACGTTGCCGAGAGCAGCATTAACCGGAATTCGAAGTATTGAAATTCTTCTAACTGAAAATAGTCAAACTTGTCTACCACCGAAACTACGATTGAAGCCAGGCTCGCGATTATAGATAAGAACATCCGCGCAAGCGAAATAAAGCCTAATCGGTTTAGCAGCAGCGGAGAAAGGAATAGGATAGTGAAACCTAATGCTAATTGCGAACTGTAAATCCATCCAAAAGCAGAGGAGGAAAGAATGCACAAAAAGAAAGTAAAAGCTGCTATCAGCAGGCTGATGCGATTGGTAAGGGTTACGGTTCTGCGTTGCTGAATGGGTTGCGAAGTGTGGGTTCCCCAATGACTAAGCTGCCTCCAGATTGCTTCTAATTCACGCATCATAATGAATTACGAAAAGTACTTTGCTTTGCGTTTCCATACAAATCTTTTTTGACGTAGAAGGCTGGTAAATTATTTATATTGAACCCGTTTCAAACGATTGAAGATGGCGGGAAAAGAGATAAAAGTGCAACGCGTTAAGTCAACCCTTAACCCGGTATTGCTGAAGCAAGCGTATAAGCTAATGAAGACAGCCGAACGGATGGCGCGGTTGTATGATGAGCAACGTGAGATTTGTGCTAAATATGTTCACAGTACTTCGCGTGGCCACGAGGCTATTCAGTTAGCGGTAGGGTTGCAACTAAAAGCGTATGACTATGCCTCACTTTATTATCGCGATGAGTCAATTCTGTTAGCATTGGGTTTACAACCATATGAGTTGATGTTGCAGTTAATGGCTAAGGCCGATGATCCTTTTACCGGTGGCCGAAGTTATTATGGACATCCGGCATTAAAGCGTGAAGGCTTTCCTATTATTCCGCATCAAAGTTCGGCTACAGGTATGCAAGCTATTCCGGCAACAGGTATGGCGCATGCTATTTCGTATCTGCAATCAACCCAACAACTTAAAGGCAAGCCAATTGTTTTATGTTCGCTTGGCGATGGCTCGGTAACCGAAGGCGAAGTAGCAGAAGCTTTTCAGATGGCGGTGTTAAAATCGTTGCCCATTTTTTACCTCGTGCAGGATAATGAATGGGGAATTTCTGCTACCGGTAACGAGATGCGCGCCATGAATGCGTACGAATATGCAGTCGGCTTTAAAGGAATGCACCGGATGCAAGTGGATGGTGCCGATTTTACTGCGAGTTATCAGGCGGTTGAAGAAGCTATCGCTTACGTTAGAAATAATCAGGCTCCGGTTTTATTACATGCAAGCTGTCCGTTGCTCGGGCATCATACTTCAGGAGTTAGAAAGGAATGGTACCGGGGCGATGATCTAACCGTACATGCACAACGCGATCCGATTACTGTTCTTGAAAAACAATTAACTGAATCGGGAATAAGTAAGACCGAATTAAAAGCAATAGAATCAGAAGCAGATCAACTTGTGCTGGCTGATTTCGAAAGAGCAGTTGCTGCCGCAGATGCCGATGCAAATGATTTTGACTCACATGAGTTTGCACCAACTCCTATTACCGAAGAAACCGGCAAACGAAGTCCTGCAAAAGCTGCCAAAGTAATTATGGTAGATGCTGCCCTACATGCTGTAGATGAAATTTTAAGAACAGAACCAACAGCGATATTTTATGGACAAGATGTGGGCGGCAGGTTAGGAGGTGTGTTTCGCGAGGCGGCCACATTAGCACAAAAGTATGGTGATGAAAGAGTGTTTAATACACCGATACAGGAAGCGTACATTATTGGTTCAACGGCAGGTATGGCCGCGGTAGGAGTAAAGCCAATAGTTGAAATTCAGTTTGCTGATTACATCTGGCCGGGTCTTAATCAATTGGTGGAAGAACTTTCCAAAAGTTGTTATTTATCGAAAGGAAAATTTCCGGTGCAGGCTTTGATTCGCGTTCCGATTGGTGCCTATGGTGGTGGTGGGCCATATCATTCCGGAAGTATTGAATCTACCTTGCTAACCATTCGCGGAATTAAAGTAGTGTATCCATCTAATGCAGCCGATATGAAAGGTTTAATGAAAGCAGCCTTTCATGATCCTAATCCTGTGGTGATGTTAGAACATAAAGGATTGTATTGGAGTAAACTACCGGGTACTGCCGATGCTAAAACCATTGAACCCGATGAAGATTATCTGCTACCGCTTGGCAAAGGAAATATTGTATTACAAGCTTCCGCTGAAAAACTTGCTGCCTCGGAAACTGCTTTGGTGATTACCTATGGCATGGGCGTGTATTGGGCGCGCGAAGCGGCTGCTGAATTTGCAGGACAGATTGAGATTGTAGATTTGCGCACACTTAATCCAATCGATTGGGATTTAATTGCCGATCGGGTAAAGCAACACGGCCGCGTGTTGGTGCTTACGGAAGAACCGGTTCTTAATTCATTCGCTGAATCGTTGGCCGGAAGAATTTCTCAACATTGCTTTACCGATCTCGATGCGCCTGTTTCGGTTGTGGGTTCGGCTAACCTTCCGGCAGTACCGCTTAACATGGCATTGGAAAAAATGATGTTGCCCAATGCCAGTAAGGTAGCCGAAGAAATAGATAAGTTGTTGAAGTGGTAACTGCTGTTAGGCAAATTCTAAACAGGAGAGGCGTCTCCTATGTTGCATTAGAAAAGCAAATGTAATACTAGGGACTCAGATAAGTAGCAATAGATTTGATGCGAAAGTGAAAAAGGGTTGAGAGCGAAAAGGCGTCTAAACAGCTTTATAGCATGTTCTCCGTCAGAAATTGCCTCAACCTTTTTTATCTCTTTGAGTTGGCACAACGGCATAAAAATGAAAGCGGTCCGCTTCTCTTTACAGGCTGGTTTTTAAAACCGCCTTGGGAAACAAATTTAATCAAATCAAATTGGTTCTTAACACAGAATCTGACGGCTGTTTACTTAAGGCTATAGCCGTCTTGACGCCTAATAAACATCAGAACGGATACCCGATACCAATATTAAAAATCACAGGCTCACGATCTACACCAAACGGCCCAAAGAATTTCATCTTATTCAAAACAAAACGCTCACCTTCAGGTCGGCCCGGATCAAGCACTTTCATACCCACATCCAATCGTAACACCAGAAAAGAAAAATCAAACCGGAAGCCAAAGCCGGTGCCTACACCTAACTGTTTATAGAAGTTGCCATCAATTCTGGACGAACCATTCCACGAGGCTACATTAGAACCTTCGCGTATAATTTGAAGTTGCCGGAACGACCACACATTACCGGCATCAATAAAAATGGCACCGTTAACAAAACCAAATAATTTTCTGCGCAGTTCAATACTTCCTTCAAGCAACACTTCACCAGGTTTTTCAAAACTATAATCAAACAACCCGTCTTTATCCGAATCGCCACTTAAGTTTGGTGGCACTGTTCCGATACCCAACCTTCGTGGCAGCCAGGCCCGCACACTATTACTACCACCGGCAAAAAAGTATTTTTCATAGGGCAATACTTTATTATCGGCATAGGCATAACCTACACCGGTATTAAGGCGATAGGCTAACACGGTTGATTTACTAATCACAATACTTTTGCGCAGGTCAAGATTAAAGCGCACATATTGATAAAGCTCTAACCCTTGCCGGGTAATGTAGCCCGGTTCGGCAAAGTTGAATAACGTGCCACCGGTTTCGGCTTGCGCGCGCATGAAGAACGAACTCTTTTCGGTGTTACCGTAGTTATTGGGGTTCCACGTAATGCCAAAAATAATACTACTCACAAAAGAAGGATTGAACGAGTTCTTGAGATTGTTACCCTGATTGTTTTGTAAATCGGTAAGCAGCCGGTTAAACGCTGAATCTAATTTTGATCGGATAATATTCAGGTTGATAAGCGTAAGCGAGAGCTGTGTGGTTTGTTTGTTCTGCCACGTGTACGTGTTGGAAACGGTAGTGATAGAGCGGGTATACTCTGGTCGCTCAGTAAAAGTATAACCAGCCAATAGTCGCGTACGCGGATTGTATCTTGCAAACCGGGTAGCGGCCTTTTCGCTAAACGGAAAAAGAAATTGTGGAAAGGTGATGCTTCCATTTAAGCTGGCTTCGGTACTGCGATAGAAGTTACTACGATCAGTTGCCGAGGCCACACCTTCAAACCCAAAGCGACCATTGATTTCCAGAATCTCGAGTCCACGGAAAAGATTTCGCATTTTAAAATTCGTGCTGAAGTACGGCCCCGGAAAACCTTGTGTTACCGTAACCCCGGCTTCGTTCGACCAGGAGTAACGATCTAACGGACTACAAAAAATATGGCCCACAAACTTACCGGCTGTAGAATCGCTGCCTGAGTTTACCTCTTCGTAGTTTACGTTAATGAATTTAAAAATGTCGAGGTTGGCCAGTTGGCGCTGACTGTTAAATGTATTACTGCGACTGTATAAACTGTCTTTGCGAATAAAAACCCTGCGCGAAAGAATCTTTTTGTTGTACTGATCCTTAAAATAATTGAAGGTAATGGAGTTGTATTCTTCCGAGGTTCGTTTCAAGGTGTCGCGCGTGTTTACGGCTGCATCGGTGGTAAACAAAACCGAATCAACCCGAAACAACTTGTGCGAATCTCTGCGGGGCGGATTAACAATTTCAATACGCACAGCAACTTGTTGCGAGCCGCGGTAGGCAGTATCAATCGAGAACTCTATGAATTGTCGCGTAAAGTTAAAATAGCCTTTGTCTTTCATCAGCAAATCAATCCGCTCGCGTTCCTTGTTCAACGTTTGCTGTTTGTACCGATCGCTTTTGCGAATCAGACTTTGGCTTCGGGTTTTCTGAATTATTTTTCGAATACTAGAATCGCCAATCTGATAGAAGATGGTATCGAAAAAATATGCTTTGCCTGGCTTAACCTGATAGGTAACACTTACTCTCTTTTTGTATTCTTTAATAGAAGAAGAAACCTGATTTTGAAAGTAGCCTTCATTAAACAAATAATCGGTCATCTTTTCTTCGGTAGCCAGCACATTGGTCGAATCGAATACGGCAGCAGGCTCGCCCCATTGCATAAACAAGTTACCCTCTTCAATTTTTTTATTCAGTTCATCAACCTGATTTTGTTTGCGATATTGGTAGTTGGCCACGCGTTTAGCATTTTGGGTGGCGGCTATTTTCTTGTCGAAGCGGGCTTCTACCTTGGCTTTTTTATCGATGAACTTTTGTTGCTTGTATCGCTTTTCGCCTTCGTGGTGCATCCACACTAAGCTGTTGATGGGCAGTCCTAAAAACTTACGATTGGCTTTTTGTACATACAAATCGGCAAGCCCGCTTTTATTAATACCTTTAGGAGCCTCAATACTTTGTTTATCGAGTAACTTTTGGTTTTCCTGCAGATACCGGGTACCCCGGCAGCCTGCAAGCAGCAAGAGCAACGTATAGAGAAGTATTTTTTTTGAACCGTTCACGTATGATATCAAAGGCTAAAGTTAAGCATCTCAAAGCACTGCAAGTAAAAAAATACCGAAAAGAGGAGCAATGCTTTGTGATAGAAGGCGCTAAAAGTGTGGTGGAGTTATTGAACTCGAACTTTGAGGTGCTTTGGGTGGCGGCCACAGATGCCTTTATCGCTGCCGAACAAAAGTTGTTAACCAAACGCGGTGTGGAAGTAGCGCTCGCTACCGAGGCCGAGCTGGTAGCGGCCGGTTCGTTTCAGACTAACGATGGCGCACTGGCCATTGCGCGCATTAAACCAAATACTGCGCCCGTGTTGCAACCAAATGAGTTGGCGCTGGTGCTGGATGATATACGCGATCCGGGTAACCTTGGCACCATTATCCGCACAGCCGATTGGTATGGGGTTACACATATTATCGCTTCCGCAGAAACGGCCGATCTGTATAACGCTAAAGTGATTACCGCCACCATGGGTTCGTTTTGCCGGGTAGAAGTTTTTTATACCAACCTGGTTGAATTTTTAACTGCGTATTCCGGTGCCGTTTATGGTGCCTTTATGGATGGCATAGATGTACACACCATAAATTTTTCCAACGGTGGGTTGCTGGTTATAGGCAACGAAGCAAACGGAATCTCGCAGGCCGTAGCACAACACATAACCCAACGCATTACCATTCCGCGCATGGGCAAAGCGGAATCCCTTAACGCAGCCATAGCCACAGGGATAATGTTGGATGTGAGTAGAAGGGGGTGATGGATTAACTGAATCCGCAATAGAGTAAGTTAATAAAGCGCAGAAATGAAGTTGGAGATGTGCAACCGAATACCCATGCGTTTTCTATTGTAATTGATATAACTGCCTATTGAAATGTACCGTTTGAAAGTTGCTTATATTTAGGGTAGGCGGCAATTTTATCGGGACAATATAATCCAAAAAGATACATAAAATTATGAGGCACGAAACATATAAAGCGGAAGATATTGACGAAATAGTTTGGTTACGACTGAACCGCTTGAAAAGTGTAAAGCTATGCGAAAACTTAATCAGAACTAAATTAACTAAAACACCCAATTCTGCTATTACAGAGGAAATTATTAAATCAAAAGCAATAGGACTTTCTTCTGCTATTGATAGCGCAATTGGTTATTGGCAAGTCAATCCACAATCTGTAAATGCCAAGGTTCTTTCACGCTATTATTTCCTTTTGCAAATGACTATTGCAGAACAAGTAAGTAGTGTTAAAAACACAGACGACTTAAAGACCGTTCAAAAGCATACAGAAAATGGCCACGGTTTAGCGACTATAAGTAATGCAAATGGAGATTTCCCGACAAACTATTACACATTAGCAATAAGAAGCGGACATTTTTATTCTTATGTTAAATCACTTGGTATTAACACTAAGACATTTGATTTTGAAAAGCGACCAAGAAAGTTTGAAGAAATTACCGACAATTCTAAACTTGTTAGTTTAATTGACTTGTTTAGACGAATTCCAGAACTAAGCAATATTGTTGAAGAATACACAGATCAACCACCTCTTTCTTTTCATATTGGGCATTCTAACATCAATATGCGTGATGACTTGGACGCGGTAAAGGAGCATATAGACAGAACAGGCAAATTTGTTTTGTCAGCACCTATCACATCACCACAAAGAACAACTTACGTTTCTATCTATTCGGAATCAGTAAAAGTCTCAATAGATTATTTAAGTTCACTAGGTTTGCCTTTAACTAACTTTCGTATTGCAGAAAAAAGTGCGTTTTCTAACGAAAGAATTATAGTAGGGCAAATGGTTCATCCTACTGACAATTATTGGCATCAATGCTTGGATACGTATCATTCATCTTATGCACCAACTTCTTTAATCGTTCCATTGTGGGGAGCGACTACGGACATAATCGTAATTAATTTCACTCTACTTTACACTTTAAGTATTATTGTTCGGTATTTGCCAGATTTGTGGTATAGAATCAATTCAGGCGACTTAAATCATATTGGTTCATTGACGGAATATTATGTTTCTATCATTGACCATATAGTTCCATTAAAAATGTTGGAGCGGATAACAGAAGCACATATTTCTATTCATCAACCTGGAAGTTTATTTGGGCCAATGTGAAAAAAAGTGGACACTAACACAGGTTTTGCGTCAAGCGGGGTGACCTGCAATCCCGATAGCTATCGGGATGGAGCTTTGTGCTTCTGTTCATGTGTAGTGCAGCTTGAAAGTTTTGTACTTCGGAACCCGACCAAACGCAAAGCCGGCAAACCTTACTCAAAAAAATGACTTGCTTCCTTCAGCTGCCTCTTCTGAAATTTTAGAAGCCTGATCTTTGCCAAGGTAGTTATCGATAAGATAGTGGCCCAGGTAAATTAGGGGCGTAAGTAAAATAGCAATCAGAAATTTATAGATGTAGTTGGTAATGCCAATAGCCACAATTTGTTGGTTGGGGAAGATGCCATAGAAGGCAATGTAAAGCACCACAAAACTATCCAGCAACTGCGAGACCAGTGTAGAGCCTGTAGCGCGTAACCATAATTTTTTTGGGCCGGTAAGTTTTCTCAGTTTTTGAAACACAAACACGTCAACCAATTGGCCGATTAAAAAAGCGGTGAGCGAGCCAATGATGATGCGTAAACCCTGGCCCATTACTTTATTGAATGCGAAGTTGATATTAAAGTAATTTCCGGCTGAGTCTATGGAACTTGCATCGAGCCACCATTGCGCGGGTGGTAACTCAATCGTCATAAAAATGACGATGAAGGAATAGGCAATTAAGATAGCCGCCAGGTAGCTGATGCGCTTTACACCGGGCTTGCCAAAGTATTCGTTAATCAGATCGGAAGTAATAAACACAATGGGCCAGATTACTACACCGGCCGTCAGATTAAAATCCATTACAAAGCCGAGTATGTTCAGGTTGGCGGGTTGCAATCCCAGTGTGGTTTCTGCGGAGAAAATTTTGCCACCAATTATTTCGGCTACAATGGCGTTGGTCAGGAAGATTCCCATCAACACCATAAAGAGCGTATGTTTTTTTTGCTCGGGTGTTTTGCTCATGCGGGAAGTTCGAAAGTATTTCCTTCAATCGCTAATTCAGTGTTTGCAAATAGGGTACGGGCTTCGGCCAGCACGGGTTCCAGTTCGCGGTAGCGCGCAGAAAAATGCCCGATCAATAATTTACCGGCATGGGTTTGTTGTGCCATGCGGGCAGCATCTAATGTGGTGCTGTGTTTTGTTTCAATGGCTTTGTCGCGCTCGTCTTCCATAAACGTGGCTTCGTGGTAGAGCATAGTTACGTGTTGCAATTGCGTAATCATGCCTTCATTCCATGCGGTGTCCGAGCAATAGGCATAAGAATAGGAGGGTGTGGGCGGCAAGGTAAAATCCGAATTGCGGTAGAGCAGGTTGTGGTTGTCATCATACACATCGGCCCCGGTCTTTAATAACACAATGTGTTGCAGCTTCATATCGGGCAGCAACTTTTGTTTATCAATTCTAAAAGGTTTTTGCTTTTCGCGAAACAGAAATCCCGCACACGGAAGTTTATGAATGAGTGGAATGGTTTCTACTGTCAGGGCTTCATCTTCAAATAATACAACGGGTTGGTCGGGTTCGAAGAGATGAAACTGAATGGTATAGTTTAAGGTGGATTTGGAATACTTGAGGTGCAGCAGAATAATTTCATCTAACCCTTTCTGACTATAAAGGTGTAAGGCGGCCGTGCGTTTCTGTAAGTGCATGGAAAACAATAAGCCCACCAGTCCAAGGTAATGATCGCCATGCAAATGGCTGATGAAAATATGATTGATGCGATGAACCGGAATCTGGTATTTCATCAATTGCATCTGAGCGCCTTCGCCACAGTCAATGAGGAAATGCCGGTTTTGAATAGTTAAGTATTGTGATGATGGAAACCGGCCATAGGCTGGCAGTGCTCCGCTTGATCCCAGTATTGTTAGTGCAAAACTCAAAACTCAACCTAATTTGATGATTTGAAAATTCGTTAATTTGAAAATGCTTAATCTATTTGAGATAAATGTTCAGTAACCTCAATTTCATCTTCAAATTTTCAAATCTTCAAATTAAGTTAATCCTCATCCTTCATATCCTTCTCAATCTCGTGCATAAACACGGCATCAATACCTTCTTCTACAGTTGGTAAGATGTTGAGAACGCTATCAAGCTGAGAAATTTTAATCAGCTTCATGGTGTGATCGGATAACTTGGTAAGCACAAAAATGCCGTTGTCTTCCTGCAATATCCTGTTGCCAACCAGCAAGGCACTTAGGCCCGATGAATCGGTGTATTTTACTTCTGATAAATCTAAAACGATATTACGCACGCCCTCAGCATGTAACGTAACCATCTCCGACTTTAATTGCGGGGCAATATTCGAATCCAGTTTCTCCTCGTTAAGGCGGAGCAGGGTATATTTTTCTTGCTTATCGACAGAATACTTCATACAGAATAATTAAGGGCTAAAAATAGTTAATTTATTGATTTAACGATACTCTGCTCAATTCGTTCCAAAATTGAATCATAGCTGATGGGGGCCAGCGTTTCGCCTGTAACCTGCTGGTATAATTCCTGATAGCGTTCTGAAATTGATTTTACAATGGCCGGGGTCATCTCAGGAATTTTCTGTCCGTCTTTACCCTGAAAGCCATTTTCAATTAACCACTGGCGCACAAACTCTTTGGAGAGTTGTTTTTGGGGTTCGCTCCGTTCTTGTCGTTGCAGATAACCTTCGTTGTAAAAATACCGCGATGAGTCAGGCGTATGCACTTCATCAATCAGGTAAATAGTCCCGCTCTTTGCGGGATGTTTCCCGAATTCGTATTTGGTATCCACCAGAATCAAACCGCGGGCTGCGGCCATCTCGCAGCCTTTGGCGTAAAGTTTTAAGGTATAGTCTTCCAATTGCTCGTAATCTTTTTGCGTTACGAGACCGCGCTCTAAAATTTCTTCGCGCGAAATATCTTCATCGTGACCTACTTTAGCTTTGGTGGTTGGGGTAATGATGGGTGTGGGAAGTTTATCATTTTCTTTCAGGCCTTCCGGTAAGGTAACGCCACATATCGTTCTTCTGCCAGCTTTATATTCCCGCGCAGCATGGCCGGCCAGATACCCACGCACTACCATCTCCACCGGAAAGGGTTCGCATTTAAATCCGATAGTTACATTAGGATCGGGCGTGCTGATTACCCAATTGGGCACCAGGCTTTTGGTGGCTTCCAGATTTTTAGCCGCAATCTGATTGAGCACACGACCTTTATCGGGAATGGCTTCGGGCAGAATAACATCAAAGGCTGAAATGCGGTCACTGGCAACCATAGCCATAGTATCGCCAAAGTAATATACATCGCGCACTTTGCCGCGGTAAAATCCGGTTTGGCCTTTAAAGTTAAAGTGGGTTTCTTTTATGGATTGCATGGCTAGGTTTTCGAAGCCGCAAAATAGCGAACCGGGTTCAAAACTGGGATGCCAAACCGTTATTTCTCCTCAATCAAAATTCCTGCCCTGAAGACATAGGTTTTTACCACATTACCCTCTTCGTCAAATTCTTTCCACTCTTTGTGTTTTTTGTTGGCCACGTATTCGCCTTGTTCTTTCATCTTTCCATTGAGATAATAACTGGTGTACAAGCCATGTTGCCGGCTGCCTCGGTATAAACACTCCGACAACAACTTACCGTCTTCGTAATAATTTTTAACTACTCCGGTTAGCAGATTAAACTTCCAGGTTTCTTCTGTTGATTTTTGACCGGTAGCATAATACAACGTGCGCAGGCCATGTAGCTGCCCGGCTTCATAAGTTTCTTTCAGCTTTAAGCTCTTGCCATCATCGGCATAAAAAGTCCAGGTGCCGTGCGGTTTACCTTGGCGGAATGATTTTTCGTAAATGGTTTTTTCCTCGGCTGTGTATTCGGTTAGTTTGCTATCCACACTGTTTGCAGCAAACTGCTCTTTGGCTTTCATGTTGCCATTGGAATAATAATCAACATTGGTCCCCACCTTGTTGCCATCTTTAAATTGATACTTGTGGCGCACAGTTCCATCCGCATAATACCCGATGTTCTCACCATGCAGTCGTGCATTCATGAAATGGCCTTCCAATAATTTTTTTCCCTGCTCATCGTAATGTAAAAAGTCGCCAATCTTTTCGCCTTCTTTTATGGTATACACCAATTCTAATTGCGAATTAGGATAATACAATTTGTAGAAACCTGAAATAAATCCATCGCGATACTTGGTTTCACTTTCTAATACACCGGTTTCATAATAGGTTTTGGTAATGCCGTTTGGCTTTTGGTTGGCATACATGATTTCTTTTTGCAGCTTACCTGATGGATAATATTCTTTTACCAAGCCATCGGGTTTACCTTTTACAAAAACACCTTCTTGTTTTAATACACCATTTGCAAAGAATGATTTAATGCTATCAACCAGTTTATTGTTTTGATAATAGGCTGTTTGAATGCTGCGACCTTGTTCGTCATATACTTCAACCGATCCATGGCGCAATCCGTCTTCGTAATCAATTTTACGGATCAATGTTCCATTGGGATGATACTCGTAGAAAGTACCCCAACGCACGCCATTTTTAAAATTACCTTCAATTGAAATTTTGCCATTGGGGAAATACCTGCGATAGCGGCCTTCCATGGTTTTACCATCGGCAGCCGAAACTGTTATTTCCTCATCGACCTTAAGCTGCATGGGATCGTGATAGGTTTTCACAATCTTTTGTGCAGCAGCCGGAAGCGCGCAGAAAAGTCCGATGATCAACACGAAACGAAGCATAGGGTAGGAGTTATCGAATCTCAAACGCCCGGTTAGCCCGGATGTTGTTTTTACAAACGCTCAATTACAATAGCCGAAGCGCCACCACCGCCATTACAAATTCCCGCCACACCAATAGAAGCATTATTTTGTTTCAACACGTTGGCCAGTGTAATGGTAATACGCGCACCGGAAGCACCCAGTGGATGACCAAGTGCAACCGCACCACCGTTTACATTTACGTTGGATTCGTCCAGGCCAAGTTTAATATTATTGGCCAGGGCTACAGCCGAGAAGGCTTCATTGATTTCATAAAAGCCAACATCTTTTGCATCAACTCCGGCAACTTTCAACGCTTTAGGAATGGCCAGCGAAGGTGTTGTAGTAAACCACATCGGGTCTTGCGATGCATCTGCGAAGCCTCTGATTTTAGCAATAGGAGTAAGTCCCAGTTCTTTTGCTTTTTCTTTGCTCACCAGAATAACAGCTGCGCCACCATCATTAATAGTAGAAGCATTGGCTGCGGTTACCGTACCTTCTTTAGTGAACACCGGCTTTAATCCGGGTATCTTATCGAAGTTTACATTTTTATATTCTTCGTCTTCAGCAAACACGGTTACTTCGCCTTTGCGGCCTGTAATCTCAACAGGAATAACTTCATCTTTAAACTTGCCTGCTGCCCATGCGGCTGCCGCGCGTTTGTAGGAATTAATAGCATACGTATCCTGGCTTGCGCGACTGATGTTCATTTCTTTAGCGGTGTTATCGGCACACACACCCATCGCACAACGATTATACACATCGGTAAGTCCATCGAATGTTAAACCATCTAACACTTCGCCATTGCCATACTTATAGCCATAGCGGGCTTTGGTTAAATAGTAGGGAATGTTGGACATGCTTTCGGCACCAGCCGCCACAACCACATCGTTATGACCTAACATAATGGATTGCGCACCCAACATAATAGCTTTCATACCCGATGCGCAAACTTTATTGACTAACGTACATGGAATGTCGTAGCCCAAACCGGCACCTACTGCCACCTGCGTAGCAGGCGCCTGGCCCAATGCCGATGAAATTACATTGCCAAAAAATACTTCCTGTATCTGTTTAGGATCAAGTCCGATTTTTTGGATCGCACCTTTAACGGCAAGTGATCCTAACTGCGTGGCCGATAAACCGGCAAGCGTTCCACCAAAACTACCGATGGGTGTTCGAACAGCTGATACGATGTATACTTCTTTCATATAATTGACTTTATGATTTATTGAGGTAATCGTCAATTGTACATTGACAATTGAAAATTATAATTACCAATCCGGTTTACTTCTATCTTTCGGTTTGGTTGCCTTGCGTTTATTTTGTTGCAGGTATTGAATCTCTTGGTTCTTCATTGCCTCCAGAATCATTTGCGCTTTTTCTTCACTCATCTCCATTTCCTTCAGTTTGTCTTTTACTGATTGCGGAGTTTCTTTCTTCTCCTGCTCTTTTTTCTCTTCGCCTTCTTTCTGTTCCTGCTGCTTCTTTTCTTCTTCTTTCTTTTGCTGATCCTGTTGTTCTTTATTCTGTTGATCTTGCTTGTCTTTTTGATCTTTTTGATCCTTCTGATCTTTTTGGTCTTTATTCTCTTCTTTGTTCTGCTCTTGCTTGTCTTTATTTTCTTCTTTCTGGTTAGGATCGTTTTTCTTCTGCTCTTCTTCTTTCTTCTTCTGTTCTTCTAGCTTCTTCTTTACCATTTCATAATTGTAGCGGGCATCTTCATTGGTAGGATCGGCTTTCAATGCTTGTTTAAAACTGGCGAGTGCTTCTTCATGTTTGTTTTCACGATTGGAGAGTACACCCAGTTGCTGATGGGCTACAGAACGAACTTTAGTGTTTGCACTTTGCGTTAATGGCTGATAAGCCATGGCCGTGTTGGCTGTATCCTTTGCTTCGAAATATGCATTAGCGAGATTAAGCCGAACTTCATCTTCGGTAACACCAAGTGAATCTACCAGCGTACGATATTTAGAAATAGCCGTTGTGAAGTCTCCTTTCAGATAAGCGGCTTTCGCCTGCGACTTAAGAGAATTAACCTGCCCGATCTTACCCGGATCAATTAACAATGCCATTAAAATCAGAATCCCAACTTTCATCTTCGTTTATCTAATATCTGTTTCTGGTTTCCCGATAGCTCTCGGGAGGTTACTGGCTTCTGGTTTATTCTCACCAACCTACTCAAACTGATTTACTGAATACTTACCCTCAACTCCAAATGCCCAATACCTAATTCCTAATGTTAAATCCTAACTGTCCGCACACTCACCATTACATCAAAGACTAATAAAATCAGCGCAGCTAACAGAAAGTAAAAATAACGATTCGAAGAAACATCTACCAACCGCGCATCGCGCATCTGGCCTTCAATTTTGTTAATCGCATTAATTAACCGGTTAACGTCATTTCTGGATTCGTTGATCTCAAAATACTGGCCATCGGTTTTGTTGGCTAAATCTTTAAGCGAAGCCGGATTTAACTTGGTTACTACCACATTTCCTTTCTGATCGGTTCTAAAACCTTTCGATGCGGCTATCTGGCTGCCTTGCTCGGTTCCTACTCCCAATGCAAAAAGTCTTATTCCATCATCTTCCACCTGCCGCGCAATCTCATCCGTTTCTTCGCCAAAGTCTTCGCCATCGCTAATCAATACAATTACTTTCGATTTTTGATTTCCCTCATCACTTTCATCGGTCATTTTAGTAAGCGCCATTTTAAGTGGCGGGCCAAAATCTGTACCACTTGCAGGTACCAGGTTGGTGTTCATGGTTTCAATAAACAGATTCAGGGCATTCTGATCGTAGGTAAGCGGGCATTGCATAAAAGCTTCCGATGAGAAGATGACCAACCCCAACCGATCGGAATTGAAAGCCGCAACAATTTTTTTGAGTTCGAATTTTATTTTTTCAAGTCGTGTGGGTTGAATGTCAAACGCGTCCATCGACTTCGACAAATCCACACACATCATAATATCTTTACCTACCGATTTTATTTCTTTTTTGGAATCGCCATACGTGGGGCCAAGAATTGAGATGATGATGAGTGCAACCGCAACCGAACGTAAAGCAAGTTTGAAGATAATAGTGTAAGCCGGAGCGTGCAGGGCGCGGCTTATGCGAATGATGCGCCACAGGTAAATGCCGTACGCCACCACGAACAAACCAAGTAATATCGCCTCAATCCAACCAAAGTTTCTAATCATTGAATCAGAAATTAAACCGCAAGTTAACTAATACGAGGTGAGCCTCAAAAGTGTTTTGATTGGCGGTTAAAGCAAACAGGCTGCCTCCTGATCTAACATAATCCACGCTTGCGGAATACGATGGACAATACTTACCGGTATTTGTTCCGTAGCCTCACCCTTTATTGCTTTTGCCAGTATGGCCGCTTTCCGCGAACCGTTGGCCATTACAATAGGTAGCTTTGCTTGCCGCAGATGATTAAGGCCCAACGTTATACCTTGCGAAAGCGTTGTTGCAGTGGTAAAATATTTCTGGCCTACAGTCTTTGTTTCTTCGGCCAGTTCGCTTACGTGCGCAAACGAATCGAACGAAGTGCCCGGCTCATTCATACCTACATGCCCGTTTGTACCTACACCCACCAGCATAACATCCAGTCCGCCATTTTTTTCGATTAAATCATTTATACGGTCGCATTCTTTATTTGGGTCGGCAGCCTGAACATTAAAGTATTGAGTCTGTTCAGGTTTAAGTTGCAGGGGTATAAAACAATCGCGTTGCAGCATGGATAAACACGAGCCCGAATCAGCAGGATCAATACCCAACCACTCATCCAGACTTAAGAAAGTACAACTGCTTAAGTTTACTTTTTTCTGCTCGATAGCCAATTTTAATTTCTGAAAAACACCGATGGGTGTATGGCCCGAAGCAATGCAGATTAATGACTTAGGTTTTTGATTGATGTATTGAATAATCAGATCGGCCGTGTGTGCCGACAGTGTTTCATAATCGTGATAAACTTTTATTTGCATACCGGTTGAAGGTTGTATTTTCCGGCTGGCAATATAGATTATAACCTTGTTTGTTTTAGTATTAATTTAATCGCCATAATGATACCCAATTTGCGGGTGAAAATAAATGATGTTGCATTACCCAAAATTTAAAAATGAATATGCTCAAGATTAAGATGTTTGTTGTTGCGCTTTTATTAGTCTGCTCTGCGGAATTGCAGGCACAAGCACCACGCTGGACAGAAAAACAAGCCAACGATTGGTATGCCAAACAAGGTTGGATTACAGGTTCTAATTTTCAACCCAGCACCGCCATCAATCAATTGGAAATGTTTCAGAAAGAAACTTTTGATCTGGCCACAATTGATCGCGAACTGGGTTGGGCGGAAAACCTTGGCTTTAATGCGATGCGGGTTTACTTGCATCATATTTTATGGACAACCGATAAGGAAGGATTTAAGAAACGATTGAATGATTACCTCGCAGTTTCTGCCAAACATAAAATCAAAACCATTTTGGTTTTCTTTGATGATTGCTGGAACGACACCTATGCACCTGGCAAACAACCCGATCCTAAACCGGGCATCCATAACAGTGGTTGGGTGCGCGATCCCGGCACCATGATTTACACTCATCCGGACACGATGAGAGTGCTGGAAGCGTATGTAAAAGATGTAATGATAACTTTTGCAAAAGATGAAAGAGTGCTGTTGTGGGACTTGTACAACGAACCCGGCAATAGTGGTCAGTTCAATAAGAGCATGCCTTTATTGAAAAATGTATTTGCCTGGGCCCGGCAGGTAAATCCATCACAGCCCATCTCGGTTGGAATTTGGCATGGTGGTAAAGAGTTTACTGATTTGAATAAGTTTCAATTAGATAACTCAGATGTAGTTACCTATCATCAATATCAATACATCGACAAGCATCGGGCTACTATAGATTCACTTTCGAAACGTAACCGACCGATGATTTGTACCGAATACATGGCCAGAACCAATGCCAGTGTATTTCAAACTATTTTGCCATTGTTGAAAGAGAAAAAAGTGGGTGCCATTAACTGGGGTTTTGTATCAGGTAAAACAAATACAATTTTTGCATGGAGTACACCCATACCTTCTGGTGCCGAACCCGACTTGTGGTTTCATGATATTTTCAGAAAGGATGGAACTCCATTTAGTAATGATGAGGTAATGGTAATTAAAAAGCTCACCGGGAAAAGTAAATAAATGCCATGAACCTGAAATCGTTATTTGTTCTGCTCGTTGTTCTAACTCTTGTTGCCTGTAAGAAAAAACAAGAGCCCGAAGTTTTACTTACTGAAACGCAAACCTTTCAAAACCCATTGTTACTGCATGGGCCCGATCCGTGGGTGTTTCAAAAAGGTGATACCTATTATCTTACTCATAGCACAGGCAATAGTTTAAAAATCTATCGCACCAAAAACATGAGTAAGTTGGGCGAAGCCGAATCGAAAGTTGTCTGGACACCTCCGGCCACGGGGATGAACAGCAAGGAAATCTGGGCACCTGAAATCCACTTCGTTAATAATAAATGGTATACTTACTATGCTGGCGATGATGGTAAGAATGACAACCATCGCATGTGGGTGTTGGAAAATGAATCGCCTGATCCTTTTGAAGGCACATGGGTGGATAAGGGAAAAATGAATCTGGCAGACGACCGGTGGGCAATTGATGGATCGGTGTTTGAACACAACGGCCAATTGTATTTCGTCTGGTCAGGTTGGGAGGGCAGCGTAAACAAACGGCAGGATATTTACATTTCGAAATTAAGTAATCCCTGGACTGCTGATGGTGCGCGCGTGTTGATTTCAAAACCTGAATTGGAATGGGAAGTAAAAGGAACTTCCGATGAGTTGCCTACTGTAAATGAAGGCCCGCAGTTCTTAAAGAAAGGTAATAAGTTATTTATAGTTTATTCGGCCAGCGGTTGTTGGACGGATGATTATACGCTCGGCATTTTAACAGCCAGTGCCGATGCCGATTTGATGAGCCCGGCTTCGTGGGTTAAATCACAGCAGCCAGTGTTTTCAAAAAATCCGGAAGGCCATGTGTTTGGGCCGGGGCATAATAGTTTTTTCAAATCACCCGATGGCACCGAAGACTGGATTATTTATCATGCAAACCCGGAAGCAGGGCAGGGCTGTGGTAACAACCGATCGGCCCGCATGCAACCGTTTACCTGGAATGATGATGGGCCGGTATTTGGAATGCCAGTTTCATTGGATACGCCTTTACCTGTTCCTTCCGGTGAAAAGTAAATGCATACAGATTCAAAATACTTAGTTCGATCAGAATCAATCCTCTTGTTTTAAGATTAGATTCGCACAAAAAATAAAACAGTAAATGGCGGATCATACTGTAAAATCAAAATTCAAAGAACTATACCAGGCAGAACCTTTGCTGATACATGCACCGGGGCGCATTAATTTAATTGGCGAACACACCGATTACAATAATGGTTTTGTAATGCCAGCGGCCATACACATGGGCGTTCAATTTGCATTTGCAAAGGCTGAAAAAAACACCTCTATATATTCGCTAAAGTATAATCAATCTTATGCACCTGATCTTGCTGATCCGGTTAAAGTAGCGCAACCAGTTTGGGTTAATTATTTTTTGGGGATCATTAACCAGATAAATGCCCGCGGATTAAAGTTGGGCAATTTTAATTGTGTGTTTGATGGCGATTTACCCACCGGTGCGGGGCTATCTTCATCGGCTGCTATGGAGTGTGGTTTTGTTTTTGGTTTAAATGAATTGTTTCAGTTGGGATTAACACAATTGGAAATGATTCACATAGCACAATGGTCGGAGCACAATTATGCCGGTGTGAAGTGTGGTATAATGGATCAGTTCAGCAGCATGATGGGCAAAGACAAGCATGCGTTTATGTTGGATTGCCGCTCGCTGGAGTATGAATACTTGCCACTCGATCTGGGCGACTATACATTGTTGTTATGTGATACCAATGTGAAACATTCGTTGTCCTCATCCGAATACAATACCAGACGAAAGGAATGCCAGCAAGGTGTAGCAATTATCAGTCATAAGTTTCCGGAAGTGAAATCGTTGCGCGATGTAACACCGGTTATGCTTGAAGCATGCAAAGAAAAATTGCCCGCCATAATTTATAATCGTTGCAAATTTGTAGTAGAAGAAAATAATAGGGTAGTAGATGCCAGTGCCGATTTAAAACGGGGTGATCTTGTTGCGTTTGGTAAGAAAATGTTTGCAGCCCACGTGGGGCTTTCAAAGTTATACGAAGTAAGTTGTGCCGAACTGGATTACTTGGTTGAGTTGGCGAAAGCCGAACCCGAAATTTTAGGCGCCCGAATGATTGGTGGTGGCTTTGGGGGGTGCACCTTAAATTTGATCCACCAGAAGAGTATTGAACGCTTTCTTGCTTCTGCAAAAGCAACTTACTATAACAAGTTTGGAATTGAAATGAACTCGTACCGGGTTAAGCCGGGTGCAGGAACGTCAGTTATCAGTAGATGATAAAGTCTCTTATTTTTTTCCGCTACTAAATCTTCTAAAGATCAATACACAAACTGTAATTAATAGCATAACCAATACCGGAACGTTACTATTTGTAGTGTACGTGAAGTAGAGGCATGCAGCTGCGGTTACAATTAAAAGTACAACAACAATCTTTTTCATATTCAAAACACTTAATTTTCTAGGTGTGTCAAATCCTTGAAAACAAAAAAGCCCCACATATGTGGAGCTTTATGTCGGGGCGGCCAGATTCGAACTGACGACCTCCTGGTCCCAAACCAGGCGCGATACCGGGCTACGCTACGCCCCGAGTTTTTTTAATTGAGGCGCGAAGATATAAAAACAATCTCAGCAACCAATTTTTTGTGATCCCAGCTGGAGTCGAACCAGCAACCTGCTGCTTAGAAGGCAGCTGCTCTATCCAGTTGAGCTATGAGACCCGATTATAAACAACAAGCGGAGGGGGGGGGATTCGAACCCCCGGTACGGTTTAACCCGTACGACAGTTTAGCAAACTGCTGGTTTAAGCCTCTCACCCACCTCTCCAGAACAATTTCCCTAAAAAGGAGTGCAAATATAACGTTGATTTACACTTGGTGAGCTCATTTTTTGTGATTTTTTAACATTCTATCAATTGAAATGCTCTCAGATAATTTATCTCGATTTAAAAAGTGTCCCCGTTAGTGCCGCAAAACCACCCACCAGCGCACCTACCAATGCGGTTAATAGAAAAGCATTAATCGGTAACAGTTGATTTACTTTTGCAGTAAGAATAGAATCTGTTTTAAAGTCTAAGTAAAAAGCGAACACACTCCACAGCAGAACAATTGCAATAAACCCGGCCAGAAAAGAAATGAAACTTTTATTTCCTGTAAAGTAGGCAACACCAAATGCGCCAATGGTAATACTCCACCACGGTAAAAACAATTGCAGAACAAGACAAACTATTATGGTAGAAATTACTTGAATAAAAAACTTCATGGTGCAACAGGTTTAAGGGTGAGCGTAGCTAAAGCTGACTTCAGGTTTGAATCAGAGCTAAACTGAAACGGGTAATGATTTCCATTGGCCCAGGTGTTTAACATATTGTTGTAATACGGACTGCCCGGATTGCCCGATTGTCCGCCAGGATAAACACCCCAGGCACGCACGCCCGTCTTTTCAAGACTCACCACCATGCGCCAACTGGGGCCATGTCTGCGCGATGATGCATTTACAATTTCATGGTTGCCACCATGCTGCACGTGATAACTGAAGGCGGGCAACCCTTGCAGCAAGTGCCCTATAAAAGTATCTTTGAAATCCGCCCAGCGGGGTTCTTTTTTCTGATCTACTTTCCATTTTTCTATTGCATCCATACCAGTTATAAAAGCTTGTTGAATTACTTCGCGTGCGGTTTCCTTTGCGGGAGTATCGGTTATATCAAAGAAATTTAAATCGGGTTTTTCTTTAATGAGTTTGATAGTAGTATAAGCAGTAGGGTAGTCCAATGCTACTTTGGCGTTTTTGATTTCATCCCATACCAATGGAAAGAGCGCATTCCACCAGGCTTCATAATACGATGCACCTTCGGAATTCACATCGTTTTCGTAATCCCAGGCTTTAAGAATAGTGTATGCACTTTTTTGTGCTTGCGTAAATTGTGTGGTGTCTAAGTAATTCAAAAAAGTGGGTAAACTTTCTTCGGCTTTCAGATTATAATTATCAAACTGTAGTTCCATCATATCTCTCGGGGTGATGTCGCTCATCTCACTCAACAGTTTGTTTATTCTTCGGTTGCGATAAGCTTGGTAGCTGGTAGCATTAATGTAATACGGATAAGTATTATCAACCGGATATTGATTGGCCGAGCTTACAAAACCCCGCGCAGGATTTTTATACATCACGTTCTGCTCGTTAGGGATAAACGCCTGCCATTCGTTTCGCGTAAGCGTGCCATCTAAAATATATTTACCTTCTTCTTTTCGCCTTACCGGAAACCGGCCCTGAATGCGCATGGCAATATCTCCGCTTACGCTGGCAAACACAAAGTTTTGCGCAGGTGAAGCGTAGTGGTTTAAGGCATCCATATACTCCGCGTGGTTCTTCGCCCGATTCATTTTAAAGAAGGTGAGAATTTCTTCGGAAGGATCGTGGGCAATCCAACGCAATGCGAAATGTTTCATCTCATTGTCGCCTTTAAAACGTTCATCATACATAACCGGCCCGTGATGCGTGAAGGTTACCGTATCATAAAAATCGGGCTTCCCTTTTACCTTAAACGTTTCAACCACTTGTCGGGTGGGCTTCCACGCATCATCGCTTTTGTATTCGCGTTTCGACTTGTCTTTAAATTCAATTTTATACCAATCAATCAGATCGCGCTGCGCATTGGTTACACCCCACGCAATGGAATCGTTAAAGCCACTGATAACCGCAGGCGAACCTGGCAACGATGCACCCATGACATTTACACCCGGTGCCTGTAAATGAATAACATACCAGATGGATGGAAGTGAAAGACTAAGGTGCGGATCGTTACTTAAAATGGGCGCCCCGCTATGGGTTTTCTTACCACTCACTGCCCAGTTGTTACTGCCTACATCCGGAGACGATTTCTCTAGGGGCTTCACATCAATTAACTCATCCGGCAAAGCCAGAGGTAAACTGTCGATGGTAATAGGCGTGAAGTTCCAGTTACCCGTGTTATCTACAATCGGGTCGCCCACGTTTTCATTATCAGGCCATACCAGATCAATCAAGGCTTTATCAAAAAGTTTCAAGGCGTTGGTCATCTCCAGATCTTTATCGCCACTATTCAGCGTAAGCGCCATATTCTTCAGCAGCAAACCACATTTCAGGTTGGTCCACAGCTCGGGTTCATAGCCTAACAGCTTATACTCAAGAGGTAAGTCCTTGTAGCGAAGCGATTGAATGTATTGGTTAATTCCCTGCGTGTAACGGCTCACCATACGGGCTGCAACCGGGTCGGCCTCCATCGCCTGTAAAGCATTTTCGGCAGCGTAAACCATACCGCGCCTGCGTTGCGTACGATCGTAGTCCAACGCTGCATCGCCAATTATTCCTGAGATTCTTCCGGCCGCGGCATGTGTTTGAAACTCCATCTGCCACAGGCGGTTACGGGCTGTGATGTAGCCTTGTGCCAGGTACAAGTCGTCATCGTTTTGGGCATAGATGTGGGGGATGAGCAGGCTATCGTAGCGGATAACAACTTCCGCTTTCAGGCCGGTGAGGTTCAAAGTTTCGTCCGGGATTTTTTTGGTTTCGGCATTCTGCCAGAACCCCTCGAAGGGGTTTAAGAATTTACCCAGAGGTGGAATAGGCGAACCAAAATTCCAGCCTCGATTAAGGCAATATACCAATCCGACAGTTATAATAAGCGAGACACCGACCTTTACGAGTTTCATAATTGAGGAGAGTAATGAGTAATAATCTGTAATTCAATGTGAATTGTCAATTATCCGAAGTCAATTGTTTTTGCTTAATTTTAGGCTTTTATTGAGAATTCACGCAACGAAATGGCGGTAAAAGAAGTGCTTGGCAAGTACAGCAAAGAGCAGATTAAGAAGGCGGCCCAAATAAAGGCCCTTTTTTTTGATGTGGATGGCGTGCTTACCGATGGAGGAATCATCTACGATGACACCGGTCGCGAAAGCAAACGCTTCAATGTAAAGGATGGCTATATTATCAGCCACCTGAAGCGGGCAGGAATCTTAGTTGGGATTATTACTGGCAGAGATTCGAAAATTGTAAGCAACCGTGCAGCTGAGTTGAAGTTGGATTTTTGCCATCAGGGTATAATGGATAAGTACAGTGTGTTTGAAAAACTGATGGAGTTTCACAAACTAAAGCGCAAGCAGGTGGCTTATATTGGCGATGACATTAACGATTTGCAGGTGCTGCAAAATTGTGGTCTCTCGGTTTGCCCGGCCGATGCATTGGGTTATGTTAAAAACAGAGTTGACTTGGTTACCGATGCGCGTGGGGGCGAAGGGGTTGCGCGTGAAGTGAGTGATTTGATCCTGGCCGCGCAAGGGTTGCTGGATAAGGTGTTGAAGTAGATGGTTAAATTCATGGATTACCACCATTAAGTTGTAAGGATATAAGTTTTGCAAGATTATAATTTTGTATTGTGAGTGACATAAAGTTTGCAGTTGTTGGATTTGGCCATATTGGAAAAAGACACGCCACTATTATCAACGATTTTAAAGGTGCCCGTTTAGTGGCAATAGTTGACTCAGATTCAACAGTAAAGTCACATGCACTTTACCCGAAAGAAATTCCTTTCTTCAATTCAATTCAAGATCTGTTGAGGTCAGGTATCCCTGTTGAGGTTGTTTGTGTATGTACACCAAATGGGTTTCATGTAGAACATGCGCTTCAGGCTTTGGAAAACAAATGCCATGTGGTGATTGAAAAACCGATGGGATTAACCCGGCAATCTTGTGAGCAAGTGGTCGAAAAATCATTGCAGGTTGCCCGTCATGTATTTGTAGTAAAACAAAATCGCTATAGCCCACCCAGTAAATGGCTAAAACAAATTGTTGCTGACGGAACACTTGGGGATATTTTGATGGTGCAAGTGAATTGTTATTGGAATCGGGATGACCGCTATTACAAAAAGGGAGGCTGGAAAGGGACACTGGCTTTGGATGGTGGCACCCTGTTCACACAATTCAGTCATTTTATTGATATCATGTTTTGGGTGTTTGGTGATGTAAAAAACATTCATGCAGCGCTTAAGGATTTTAACCATCAAAACACAACAGAGTTTGAAGATTCTGGGATTGTAAATTTTGAATTTATTAAAGGGGGGCTAGGCTGTATCAATTTTTCAACATCAGTTTGGGATACCAACATGGAAAGTTCTATCGCGGTAGTGGGTACAAAAGGTTCTGTAAAAATAGGGGGTCAGTACATGAATGAAATAGAGTACTGTCATGTAAAAGATTACCAAAAACCTATTTTACCAGAAACAAACCCTCCGAATGATTATGGGCCTTTCAAGGGCAGCGCAGCTAATCATCATTTTGTTTTTGAGAATGTGGTGAACACATTAAATGGTAATGATACCATTACAGCCAACGCTCTTGAAGGCTTGAAGGTGGTGGATATCATTGAACGGATATATCAATTTAGACAGAAGTAGAATGGTGAGTTTGGATAAAACTTTTTATGTGCATCCCAGTGCTATTATTGACGAGGGTTGTGTGATTGGTAAGGGGTCTAAAGTCTGGCACTTTTCGCATGTTATGCCCAACTGTACACTTGGTGAAAATTGTAATCTGGGTCAGAACGTAGTGGTGTCTCCTGATGTCAAGCTAGGAAACAATGTGAAGGTTCAGAATAACGTTTCCATTTATACCGGAGTAATTTGTGAAGACGATGTTTTTCTTGGGCCTTCCATGGTATTTACCAATGTAATTAACCCACGAAGTGCTGTTAATCGAAAGGCAGAGTACAAGAAAACCTATGTAAGAAGAGGAGCTTCCATTGGGGCTAATGCAACCATTATCTGTGGTATCGAAATAGGAACATTTGCATTTATTGCGGCAGGCGCTGTGGTTACAAAAGATGTTCCGCCCTATGCACTGGTGATAGGAAATCCGGCTCGCCAAAAGGGATGGATGAGTGAATTTGGGCAGAAACTAAAATTTGATTCAGACGGCTTTGCCATTTGCTCAGAGAGTAAAGAGAAGTATCAGATTAGAGAAGGTTTAGTCAGCAAAGTGAATCATGGATAAAATTCAAATGGTGGATTTGCTGGGGCAATACCGGCATATTGAAAGCGAAGTAAACGATGCCATGCGGCAGGTGATTGAAAGCACGGCTTTTATTAATGGTTCTGCTGTAAAATCATTTGAGAACGAGTTAGCCAATTATCTTGGTGCAAATCATGTAATTGGTTGCGCTAATGGAACCGATGCAATACAAATTGCACTTATGGCGCTCGATCTTCCAGCCGATGCCGAGGTGATTGTTCCGGCATTCAATTATGTGGCTGCCGCAGAGGTGGTAGCCTTATTGAAGTATAAACTGGTTTTTTGTGATGTGGATGAAAGATTGTTTACACTTGATATAGAAGATGTACAACGGAAGATCACTAAAAAGACTAAAGTAATTATTGCCGTTCATCTTTTTGGGCAAGGCGCCCCCATGGAGTCATTAATGGCAATTGCGAAAGAACATAACCTTTATGTAATCGAAGATAATGCGCAGGCCATTGGTGCCGATTATATTTTTAAAGATGGATCGCGGAAAAAGCTAGGTACAATTGGGCATATCGGTACAACATCTTTCTTCCCCAGCAAGAATCTGGGCTGCTATGGCGATGGCGGAGCTATCACCACTAATGATGAATACCTGGCAACTATCATGAGAAGCATTGCCAGCCATGGCCAATCGAAGAAATATTTTTATGAGCGTGTAGGCGTTAACTCCAGGTTAGACACCCTACAAGCGGCCATATTGAATATTAAGCTGAAGTATCTGGATCAATACATTGCCAGCAGGCAGCAGGCGGCAGATTTTTACGATAAGCAGTTGAGGTCAGTTGCGTGGCTCTCTATTCCAGAGCGAGCAGCCTACAGCACCCATGTGTTTCATCAGTACACGATTTTAATAAAGGGTAATAGGGATAACATCAATCAGCAATTAACGGCTAAGGGTATACCGAGTATGATTTATTATCCGATTTCGTTGCATAAGACTACTGCCTATGGACATGCCGAAGTTAGAAATTTACAAACTTCTGAATCCCTCACTGCACAAGTACTCTCACTGCCGATGCATACTGAGCTAAAAGCAGACCAATTACAAAATATTTGTGATTCGATAACAGTCCTTTGATTCTTTCGATTTGTACTATGAAGGATAAAACAAAGTGGTTTGTTTTTTATACAAAAAGCCGGCAAGAAAAGAAGGCACGTTATTTATTAGCGAGTAAGGGGTTTGAAGTTTTTCTGCCAACCCAAAAGGTTATAAAGCAATGGAGCGATAGAAAGAAGAAAGTTGAAGTTCCGCTTTTTAATTCCTATTTATTTATCTGTACAACTGAAAACCTCATTCAAGAAGTTTTACAAACTCCAGGTATTGCTTGGGTAATTCGAAATAACGGCAAGCCAGCTATCCTACACGACAGAGAATACAAAGCTATTCAGCGCTTTTTAGAAACGGGATTGACCATTGAGGTTTTATCAGCAATATCAGTAGAGGAAGGAAATAGGGTAGAGGTTGCGGATGGTCCGTTGAGGGGTGCTATTGGCTACGTGGCGGCCAAAAACCCTGGTAAATTTATGGTGCTACTGGAAGGTATTGGGCAATCTATTCACGTAGAAATCGACTCTGTATTGCTAAAAAGGGTAGATTGACGAGTAAAAATTTTACTCGTAATAGACATTCTTAGTATATTTACATTCAATGCTGGACGCCCTCATCACTTCTAAAACAAGGCTTAAAATGCTGCTCAAGTTTTTCTTGAACAGTCATTCCAGAACTTATTTACGTGAGATGGCTAAGGAGTTTGGTGAATCCACAAACTCTATCAGGCACGAGCTTAACAACTTATCACAGGCCGGATACCTAATCGCAAAAGAAGAAGGCCGATCGGTATTTTATCATGCAAATACCAAACACCCGCTGTTTCCGGAAATTAAAAACCTGGTACACAAGTACCTCGGTATTGATAAGATATTGGATAACATTATTCATAAAGTTTTATTAAGATTAGGTACCCTGCATTTAGCTTTTATAACTGGTGACTATGCAAAAGGTAGAGATACTGGCATCATAGACTTGGTTTTGGTTGGCGATATGGATCAGGTTTACCTGCAAGAGTGTGTAAGGAAAGCAGAAAAACTTATTAACAGGAAGGTACGTACGTTGGTGCTTACTGAACCTGAATTTGAGGCAAATAGAAAAAACTTAAACCCTGACCAAGCTTTGTTGCTCTGGCAGGCTGAATAAATTACCCCGACATAGTCGGTTTAAATTTTGAGTGAATCTACTCTTCCCAATTGGGACTGAGGAGGCGAAGCTGCAAAAGATTGGGCGATAATAGGGTTTTTAGTAGGTTTGTCGCTTCTTTTATGAGATCATGACTTATACAAACGCTTTTTTGTTTTTGATACTTCTTGTGGTGGGTTCTTCTTGCGTTACCAATAAGAAGTTCGTGCTACTTCAAAAGGATGATTTGCATAGCAAGGAACTTCCAAAGGATAGTACTGTCCGATCTTATCAGCCTGTAACTTTTGAATATAAGTTACAGCCCGAAGACATTGTATATGTAACTTTTGAAAGTTTAACGCCTGATGACTACGATTTTCTCAACCAGAATCCTATGATGCAAGGTGGTGGTAACATGAATCTTCAGGCAGGAAATGCACTCCTTATAGGCGAGTTGCTGGATTACAAGGGGGAAATTCCATTTCCTTTTTTGGGTAAAGTAAAACTTGGTGGATTATCTGTATTTGAGGCCCAGGATAAATTGCAGGCAATTGCGGAGCAGTATCTTGATAAGCCTGTAGTTAAAGTGCGGTTGATTAATTTTCGGTTTACAGTACTAGGTGAGGTGAATAAAGAGGGCACCATAAATATTAATAATAATCGGGTCACTATGCTGGAAGCACTTGGACTGGCTGGAGGCATGACAGACCTTGCTGATCGTGCGAATATTAAGTTGATAAGGCAGATTAATGGTAAAACGGAAATCCAATATCTGAATCTGCTTGATGAGGATTTTATTAATTCTCCATACTACTATGTGTATCAAAATGATGTGTTGATGGTTTCTTCTCTAAAGCAACGTCCTTATCGCAAGTATTTTGGTCAAAATATTTCACTTGTATTGTCCTCCCTTACGCTGTTGTTGTTAACCATTTCCGTGATCAATCCAACTAAATAAATGGCCGACTCATTATTTGAACAGGAGTTGCAACAGACTCCACAAGGATTTACCCTTGATTTTAAGCGGGTATTGTCAAGGGCCATCCGCTTCTGGTACGTGATAGTGATATCTTTAGGTGTTGCTTTTGCTATTGCTTTTTACAAGAACCGATACACGCAACGAGTATATCCCATTACAGCCTCTATTTTAATTAAAGAAATGCAGGAAACGGGTGGCGCAGAAATTCTCTACAAAAACTCGCTAATCGATCCGTATCGCAATTATTTGAACGAACCCTACATTATTCGTTCCTATCCGCTTATCGAAAAGGTGGTTAAGGATCTCAACTTTCATATTAGTTTTTCAGAGGAAGGTTATATTGTAACCAGCGAAGTTTACACAGACTTTCCGGTTAAGGCCTACTGGTGTAATCCCGATGAAATTACTACTGGTAATTTTATTTTTACACTTATTGATGAGAACCGCTACTCACTGTCTAAGTTATCAAAACAGGATAAAGATGTAGAGGCAGAAGTTTTTAACCTTAATGACTCTATTACTTTTCAGGATTTTTCACTTTGTATAAAGCGAGTAAAAGGCAATCGGGCTAGTTCATTTATAGGGAAGCCATTTATTCTGGAGATTAAAAATCCAACAAGTGTTGCGGGCTCCTATATCAGTAGGTTAAAAGTTGAATGGGCTGAGTTAGGTGCAGGGATTATAAATCTGAGTCTTACTGGGACTAACTACCAAAAGGAAGTGGATTTTCTGAATGCACTTGTCACCATCTATGGTGATCAAGACCTGGAGAAAAAAAATGAAGCAGCTTCCCGCACAGTTGCTTTTATTACACGGCAGTTGAACGACATTAGGGATTCCCTTCGTATTGTTGAGTACCAGCTTGAGCGTTTTGGAAATAGTTCTCGAATGAAAGATATGAGTTCGGATGCTCAACGACTTATGGTTAGACTTGAAACGTTCGAAATTCAACGTGCCGAATTGTTGATTCGTCAGAATTATTTCCTGTATCTTGATGAATATCTGCTGCAGAGAGATAGGAATTTAGATCAAATTATATTGCCCTCCTCTATGGGTATTTCCGACCCTATTCTTACATCATTACTTGGTAAAATGGTGGAGGAGCAGCAGCAAATAAAGATGGTTGCAGATCCGGAACGTAGAAATCCTCTTTTGCAGAACCGCCTAGAAAGCATTAACCGCTTGAAGCAGGATGTTGGGGAAGCGCTAAAGACTTTAAAATCTACGGATAAAATCAAAATGGATTTCCTTACCCGACAATTTGCTGATGTTGAAAAACAACTTGGACTCCTGCCTGCATCAGAACGTCAACTTGTTGCAGTTCAACGAAATTACTCCTTATTGGAGAATCTGTATGTATTCCTCATGCAGAAATTTTCAGAAGCCAATATCTCTAAAGCTGCAAATACCTCTGATATTATGCTGGTTAATCCGCCCATGCGAGGTGGTGCTATTTCACCAAAGCCAGTACAGAATTATACCATTGCCCTGATTTTGGGCCTTGCTATTCCTTTCGGTTTATTTGTATTATTTGAGTTGGTTAACAATAAAGTTCAATCAAAAGAGGATATCGAGAAGTTGAGCTCAATGCCTTTTCTGGGTGGGGTTGGTCATAATAATTCAGGCAATAATCTAACAGTAAAGCATAGTCCCAAATCCGGAGTCGCTGAATCGTTCCGGGCACTTAGGTCAAACCTCAACTACTTTACTGGCAATAGAACAAAGCAAATTTTCATGGTTAGTAGTTCGATTAGTGGAGAAGGAAAAACATTTACAACCATTAATTTGGCTACTGTGTTTGCACTCTCTGGAAAGAAGACACTGATTGTTGGAGCTGATATGCGCAGGCCTAAAATTTTTGAAGACTTTAATTGTTTAAATACCACTGGGTTGAGTACTTACCTTTCTGGGTTAAATCAATTTAGTGAGGTTGTTCAACGCACCGAAATCGAAAATTTATTTCTAATCAGTGGAGGTCCTGTTCCCCCAAATCCTTCCGAATTATTATTGACCGATCGTTTTGATGTCTTCATTAAAACTGCTTTAGAGGAGTTTGATTTTGTAATCATCGACACACCTCCGCTTGCACTGGTTACAGATGCATTTGTAATTTCTAAATTTGTCAATCACACTGTTTTTGTGTTACGACAAAATTACTCACCCAAGGAATTTGTGCGGAGTATTGATGAATTTTACCGCTCCGGTAAATTAAAAAACATGAGTATCATGCTGAATGATATTTATAAATCCGGCTTGGGTTATGGCTACGGACAAAGCTATGCCTACCAATATGGGTATGGGTATGGGTATGGGTATGGTAGTAAAAAGAGGAATGGACAGGGGTATTATGAAGATTAAAATCCTAAGGGGTGTCTTTAGCACAGAAAGCAGGTAAGGCAGCCACACTACTAATATTTCGAAAGGGCTGGTCAACCTTAGTTAATTTGGGTGTAATGGCCATATTGGCTCGCCAACTGAATAAGGAGGATTTTGGAATTGTTGCAATATCTTCCGTCTTACTGTCATTGGTGACCAGTGTTGGAATTGGAGGGCTTGGAGACTATATTATTTTTTATAAGGATCAGCACGAAGGCGAGATCAAGCAAGCTGTTTTTTGGCTTAATCTCTTAGTTACTTTTTTAATAGTTATTCCTGTTTTTGGATTAAGCCATTGGTGGGCTAGTTTTTATGGCTCGCCAGGTATTGAACAAATTTTATATCTTATAACCACAACCTTTATTTTTGAAATGCTTTCAGCCGTACCCCGAAGCATTTTAAGAAAGCAGTTAGATTATAGGGCAATAGTTACAATCACTACCATTTTCGGAACGGCAATCTCAATTGGAAAAGTAGCCTTCGCCCTAACCGGCTGGGGTGTATTTAGTATTATTTTACCGTCTTTGATCATCACACCAATTCAAACTGTGGTTTTTTATTATCAAGCTAAATTTATTCCAACACTAAATCTTTGCTTACATAGGTGGCAAGAAGTAGTTAAGTATGTAAAGTATATAGCAGGTGGGCAATTGATTACGAAATTAGTAAATGAAGGTGATACCCTGATCGTTGGTAAAATATTGGGGATGGAGAAGTTGGGAGTGTATAACCTTGCATTCGGAATAGGAAATATATTTAAGAATCAAGTACTGCCAATTATTACTGAAGTTACTCTCCCAACTTTTTCAAAAATAGCACATGATCAAGAACGTTTAAGGAATGCATTTATTAAGTTAATTAGTGTTATTGCCTTAATATCTTTTCCAACTCTTTTTATACTCCAAGCATTAGCAGAACCATTTGTTCTGTTTTTATATGGACCTAAATGGAGTGAGGCAATTATCCCTCTACAGATATTAATTATTTTTACAGTTTCACGATCAATTTCAAGCCCATCTTCGGGTTTATATTTTGCTGTTGGAAAGCCTAACTACGGATTTTATTTTGCTCTTATATTTGCTCCGATATTCTTTATTTTTATTTATGTTGGGAGTTATTGGGGGCTATTAGGTATTTGTTTTGCAGTTTCTATAACTCGCTTATTGGGAGGTCAAGTCAATATGATTTTGTGCTGTAACCTTATAAAGTTGGATGTGAAAGTTTTGTACCAGGCTATGAAACCGTTTTTACTGGCTTCTATGATTGCTGCATTGGTTATTTACTTTACTCCGAAGTATTTTTCCAATCTCTTTGTGTTAGTCGTGTATTCAATTTTAGGTATCATAATTTACATTCTAATATTGCGATTATTTTTTAAATCAGATTTAGTAAGGATTCTGAATTCATATGAAGCAGTTCACCATCATTTTAAATATTTTAAAAAAATACTTTTACTGAACAACCAATGAGAATGAAGCGATATATCAATAATTTTTTAAAAACGTTTTTATCAGTCAAGTTAGTTAAGACGGGCAAGAATATTCCTAGAGCATATCAAATTAATGACTTTACTACGAAGAAACTGATTTATTTAAACGAGCTTTTGGTAAAGTCGGAGCAAATTGATGGGGATGTGGTTGAGTGTGGAGTGGGCTGGGGCTTCAGCCTATATTGTATAAGCAATAGCCTTCAAATGTTGGGGTCAAACAAAAAGGTTTGGGGCTTTGACTCGTTTGAGGGGCTACCGTCTCCAACTAATCATGACGAACCTTTCAGAGACAATGTTAAGATAATACAAGGTGACTTAAACTTCTCAGAGGAATTTGTAAAAAAACGGCTTACGCTTTCAGGACTTTCACCAAAATACATAGAGTCTAATATTAAGTTTGTTAAAGGGTATTTTGAACAGTCATTTTTAAAGGAAGTGCCTACTAAGATATCCTTTCTAAATATTGATGTCGATCTTTACGATTCTTATCTTTTAGTTTTAAATCAATTTTATTCTTCGGTACAAAAAGGCGGTATTATTGCTTTCGATGAGTACAATGATGGCAAATGGGTTGGTGCAACAAAAGCTATAGACTTGTTTTTTAAGGATAAACCAGAAAAGTTAAGAAAAGCTAATTGTATTGATCGATATTATATTATCAAGGAATGAAAGTACTCATTGTTGGAAATAAGTTTCCCAACACTAGTCAGGTTTTCTTGCACAACAAGACCATTGAGCTTGCCAAGATAGGTGTTATGGTGTACAATTTAAGCGCAGTACGAGTTAATACTGCCGAATTAAAGAAGACAAATAATCAACACGGAGTTAAAATCAGAGCATTCAATTACAGGTCAACCCCCAACTTTGGCAAGAATTTATTTATTGGACTTATCAAAGATTTTAAAAGCCTATATCAACTCTCAACTATCTGTTTAAAAAATCGTACCCTTCTGGTTGGCTTGGCTAATTTGAGAAACAATCTTTCATTATTAATGCTTTCCAGACAAGTTGATGTTATTCACTTTGAGTGGAACAACCAAGCGGCTGGGTTTGTAGAAGTTTTACATTACCTGGATAAACCCTATATAGTGAGCATTAGAGGAAG
>Ga0075163_10000926_pt1 | contig 39175 bp, 34 predicted proteins | sample JI1023141ADNA_FD_71478 | JGI IMG/M metagenome (GOLD analysis project Ga0075163, IMG submission 71478) | Wastewater effluent complex algal communities from Wisconsin, to seasonally profile nutrient transformation and Carbon sequestration -... | ecosystem: Engineered > WWTP > Effluent > Algae...
GGCGGCCGCCAGCGGACTTGCGGCGGGTGCAGCGGGGGCCTGGGCTTCAGCGGGCGGGTGCTGCGGTTCGCCGCGCTGCGTCAACCACATCCCAACCCCGGCCGCCAGCGCAACGAACAGCAGAAGGACGGCCGGTCGCCGCGCCCTACCTGGCATGGTTGACGGTATCGGTGCGCATCGGCGAGATGATCCCGCTCCAGGTGCCAGCGCCGTAGTGATTGGCGCTCTCGCTGTCATCGCGGAAGGCGAGCGAGTGATAGCCCCACTTGGCGGTGCCGCCCTCGCAGGCCGAGGTGCTCAGGTTGAGGTCGTTGCAGAACCAGTCGGACGGGTTGCAGTAGGAGCCGCCCGCGCTGCCCGAGACGCCGCCGCTCGAGTGGTAGGCGACCACCTCGTCATCCTGACCGGGCAGCACGGCCGAGTAGAGCGCGCCGGCGGCGCCCGCGAAGTTGTAGAACCAGACGCTGCGCGTTGTGCTGTGGTCGTACATGGCGCGCGCGCGGGTGGTCGTCAGATCGCTGTCGATGGGGTTGCCGGTGGCCCACGAGCCCGCGTCCGCCAGCTCGCTGCCGCCGCCGGCGCCGCCCGCAACGTTAACCCACTTAATGTTCCAGCCGACCTGCGTCTTGCCGGCGCTGCCGGTGCACACTCCCGAGGCGTTGGGGGCTGCGTTCATCACGGTGCGGGTGCTGGTTCCGTACTGCGCCAGCGCGTAGCCAATCTGCAAATCGCCGGCGCTGTGGACCGCGATGTAGCACCAGTTGGCGCCGGTGCAGTAGCAGTCGAGCGCGTTGCGCACCGCGCCGTTGGTTGCGCTGATCGAGCCGGTGCCGCCCCAGTTGACGGCGATCTTGTTTACACCGGCTGCTGTGCTCGCCGATCCCCAGTAGGAGAAGTCGGCATACTTGCCAACCGCAGTGGGCGTGCCGGTGTTGCGGCCGTGGATCCACAGCGTGTAGTTGGTGGCCGAGGCCTCGCTGGCAACTGTCAGCGTGGATGCTGCGACCAGGAGCGTAAACACGATCTTGCGAGCTTGCATGGTTTCCTCCAAAACGGGATGGAAGTGAGCACAACAGCGCTGCGGTTGTATCACTGAGAGGGCAGGGGGAGTTACAATTCGGTGGCATGCCCTTGGGTCCTCGCTTCGTTGCCCTGCTGGTCTGCGCCTCAGCCCCGCTGGGACTCGGCCTGCCTGAACGCAGCGCCCAGGCAGAAGCCACCGAGGAGCCCCGGCCCACGCCCCTGGACATTCCGGCAGCGGCGGGCAAGAGCGAGCTCGACCTGTTTTCGCTGGAGTCGCAGGTCGCCACCCTGGCAGTGAGCATCTCGTCCAAGCGCGAGGAGAGCGTCGAAGAGGTACCGGGCTCGGTCACGGTCATCACCAAGGAGATGATCCGCGACATGAACGCCCTGACCCTGCGCGACGTGCTCAATGTTTACGTGCCGAGCATGGACGTGGTGCCGACCTACTTCCGCTATGGGGATCGCGTAAACGAAGGCATCTACTCGCGCGGCATCCTGAGCGATTTTTCGCAGCAGGTGCTGATCCTCTACAACGGACAGACCAAGTTCAACGAGCCAACCTACGGCTCGCCGTTTGTCGCGGTGCAGTTCAACCTGGAGAACATCGAGCGCATCGAGATCAGCCGCTCGCCGGTGCCGATCCAGGGCGGCGGCGCCATGACGGTCATAAACCTGGTGACCAAAGAGCAGTTCCTGCGCAACAGCGGCCAAGCGTTCCTGGATCTCTCGGCCAACGACCGAGACATTACCGGGCGCGTGGTCGAAGGCCTCCGCGCCACCGGCATCTTCGGCTACGAGATGGGACCGCTGCGCCTGTCGGGCTCGGTGCAGTACTACCGCGACAGCGGCCAGGCGCACCGCGAGCCGGCGGGCCGCGGCGACTACATGTTCGATGCCGACACCTTGCGCGATGGCGTGAAGAACGCCGCCAACTTCACCGTGTCGCTGCAGAGCAAGGACGAGCGCTTCACGTTCCAGAACTGGTTTCAGTACACAGGCTCGGACGCGTTTCTGTCCGCACTGGTCCCTTCGCAGAGCAGCGATCTATACAAATACGAAGGCAGGATGTGGCTGAGCGTGCTGCGCGTGCGGCCGCTCGCCTCGCGACCGCTGAGCATCAGCGCAGGATCGACGCTTGGCACCTGGACGATCCTCAACGATTTTGCCGGCTCGCCCTACGGCATCAACGCCAGCTTCTACGACGTCTATGTCGAGCCCAACTATGAGGTGCGCTTTGACTCGGGGGGCCAGCACTCGCTGCTCACCGGCCTGCGCTTCGAGCGCGAGGGGCAGTTCGACGCCAGCATCTACACCTTCGACGGCCGCATCCTGAGCGAAAACCGCGACCCGGCCGCCATCGTCGCCCCCAATGTCGCGCGCAACGTCTTTTCCGCGTACGCCGACGAGGTCTGGCGCATAAGCGGCGGCCAGGCCATCATCACCGGCGGCGTGCGCCTGGATCTGTTCCAGGGCTTTGGCGACCGCCTGGAGCTCGCCCCGAGCGGCCGCCTGGCCATCCTCTACAACGCCGGCAGGATCCTGAGCCTCAAGCTGCTGTACGCCACCACCATCCGGCCGCCGCAGATCTATGAGCGCCTGGGCGTCAGCGGCCTGCCGCTGCTGGGCAGCCAGAATGTCGACTCGGAGCGCATGCACGAGGTCGAGCTCTCACTCATTGCCCGCCATCGCGGTCTGCGAGCCCAGCTGACGCCCTTTTTCGAGTGGTTTGACAACCAGATCCAGTATCTGCCGAGCGGCAGCTTCTTTACCGCCCACAACAACGGCGCCACCGGCGTGGTCGGCGTGGAGCTCGACGCCCGCTACACCTTCAGCCCGGGGCGCTACCTATTCTTGAACGGCTCGTACCTGCGCAGCTACGATGTCTCGGGCCAAAAACAGACCGAGTTTTTGCCCAGCGCCTATCTAAATGGCGGCGGCAACTTTCGCTGGAAGGGCCTGAACCTGAACACCACGGCCTACTTCCGCGACCGTCGCCCGCTGCCGTCTGATCTGGTCGAGAACAGCGCCCATACGACCTACCATTTTATGTGGAGCGCCACCGTGTCCTACACGCTGTGGGGCATGGTGCGCCCCTACTTTCTGGTCGAAAACATCACCGACCAGCTCAACAATGTTCCGCTCAGCAAGGACGGCTTGATGGTGCCCATGCGCGGTCGCACCTATCACCTCGGCATTGCCATCATTCCGGGGCTCGGCAAGGCGGCTGCACAGCCGGCCTCATGAAAAGCTGAAAGCTGATGGAATCCGACCTCTTCCACGTCGCCCTACACGAGCTGCAAGCGCTGGCCGCGCAGACGCACGACAACAGCAATGTGCTGTGCGGGCTGCTCTTTGCCGAGGAGCGCGGCTGGCTGAGCCCCATCGATGCAGCCGACAAGGAGCGGCGCAGCGCCCTGGACGACCGCCTTCAGCGCCAGCTTGAGACGCAGCTGCACGCGCTGGCCGCCGCCTACCCGCACCCGCTCCGCTCCTACCTGCAAGAGGGCATCGAGGTCTTCACCGCCCTGGTCGAGCGTCCCGAGTCCGTGTCCACGACCAACCCCCGCGCCGAGCAGCACCGCTTCGACTGCCTGGTTGCCCGCAGCCTGCTGCCCGCCTGGCAGGCGCTCCAGCAGGGCGGCCAGAGCCAGGGCGGCTTCTCGCTCTGCTGGGCCCTGGAAGTGGGCGAACAGCTGCGCCATCGCTATCTTGCCGCGCTGCGTGCCGCCTGAAGCGAGCGAAGAACATCTAAGTAGATGCGATGGCACCCGGGCGATTCCTACAAAATCTGCGGCGAATTTTTCGTTGGTTGGGTATGACAGCAGCCATGTCCGTGCTCCTGACCCTGCTCGACTTCGGTTGCGCCTCTCAGCGGCTGGAGGTGCGCGAGCCTCCGGCGCGGCCGTTCGATGCCGTGATCGTTCCGGGCTGCCCCAGCGCCCGCGATGGGACGCTGACCCGCTGCCAGGCGCGGCGGGCCATGTGGGCCACAATCTTGTGGGAGCGCGGCTACGCCCATCACTTCATCACCTCGGGCTCGGCCGTTCACTCGCCGTTTGTCGAAGCCGAGGCGATTGCCGCCGCGATGTCCGCGTTTGGGGTGCCGGCCGACCGCATCTACCTGGAACCCGAGGCGTTGCACACAGATGAGAACATCTACAACGGCCTCCAGCTCGCCCAGCTCCAGGGTTGGCACCAGCTGGGGGTTGCCTCGGACCGCGGTCAGGCGCTCGGCGCCTGTCAGATGCTGGAGGACTGGCATCGCCAGTGCGGCTCTTTCTCCATGGACTACACGCTGGTCGAGCAGCGGCTCCAGGCCGCGCACACCGCGGGGATCGATCTGGCGCGCATCCGCGCACCCATGGCCGCCACGTTCATGCCGCTGGCGCAGCGCGAGCGCGAGCGGGCGCGAGCTGCCGGGCGCAGCGGTCGGCCGCCATCTTTCGTCCTTTATCCGCTGATGTTCTTCCGCAGAAAACTCGGCCGCCAGCCCTGGCGTCCGTTCGCGCCGGCCGCACCCGTCGTGATGACCTGGGCGACGAGGATTCAGCATCTTTCGCCGCCGCCCGCGCCCTGAGTTTTTCCCCAGCTGCCCGCCCAGTTCCCCAGCTGTTCACGGTCATCCGCGCGCAGCGATCGGCGATCGATCGCACTGCGAGCGGCGATCGATCGCACTGCGATCGCCGATCGATCGCAGCGGTCCGCGCGCCGCGATCGATCGCAGCGAGCCGCCAAAAGCGCTCGCGCGGATGTAGGTACAGCGCGCGTTTTCGGCCGCAGCAAGCGCAGCTGCAACCGCAGCCAACTTGCAGCAAGCAAGCCGCAGAAAGCGCGCGGCACCTGGCCTGCAAGCGCTGCGGCAAGGCGGCTGAAAAATTTCGGATTTCTCGACGAGAAATTGCAGAATGAAAGCCGTCCGCGCCTGCGCATTTTGCAGCCCGAAATGGCGGCGCGAGCGATCGATTTCAGCGCGACCCAAGCGCGAGTTGAGCGCGGACCCAGCGCAAAAATCGTACGCGCATGATCAAAATCTTTGCGCGTGCCGCTTGACCCGCGCGCGCTGCTAAGACTAATTTCGATTCATGGCTAAGACCTCGAAGAAGACACCATCCAAGAAAGCAACCACTGCAAAGAAGTCCCCGGCCGCCAAGAAGAAGACGGCAGCCAAGAAGGGCCCTGCCAAGAAGAAGGGCGCCGCCAAGAAGGCGACGACCGCCAAGAAGAAGCCGGCCGCCAAGAAGGTGACCGCGACCAAGAAGAAGGCAGCCACCAAGAAGGTGACTGCGACCAAGAAGAAGAGCGCCGCCAAGAAGACCGCTGCCAAGAAGAAGGGCGGCAAGAAGGTGGCCGCCGCCAAGAAGCCGGCCGCCAAGAAGGGCGCCGCCAAGAAGGCTGGCAAGAAGGTAGCCGCCGCCAAGAAGCCGGCCGCCAAGAAGACCGCTGGCGCCAAGAAGAAGGGCGGCAAGAAGCCGGCCGCCGCCAAGAAGAGCGCCCCCAAGAAGGTCACTGGCTCCAAGAAGAAGAGCGCCAAGAAGCCGGCCGCCGCCAAGAAGGTCGCTGCCAAGCCGGCCGCTCCGGCCGCTAGCCCCGAAGCCGGCTCCGAGTCTGGCTCCGAGTCTGGCTCCGAAGGTGGCCCTGCTGCCCCTGCAGCTGGCGAAGGTCCCAGAGGCCCTGCGGCCAAGTCGTCCAAGAAGGCTGCGCCCAAGAAGTCGCCGGCCAAGGGCACCTCGGTCCTTGACTGGATCAAGGACAAGACCTCGGGCTGGCAGAGCGATGCGGTGCATGAGCTCGTGAAGCTGGTCTCGGAGGCCGCTCCGACAGCCACGCACACCGTGAAGTGGGGCCAGCCGGTGTTCGAGCACGGTGGACCGTTCGCGTTCATCAAGCCTGCCAAGGGCCACATTACGTTCGGCTTCTGGCGCGGCACCGAGCTCGACGATCCCAAGGGCGTCCTTGAGGGCGAAGGCGACCGCATGAAGCACGTGAAGATCTCGTCGCTCGACGGGCTCGACCGCGGACTCGTCAGCGGCTTTGTGTCGCAGGCCATTGGCCTGAACTCGACCAAGGGCGATCCCACCAAGAGCTAGTCAGGCTTCTGCCCGATTAGATTCACCCGCTGTTTCAAGCAACTGAGCCCGGCCAGGCCTCCTGCGCCGGGCTTTGTTGTACCTGGACCGCGACCGCTATCTGGCCCGTATCTTAATAACAATCCAGCTTTGCTTCGGCTGCGTGCCAATCGCCAGTACACTGGATGAACTAGCTTAGGCAGTACTCTTAGGAGGTCTTATGGGGCGGCTCTCTGTTCTTGGACTTATCTGTGGCGCAGTGCTGGCGGCGGCCAGCTGCGGCGGCATGAGCGGCACCGGCACCAATCCCCCGACCGGCGGCTCGAATCCGGACATGGCCACCGCCTACCTGACGCCGATTCCACCGCCGGCGCCGCAGATCTGGGCGGGTGCGGGCAGGATCATCGCCGCTCCGCACGTGGTGCCCATCTTCTTTAAAAACGATCTGCTCCAGACCGCCTTGATGGCGTTCCTTCAGTCTTACATGTCCTCCTCCGCATCGTGGCAGGTGCTGAGCGATTACGGAGTGGGCCGCGGCACGGTCGGCAGCGCAGTGGTCCTCAACATCACGCCGCCCGCGACCATGACCGACACCGATATCACCAACCTCATCATCAGCAGCGTGCAGACCGGCTCCCTGCCAGCTGCTGACGCCAGCACCATCTATCTGTTCTACTTTCCAACCTCCACCACCATCACGCGCGGAACCGACGCCAGCTGCCGCGAGTTCGAGGGCTACCACAATGTGGTTACCTTCCCCGACAGCTCCAAGGCCGCCTACTCGGTGGTGCCGCGCTGCGGTCGAACGCAGGTGGCGCTGCTGACCATCGCCACCTCGCACGAGCTGGCCGAGAGCGCGACCGATCCCGTCATCGTGTCCTACAACGAGATGACCGATCCCTATGACCTGTGGGGCTTCAACCTCAACGGCAGCGAGGTCGGCGATCTCTGCGAGAACCTGAGCGACGCCGCCGTCTCTGAAAGCGGCATCGGCATCGTGAGCCGCCTGTGGTCGAACAGCGCCGCTGCCGCGTTCAAGAATCCCTGCCTGCCCGCGCCCGCGAACTCGGATATCTTCGCGGTGCCGGTCTTGAGCTCGCTGCGCCCGGTTCAGATCAACGGCCGCCTGCACAGTGTCGAAGTGGTGCAGATCCAGGCCGGCCACACGCGCTCGATCGATGTCCACCTGCTGAGCAGCGTGAGCCCGAGTCCGACCTGGACCGTGACCGCGCTGGAAGTGCCGCTGCCCGCGTCGTCCGGCGCAGGCGGCACGCCGTCGCTCACCTTCGCCTGGCAAGAGGCGACGCTCATGTCGCAGGTGACGGGCAAAAACGGCGACGTCTTCCACCTGGAGATCACCGTGCCGGCCACAACCCCCGCCGGCCTGACCACGTTCCGCCTGACCTCGACCCTGCCCCTTGGCAGCGGCGGTCAGACGCAGACCATGTGGGTGGGCGCGGTGGAGATCACCAAGTGAAAGCGAAGCCGTGAAGCGAGCTTAGCCAAGCGTCCGCGCCACACCCGCGAAGCGCGACGCCGGCCGGATGAGGCGGCCCGTCTGGCGCTGCTCGCGCACATGCGCGCACCAGCCAACCACCCGACCCACCGCGAACGTCGGCGAGAACAGCACCCGCGGCAGCCCCAGCGCATCCAGCAGCACCGCGGTGTAAAACTCCACGTTGGCGTGCAGCGGCCGGTTCGGGTAGCGCGTGCGCAGCACTCCCAGCGCGGCCTGCTCGACGGCGCGAGCCAGCGGCAGCCGCGCACTGGCCGCCGCACTGTCAGCCCCCTGCTGCTGCAAGATGCCGCTCATCGTCCGCTCCAAGACCAGCGCCCGCGGATCGCGCACCCGGTAGATGCGGTGTCCCATGCCCATGATGCGCCGGCCGGCCAGCAGCTCCGACTCCAGCCAGGCGGTCGCGTGCTCGGGCAGGCCAATGGCATCCAGCATATCGAGCACCGGCCCCGGAGCGCCGCCGTGCAGCGGCCCCTTGAGCGCCCCAATCGCCGCCACCACCGCCGAGACCAGATCCGATCCCGTGGACGCCACCACCCGCGCGGTGAACGTCGAGGCATTCATGCCGTGATCCGACACCGTGACCAGGTAGGCGCCCACCCCGGCCGCGAGCGCGGGCGGCGCCAGCTCGCCGCGCACCATGCGCAGATAGTCCGCCGCGTGATCCAGCGCCGGATCCGGCGCCACCGGCTGAAGGCCGCGCTGCTTGCGCGACCACGCCGCCGCAAAGACCGCCATCGCTCCGGTCAGCAGCGCCTCGCCAGAGAGCGCCTCGACCTTGGCATCTGTCTTGGTCTCTGTTTTGGTTTCTGGCAGCGGCAGGTGCAGATGTGCGACGCCTGCGCGCAGCGCGTCCATGCCGTCGCTGCTGTCCAGCGCATCGCCCAGCTGCCCGAGCCTGGCAAAGGCCGCCTGCCGGGCCTGGCCCAGCTCTGCCTGCATCGCATTGCGCGCGGCCGGATCGCCGCCCACCGCGACCCCGCGCCACAAGAGCAGGCACACATCCTCTATCGAGGAGCGCCCGACCAGCTCCTCCACATCGTAGCCGCCGATGATCAGCCGACCGAGCTCGCCATCCACATCGCTCAGCTGGGTATCCGCCACAACCACACCTTCCAGCCCGCCGGCGGCGGCGCTGCTGACTGCCGGCCTCTGGGACTTGGTGTTGGGAATTTTTCCGTCGCTATGGGTGCTGTTCGTTTCCATCTTCGCTCTCCTTCCGGTTAGTATGTTGATGCATGGACGACATTGATCAAGGTGGATTCAGCAATCAACAATCTGGCGATGAGCTGCTGGATGCCCGTCAGGCCGCCGAGCTCCTGGGCGTCAAACCGGCGACGCTGTATGCCTATGTCAGCCGCGGCCTCCTCAGCAGCGTGGCGGCGGTGCGCGGGCGCGGCCATCGCTACGCGCGCAGCGAGGTGATGCGCCTCAAGGGCCGCGCCGAAGCGCGCTCCGGGCACGGGCCGGTGGCAGCGGCGGCGCTCGACTTCGGCGAGCCGGTGCTGGAGACCGCGGTCAGCGCCGTCGACGCGCAGGGGCCGCGCTACCGCGGGCTGTCGGCGGTCGAGCTGGCGCAGAAGGGCGTGCCGTTCGAGTCGGTGGCCGAGCTCCTGTGGAGCGGCAGCCTGCCCGCGACTCCCCCGCAGTGGGCAACCGACCCGTCGCTGAGTGCGGCGCGCATCCTGCCGCTCATCCCGCGCGGAACCGCGCCGCTGGCTGCCCTGGCGCTGCTGGTGCCGGCGCTGGCGCTGCGCGATCCGGCGCGCTTCGCCACCCCGCCCGAGACGGAAAAGGAGCGCGCCCGGCAGCTCCTCATCCAGCTGGCCGCCGGCCTGGCGCTCGGCGGCGACTCAGATGCGCAGCGCTTCAGCAGCGCCCTCAGCGCGCCCAGCATCGCGGCCGCCGTGGCGCTGGCCCTGGGCAAGGGGCGGCGCAACCTGGCGACGGGCGAGCTGCTTCCCGCGATCAACCAGGCGCTGGTGATCATTGCTGATCATGAGCTCAACATGTCCACGTTTGCGGCGCGCGTGGCGGCGTCTGCGGGTGCGGATCTGTATGCCTGTTTCAGCGCGGCGCTGGCCGCCCTGTCGGGACCGCGCCACGGCGGCGCCTGCGATCGCGTCGAGGCGCTGGTCGCCGAGGCGGCGCGCTCGCGCGAGCCGGCGGTGGTGATCAGCGACCGCCTGCGCCGGGGCGAGACGGTGCCGGGCTTTGGCCATCCGCTGTATCCCGAGGGCGATCCGCGCACCCCGCCGCTCATCGAGCTGGCGCAGCGGCTGGGCGGCAAGCGCAGCGGCGTCGACACGCTGCTGGCGCTGGTGGCGGCCATGACCGCGGCCGGCTATCCGCCCCCGTCGGTGGACTTCGGCCTGGTGGCGCTGACGCTGGCGCTGGGGCTGCCGCCCGGCTCGGCGGCGTGTCTGTTCGCCATCGGCCGCTCGGCCGGCTGGGTCGCGCACATCCTGGAGCAGCGGCAGAGCCCGGTGGGCCTGCGCCCGCGCGCCCGCTACGTCGGCCCGCGCTCAGTCGCGACCGAGTAGCGCCGCCCCCAGCACGCCGGCGCTGTCGCCGATCTGGTGGCGGACGATCGGCGTGCTGAGCTCGCCGGCCCCGAGGCCGCCAAAGATCCAGCGGCTGACCTCGGCCGGGCCCTTCTGGTACCAGAGATCCAGCTTGGAGACGCCGCCGCCCAGCACAATGACATCTGGATCAAGTATGTTGATCAACATTGCCACCGCGCGGCCAAACACAGCGGTTGCGGCATCCAGTGCGGCGGTGGCGGCCGGGTCGTCGGTGCGGGCGGCCAGCTCGGCCAGCGGCAGGTGCTGGCCGCTGCGGCGGGCGTAGTCGGCCTCGATGGCGGGACCGCACAGGTAGGTCTCGACGCAGCCGCGCCGGCCGCAGTAGCAGGGCGGACCCGCGACGGGATCCAGGGGGACGTGGCCCCACTCGCCGGCGAGGCCGTGCGGTCCGTCCCAGGTCATGGGGTGGCTGCCCGCCTCCAGGTCGCGGCCATGGCCGTGGGGCAGCACGATGCCGCCGCCGACGCCGGTGCCCAGGATGATGCCGAAGACCAGCTCGTGGCCGCGGCCGGCGCCGAAGCAGGCCTCGGCGAGCGCGAAGCAGTTGGCGTCGTTGGAAAACGCAATCGGGCGCCCCACCTGCCGCATGAGATCCTCGCGGAACGGCCGGCCGTTGAGGACGGTGGTGTTCGAGTTCTTCACCACGCCCGCGCGGTTGACGCTGCCCGGCATGCCGACGCCGATGGGCGGCAGCGCCTCGTTGGCCAGTCCGGCCTCGGCCGCGACCTCGCGGATGAGCTGCGCCACCGCGGTGACGATGTGGTCATAGCCGCGCTCGCGCTGGGTGGGCACGCGCCGGCGGGCCAGGATCTGGGGCGCTTCGCCCGACGGAAGCAGCTGCGCGACCACGCCTTCGATCTTGGTGCCGCCGAGATCAATGCCGATGCGCAGGGGGCTGCGCCGGCTGGGGGTATTCATGGTTTCGGCCACGCCAAACGATAGTGAAGATGAGTCGGCAGAACAACCCCCGGCGGCGGTAAACTGAAGACGATGCGATCTGTCTGCGCTGCGATCGGGATGGCCCTGGCCCTGGTGAATCTCTGCGGTTTTGCGGCCCGGTCCGATGCCGCGCCGGCTGCTGAAGTGGTGACGGTGAGCGCCGAGCGCATGCTGGACATCGACAGCGGGCAGCTGCTGCCAGCACCGGTGCTGCGCATCGAGGGCGGCACCATCACCGACATCCATCAGCGCTTGCCCGGCGAAGCGGTGACCCACGACTTTGGCAACACCACGCTCGTGCCCGGGCTCATCGACTGCCATACCCACCTTATCGGTGGCGAGAACCTGTCTCCCTACGGCTATCTCACGCAGAGCGCGGCGCGCGCCGCGATCGAGGGCGTGGCCAATGCCCGGGCGACGCTCGAGGCCGGCTTTACGACCGTGCGCGATCTGGGCTCACGCGACTTCGCGGACGTGGCCTTGCGCGATGCAATCCAGAGCCGGCGCGTGCTCGGGCCGCGCATGTTCGTCGCGGTGCATCAGCTGTCTGCGACCGGCGGTCACGGCGACTGGAACGACCTGCCGCCCGACGTGGTGGTCAACCGTCACGACAAGCCTGCCGATGGCGTCGAAGCGGTGCGCACCAAGGTGCGCGAGAACCTGAAGTATGGAGCCGACTGGATCAAGATCCTGGTCACGGGCGGCGTGACCTCGGTGGGCACGAGCCCGCAGCAGGCCGACTACACCGAAGAAGAGATTCATGCCGCGGTGGTCGCTGCGCAGGCGCGCGGACGCGATGTCGCGGCGCACGCGCACGGCACCGAAGGCATCCTGCGCGCGGTGCGGGCGGGCGTACGCTCCGTCGAGCATGCCTCGTTCTTGAACGATGCCGCCATCGCCGAGATCCTGCGCCGCGGGATCTTCATCGTGCCCAATCCGTACACCAACTACTACATCCTGGAGCGCGCCCACACCGGCGCTTTTCAGGACTACGAAGTCGCCAAGAGTCGCGAGGTCTACCAGCACAAGGTCGACAGCCTGCGCCGCGCGATTCGCGCCGGGGTGCGGGTGGCGTACGGCACCGATGCCGGTGTGCAGCCGCACGGCCTGAACGGTCGCCAGCTGGCGCTGTATGTCGAGGCGGGCATGACGCCGCTGCAGGCGATTCAGTCGGCGACGCTGGTGGCGGCGCAGCTCTTGCGGCAGGAGCGGCGGCTCGGGCGGCTGCGGGCGGGCTATGTCGGCGACATCGTGGCGGTGCGCGGCAACCCGCTCCAGACGATTCGCACGCTGGAGGCGCCGGTCTACGTGGTCAAGGAGGGGGTGCTGGTGTTCCGCAAGGATCAGGCCGCCGCGGTCTGCCCGCAGCAGAGCCCCGCGGCGGATCATGTGTGGCGGTAGCTAGTAGCCGGAGCGCAGGATGGCTTTGACGTCCTTGGCGCGGTCGCCGTTGGGCGCCAGCTCCAGGTACTTCTTGAAGTATCCGCGCGCCACCGCCACCTGCGCGTGCGCCTGGGCTGCCATGCCCAGCACCAGATAGGCATCGGCGACCGAGGGCTCCAGCTGGAGCGCCTTTTTGGCCAGGCGGGTGGCGGCATCCGCATCGCCCTCATCGATGGCAACCTCGGCCTGGACGACCATGGCCGCCGCGCCCTGGGGCCGCAGCTTCATCGCATCGCGGACGGCGTGCTTGCTCTGGCTGAGCTGCCCGCGCTTGAGTGCTGCGCGCGCCTTTTCCACCAGCGCGTCATAGCCATCGCTTGCAGGTGCAGGCGGCGCGGCCTTGGGCTCAGCGGGCGCCGGGGTCGGCGCTGCTGCGGGAGCGGGCGGCTCGGCGGGAGCGCGGGCAGCGGCCAGCGCGGGGGCCTGCGCTGGCTCGGGCTGGGCTGGTGGCGCAGCGACGGGGGGCGCCGCAGCCTCGGGGGCGGGCGCGACCGGCGGCGGGGCAGGGGGCGGGGCAATGGGAATGGCCGCGCTTGGCGGCGTCACCGGGGCGGCGGCCTGCGACGGCAGCGGCGCCGGAGCAGTTGCCGCCGTCGGGGCATCCGCTGGCCGGGTCAGGACCAGGAACACCCAGTAGAGCCCCATGCCCAGACCAAAGAGGCCCAGGCCCACCACGCCGGTCAGCACATGGCGCCAGAACTGCGACGGCTCGGCAACCGGCGGCGCCGAAGGCTGGCTGCGCACCGGGGAGAAGTTGAGACCGCTGCGCGCCGCCAGATCGGGCAGCGACGTGACCAGCGACTCGGGCTTCTTGAGCTGCGGCAGCGGCTCGGCCGGCGCCCGCGTCGGCGCCGAGTGATGCACGGGCTGGGCGGCCGCTGGGGCCGGCGCTGGAGCAGCGGTTGCGACCGCCATGGGCGGCACCGAAACGGGGATCGGTCGGATCGAGCTGTCGCTCGACTGCAAGAGCTCGGCCGGCAGGAGCTCGGTCGCCGACAGCTCCAGGATGCCCGACACCGACGTGATCGCTGCCGCATCCAGGGCCGAAAGCGGCGACATGGAAGACGGCGGCGGCGCCACTGTGGGCGCGCTGTGCTCGACGGTGGTGGGCTGCGGCGGCCCCAGCTGCTCCATGGCCGCCATGATCTCGGCCTGCGCCGCTGCGTGATTCGACCCAAACGGCGAAGGCGTCAAGCGCGCTGCGGGCGACGGGGTCAGTCGGGCGCCCAGGCCCATGCCGTGCTGCGGCGTGGGCGGCGGCGTCAGGCGGGCTGCCGGCGGCGGCGTCAGGCGGGCGGAGCTCATGGGCGGCGGCGTCAACCGCGCGGAAGATGGCATGGGCGGCGGCGTCAGGCGGGCGGCCGGCGGCGGCGTGAGCCGGCCTGCGCTCGTGGGCGGCGGCGTCAGGCGCGCCATCGCCGCCTGGGCCGGCGTCGCCACCGGCGTGGGGTTGAAGCGGCCGTGGGTCACCTGCATCGGCGGCGGGGTCAGCCGCGGCGCCATCGGCGGCGTCAGCCGTGCGATCGGGGACGGGGTGTAGGAGGTGCGGCGGGTCTCGTAGGTCAGCATCGGCGAGCGGCTCACCAGCAGACGCTGCGAAAACAGCTTGGCCACGGCGCCGAGCCGCCCCAGCGCATCGAGCGGCAGCTCCTCGTCCATCTCGACGACATCGAGGATCGTCCGCTGGCCGTTGAAGCTGCCCAGCACATCCTCGATCTCGGCATCCAGGCCCATGCTGCGGTCGGCGGTGGGGTTGCTCACCAGCACCGTGTCGAGCGGCGGCAGCATCGTGCAGAGCTGGTTCCACTCATCCAGCCGGCGGGCCGCTTCCAGGATCAGGCCGCTCGCCGTGCGCGCGATCCGATCCGGCCGCAAGACTTCAATCAAGTCCACGCGATACTCGCCGTCGCGCCAGGTGAGCAGCCGGTAGACCGCCTCTTCACCGCGCAGGGGGCCCACCTCGGCATCGATGGCCTTGCCATCGGAAATGTAGAGGCTGCCGCGCTGTCCGCGGGCATTCTGGCAGTGGACGAGCCCGGACTTGTGCGCCAGCTCCATCGACTGCAAAAGATCGAGGATCGTGGTGCCGCTGAGCGCGCCGGAAAAGCGCGCTGCCCCTTCGCGACCGCCACCGAGCTCGCCGCGCTGGGCCGCTTTCTCAAGCAGCGTCTCGACCCGCCAGAGCGCTTCTTTTAGATAGACCGGCTTGTCCAGCACATCGCTGGCTCCGACCTCGACGGCGCGCATGCGGTCGCTGGGCCGGCGCGGCTCGACCAGGAACAGCACCAGCAGGTGCTCACAGCCCGGCAGGCCGCGCAGCCGCGCCGCCAGTCCGAAGCCGTCCATGTCCGGGAGGTCCACGTCGATCAGCGCCACCACCGGCGGCGCGCTCTCGGCCTGAGCCAGAGCTTCGGCGGCGCTGGCCGAGGTGGCCACAAGGTAGCCAGCCTGGCGAAGGCCGACCTCTAGCAGCCGCAGCGACCGGGCATCGCTGTCGACAACCAGGACCACAGGCTGTCCAAGGGGCTCATTCGAAAGAGTCGTTGGAGAGTGCGAGTTAGTGTCCATAGCCGATTCCACGAAGCTCCATTGGCGTTGGTGGCCCGGCAGTTTACACATTCGGCGGCGGCCACGGAGGGAAAAGAAATGGGCCGAGTCCCTGGGGGAGTTCAGGGGGCACCTTCCCGCGCCCCTCAACCAGCAAGCTGGTTGAGCCTCGCATTCCTTGGTGCCGCGCGTTTCTCGCGCAGGAAGAATCTCGGACAGAGCTGGATGCCGCATGTATGAGAAGCGCATCGGCCGTGCTAGGGTTCTGCGCGAATGGCGCCGTCTTCACCTGAACTTGGACCTTCGCGTCCGGGTTCATCCGCTCCTCCATCCGTTCCCCCCAACCCCGGGCCGCCCAACCTGGGCCCATCTTTTGGCCCCGGAGGGCCCCGACTGCCGCGCGAGCCCATGCTGCCCCGACTGCCGATCCCCATGCGGATCCTGGCGATCCTGTCCCTGTGCATGGGGCTGTGGGGGGCGATGTCGTCGCTGGCCGAGGTCAATGGGGCGCTGCTGCTCGACCGCAAGGACTTCGTGCTGCGGGTGCGCGATCGCCAGCTCATGCTGTTTGACCAGATGCAGTCCCAGATGCAGGCGCAGCAGCCGCAGCCGTCGCAGCAGCAGAAGTCGCCGGACGGCGGCAGCCCCAGCCCCGACGCAGGCGTCGCCAGCAGTGCGCCGCCGGTTGCGCCGCCGCAGGGCCCCGAGGACGCTTCGGGCAAGCTCCTGCGCCCGTTTATCGGACCGTTCCTGAAGCTCCAGCGCGCAGAGGCCGAGCGGCTCTCGCTGCTGCTGGGGGACACGCTGTACGAGCGCCGCGGCGTCACGGTGCCGCTGGGGTTCTTGCAGCTCATCCTGTGCTGGCTGCTCATCAGCGGCTCGCTGGCGACGTTCCGGCGGCAGGCGTGGGGAGTCTCGACGTGGAGCTTTGCCTGCTGGGCGAGCATCTCGTTTGCGCTGCTCAGCATGCTGGTCACTTTTGTTCACAGCCGCACGCTGATGTACCGCCTGGGTCAGCCGGTGGCCGAGGCGCTTGCCCATGCCAGCGGTCTGAGCGTCGAGGTCGAGACGGCCAGCCTGTGGCAGCTGACGCGGCTGTTCGTGGTCCTGCGGGCCGCAATCGAAGGGTTTTGGGTGCTGCTCCTGGGCCTGACGGCGCTCTATCTACAGCGCTACCTGCTGCATGTGGAGCGCCATCGGGACCGCTCCACCCGGTAGCTGACCATGCGCCTTTTTGCGGTGGCGGCGCCGGGGCTGGAGCCTGTGGTGGCGCAGGAGGCGGCCGCCCTGCCGGGAGCAGCTGAGGTCCGCGAGGTGCCCGGCGGGGTGGAGCTTGCCGGCGACGAGACGCTGCTCTACCGGGCCAACCTGCAGCTGCGCTGCGCGACGCGGATCTTGCTGCGCGTGGCGGAGTTTACCGCCCGCGATTTTGCCGCGCTCAAGCGGGGGCTGGCCGCGGTGCCGTGGACGCAGTACGCCGCTCCTGCGACGCCGGTGCTGGCGCGGGCCACCGCGCACCGCTCGCGCCTCTACCACACCGGCGCGATCGTCGACCGCGTGCTTGAGACGCTGGGCGAGCGGGGCCTTGGCCCGGTGCCCGCACAGCCCGCCAGCGCAGAGGCGCCCGATGGCGACGCCGCGCTCGGCGCGGGGGTGCTGGGGGTCTTTCTGCGGGCGGAGTCCGACCGCTTCACCGTCAGCATCGATACCTCGGGCGAGCTGCTCCATCGCCGCGGCTGGCGCACCGAGGGCGGCGAGGCGCCCCTGCGCGAGACCCTGGCCGCGGCGCTGCTCCAGCTGGCCGACTGGAACGGGCAGAGCCCGCTCTGCGATCCCACCTGCGGCTCGGGCACCATCGCCATCGAGGCGGCGCTCTTGGCCTGCGGTCGCGCCCCGGGCATCGGCCGCACCTTTGCCTTCCAGACCTGGCCCAGCTACCGCGCGGCCCGCTTCCAGGCCCTCTGCCAGACGCTCGTGGCCGCCGAGCGCCGCCCGCCGCCGGGGTGGATCTTCGCCAGCGACATCTCGCCGGCCGCTGTCGAGGTCAGCCGACGCAACGCCGAGCGGGCAGGCGTCGCGGACATCGTGCACTTTGCCTGCGCTGACGTCGCTGCGTCGCAGCTGCCGGCCCCTGACCAGTGTCCGCCAGGGCTGGTGCTGTGCAACCCGCCGTATGGAAAGCGCATCGGCGAGGGCGATCTGCGACGGCTCTATCGGGCGATTGGCCGCTTTTCCCGCAGCGCTCCGGGCTGGCGTCTCGGGCTCCTGTGTCCCAGCACCGGCAGCGGTCCCGGTCTGGCGCAGGCGGCCGAGCGGCGCGTGACCGCGCACCGTCTGATGAATGGCGGGCTGCGCGTCGCGCTGTTCGCCGGCCCCAAGCTCGCACCGCGCGAGGGGTATGATTATGCTGAGACCAACGGAGTTGAGGTGGACCATGATGCCTGGCCAAGGTGAGCAGCCTGTGATTTTGAGTGGTCTTCAGGGGAGCCTCCTCATTGCCATGCCGATGCTCCAGGATCCCAACTTCCATCGCATGGTCACGCTGATCGTCTCGCACGACACCAACGGCGCCTTCGGGGTCGTGCTGGGACCGCCCACCGACCTGCCGGCGGCGCAGCTGGGCGAGCCCTTCAGCATGAGCTGGGAGCGGCCGGACATCTCGTTTGTGCGCTACGGCGGTCCCTGCGAGCGGGGCCGGATCTGGCTGATCCACGGCGGGGATCGGCCGCTGCGCGACGCGGTGACCATTGCGCCGGGCGTGCACCTCGGCTCCAGCCAGAACCTGCTGAGCGACATCAACGATCAGCGCAACATTCCGGCCATGATCTTCAGCGGTTACGCGGGCTGGGCCCCGGGCCAGCTGGAGCGCGAGATGCAGGACAAGAGCTGGCTGGCCGGCGAGGTCGCTCCCGAGCTCATCTTTTCGACGCCCCACGACGAGGTCTGGGAGCACGCCCTCAAGCTCAGCGAGATGTCGCCGAGCCACATCAACGCTGGCCACGGCGCTTCAGCGTGAGGATGGCTGCTCTCGGCCATCCAATAGGACGGTTGCGCGGAGCGGGTGTTACGGCTTGGGCGGCGGGGTGGGAAGATCGTCGAAGTCAGCGTCGATGTCGTGGTGGACGCCGTCGGGAATGTGGATGGGGTCCAGGCCGTCGCTGGTCAGGTTTCTGAACTTCTCGTCGACCTGGGTGACCTCGTCGGCCCCCTCGTGATCGTGGTCTTCGACTAAGCCGCTGATGCGGCCGGGTTTGGTTAGCTCTTCCTCGTCGTGCGTCATAGCGTCTGCCTCTGTCGGCACAGGCCCAAATAAATTCATTCAAGAGTAGCTCAGATGGACTGCCGTCGTAAAGCGTGCTGCGACGGAAATGGCGACCCGGGAAACTGTAAAACCTGTGGGAACCGGTGTGGGTCCGGCTCGGTGTTGGACCTTGACGCTGCCCAGCTAGCCGGCTATATCCAGCAAAAATTCCACTCTTAATCCTATTTCCTGACCTGGTTAGCTCCCCGCAAACAAACTGAGTCCTTGTCCGGGCCCTGTCCGGATCGTCGAAAGCCTCGACGGAAAGGCCCTTCATGACCCCAGGCCCGGGCTGAAGCCATGCAGTACTGCGAAATCCAGATCGAGCTCGACAGCGCCCACAAAGGGCCGCTGCACGCGCTGCTCATCAGCCGTCAGCTGAGCTTTCAAGAGTCGGATCAGACGACGCTCAACGCGCCTCCCGCCGGCCGTACGCGCATCTCGCTGTACATCGCGTCCGAGGAGCGGGGGCAGATCCCCGACCTTCTGACGGCCGTGCATCAGACCCTGCCGCCGCTGGCCGCCGCGGCGATCGAGGTGCGCGATCGCGATGAGGACGAGTGGCGCGACGCCTGGAAGCGCTTTTTTGCCACCCGTCGCATCGGCCGCCTGGCCATCGTTCCCAGCTGGGAGGCCGACGCCCACGTCCCCGCACCCGATGAGGCGACGCTGCACCTGGATCCGGGGCGCGCTTTTGGCACCGGGGGCCACGAGAGCACGCGCCTCTGCCTGCGCATGCTCGACCAGCTGTATGGAAAGCTGGAGTTTCCCTCGTCCCACTATCTGCTGGCGGCCGAGCGCATGTGCAGCCGCGGGCCGGCGCAGGTGCTCGACGTGGGCTGTGGCTCGGGCGTGCTGGCGATCGCGGCCCTGCGGCTGTGGCCCGACACCACCGGCGTGGCCATCGACACCGACCCCGAGGCCATCGAGGTGACGCTGGAAAACGCCGCCCGCAACGAGGTCACGCATCGCATGCTGTGCGAGACCACGCCGCTCGGCGACCTGCGCGCCCGCTTCGCCCTGGTCTTTGCCAACCTGACCGGACCGACGCTGACCGAGCTGGCCGAGCCGATCGCCGCCCGGGTCGACGACGGCGGCCTGCTGGTGCTCTCGGGCATCCTGGAGAGCGAGGTCGACGGCGTCGCCGCCCGCTTCAAGGCCCAGGGGCTCGTCGAGACTGCCCGCGCCACCGAGGACGAGTGGGCGGCGCTCCAGTACGTGCGGCCCCGCCCATGATGCTCCTCAAGGTGCCGACCCAGATTCGCACGGTGTTCACCTGCCAGCTGTGCGGTCACCAGGCGCCCGTGGACTACCACGATCCTGCGCCCATCGACGAGCGCGAGCCGGTGCCGGGCAAAGATCGCCACGCCCGCGAGCAGGCCATAAACGACGCCAACGCCAAGCTGGAGAAGCAGGCGCAAAAAGCGCTGCGCATCGTGCGCTGCCCGGCCTGTGGCCGGCTCGACGGCAAGGCCGTCAGGAAGGCGCTGCTCCAGGCCTCGCTGCCGGTGGTGGCGCTGGCGCCGGGGCTGTTCATGGGCGGCGTCATTGGCACCGCGCTGCTGGCGCCGGCGCTGCTCAAGACGGCGCCGCGGCTGCCGGTGATGGTCGGCGCGCTGCTGGTGCTGGTGCTGAGCCCGCTCGTCCTGCTGCACCGCTACCGCCAGCTGCGCAAGGAGGCGACGCGCTCAGCCCACTTCCTGCCGCCGGCGCCGCCCGCCTAGTCCGTCGCTACGAGCCCCACATCTTCAAGATCTGCGAGCTCTTGGCCGGCGGTCCCGCGAGCTGCGCGCCGGGGATCGGCTGCACGGAGTTGGCCACCGCCAGCAGCACCTGATGCTGCCGCTCTGCCGTGAGCGACTCGGGCGACTCGCAGGTCAGGGCGTAGCCGTACAGGCGATCCTGAAAGGTCGCGACCGTGCGCCGCCGCCGCTGCCCGCCGGTAGTCTGCACTCGCACCCGCGACCACAGTCCGGCCAGGCCGTGCGCCGAGGTCAGGCGGTGGGGCCCATCGCCCAGCTCGGCATCGGCGTCCGGCTCGTTGGGGTGCAGGGTGCCGCGCAGCACCTGCTCGTGCCAGCCGATGCCGGCCGATTCGAGGGGCTGCGCCGGCCAGACCGTGACCACGGCGCTCTCCCGGGGGTAGCCCGGCGGGTAGAAGCGCGCGATGAGCCCGTCGGCCATGGGGTGCCAGCCGCTCGGCGGCGTAAAAAAGAAGCGGCGACGCCGCACTCCCAGGCACAGATGCTCGCTGGCAAGCAGCTGCCGGGCCAGGGCCCGCGCATCATCAAAGAGCTCGGGCTTTACGCACACCACATCGAGCCAGGTCGAAAAGTCCTCGCCGAAGACGGCCCCCACCGAGCGCTGCACCGGCCGGCTGTGCTCCTCGTCGCCCTCGTCGCCGTTTTCAGCGGCGGGAGCGCCGCCGAGCGTGCCCTGGATGTCGATCACCGCTGCGTATTCGCCCTCGCCGGTGACCAGCCGCTCGGCGGTCGCGGCCGAGACGAACGCGAAGCCGGGGTCAGCGGCCAGCGTCTCCTCCATCAGCGTCGACAGCGAGCGCAGCGGACCCTGCCGCTCCAGGTAGAAGACCCGCAGGCCGCTCAGGTGCGGGGGCGGCAGGAGCACGGTGCGAGCGCCGCTCTGGTGTTGACGCCAGTCATCGGGACGGAGGATCATGGCTGAGGGATTATACCGTACCGTGCGACTGAAACTGACCCTCCCCGATTCTTGGCCCAAGGAAGAGTCGGGGCCCTTGCGCCTGCGGGCCGCGCTGCCCCACGGGGCGAGCCTGGAGGCGGCGCTGAGCCTGGGCGCTCCGCTCGACCTGGAGCGCTGGTCGCAGGAGGCTGTGCTGGGCACGGTCCCGCCCGACGCTGAGGCCATCTTCATCCCGCCGGGCCTGAGCGAGCGCGAGACGCGCAGTGGCTGGCCCTTTGTGCTGCTTCTGGCCGAGCTGCGCGAGCTGGCGGAGCCCGAGCCTGAGCCCGAGTCCGGGCCCGAGCCGGCTGAAGCGGGCCAGGGAGCGCTGCTGGGCTACCATCTGGGAGCGTTCTACGTCTTTTTGGCATACGCCGCCGAGGTTCACATCCGCTGCCCGGATCGGGCCGCGTATCAGGCGCTGGAGGCGGCGTTGCGCAAGGTCCTCGTGAGCGCCACCGTCGAGTGGCCCGACGGCGCTGGCGCCAGCCTGGCCACCCTGTGTTCGTGAGCGCCGGCAGCCTGGGCCAAGCCTCTCGGTGACCGCGAGGGACTGTGGTAGGCTTTTCTAGAGCCGCGGTTCATGCGGCTGTGGGAACTATGACCACATCCTCCTCCATTGCGCCCGCTGCTGCGGCCTCTCCGGCTTCGGTTCCCCCCTCGGCCTCTTCGCCCAGCCTGGCGCCCAGCGGCTCCGGCGAGGTGACGTCGCTGGAAGACCCGGGGCTGTTCATCAACCGCGAGCTCTCCTGGCTGGAGTTCAACCAGCGGGTGCTCGACGAGGCGTGCGACCCCGGGGTGCCGCTCATGGAGCGGGTCAAGTTCCTGTGCATCGCCGCCAGCAACCTGGACGAGTTCTTCATGGTCCGGGTCGCTGGCCTCAAGCAGCAGCTGAGCTCGGGCATCTTCGAGACGGGGCCCGACGGCCTGCTGCCCGCCGAGGCGCTGGCGCGGGTGGCCCTGCGGGCGCAGCGCATGGTCGCCGAGCAGTACCGGCTGTGGCACAAAGAGCTCCAGCCGCGGCTCGGGCAGGCCGGGATCTCGTTCATGAGCGTCTCGGAGCTGGATCCCGAGCAGCTGCGCTACATCTATGCGCACTTCAACGCCCAGGTGTATCCGGCGCTGACGCCGCTGGCCGTCGACCCCGGACACCCGTTTCCGCACGTGCGCAACAAGAGCCTGAACCTGGCGATCCTGCTCTCCCGCGGCGGCCCGAGCCCTCTTGGACAGGAGGCGAGCTTCGCGGTCATGCAGGTGCCGAGCGTGCTCGGACGCCTGGTCGAGGTTCCGACCGCGGGGGCGCGGCGGGCCTATGTGTACCTGGAAGATGTCATCGCGCAGCATGCGGCCGACCTGTTCCCCGGCACGCGCGTGCTCGGCTGCTGGCCCTTCCGCGTCACGCGCAACTTCGACATCTCGATCGATGAGGAAGAGTCGATCGATCTGCTTCAGACCATCCAGCGCGAGGTCCGGCGGCGCGATCGCGGTGCGGCGGTGCGTCTGGAGTGCCACAGCGGCATGGATCTGACCGTGCGGCGGTTCCTCGGACGGGCGCTCAAGCTCGACGCGCAGGACATCTATCCGATCTCGGGCCCGCTGAACCTGTCGGATCTGATGGAGGCGTACAGCCGCGCCCAGAACACCGACGCCCGCGACCTGTTCGACGAGACGTTCCTGCCCAAGGTGCAGACGCGGCTGGCCGAGGCCAACACGGTGATCGAGGCCATCCAGCAGGGCGACATCCTGCTGCATCAGCCCTACGACTCGTTCGAGAGCGTCGTCGACTTCATCGAAGAGGCGGCCGAAGATCCGCTGGTGCTGGCGATCAAGTCGACGCTGTATCGCACCTCGGGCAACTCGCCGATCGTCGGCGCGCTGGCGCGGGCCGCAGAGCTGGGCAAGCAGGTGACGGCGCTGGTGGAGCTCAAGGCGCGCTTCGACGAAGAGAACAACATCCTGTGGGCCCGCCAGCTGGAAGAGGCCGGGGTCCACGTGGTCTACGGACTGATCGGCCTCAAGACCCACTGCAAGGTGGCGCTGGTGGTGCGGCGCGAGGGCGGAACCATCCGCCGCTACGTGCACCTCTCGACGGGCAACTACAACACCCAGACCGCGCGCATCTACACCGACATCTCGTTTTTCACCTGCCGCGAGGAGTTTGGCGTCGACGCCAGCGCGCTGTTCAACCTGCTCACCGGCTACTCGCAGCCGCCGCGCTGGAACCGCTTCATCGTCGCGCCGCTGGGTCTGCGCGAGCGCATCATCGACTACATCGATGGCGAGGCGCAGAATGCCCGCAGCGGTCGGCCGGCGCGCATCATCGCCAAGATGAATGCGCTGAGCGAGCGCGATGTCATCCGGGCGCTGTATCGGGCGTCGCAGGCGGGGGTGCAGATCGACCTCATCGTGCGTGGGGTGTGCGGTCTGCGGCCGGGGATTCCGGGCGTGTCGGACAACATCCGCGTGATCTCGATCGTCGACCGCTATCTTGAGCACAGCCGCATCTTCTTTTTTGAAGCAGACGGCCGCCGCGACATCTACTGCTCGTCCGCGGACTGGATGAACCGCAACTTCCAGCGCCGCGTGGAGCTGATGTTTCCAGTGGAAGATCCGGCGCTGCGCAGCCGCATCATCGATGAGATCTTTGGCACGCTCCTGGCCGACAACACGCGCGCTCGCATCCTGCGCGCCAACGGGACCTACGAGCGCATCGCCCCCGCAGCGGGCGAGACGCCGCTGCGCGCCCAGCACCGCTTCATCGAGCTGGCGCGGGCGCAGAGCACGGTGCCGCTCATGGATCGCGGGCTGGTGATCCGTCCGACCATGCGGCTGGCGCCGCGGCCCACCGAATATCCGCCGCTGCGCACGCCGGTGCGCGCACCGCCGCGACCGCTGGTGCCCCCCACCGCGCACCAGGCGGCGCAGCCTTCGCAGAGCTCGGCGCCGCCGCCCACTGCTGCTGCGCCGGCGGCGATTGCGCTGCCACCGAGCTCGCTGCCCGGCGGCTCCCGCAGCCCCTGAATGTTTGGCCTGGTGCTGCTCATGACTGCGATGCTGACCTCGGCGCCGGCTCAGTCTGCGCCTCAGTCTCAGGCTGTGGCGCAGGCTGTGGATCCGGAGCTGGCCCGGCGCTTCGCCGAGCTGGCCTTGGGGTGCGTCGAGCGCGAGTATCCGAACAAGATCGCGCACGTGATGTCCTCGGATCGCGACGCGCTGCCGCCGCGCACGCTGACGCCGATCTTTTACGGCTGCTTTGACTGGCACTCGGCCGTGCATGGGCACTGGCTGCTGGTGCGGCTGCTGCGCCTGAGTCCCTCGGCGCCGTGGGCGGGGCGGGCGCGCGCTGTGCTGTCGCACCATTTCGTACCCGAGCGCGTCGCCAAAGAGGTGGCCTACCTGCGCGGCGAGGGGCGAGCGAGCTTCGAGCGGCCGTATGGGCTGGCCTGGCTGCTGCAGCTGGGCGCCGAGCTCTCGGAGTGGGACAGCCCAGAAGCGCGCCTGTGGTCGGCAACTTTGCAGCCGCTGGAGCTGGCCGCAGCAGAGCGGCTGGGGACGTGGCTGCCCAAGCTCACGCATCCGGTGCGCTCGGGCGAGCACAGCCAGACCGCGTTTGCGCTGGGGCTGGCGCTCGACTGGGCGCGCAGCAAGCGGCATGCGCTGGGGCCGCTCATCGAAGAGCGGGCGCGCACCTATTTTCTGCGCGATCGCCTGTGTCCGCTGGCCTATGAGCCGTCGGGCGAGGACTTCTTGTCGCCGGGTCTGGCCGAGGCGGATCTCATGCGGCGGGTGCTGCCGCAAAGAGAGTTCGCGAGCTGGTTTGCCGAGTTTCTGCCCCTCGCGGTGCTGAAGGGCCTAAGGCCCGCTCAGGTGAGCGACCGCAGCGACGGCAAGCTGGTGCATCTGGATGGCTTGAACTTGAGCCGCGCCTGGATGCTGTCGGGGATCGCCGCGGCGCTGGGCGAAGCTGCGCCGCAAGAGGCTGCGATGAAAAAAGAGGTCCAGTCCCTCGCCGCTGCGCACCGCAGCGCCGGCCTCGCTGCCCTGGGGCAGCAGAGCTACGAGGGCGGCCACTGGCTCGGGAGCTTTGCGACCTATCTGCTCACCGGGCGCGGAATTTCCGGCGCGCACTGACGAGCAGGTCGATCAGACGGGCCCTGCGGGCCTGGTATCTACGCACTGTCAAAGGGAGAGGCGCATGAAGCAGAGAATGCTGGGGCAGCTGCAGGTGCCGGCCTTGGGGCTGGGCTGCATGGGAATGAGCGAGTTTTACGGTCCGGGGGATGAAGCCGAGTCCATCGCGACGATCCACCGCTCCATCGAGCTGGGGATCACGCTGCTCGACACCGCGGACATGTACGGACCGTTCAAGAACGAGGAGCTGGTCGGGCGCGCAATCCGCGGCATGCGCGATCGCGTCATCGTCGCAACCAAGTGCGGCATCGTGCGCGATCCGAGCAATCCCACCAAGCGCAGCATCAGCGGCAAGCCCGAGTACATCAAGAGCTCTTGCGACGGCAGCCTGCGCCGCCTGGGCATCGATGTGATCGATCTTTATCAGCTGCACAGAGTCGATCCCGAGACGCCGATCGAAGACAGCGTGGGCGCGCTCGCGGACCTCATCAAGGCGGGCAAGGTGCGCGCAATCGGCCTCAGCGAGGCCAGCGCCCAGACGCTGCGCAAGGCGCACGCGATCCACCCGATCTCGTCGGTGCAGTCGGAATACTCGCTGTGGACGCGCGATCCCGAAGAGGGCGAGCCAGAAGGCGTGTTGGATGTCTGCCGCGAGCTCGGCATCGGCTTTCTGGCCTACAGCCCGCTCGGGCGCGGCTTCCTCACCGGGCAGATCAAGAGTCCCGATGACTTCGCGGCCGATGACTTCCGCCGCTACTCGCCGCGCTTCCAGGGCGAAAACTTCCAGAAGAACCTGGAGCTGGTGGCGCACATCCAGACGCTGGCCAAGACCAAGGGCTGCACACCTGGGCAGCTGGCGCTGGCGTGGCTGCTGGCGCGCGAGCCGTTCATCGTCCCGATTCCCGGCACCAAGCGCCGCAAGTATCTGGAAGAAAACGCGGGCGCGCTCAGTGTGGAGCTCACGGCCGCGGATCTGGCGCGCATCGACGAGCTGCTGCCGCCAGGTGCCGCATCCGGCGCCCGCTATCCGCAGGCCGCGATGTCGTCCCTCAATCGCTAGGAGCTCAAGTTCCCAATCGTCTGCCCGGTCGTCTGCCCAGACACCTGCCGATCATCGGGCTTCCGCTGCCTCTGCGCCGTCTGCTAAGATGGCGTCGGAGGACTTCATGACCCAACGACCGATCGACCGCAGCGTCTTCCTTGGCCACTCGGCCGAGGGCTCGCTGGATGCAGCCATTGCCGATGCCATTCGCGCGGCCAGCAGTGAAGATGCCGGGCCGCAGGTGGACTTTGTCATAAACCGCATCTTCGGCCAGTTCGGTGGCAGCCATGGTCGTCGCGACCTGTACGCCGAGATCCGCCTGGACCGCGACATCGCGCAGGAGCTGCCCGAGCAGACTGCGCCTCCCAAGCACGCCGCTCGTCTTCAGCTGGTTGAGCACAGCATCCAGGGTCTGGAGCTGGTGGGTCTTCCCACCTCGCCGCCGCAGTTCGTGCTGCGCGGCACGCGCGAGATGCCAACGCCGGGCTGGACGTTTCACATTGATGAGGTGCGCGTCGACTCGCAGCTGAGCCGCGTGTCGGTCAAGCTGACCGAGGTGCCGCCGGCCGACGGTGCCGCCACCAGCGCCACCGATCCCGCGCCGCTTTCGATCCAGCTGGGAACGCTGCGCGCAGGGCGCTATGTCGTCGAGCTCTCGGCCCGTCGCAGCCCCTCCGAAGGCTATCGCCTGCTCCAGGCCGTGGTCATCGAAGCGCTCTAAGCCATCACTTGAGGGGGATTCCATGCACCTGAGCCGCTTGACGACCGCACAGATGGTCGCGCTGAGTCAGTCGTTTCTCGATCCCGCCCATCCGGCGGGGCAGGCCCTGAGTGGGATGTCCGAGCTCGCGAGCCTGCTCAGCCGCCTGGGCGAGACCCATCAGGTGCTGCTGTCCAGCCAGTCGGCCGACGATCTGCGCGCCGATTCGCTGCAAAAGGAAGTGCAGGCGCTCGCAGCCGAGCACGACGATCTGGCGCGCGGCATCGACCACACCTGCCAGGGTCTCGCGCTGCTCTCGGAGCAGGAGGAGATCGCAGCGCGCTGGGCGCGAATCCATCAGCTGCTGCTCCCGAGCGGCGCCGGCAAGGTCTCGAACCTCTCGCTTCAGGCCACGGCCGCAAATGCCGCGCTGACGCATCAGATCTTTGAAGGCATGGCGCCGCAGGACAAGGGGCTGCTCAAGAGCCACTTCATCGGCAAGAGCTCGCTGTTCGAGCTCATCGAGCGCTGGATCGCAGTGGGCAGGACGCTGGGCGAAAAAGAGAGCGAGCGCCAGTCGGTGCCGGTCACGCCAACCGACGAAGCGCTGCAAGAGGCGCGCAACCAGTGGGCCAAGACGCTCGGCGCCCTGACCTCCATGCTTCAGATGAGCGAGATCCTGGGCGAGCTGCCGCCCGGAGTGCGCGAGCACGTGCTGATTCCGCTGCGCACCGCCACGGATCGGCGACCGCAGCGACCGCCCGCTGCGGCGGCAAGCGCCGTGGAGGCAGCCAGCGCCGCGGCGCCGGAGAGCCCGCCCAAATCAGAATAGCGCCGCGCGCCTAGTGGCACTCGCCGTAGTTTTTCCAGGAGCCTTTGTTGCCCTGGACGTCGTAGCAGAGGGTTCCAGCGGGGCAGTCGTTGCTAAAGCGGCAGACCTGATGGCAGCGGCCGGCGCTGGTTCCGCCGCCGCCGCCAGTGGCCACGCAGGTGTAGCCGGGCTGGCAGTCAAAAGTGGAGGCGCAGCTGCCATTGGTGCCGACCTGGCCCGGCGCTTTGCAGTCGGTGTACTCCTCGCCAAAGACGTAGCAGAAGAGACCCTTCTGGCAGCCATTGGTTGCAGGCAACAGGGCGCTGCAAGGCTGCGTACACAGCTGAAATGCGCCATCTCCCAGCCGGTAGTAGCAGAAGCTGCCGTTGCCGCAGTCGGCATCGCTGGCGCAGAACGCGCGGCACTGGTTGACGGTGGCGCTCTCGACCACGCAGACATTGCCGGCCGTGCAGTCATCTGGACCGCCGGCGCCGGTGCCCGTGCCGATGTTGGTGCAGGCGAGTCCGCGACCCGCGGGACCATCCACATCGCAGACTGAAGATCGGCTGTCATGCGTGCTGCACTTGGAGCCCGCACCGCAGTCCTGCCGGGTGACCGAGCAGACGAGCTGCGGATCGCCGCCTGGACCCATGGTGCCGGTCTCGTCGTAAGGCGAGCTCGATGCGCAGCCCGCGAGCGGAGCCGCGCCCAGCGCCATCAGCATCATCCACAGGGTCATACCGGATAAGCAGCGGGATATCAGGCGGACTCGATGAGAGCTCATCTTTCCCCCCTCTTCTATGCAGGTGTTTGAAAAAAAGACGCTTTTTCAGTATCGCACGCGCAGCACACCAGTCGCAATGGCGCAGGCGCCCGCCCGGCTGAGCATGTTCATCGCGCCGCAGCTAAGTGGAAGTGTGCGGATCCTTGGCAGCGGCAGGGCTCGGGCTGCCTTCGCGCCGCATGAGGATGCCCGATGGTAGAAGCGCATCCGGGCCCGCCTCGGGGATTTTCCCTGCGCGCTGCGGCGCTCAGTGTGGCGGGGCTGCGGTTGCGCGCGCTGTAAACGCGCTGCGGGGCCGTTGTGTGAACACCCGGCTACCGTTATGGGCGCGGCATAGGCAGTGGCACCTGGCACCTGAGTTGCTACGCATGTCAGACATTAGCCACGCTTGACTGAGAAAGAGGATTACAGATGGCACCGTATCGTCTCGCTTCCGCTGCGTTTGGTCTGACACTGCTCCTTGGTGCTGCCAGCGCCTCCGCGCAGCAAACTCCTCCGGCCCAGCTGGATCCCGCGCAACCACAGCCCTATGGGGCCGTCGACCCGAATCAGCCCCCGCCGGGCTACCAACAGCCGCCGGCTGGCTACTACCAGCCTCCTCCGACCTACCAGCCCCAGCCGCAGCCTTATGGCCAGCCGTACCCTCCGCCCGCCTACGCGCAGCCGATGTATCAGTCCAGCTATCAGCCGCCGCCTCCGCTGAGGGGCTATGCGCCGCGCTGGCGCCCTCAGTTCGGCCTCGGCCTGCGCTTTGGGGGCCTGGGGCAGTGGAATGATGCTGCTGGCTTCTACAGCCAGGGCGCCGTCGGGCTGGAGCTGCTCTTTCGCGTCCATCCGCGGTTGACGCTGGAGCTGTCGGCACAGTACCAGAGCGTCACGCAGAACTACTACACCGACGGTTACTACACCTACTCAACCGGACCGACGGCGGCCAACGGCTTCTACTACGATCGATACGATGTGCCGCTTCTGGCTGGGGCGCGCGTGCATCTGGGCCGGCCGCTCTCGTTCGTATCGCCCTACCTTGTCGGTGCCTTCGGTGCCACCTACTCGCGCCTGTATCAACCGGACAGCTATCTTTATGAAGAGCACTGGTTCGGCGAGGTGCAGGGCGGCGCTGGCCTCGAAATTCGAGGGGGGCGCCACTTCTATCTCACGTTCGATGTGCGCGGGCTGGGCCGCTTTCGCAAGATCGACCTCAACGATCCCAACGAAGGGGTCTACAGCGATGGCAACATCAGCGTGCCGGCCATGGGCAACCAGGGAGGCTTCATCCTGAACTTCGGCATAGGCGGCTATATTTAACTCTACCATCGCTCCCCATCGCTCATAAGATATCGGCATAGCAATTGGGAAGCGATTGGCGTTATCCAGGCGGCTTACCAGGAAGCTGCCGCCGCGGTAAGCTGGTGTATGGTCGGTAACAGCGGAGTCCTCATCACGATCGCGGTCTATAAGGGCGATCTGCTCGTCGAGACCGTGACGCTGCGCGAGGCGATGATCAAGATCGGCAAGATCTCCACGAGCCACCTCCAGCTGCAAGGCGAGGGGGTGGGCCGCATGCACGCCGTGATCGAGACGTCGCCGGCCGGGGAGGTCTCGATCCTCGATCTCGACTCGCTCTCGGGCACGTTCGTCAACGGCAGCAAGGTGCGCAGCCAGCGGCTCCGCTCGGGCGACGAGCTCCGCATCGGCGAGGCGCGGCTGGTCGTGACCTTCGAAGCCGCCTCCGGGCCGGCTGAGCCGGCGCCCGCCCCCGAGAAGCAGCCGCTGCTCAGCCGCGAGGAGGCCGTGGCCCGGACGCAGCTCGCCGCGGACCTGGGTGCGCAGGGGCAGTTTGACGAGGCGCTGCGCATCCTGCGCGAGGAGACGCTGCCGGCCTTCGAGGCGCTGGTCGCCGCCGAGAGCTACCGCTCCCCGGCGATCGTCGACGTAGAGAACTTCATCCAGGCGCTGCGGCTGGCGGCCGGCATCCTCGGGCGGCTGGGGCAGTTCGACGAGGCGCTGCGCATCCAGGAGCAGCAGATCGCGAACCTTGCGAAGGGCTGCAAGCGCGCCGTCGGGCTTCGCGCTCGGGTCGAGACCGCGATCCTCTACCGGGCGCGTCGGGCGCCGGGAGACATGAACCGCGGCCGGCTGCTGCTCGATAAGGTGCTCGACGAGGCCGGCGAGCTGCCGGCCGACGAGGTCGAGCGCCTCCGAGAGCTGTTCGCCAAGTGGCCCCTGGAACCATAATGGGCTTTTCGGGTGGGTCCGTGTCGCAGCTTGTTCGACCCAGCGGCTCCTGTGGAATGCAGGCTCGGGGCGCTGCGAAGAGTTGCGGTGCGGAAGCTGAATATCGAAGCACGGTCCCAGGCGCTCACCGTGATAATCTGCAATCGTGGGCACTTGGGATTACGGACTTCTCGACAACGACACTTCTTTGGATGGACTTGGTGAGCTCGTGCAGGGGATCACCGAAGATATCGCGCGTATCGGCGCAGCGCCGCCCTCGGCAGCGGCGGCGGCGCGGCTCGGCGCGGCGATCGGGGTGCTCCTCCAGATCGCGGCCTACCGCTTCGAAGCGGACTCGACTACCGCTGCCACGATCATCGCGGCCGTCAAGGCCCAGGCGGGGCCGATCGCGAAGCTGCCTCCGAAGACCCGTAAAATCCTGGAGAGTGTGAGCGCCGGACAGGGCCATGCGCTCGCCGCGCGGCCGGCGAAGATGTCGATGGCGCACGCCGTTCTTTTCCACGCCGGCTGCAAGCAGCCCCCGTTCGGCAAGCGCGAGCCTGCACTCTTTGCAACCCGGCCCGGCGCCGCCTACGTCCAGGAGGTGGTGCGTCGCTGCATCAAGATGATCGACGAGGACTTCGCGGATGCGTCCAACTGGAGCGACCTCTGCCGCGAAGGCGTGGGCATGGGGGCACTCGCCCCCCTGGTGGTGCTCAAACCTTACCGCCTGCCGGTGCGGAAGCTCCAGAGCTGGCGGCGCAAGGCGAAGCTGGGCATCGCAGAGCTTGAAGCGAATGAGGACGAAGAGCTGTCGTTCCATCGGAAGTACCACGCCAACCTGGATCGCATCTTCGCGCTCCTTCTGCGCCGCCTATCAAGATGAATAATATGTAATTTTGGTCGGGAAAATTCAGTCTATTTAAATATTTAAAATACTCTGATAATTCTCGGACAAGATTGGCACTTAGCAATCCATCTTTAAAGGGGCGAGGGCGCTGGCTGCGCACTGCTAGCGTTCGAGGGCGGAGATGGTCTTGTCCATGAGGTGCAGGCGGTCGGCGAGAGTGCGGATGACGTAGGTGTGGAGGGCGGCGGCGACCTTGGGCTCCTCGACCTCCATGCGCTCCAGCGCCGAGCGGGTCAGGCGATGGATGACCGAGTCGGCCTGCGCGACCACGGAGGCGGAGCGGATGCTCTGGCGATACAGGCCCATCTCGCCGATGGTGGTGTTGCCGGTCACCGAGCGCAAGAGCAGCGGCGGTCCATCGGGGCGCTCAAAGACGATGCTCAGGCGGCCCGACTCGACGACATAGGTGGCGCCCGAGGCGTCACCCTGGCGGAAGAGATACTGATCCTGCTTGAGCTCGATGCGATCCACGTACGCCATGAAGTGCTGCGCCAGATCGACGCTGCCAAACTCCTTGCCCAGGCGCTGCACGAACGGCAGATCGATGCGGTGCAGGCTCGGCTCCATGGCCAGGGCGCGCTGCTCGCACCACTCCAGCGCTTCGTCCAGATCCGGGAACACCAGCACCACATCGTCGTTGCGCAGGCAGTTTTCGCGGCGCAGGATGCGCTCCATGTCGGGCTGGAGCGCGGTGAAGACCAGCTGCATCTTGCGCTCCTCGATGATCTGGCGCAGCTTGACCAGCGACAGCGCGGCCGAGGAGTCCATGCCGTTGACGTAGCGAAAGTCGAGCACGAGCACGCGCAGGGGCTGCACGTCGCGGGTGTAGCTCTCTTTGATGCGGCTCTGGATGTCGCTGACCAGACCCACGATCGAGCCGAAGAACAGATACCCGCGCAGGCGCAGCACCCAGAACTGGCGGCCGCGCAAGCGCAGCACCTGATGCTCTTCGGCCGAGCGCTGCACCTTGCTGCCGTACTCGTCGCAGGTGAAGGCGTTCTTGACCAGGCTGACGCGGCTGTAGTTGACGGCGAAGATCAGGCAGGCGGCCAGGGCGCCAACCACCGGTCCGATGACAAAGGCGTTGGTGTAGACCACCAGCAGGAACATGAGCACGATGAGCGCGTAGTCGGTGTTGGCCAGCTTGCCGCGCGCCTTGATCAGCCACTCCTGCAAGAGGCGCAGGCCCACGTAGAGCAGCGTGCCGCCCATGACCGGACGCGACAGGTAGCCCGCGATCTTGGGGTTGATGAACAGGACCGCCAGACAGATGCTGCCAGCGACGACGCCCGAGACGCGGGTGACGGCGCCGGCCTGAAGGTTCAGCATGCTGCGCGCGACCGCGTTTGAGCCCACGATGCCGCCCGCCATGCCGGCCACCACGTTGGCCAGGCCGTGGCCCTTGAGCTCCTGATCCAGATCGGCATCGCGCTTGGTTGCGACCTCGATGGCCACGGCGCTAAGCAGCAGCGCGATCGCGGTGATGAGGACCAGCACCACCACTTCGACGCCGTGGTGGGCGAGCACCGCAAAGACCGAGGGGCGATAAAAGACCTCGCGCAGCGGCAGGAACAGCTGGCCGCCGCCGCCGACATTGAGCAGCCAGCCCATGCGCTGCGCGTCTTCAACGCCGATGCCGTAGAACATGCGCACAAGGTGCGTGAGCAGGGTACCGCCGAGCAGCAGGCCCGGCGTCCACAGGTAGTGCTTGGCCCGCCCGAGCACGGTCAGCATCGTCACGGTGAACGCCACGCCGATCACCCAGTGCGGCAGCACCGCGGGCTGCATGTAGGTCTTCAGGCTTTGCAGGTTCACCTGCACCTGCGTCATGACGTTGAGTCCGCCGAGCGCCAGCACCCAGCCGGTGGAGACCAGGAAGCCGCCGATGACCGGGTAGGGCACATAGCGGATCCAGCGTCCCATGTTCATGCGCCCGAGGATGTACAGCGAGATGCCAGTCACCACGGTGCTCACCGCCAGCGCCACCATGACCACGCTGATATCGGTCACACCGACGAGCTTGAGGCTTCCGACCAGGCTCATGGCGAGCGCGCGCTGCACGGCGGCCGAGCGCGAGTCGGGACCGGCCACGGCGAAATAGAAGGGGCTGGTCAGCGACACCAGGATGATGGTCAGGCCGGCGCTCATGAGCGCCATGCGCACGCCGTCATCGATGTGGCTGCTGAGCTCACCCGCGAAGATCATCGCGGCGAAGGAGAGGCTGTAGCAGACGGTCACCAGCGACGAGATGCCGCCTGCCACCAGATCGCGGATGAGGAGCTGGGGATCACGCAGCAGCTGGCCCAGCGGTGCCTCTCCGGCTCGGCTGCTGACCGTCCACTTGCTCTCCTGGACGGTGCTGTAGATGCCCGAGATCGAACCGCTGATGCGCTCGCGGCGCTCCTCTGGCGCCTCACTCTCCTTCATGTTCGTCACCGGGTGGGCGTACGCAGACGGGTCAGCGCCGAGTCGAGCGCCGCCCGCACCCGCGCCTCTTCGTGGCTCTTGGCGGCCTTGATGGCGGCGCCCAGCTCATCATCGAGCTCGGCAAAGCCGCTCTCATCGAGGAGCACCTGCGCCCGCGCCAGCTTCTTGACGATCTCGCTCCACTCGGAGCCGCTGAGCAAGAGCTCCTTGGCGAGCCGCAGCGCCTCGCGACCCTCTTGAAAGTCGCGATCGCCGGATGGGGCGGGGGCTGCTGCCGGCGCCGCGCCGCCGGGGGCTGCGGCCTCGGGAGCGCCTGCTGCTGCTGGGGCGCCCGGCTTGGCGGGGGCGGGCTTCTTGGCGGGCGCGGGCAGGCTAAGAGGCGGCGTCGGCTCGATCTTGTCGGCCAGGGAGAGGAGCTTGCCGAACACCTCGGGCTTCTGCTGCACCAGCAGGTTGTTGATCTCGTCGACCTCGGCCTCGACGGCGAGACCCATGCCGCGCGCCATTCCCTGGGCGCGGATGACGCGATCGAACGCCATGCCGTAGTTTTCGTGCTCTACGCCCAGGCAGGCCTCCAAAATCTGAAGTCGGGCGCGGGCAGCCATCAGGCGTCGCCCCTGGAGGATGTCGTTCTGCTCGGTCTTCTTTTTCAGCTCTTCGAGCTGCTTGTCCACGGCTCGGCGCTTGAGCAGCTGGTAGTAGAAGCCACCGCCGAAGGCTGCCCCGAGCAGCACCACTTCGACTAAGAGCCAGGTGAGAACTTTTTTTGCTCCGGTCACGAGCATCCTCCAACGATAAAGGCCAGGTGTTGGCCGATGCCGGCGCCATCGCGCCGAAACGAAAAGAAGCGCTGCGGATCGCAGCAGGTGCAGGGAGGCGTGTCGGCGATGCAGTCAGCCGGCACGCCCGCGGACTCGAGGAAGTGGCGGTTGGTCCGCCTTAGATCGACATACAGCTGCGCTTGACCCTGTGCGTCGGGGCGCGTCAGCACTGCCGCCGGCAGGAGCGAGCGGAAGCGGCCGGCGACATCCTCTTTTACCTGGAAGCAGCAGGGGCCGATGCTGGGGCCGAGCGCCGCTCGCAGGCTGCCCGGCCTGGCTCCAAGCGACACCAGCGCGTCGACGGCCTGGGCAGCGATCCCGGCCACGGTGCCGCGCCAGCCGGCGTGCACTGCCGCCGCCCGTCCCTGCCCATCGGCAATCAGGATGCAGACGCAGTCGGCCGAGTAGCTGCCGAGCACGCGGCTCGCCCGCGTGGCCATGCCATCGGCCTGCCGCCCGCGGCGCTCGACGGTGTCGGCGTCCACGAGGGCAACCTCGGTGCCATGCACCTGCACGACCTGACAGAGCTCTTCGGCGGCAAAGTGGCCGTCGCTGGCCACGCGCCGCAGGTTTTCCCGGACCCGCGCCGGTTCGTCGCCCCACTTCTCGCCCAGGTTCAGCGACTCGTAGCGTCCCGTCGAGACCCCGCCAAGACGGGTGGTGAAGCCGTGGCGGACGCCAAGCTCCGCCAGCAGGGGTGAGACGAGAATGCGCGGGCTGCCAGGGCCCGGAACCAGCCCGACGACGTGTTGCGGCGGCGGCTGGTTTTCGGGCGCGCTGATGCTAGTTTGCGCGATCATCGTCCCGAGTTTACCACGCTGCGACGCAGCGGAACGGGCATCTCACCGCTCAGGGGGCAGCGAGGCAGGGGAGGGCGCGTGGGCCGCAGCAACTGCGCCTGTGCGCAGCATGTCGAGGGCCTCGGCAAAGTCGGGCGGGGGCGGTGTCGAAAACTCCAGCCACTCGCCGGTGATGGGGTGGCGCAGGCCGAGCAGGCGCGCGTGCAGCGCCTGGTGGCCAAGCGTCTCGGAGACCAGGCGGACGACCCGGTTCAGCGACGGGCTCTGCCGGGCGGGACGGCCATACAGACCGTCGCCGAGCAGGGGATGGCCGGCCTCGCTGAAGTGGACGCGGATCTGGTGGGTGCGACCGGTCTCCAGCTGCACCTCGACGAGCGTGGCGCCGGGCAGGCGCTCGCGCACCGCATAGTGGGTGACGGCGCGCTTGCCGCCGCTGCGGGCGGTGAAGCGCTTGCGGTCGCGCGGGTGGCGGCCGTAGCGGCTGTCAAATGTGCCGCGCTCGGGCACCACACCCTCGACAATGGCCAGGTAGCGGCGGCTGATCGAGTGCTCCTGAAACTGCACCTGAAGGCCGATCAGCGTCGGCTCATCCTTGGCGCAGACGAGCACGCCCGAGGTGCCCTGATCCAGGCGGTGCACGATGCCCGGCCGCCGCTCGCCGCCGATGGAGAGGCCGGCAATGCCGTCTTCATCACCGGCTTCCTCGTCAGTGGCTTCCTCGGTTGCGGCTGCGTCTGGCAGCTGGGGACGGGACGTGGCCCGGGGCAGCTCGCCGCAGTGATGAAGCAGGGCGTTTACCAGCGTTCCCGTCTCGTGTCCGGGGGCGGGGTGCACGACCATGCCGGCCGGCTTGTTGACGATGATGAGGTGGCGATCCTCAAAGAGGATGTCGAGGGCGATCGCCTCGGGCTGGTCGCGCGTCGGCTGCGGCGGTGGCGGCCGAAACAGGATGCGCTGGCCAAGGCGCAGCTTCTGGCCCGGCTTGGCGCCGGCTCCGTCGACCAGAACCTCGCCTTCATCGATCCGCCGGGTCAGCTGCGAGCGCGAAAAGGGCAGCCCCTGCTGCGCCAGAAAAATGTCCAGGCGCAGCCCCACCCCTTCGGGCGAGACCTTGAATTCGTGAAGTTCGCGAGTTGGGTCCACGGCGAGCGCGCATATTAGCCCAAAGCCGCGGCGCAAAAGACGCGGCGATGCGGCGAAAGCGCTCTCGCTCCTGGCCCGGGTCGGTGAGGCTCAGACGGTGAACTACCAGATGCGGGACTTGACGTGCCCCTTCGACTTCAACATCACGTCGACAACCGCTCGATCGTAGATGTTGAGCTCGAAGATATCGGGGGCGACGCGGCTCTTGAACAGGGCGCGTCCTTCCTCGATGTGCTCGTGCATCACCGTGAACAGAGAGTCGTTCTCGATGCCCTCGATGATTTCCTTCTCGTGGTACAGGGTCAAATCAGAGGCGATGGCTCGGGCCAGCTGGCGGGCCCGCTCGGGTTTGTCGATCAGCGCCATGGAACTGATTGTATCGTCGCCCCGCGCCAAAAGGCAAACCCAAAGGAATTTATAGCTCCCTCTGATTGCCTGCGGTTCTGTCAGGAACTGGCTGGGATTCAGCGGAAGAAACAGAGCGGGGCAGGGGAGGGCGGGGAAAAACGCGACCCGGCCGTTTGCTTGACGGCGATTAGCTGCGTTCCCTACACTCGCCGCCATGCGAACGGCGGTAACCTTCGTGGTGACGGCGCTGGCCCTGGGCGCTCTTCTGGGCGGCGGCGGCGCTGGCTGCGGCAATGACATCGATCCCGATACGCTGGTGCGCGAGCTGCGGGTGCTGGCCATCCGCTTCGGCGAGCCGACCGCCGGCAGCGTCGCGGAGGTGCAGGCGACGATCGACTTGTCCGGGGCCGGCGGCATGCCCGATCTGGTGTTCAGCCAGCCGCAGATCCAGCTCAAGGTGCTCGCGGTGGCGCCGACCGGGCCGGGCCGGAGGGTGACCACGCCGGGGCCGCGGCCGCTCCAGTACGACTGGTTCGCGTGCCTCGGCCGACTGTCGCTGTTCAGCCCGGGAACGCTGGATCCCGACTGTCGCAAGTTCGCGCCCGGCGATCCGGCGCCGCGGCAGAACCCGGTGCTCAAGCCCCTTGTGGCCATGCCGTCGACCAGCGCCGACCTGACGCTGGAGACCGCCAACCTGAAAGAGACGCTGGGGGCCTTCTTGCAGGTGCTGCTGGCCCCGGGCAGCGGTGGCACGGGGAGCGGCGGCACCGTGACGCTGCCCACCCGGCCGATCACGCTGCTCTTGCCGGTCCTGGTGCAGGTGTCGGTGGTTGGCGGGGATCCCATGAACCCGCTCGACAGCGAGGTCGCGTACAGCTTCCTGCGCATCCTCGTCGCGCTGCCCGGCATGACCCTGCCGCCGCCCAACCGCAATCCCAGCCTGCCGGTCGCGGGCGGCGTCCAGGTCAGCGGCGAAGAGATGGGCGCCATGACGCAGCTTGTCCCCTGCGCCGACGCCCAGAGCGGCGACTGCCCGCGCTACGCGGCCAGCCGGACCGCGCCCCTGTTCGTCACCGCCAGCGCCCAGGCCGGCTCGGTCGAGACCTACACGCCGCTCGACGACAGCGGCCGCACCGATCTGCTCGAATCCATGCGCTACAGCTGGTTTTCGACCGACGGCATCTTCGACGACGCGCGCACCGGCGATCAGCACCCGCAGACGCAGTGGAAAAACGACGACAGCCGCCCCGCCGCTCCCGAGACGCAGGTCGTCGATCTGTGGCTGGTGGTGCAGGATGAGCGCGGCGGCGCCGACTTCCAGCGCTTCCAGCTCTCCCTTCCGTAGCGCGCGGGTAGCGGCCTGATTGCCCACCCATCTTGTATTCTGAACAACAATAAATTCCTTATATAATCAAGCTAGAGGCTCGGGTTCACCCTGGCATTGCAACTGCTTGACCCTTTACCTGGGGCGGCTGGCGCAAGGGGCGGCCTGTCTGCCAACAGAGGTTGCGTTTGACCATGCATGAACAGACTCGCCTGGGCTCGCTCATCGGCGGCCGCTTCATCCTTGAGCGCCTGGCTGGCTCAGGAGGAATGGGGGATGTCTACCAAGCGAAAGACGTGCAGTCCGGCACCTGCGTGGCGGTCAAGGTCTTGCGCGGTGGCGCAGACAGCTACGCGGGGCGATTTCAGCGCGAGGCGCGCACGCTCGCGCAGCTTGCGCAGCTGGACCATCCGGGAATCGTGCGCTACGTCGCCAGCGGCACCGAGCCGAACATCTACCTGGCGATGGAGTGGCTGGAGGGCGAGGATCTGGGCCGCCGTCTCGGCCGCGGCCCGCTGTCCCTGAGCGAGACCAGCCGCATCGGCCTGTACATCGCCGACGCCCTGTCCGCCGCCCACGCCCGCGGCATCGTCCATCGCG
>Ga0075163_10000927_pt1 | contig 39114 bp, 39 predicted proteins | sample JI1023141ADNA_FD_71478 | JGI IMG/M metagenome (GOLD analysis project Ga0075163, IMG submission 71478) | Wastewater effluent complex algal communities from Wisconsin, to seasonally profile nutrient transformation and Carbon sequestration -... | ecosystem: Engineered > WWTP > Effluent > Algae...
GCACCGAATGAGGCCGGCTACCTGACCGTGAAGACGATTCGCGCGTTGGGCATGACCTCGATCGATACCCAGGCACGTATTTGACACGCTCCCACGGTGGCCAGTCTGGCTCCGAGTTTTGGGCGTGGTGCGATGACCAACCACTGGGTGGACATCAAGAACGCTGATCTGGTTTTGGTGATGGGCGGCAATCCGGCCGAAGCGCACCCCTGCGGCTTCAAGTGGGTGATCGAAGCGAAGAAGAATCGCAAGGCGAAGCTGGTCGTCGTTGACCCGCGCTTCAATCGCACGGCTTCAGTAGCCGATTACTATGCCCCGTTGCGTCCGGGCACCGACATCGCCTTCCTCGGCGGCGTCATCAATTATCTGGTCGCCAACGACAAGATTCATCACGAATACGTCAAGCATTACACCAACGCGAGCTTCCTGATCGACCCCGGCTTCAAGTTCGAGGACGGCATTTTCTCCGGCTACAACGAGGAGAAGCGCAGCTACGGCAAGGACAGCTGGAAATACCAGATGGACAAGGACGGTTTTGCCATGGTCGACGAGACTATGCAGGACCCGAACTGCGTCTGGCAGCTGATGAAGACCCACTATTCGCGCTACACGCCGGAGATGGTCAGCAAAGTCTGCGGCACGCCGAAGGACGCCTTCCTGAAGGTCTGTGAGTACATCGCCGAGACGGCGGCGCCGAACAAGACGATGACCAACCTGTATGCGCTGGGCTGGACCGAGCATTCCGTCGGTTCGCAGAACATCCGCTGCATGGCGATCATCCAGCAACTGCTCGGCAACATGGGTATGGCCGGCGGCGGCATCAATGCGCTGCGTGGTCATGCCAACGTCCAGGGCATTACCGACTTCGCGCTTTATGCACAGAACCTGCCGGGCTATGTCGGCGCACCGATGGATGCCGACGTCGACCGCACGACCTATCTGACCAAGCGCACGCCGAAACCCTTGCGTCCGGGCCAGATGAACTTCGCCCAGAACTTCCCCAAGTGGCATACCAGCCTGGCCAAGGCCTGGTGGGGCGACGCGGCGACCCAGGAAAACGACTTCGCCTACGACTACTTCCCGAAACTGGGTGGGGCGTCGGACGTGCTGTCGATCTTCAACGCCATGTACGAAGGCAAGATCAACGGCTTCTTCTGTCAGGGCTTCAACCCGCTGGCCTCGGTGGCCAACAAGAAGAAGGTCTCCGACGCGCTGGCCAAGCTGAAGTACATGGTGGTGATGGACCCGCTGGCGACCGATACTTCCGAGTACTGGAAGCCGCACGGCGAGTTCAACGAGGTCGATCCGGCCAAGATACCGACCGAGGTCTTCCGTCTGCCGACCACGCTGTTCGCCGAAACCGCCGGCACCTTTACCAACTCCGGCCGCGTGATCCAGTGGCGCTGGAAGGCGGCGGATGGTCCGGGTGATTCGAAGGACGACACCGAAATCATGGCGGCGCTTTTCCTGAAGCTGAAGGAAATGTACGCCAAGGACGGCGGCGCCTTCCCCGACCCCATCCTCAAGCTGACCTGGGCCTACAACCAGCCAGCCAAGCCGTCGCCAGAAGAACTGCTGCGCGAAATCAACGGCAAGGCGCTGGCCGACGTGCTTGATCCGAAAGACCCGACCAAGGTGCTGGTCAAGGCCGGCGAGCAGTTGCCGAGCTTCGCGATGCTCCGCGACGACGGGTCGACGACCTGCGGCAACTGGATCTACTGCGGGGTGTGGTCGCAGGCCGGCAACAACTCGGCGCGGCGCGACAACAGCGATCCGTCCGGCCTCGGCCAGACGCTGAACTGGGGCTTCGCCTGGCCGGTCAACCGGCGCATCATTTACAACCGCGCCTCGGCCGACCTGGCTGGCAAGCCGTGGGATCCGAAGCGCACCGTGTTGAAGTGGGCAGGCGACAAGTGGGGCGGCAACGACGTGCCCGACATGCGTCCGGATGCGGCGCCCGACCAGAACGTCATGCCTTTCATCATGAACCCGGAAGGCGTAGCGCGTCTGTTCAGCCGCGAGCTGATGGCCGAAGGTCCGTTCCCCGAGCACTACGAGCCGTTCGAAACCCCGCTCGACAGCAATCCGATGCACCCGAAGAACCCGAAGGCGACCAGCAACCCGGCTGCCCGCGTGTACAAGGGCGACATGGAGGCGTTCGGCAAGGCCAAGGACTTCCCGTACGTGGCGACGACCTACCGTCTGACCGAGCATTTCCACTACTGGACCAAGCAGAGCAAGATCAACGCGATCATGCAGCCGGAACAGTTCGTGGAAATCGGCGAGGAACTGGCCAAGGAAAAGGGCATCGCCAACGGCGACAAGGTCAAGATCCGCTCCAACCGCGGCTTCATCAAGGGCGTGGCGGTGGTGACAAAACGGATCAAGGCCCTCGATGTGGATGGCAAGAAAATCCACACGGTCGGCATCCCGATCCACTACGGTTTCAAGGGGGCGACGAAGCCTGGCTTCATCACCAATACCCTGACCCCGTTCGTCGGTGACGCCAATACGCAGACGCCGGAGTACAAGGCGTTCCTGGTCAACATCGAGAAAGCGTAAGGGAGAGCTGATATGGCACTGCAATCGCTAGACATCAAACAGCGCTCCGCGACGACGACGCCCTCCACGCAAGTGCGGGAAACGATCGAAATCGCCAAGCTTATCGACGTATCGGCCTGTATTGGCTGCAAGGCGTGTCAGGTAGCCTGCTCGGAGTGGAATGACATCCGCGACGAAGTGGGCAACTGCCACGGCGTCTACGACAACCCGATGGATTTGACGGCGAAATCGTGGACGGTGATGCGTTTTACCGAGGTTGAGCAGAACAACAAGCTCGAATGGCTGATCCGCAAGGATGGCTGCATGCACTGCGCCGACCCCGGCTGCCTGAAGGCCTGCCCGGCCCCGGGCGCGATCATCCAGTACAGCAACGGCATCGTGGATTTCCATCAGGAAAACTGCATCGGCTGCGGCTACTGCGTGACCGGCTGTCCGTTCAACGTCCCCCGCATCTCGAAGGAAGACAGCAAGGCCTACAAGTGCTCGCTGTGTTCCGACCGGGTGGCCGTCAACCAGGCCCCGGCCTGTGTGAAAGCCTGCCCGACCGGGGCGATCCAGTTCGGGTCGAAGGAAGACATGAAGGACTATGCAGCCAAGCGCGTTACGGATCTGAAGGAACGCGGCTACGACCAGGCCGGGCTGTACGATCCGCAAGGCGTAGGCGGCACGCATGTCATGTACGTCCTGCACCACGCCGACAAGCCTGACCTGTATGCCGGCCTGCCGGCGAATCCGTCGATCAGCCCGCTGGTCTCGCTGTGGAAGGGCTTCGCCAAGCCTTTGGCCACGCTGGCTCTGGCCGGTGTCGCACTGGGTAGCCTGTTCCATTACGTGACCAAGGGTCCGAACGAGGTCTCGAAAGAGATTGAGGACGAAATCGAACGGGAAGACAGCGAAAAGGAGGACGCAAAATGATCCGCGATCCGAAGGACCTCAAGCGCTACGAACCGGCCGAACGGGCCAATCACTGGGTGGTGGGCATCAGCTTCATTCTGCTCGCCCTTTCCGGTCTGGCTTTCTTCCATCCGGCCTTCTATCCACTGACGCAACTGTTCGGAGGCCCGGTCTGGGCCCGCATCATCCACCCCTATCTCGGGATGCTGATGGCGCTCTCCTTCCTGGCGCTCTTTTTCCGCTTCAAGCATCTCAACCAGATGACGCCGGCGGACAAGGAATGGCTGGGCAAGGTCGGGCAGATGGTGGACGGCGACGACCACAACATGCCGGAGCAGGGCAAGTACAACGGTGGCCAAAAAGTGATGTTCTGGGCTTTGGCTGTCTGCATGCTGTTGATGACGGTATCCGGCATCTTCATCTGGCGGGCCTGGTTCGGCTTCGACATCACCGTGGTTCGCCTCGGTGCCGTCGTCCATGCCGCGGCCGCAGCCGTGATGATCGGTTTGATCATGGTGCACGTTTATGCCGCCATCTGGGTCAAGGGCACCATCCGCGCCATGTGGTACGGCACGGTGACCCGGGGCTGGGCCAAACAGCATCACCGTGGCTGGTACCGTCAGGTCACCGGCAAGTAATCACCGAGGGCGGATAAGATTTGCAGACTTGGCGCCCCCCAGGCGCTCCGGCGCAAGGCCGGGGCGGCAAGGGGGCGCCATGACCCTGCAGGTTTCTCCGCACTGCCGATAAAGTTTCAGTTTTAGCTTTACCTTGCGTTTTGGGGGCTCTGCGGAGCATTGTTCCGCATCCCCCCGTTTTTTCGAGTGTTCCATGCACAGCCAACCGATCGATTTTCATCCACCCGCCGACGAGGCCGCGGCCTTCCTGCTGCCGGTCACGACCACCCTGTTCGCCGATCGTGCCGAGCGCTTTGAGGCGCTGGCCGCCGAACACAGTCTGGGCGACTGGCTGCGCTTTCTGGCTGCCCTGAGCCGTGCCCAGCAGCAGGCCCTGAAGGCTTTGCCCGCCTTGCCGCTACCCTCCGCCAGCAGCATCGCTCAGGCCCGCGCCCATCGCATGCCGCCGCTCGACCCGATGATTCGCCCGGCGGCTTGGCGCGATGCCCTGCACCAGATCGCCAGCGCCTTGCGTCTGGAGGCGCCGGAGGCGACCCGGGCCGAGCTTGATGCGCTGCTGGTGGCCGATGATGTGAGCCTCGAACAACTGGCCGACAAGCTGCTGAACGGCGAGCCACTGGCGACCGACATCGCCCGCCTGCCGTTTGTCGCCGGCGCCCTGCAGGTGGTTTTTACGCAACTCGCCAGCCAGCTCGATGCCAGCCATCTGCAGGCGCTCGATGCGCACAACATCTGCCCCTGCTGCGGCAGTCCGGCGGTGGCCAGCATCGTCCGCCTTGGCGCCACGATCAATAATCTGCGCTACCTGCATTGCAGCCTGTGCAACACCGAGTGGAATGTGCCACGCGCCACCTGCACCGCCTGCGCGACCGACAAGGAAGTCGCGCTGCATGAGGTTGAAGGTACCCAGGGCGCCATCCGCGCCGAGACTTGCGACAGTTGCAAGAGCTACCTGAAGATCGCCTACCAGGACAAAGACCCGCGCGTCGACCCGGTGGCCGACGATTTGGCCACGCTGGCATTGGACATGCTGGTCGACGAGGCCGGTTATCAGCGTAGCGGCCCCAATCTCTTGCTGATCGGCGCTTACAGCGGCTAAATAGTCCTTCCCTAAACTTTCTGCCCGGTCCGGGTGAGAGCCATGAACGAAAACCAACGTCTTCCCGCGGTTGACCGCGTCCTGCAGCAAATCCCGGAATTGATTGCTGCCCACGGCCGGCAACTGGTCACCGCATGTGTCCGCGCCGAACTGGCCGCCGCCCGCGAGGGTCTGAAACATGGCTTGCCGCTGCCCGACGAAGCCAGCCTGCTCACGGCTATCCACCGGCGGGCCGATGAGGCTGGGCGGGCCAAGCTGCGTCCGGTCTTCAACCTGACCGGCACGGTCCTACATACCAATCTCGGCCGCGCCCAATTGGCCGAGGAGGCCATCGCCGCCATGGTCGAGGCGGCCCGCTCGCCCTGCGCGCTGGAATACGACCTCGACAGCGGCGGGCGAGGGGACCGCGACGACCTCGTTTCCGGCTTGCTGGCCGAACTGGTCGCCGGCGGTTCACCCGACATCGCGGCGACCATCGTCAACAACAACGCCGCAGCCGTGCTGCTGACATTGAACGCGCTGGCCCAGGGCAAGGAAGCCGTGGTCTCGCGCGGTGAACTGGTCGAGATCGGCGGCGCCTTCCGCATTCCGGACGTGATGCGCCGTGCGCAGGTCAAGCTGCACGAAATCGGCACGACCAACCGCACGCATGAAAAGGATTATGCCGAGGCCATTGGCCCGAAGACCGCCTTGCTGATGAAGGTGCACACTAGCAATTACGCGGTCACCGGCTTCACTGCGACGGTCGATGAGCAAAAAGTGGCCAAGATTGCCCATGCCGCGAATCTGCCTTTCGTCGTCGATCTGGGCAGCGGCACGCTGTGTGATTTCGCGGCCTACGGCCTGCCGCCGGAGCCGACACCGCAGCAGGCGCTAGCCGCCGGCGCCGATATCGTCACCTTCTCCGGCGACAAGTTGCTCGGCGGCCCGCAGGCAGGGCTGATCGTCGGCCGCAAGGACCTGATCGCGAAGATCAAGAAGAACCCGCTCAAGCGCGCCCTGCGCGTCGGCAAGACGACGCTGGCGGCGCTCGAAGCGACACTGCGGCTGTACCGCGACCCGGATCGCCTGCGCGAACGTCTGCCGACCTTGCGCCTCCTGACTCGCCCGGTCGACGAGATTGCTGCCCTCGGCGAACGCCTGCTGCCGACGCTTCAGGCAGCGCTGAATAAGCTCGCCCAAGTTTCCGTTGAGGCCTGCAGCAGTCAGATCGGCAGTGGCGCCTTGCCGGTTGAGCGTCTGCCGTCGGCGGCGCTGGTTTGCCGACCGCTTGCCAGGAAACCGGGCAAGTCTCTGCTGGCGCTGGAGCGCGCCTTCCGCTCCTTGCCCAGGCCGGTGATCGGCTATATCCGCGACGATGCGTATCATCTTGACCTGCGTGGGCTGGAAGCGAAGGACGAAGCCGTTTTCTCCGCCCAGTTGCACAACCTGAAGTTCTGAAAGTCGCCTCGATGGGTGGTCTGCGTACCGCCTGCGGCTTTCTGCCGTGTCCGCAAGGACACCTTTTAAATCCGGGCATCTCCGTGTCCGGGTGGCTTATGAAATGGAGAAGAAGACATGCATTCAATCGCCGGCAGTTTCTGGCCGCGGGCGCAGCGCTGGGGGCCTCGGTGGCTGTCGCCCAGCCGACCAGCCCGCTGCCTTTCCTGATCAACATGCAGTCCGATCCCTTGCTGCCCAAGTCCAATGGCAAGCGCGTCGTCATTTGCGGCGGCGGCTGGGGCGGCATTACCGCCGCCAAGCACCTGAAAAAGCTCGACCCGACGCTTGAAGTCGTCGTTCTAGAGCGCAACCCGGTCTTCTTCTCCTGTCCGATGAGCAACAAGTGGCTGGTGGACGTCGTCGACACCAATTTCCTGACCTTCAGCTATCTCGAAGTCGCCCAGAAATACGATTACCGCTTCATCCAGACCGAGGTGACGGCATTTGAACGTGAAAACAAGCGGGTCATTACCGCCCAAGGCTGGCTCGACTACGATTATCTGATCATTGGTGCCGGCATCCGCTACAACTACGAAGCCTGGTTCGGCAACGACCGCAAGGCCGCGGACTACACCAAGGCGTTATTTCCGGCCGCCTACATTCCGAATGCCGAGCATTTCCGCCTCAAGCAAAGCATCCAGAACTTTACGGGCGGCGATCTGGTCATGACGCTGCCGCCACCGCCGCATCGCTGCCCGCCGTCGCCGTACGAGCGTGCCTGCCTGATCGCCGGCTTGTTCAAGGAACGCAAGATCAAGGGACGGATCACAATTCTCGATCCCAAGGACAGCCCGCGCCCGATTACCGGCGGCTTCCAGGAAGCCTTCGAGAATCTCTACAAGGACCAGATCACCTACGTGCCCAAGGCCGTGATCAAGGAAGTCGATCCCTTCAACAAGAAGATCAAGACTGCAGTCGGCGACTTCGCCTTCGATCACTCGATCCTGATGGCGCCGCACCAGGCCGGCGACATGGCCTGGAAGGCCGGGGTGATCGGCAAGAACGCCGAAGGCAAGCCAACTGGGTGGGCTGGGGTCGATCCCTTCTTCCTGAACCTCAAGGATGATCCGGACACCTATGTGATCGGCGATGCGGTCGGCGTCGTCTCGCCGCTGTTCAATTTTTACCCCAAGGCCGGGCACGTCGCCAACGCGCATGCCCGTATCGTCGCCCGCTACATCGCAGAGCGGGTCAAGGGCCGCGAACCGAAGTACGCACTGCCCGACAACCTGTGTTTTATGATGGTCAATACCCAGCCGCGCGAGGATGTTGCCGTTCGCTTCAAATACTGGGTGAACGACAAGGGGATCATCGTGCAGGATCAGGACGACGACAACCTGCGCCGGGACGATCTGGTGATCGAGGATTTCCAGTGGGCGGGGCGGATGTACGAGGACATGTTCGGCTAACTCAACCGGCGGCCCGGCGCCGGGCCGCCCTTCGGAAACAGGAGACGCGATTTCATGATCATCGGCACCGCCGGCCACATCGACCACGGCAAGACGACGCTGGTCAAGGCGCTGACCGGCGTCGACTGCGATCGCCTGAAAGAGGAAAAGGCGCGCGGCATCACGCTCGACCTTGGTTACGCCTACACGACTACGCTCGGCTTCATCGATGTGCCGGGCCACGAAAAGCTGATCCACAACATGCTGGCCGGCGCCACCGGCATCGATTTCGCGCTGCTCGTCATTGCCGCCGATGATGGCCCGATGCCGCAGACCCGCGAGCATCTGGAGATCATCGAACTGCTCGGCATCAAGCGCGGCGCCGTGGCGCTGACCAAGATCGACAATGCTACGGTCGGCCGCCAAAAAGAGGCAAAAACGGAAATTTCGGACCTGCTGGCCGGCACCGCACTGGCCGGGGCTCCGGTCTTCCCGGTTGCCGCGACGACCGGCGAAGGGGTGGCCGACTTGCGCCGCCATCTCGAAGAAGCTGCGCTGACCTCGCCCGTGGTGGGGCAGGGCGGCGGTTTCAGGCTGGCCATCGACCGCTGTTTCACGCTGTCCGGCGCCGGCACCGTCGTCACTGGCACCGCCTTCGCCGGCGAGGTGAAGGTCGGCGACCAACTACTGCTTTCGCCGCCGAACAAGCCGGTCCGTGTGCGCAGTCTGCGTGTCCAGGATGCGCAGGCCGAATCCGGCCACGCCGGGCAACGTATCGCGCTGGCCTTGGCCGGCATCGAAAAGGCCGAGGTCGAACGCGGCATGTGGGTTGTCGCGCCGGCGCTGCACGCCCCGGTGCAGCGCTTCGCTGCGAAAATTCGCGTCCTGCCCGGTCAGCCGGCGCTCAAGCACTGGACGCCGGTGCACCTCCATCTCGGTGCCGAGGACGTGCCGGCGCGCATCGCCCTGCTGGGCACCGAGCAGATCGCGCCGGGCGGCGAAAATTGGGCCGAAATTGCCGTCGACCGTAGCATTGGCGTGCTGGCTGGCGACCGCTTCATCCTGCGTGACGCCGGTGCCCGTCACACCATAGCCGGTGGCGTGGTGCTCGACATCTTTCCACCCTCTCGCCGAAAGCGCAGCCCGGAGCGCCTGGCCATGCTCGCCGCCCTGGCTGACGACAACCCGGCTACGGCGCTTGAAATGGCCACCGAGCAACAGGCCGCTGGCGTTGACCTTGATGCCTACGCGCTGAACCGCAACCTCGATGCGTCGGCGCTGCAAGCCATCATCGCCGGCCTGAATCTCCAGCGAGTCGGCAATACGGTCTTCTCGGCCCGATGCTGGCGGGCGCTTGAAGTCCGACTGCTCGCCGCGCTCGCCGCCGAACACGAGCGTGCCCCGGACATGCCCGGCGTCGAACGTGACCGCCTGCGCCGCCTGACCTTGCCGACGCTCACCCGCCCGGCCTTCGACGCCCTGCTGGCCGGCCCGCTGAAGGCAGGGCAGGTCGCCCAGGCGCATGCCTGGCTGCACCTGCCCGAGCACCGCGTCCAGATGGCGGCGGGGGATCGTGACCTTTGGCTGACGTTGAAGCCGCTGCTCGACGCAGAGCCCTGCAATCCGCCGCGCGTTCGCGATGTCGCCAAGGCAACCGGGGTCGGCGAAGAGAGTGTCCGTTCACTATTCAAGCACATGGCACGCCTCGGTGAGGCCTACCCGGTGGCCCACGACCACTATTTCACAGCTGCGGCCGTTGCCGATCTGGCCCGCCGTGTCGCAGCCATCAACGAACGCGACGGCTGCGCCCGTGCCGCCAGTCTGCGCGACGAGATCGGCGGCGGCCGCAAGGTGGCCATTCACATTCTCGAATTCTTCGACCGCATCGGCTACACTCGCCGCGTCAGAGACACCCACGTTTCACGTGGAACCCCGGAGCAATTCGGTTCATGATCAACGGAAGAGATCGTTCCCCGGTGGGACGGCCGGTCTTCAAAACCGGCAGGACCTGTCAAACAGGTTTGGGTAGGTTCGACTCCTGCTCTCTTCCGCCAAATTTTGCTGTCTGCCCGTTCGTGCCTTTGTCGCTGTCGCCTCGCCGTGCAATAGCACTGTCTTCGGCTCGGCTTCGCGGCACGAACGAACAGCCAGCAAAATTTCCCCGATAACCCCCTATGGCCCACACCCCCTTCACCGGCACCATCCCCGACGACCGCCTCTATTGCCCCACCCACGATATGTGGGTGCAGGAAATCGGCGACGGCGAGTTTCGGGTTGGGGCGACCAGTTTCGGCATCTTTCTGGCCGGCGAAATCATTGCCTTCACTGCCAAACCGAAAGGGGCCAGCGGCGAGCGCGGCCGCGGGCTGGGTACCGTCGAGTGCCGCAAGACGGTGCTGGCCGTGCATGCGCCGATTGAATTCGTGCTGCTCGAAGGCAACGAGGCCGCCGAGGAACGCCCGCGGCTGATCAACGACGACCCCTATGGCGCTGGGTGGATGGCGCGCGTGCGGGCCGGCAACTGGGCAGACGACCGGGCGGTGCTGGTCAATGCGGCGGCTTACCGCCAGCACATCGTGAGAATCGAACCGGAGGCCCACTTTGTCTGACCATCTGGCCATCCTGATCTGGTCGGCGACGCCCGATCGTCCTGAACTGTGTGCGACGCCGCTGGTTCACGCCTTGGCGGCCCGGGCGCTCGATGCCGAGGTGGAGATCCATTTTTCCGGTCCGGCCGTTCGCTGGCTGGTTGTCGGCGTGGCAGACTCCCTTTTCACCACGCCGGCGCGGGAGAAATCCATCGGCGACTACCTGCGCGAAGCCATCGCCGAGGACGTGCGCCTTCTGGCCTGCAGCATGGCCAGCGCCGCTTGGGTGGCCGACGATGAAGCCCTGATTCCGGCGGCCGGTTTCGCCGGAGCCACCGCCTTCGTCGCCCGCACGCTCGATCCGACGTGGCGGACGCTGGTCTTCTGATGTCGCCCTCCGCCATCACCGGGATCATTCTTGCCGGCGGCCTGGGGCGGCGCATGGGTGGCGTCGACAAGGGTCTGCAACTGCTCGACGGCCGGCCGCTGGTCCGCCATGTGGCCGAGCGTCTGGCACCGCAAGTCGATCATCTGCTGATCAACGCCAATCGCAGTCAGGCCGAGTATGCTGCCCTCGGCTACCCTGTCCTGGCCGATGAAATTCCCGATTTTGCCGGTCCGCTGGCGGGCCTGCATGCTGCGCTGAGCGCGGCCGCGACGCCATGGGTGGCCACCGCGCCCTGCGACTCGCCTTATCTGCCGTTTGATTTGGTCAGCCGCTTGCAAGCCAGCCTGCTGGCATCGGCTGCCGGGCTGGCCGTGGCCCGTGTCGAGGGGCGTTTGCATCCGGTATTCTGCCTGTGCCGGACTTCCCTCAACGACCCATTGGCCGCCTATCTGAATCAAGGCGGGCGCCGGGTTGCCGAATGGTGCACCGACATGGGGGCGGTTCTGGTCGATTTCGACGATCAACCCCAGGCCTTCCGTAATTTCAACACCCTGCAGGACCTGACCGTTCAAGGCGTCTGATCAGCGCCCAACCTGTGGAAATCCCGTATTGCGCGGCCCGAGTTTTGGCCTAGACTGCGCGCGCAGGATAAAACACAGACAAAAGGTTAACAGCAATGAACGTCAAGGTGCATTTCCGCATCACGCAGGATAGGGCCGGCTTGCCGCTGGATTTCGCAGCAGCCCGCCGCTTCGTCGTCAGTGAAGATCAGGCCGTTGAAGATTTTGCCCTCTCTCAACTGGCGGCGGATTACCAGGTTCCCGTCAACGCCATCGAAATCTGCGGCATCGAGCAATAAGCAGGGGGCGCCAACAAACTCCCTGACGTCGTCTCCCGACCAGGGCCATTCCACATTTTGTTGGTGCCTCCGGGCGCGCCCGGGCCGCCATCGGCTAAACTCATTTTTCCATTCATTTCGCCGATGAAAGACCTGTGATGCCGCCATCGCCCAAAACCCAGAACAAACGGGATTTCCCGGGTCGTCGCTGGCTGAGCATCGCTCTGCGTTCGCTGCATCTGGTCGGCGTCGTGCTGGTCGGCGCCGCCCTGCTCAACGGCGGAGAACGGCATGCCGCCGGACTGCTGATGCTGCTGACCGGTCTTGGCCTCTACGGCATCGAGTTGTGGTGCAACCCCAAGCACCTCGGCGAACTGGCCGGCGTCTTCATTCCCGTCAAGCTGCTACTGGTTGTCGCCATGCTGCTCGCGCCGGACTATGCCGCCCTGCTGTTCTGGGGCCTGCTGATCGCCTCGTCGGCGGTTTCGCACGCGCCGGGCAATTTCCGGCACGTCCGGATCTTCAATTAGATTTTCGCCAGCAGGGCTTCGAAGCCGGGGTAGTTGTCGCCATTCAGTGCGTACTTGCGGGCACTGCCGCCGCGTGAATCGCCGCTGAGCAGCGCTGCGATGAATGCCTCGCGATCATCGATCCAGCTGCCACCGAGAAATGTCACGCCGCGCGCGAACAGTGCATCGGGCAGGCAGCCGGCGCTCGGGCCGATCATTGCGAACCAGCGGGCGTCCGTGCAGCAGGCCAGCATGCGGTCGAGCGTGTCGTTGAGGAGCAGGGTGCTGGTCGAGATCACCTTGCTGCAGCCAGCCAGTTCGGAGGCGTCGAGAGTGACGCGATAGCCGTCGCGTTCGCCAGCCAGTTCCGGCCGCAACTCGACCACGGTCAACTGGGCGCCCGATTCCAGAATGCGGCCGAGCAGCGGCATGAACAGGCCGATCATGCCGATCCGCTCGCCGGCCGCCGGTTGCAACTGGCCGATCGAGTCGGCGCTGTTGTCCGGGCGGAACCCGGCGCGGTCGTAGAAGCAGCGGGTCAGTGCATTGGCCGCGGCGAAGCCGATGGTTTTATGGATGCCGCTGCCCTCGGCGTAGCGGCGGGCGACTTCCAGCGCATCGGTGCCGGCCAGTCCGCCGGTCTTCGCCTCGCCGCGCAGGCGTTCCAGCGTGTCGTCGAGCAGCACGTAGCTCAGGCCCAGCGAGCCATCGGCCAGTTCCAGCGCGCAGAATTCGCCCTTGCCCTCGCTGTCCGGCCGCGCCGGCGGCAGGTGCAGGGCGCGGATACGCGGCAGCGGCGCGCGTTCGGCGAAGCGTTCGAGCTGGGCGATGTAGTCGCTGGCAAAGCTCATGCGGGGAAACTCCTCAAAATCTGGGTTAATCAAGCCATTGACATCCGGATCACTGCTTATTCTGCGCTGGCACATATTCGCCACGGTGCAGCGCGGCGCGGACGGCGACCGTGGCGGTTTCGGCGGAAACGGTACCCTGCTTGTTTTCCTGTGAACGCAGGGCGCCGGGGAAATACAGGGCGGTGATGCTCTGCGACTGCATCGGCGATTCGACCTGGGAATTGCCGAAGCGGCGCCAGTCGCGAACCCAGTAGATGGCGTCGGAAACCTCCAGCAGGCCGATGGTCTCGCGGTCGCCGATCAGGATGCCCTGGACGCGCAGGCCGCATTCGGCCTTGACCTTGTCCAGACGATCGGCCAGTTCCGGCGTGGCGCCGAACTCGCCGTCGGAAGCGACCAGCAGGTCGGCCAGCTGCCAGCGCTCGTCTTCGAGCTTGGCGATGGCCTTTTCCAGCGGGCCGCAGATGTCGGTGCCGCCCCGGAAGGCCTGGCCGAGAAAGTGCATCAGGCGTTCGATGCCGGCGGCGTCGACGCCCAGTTCCATCTCGATGACCTCGTCCGGGCCGCCGAAGGCAAAGACGTGGCAGGGCCGCTTCTGGGCGTGGGCGGTACGCACGGCTTCGAGCACCGTCGCCTTGGCCACCGCCTCGGCGCCACCCTGCATCGAGCCGGAAGTGTCGACGCAGACCATGATCGGCCCCATCTCCAGGCGCTTGTCCGGTTTCGGCTCGGGGTTGGGCCGCCAGACCACCGATTCGTGCAGGTGGATTTCCTGCATTCGGTCGTCGTCCTCGTAGCTGAGCAGCGTCCGTTCGGCTCGCCGGGCATGCCAGACCAGACGCAGTCGAGGATGGCCGAGCAGCATGGCTTCGGCCGGCAACATCCGGGCGATGCGGTCGGAGCGCTTGATGCCCCGCGTTTCGCCGGGCAGGTCGGGGACATGGACGGTGCGTCCTTCGGGCTGCTGGGCGACGGCCTGTTCCATGACCGGCACGGTATTGTGGCTGGCTTCGTCGAAGTCTTCGCTTTGCTGCGCCCGGCCCAGGCCGCGGATCAGGCTGGCCAGTTCGGGCAGGCCTTCGAGCAGGCGGCGGATGCGCACCACGTCCTGCCAGCCCTCGCTGCGCAGCAGGCCGCGAATCATGTCCCAGTGGGTATTTTTGCCGTCGTCGGGCAGCAGTCCAAAGACGTCGAGCAATTCATCCATCTGGCCGCAACGCTCGGCCCAGTCGGCGGCGAAGGCGTCGAGCGCCATTTGCGTCGCCACGGCCTCGCTCGCCCCGCGGTCGCGGTAGTCGACGATGAAATCGAGGTGAAAGAGGATGCTCATCAGCACCGTGTCGACCAGATCGGTCTGCTTGGCGCAGTAACCGGCCAGTCCGAGTTGATCCATGGTCGCTGCCAGTTGCCTGGCCAGCTCCGGCGGCGGCCAGGTCCACGCGTCTGCTGGCGGCAGAAGCCCGGCAATCAGTCCATCGCGGAGCATGACCAAGGCTTGCAGGCGCGGTTCAAGCCCGCCATGCGCATTGGTCATGCCGCCCAGCCAGAGGCTGCGCGACAGGCTGTCGAGGGCGGCCAGGCATTGCTCCCTGGCTTCGAACAGCAGGGGGCGGACCGAATCGGCTTTCACGCCTCGGTCAGCGATTCGTGGTCCACCGGCAACGGTACCTCGCCGTTATCCTCGGGTAGTCGCGGCAGATTCAGGAAGCCTTCGCGGGCCATCGAGGCGCGCCGGCGCAGGCTGGCCACGGCATCGACGGTGGCGGCAAGGTTGGCCGAAACCCGGTAGGTGAGTTCGTCATCCAGCCACAAACTGCTTGAGCAATAGTCGTTCAGGCTGCGGAACTGGCCGGCCAGTTCTTCGGCATAGGTGTCGATGCGGGCCAGCAGTTCGTCGATCTGTCCGGTGCGCGCTGAAATATGCAGATTGCCGTAGCGGCGCTGCCGGCTGTAGGTCATGCGTAGGGCGCTGGCGCCACCCTTGGCGTCACCGACATCCTGGGCCAGTTCGTCGGCGGAAAAGCGCAAGCGGCCTGATTCGTCGTAGTCGAGATCGTTGGCCTTCATTTCGGCGTCGAGCTGGGCCTCGAACGCCTCGACGACCCGGCTCAGGCGGGGCGGCGAAAAGGCCGTCCGCACGCCGAGGCGGGTTTGAAGCCAATCGCTGACGGCCTTCTGGCGAGGCGCATCGGGGGCGGTGCACCAGGGCAGCAGGAGCAGGTCCCAGAGTTGTATCGCTTGCCGTCCCTCGCTGGCTGCCGCCATCCGCAGCAGGCGGACGATCTTGACCCAGCGCCGGTCGGAGACATAGGTCTGTTCGGCGGCAAACTGGCCGCGCAACTGGCCGAGGATGGCGCTGACTTCGCCGGGCAGGGCAACGCCCGCTGCCGCCTCGTTCAGCGCGGCGAGGTCGTCGGCATCCAGGCCCATCTCCGCTTCCGGCGGGGTCCATGGCGCACCGCTGTCAGTGCAGAGAAGGCGGTCGAAAGCAGCGGCGGAGACCGGTTCGACCGGCACCCGGACCAGAAAGCGGTCGAAGAAGGCCTCGGCGACCTCATCTTCCGGCACCTCGTTGGTCGCGCCGATGGCGGTGATCAGGGGGCAGCGCTGGCGTCCGGAGCCATTGTCGAATTCCCGTTCATTGAGCAGCGTCAGCAGGGCGTTGAGGATGGCGCTGTTGGCCTTGAATACCTCGTCGATAAAGGCCACCGAGGCATCGGGCAGGAAGCCGGCAGTGTGGCGCTCGTAACGGTCTTCTTCGAGGGCCTTGATAGAAAGCGGGCCGAACAGCTCCTCAGGTACCGAGAAGCGGGTCAGCAGACGTTCGAAGTAATGGGCATTGCGAAACACCGCGTGCAGGCGGCGGGCCAGTTCGCTCTTGGCGGTTCCTGGTGGGCCGATCAGCAGGCTGTGTTCACCGGCCAGCGCAGCCAGCAGGCAGAGGCGAACGATGCGCCGGCGCTCGACAAGGCCGGACTCAAGGGCGTTGAGCAAGCTCGGCAAACGGTCGCGAAGTTGCTTCATGGGGAGAGTTGAATGATCCATTTTTACATCCTAGCACCCGGTTAGAACTGGTACTTTGATCGACCCTAAAAGCCGCCGTGCGAGACTAGCCGCCACCGCGTTGTGTTGCGCGGTCAACCCTGTCGATCAATGCTTCGACAGCTGCCTGTTCGCCTTCCAGCACGGTGATGCCAAGCAACAGGCTGGGCAGCTCAAGGCTGCCGATACGCCAGGACGGACCGATCTGGTAGTCGAAACGGACACTGGCCGCACCCTGGGTCACGGTCAGGCAGTTTTGTCCGGATTCCACCGCAGCCGGAAAAGCCGCCGCCAGACTGCCGGCGAACTCTTCGGGCGTGGAGGTCATCGTCCTCTGGCGCTGCTTGCTCCAGGGAAATGCCAAGGATTCTCTCAGCCGCCTGCGATTGGCGGCCAGACGGCGAGAACCTCGCCATCGCGCAGAGGGCGGACATTTCGCTCTTCGGGCGGAATGAATGCACCGTCTACCAGCACCAGATGGGTCAGTTTGGGAGGCAGGCCGAAGGGGGCGAGCGCCCCCTCCACCGTGCATCCGTCAGCGAGCTCCACTTCCACCCGGTTACCGACGGCATGGCCGGGCAGGTAATCGGTCAGGGTCGCGTAGAGCTTGATGGTGATGCGCATTGCTATCTCCGGTCAGGCGAGATGGGCGCTGGCGCTTTGCTGGCAGCCTAGGTAGGCCTCCGGGAAGCGGGTCGGATTTTCCATCAGGAAATCCTTCCAGCGACCGAGCGGCGTACGGGTCTGGATCAGGCCGCGCAGCACGCCGACGTGCTGGGTCATGCCGACCGACGTGGCGCCAATCAGCACATCGTCCTTGAATTGCAGGCTGATATAGCGGGAACGTTCCGTGTCGAAGTGCTCGGCATTGTCGCCGCCTTCTTCGCCCCACCATTGCCCGAAGGAGGTGGAAATCAGACCGAGAGTGGCCAGCACGTTCACTGGCAGTACACCTGGCAACAGTGCATCGCCGCCAGCCATATTGACGGCGGCGACCCGCGCCTGATCGGCAGCGTTGGGCTGGATCGCCGAAACCAGCGGTTCGCCGGTGAAAAAGTCGCAGCCTTCGGCGACGTCGCCGGCAGCATACACACCCTCGACGGAAGTTCGCATGCCGTTGTCGACCCGGATGCCGCGGCCCATGGTGATCGGGGTGCCGGCCAGGAAATCGAGGTTGGGCGCGACGCCAGCAGCGACGATGACCACGTCGCAAGGCAGGACCTCGCCGGTAGACAGCGTGACGGAAAGCGGGGCGTCGGCGCCGCCGTCGTCAATGCTTTTGACGCCGGCCGAGGTGCGGACACGAATGCCCTTCTTTTCGACCCAGTTCTTGATCATGCCGCCGGCCTTCTCGGTCATCATGCGTGGCACCATGCGATCGCCCATTTCGACGATAGTCAGGTCGACGCCGCGTGCGGCCAGGGCTTCCATGATGATGCAGCCGATGAATCCGGCACCCAGTTGGAGGACCCGACTACCGGGCTTGGTCAGTTCGGCAATGGCACGGGCGTCGGTCATCGTCCAGCAGTTCTGGACCTGCGGCCGGTCGAGGCCGGGAATGGGTGGGTTGACTGCGCGTGAGCCGGTGGCGATCAGCAGTTTGTCGTAGCTTTCGGTCGTACCGTCGGCATAGCGAACCACACGGGCAGCCGTATCGAGACCAACGGCACGACCGTTGCGCTCGGTGACGCCCAGCTTGGCGAAGTGATCGGCGGATTTGCGCAGATACATGCCGGGTTCCCCGATATTGCCTTCAAGGAAATAGGGAATGGCCATCCGCGAATACGGCGGCAGGCCTTCGCTGCCGACCATGACGATTTCACCGACCGGGTCGTTGCGGCGCAGTGTTTCGGCGGCGACGACGCCAGCCGGGCCGTTGCCAAGAATGAGATATTTCATCGAATAATCCTCGCTGAACTCCAAGACGCAGACGCCCGCCAAAGGGCGGGCGCCGATTCCGCTTGAATCGTTGACACTTCCATTGCCGCAAAGTGCCCGCGAGTCAGGCGGTGAGACCGATTACAGGCCGAGTCGGGCCAGAGTCTCGGCGGTCGGCACGCCTTCCGGTGTCCAGCCGCGTACTTCGTAATATTCCGGCAACATCTTGGCCAACTCGTTGACCTTGCCCTTGGCCGGGCCGGTCTTGGCCGGTTCGGTGGTCAGGCGCGGTGGTAGGTTGTCGTCCTTGGCGGTGAAACCGGCGGCCAGGTTGAATTGGCGTTCCATGTTCCAGATACGTTCGCCGACCACAGCCATCTTCTCCATCGACCAGTCGCCTTCGCAGGCAGCCTGGACCTGCGGCTGCACGTCGGCAACCGACCAGGCAAAGGAGGTGAACAGGCAGACACCGGCCGAGTCGAAAATCGTCGTGGCGTCCTGGAAGGCCTTGACCAGGCCCGGCTTGCCTTCGGTGGCCAGCGGATCGGTCTTGACCGGGATGCCGAGCACTTCGGACGCCACGGTGTAGCCGCGGACGTGGCAGGCGCCACGGTTGGAGGTGGCGTAGTTGAGACCGATGCCCTGGATGCCGCGGCCGTCGTAAGCCGGGAATTCCAGGCCCTTGACGCTCATCGACAGATCCGGGCGGCCGTACTTGGCGGTCAGGCGCTTCGAACCGAGGCCGACTTCCTTGCCAAAACCGATGCCCTGGGCGGTGATTTCAGCCAGGTAGGCCAGTGCCTTGGCCGAGCCGAACGGCGCTTCGATACCGATCTGTTCCTTGGTCAGGATGCCCAGTTCGTACAGTTCCATGACGGCCGAGACGGTGGCGCCGAAGGTGATCGGGTCGAAGCCGTCTTCGTTGCACAGCATGTTGGCGTACTGCAGAGCTTCCAGATCGCCGACGCCGTTCGAGGCGCCCAACGACCAAGCGCTTTCGTATTCGAGGCCGCCCGAGGCGCCCCAGTATTCCGGCTTGTTCTGGACCGTGAAGTGACCCTTGTCGAGCTGGGAGATACGACCGCAGGCGATGGTGCAACCGAAGCAGGCGGCGTTGGTGATCAGGTGTGCCTTGCCGTCAGTCGGACGCTTCTCGTGCATGGCTTCGGCCGAGATCTTGCCGGCTTCCTCGAATTGCACGTCGCGGTGATTGCGGGTGGGCAGGGCGCCGATTTCGTTGATCACGTTCATCAGCACTTGGGTGCCGTACTTCGGCAGGCCCTGGCCGGTGACGGCGTTGTCCTTGAGCACCTGCTTGGCCGCATTGGCAGCCTTGAGGAAGGCCGGGAAGTCCTTGACGCCGGAAACGCCCTTGGTGCCGCGCAGGGCGACGGCCTTGAGGTTCTTCGAACCCATCACGGCGCCAACGCCGGAACGGCCGGCAGCACGGTGCAGGTCATTGACGATGCAGGAGAAGAGCACCTGATTTTCGCCCGAGCGGCCGATCGAGGAGACGCGGACCAGCGGGTCCTGCAGTTCGGCCTTGATGGTTTCTTCGGTATGCCAGCAGGTCGTGCCCCATAGGTGGGCAGCATCGCGCAGTTCGGCCTTGTCGTTCTCGACGTAGAGATAGACGGGTTTCGGCGACTTGCCTTCGAAGATGATCATGTCCCAGCCCGCGAACTTCATCTCGGCGCCGAAGAAGCCGCCGGAGTTCGAGCAGGCGATGGCGTTGGTCAGCGGACCCTTGGTGATCACCGTGTAGCGGCCGCCGGTGGAGGCCATGGTGCCGGTCAGCGGACCGGTGGCCATGATCATCTTGTTTTCGGGTGACAGCGGGTCGACCTTCGGGTCGATTTCCTCGGTCAGGTACTTGGTGCCGAGGCCACGCGAGCCGAGGTATTCGTCGGCCCACTGCATGTTAAGGGGTTCGGGGGTGCAGGTACCGGCAGTCAGGTTGACCCGCAGAATTTTTCTGTTCCAGCTCATGTGTTGTCTCCTTAGGCTGCAGCGGCAGTGTTGGCCTTGGCGGCCCAGGCGCGCATGCGGTCCAGCCCGGTCCAGTCGGCGTCGATGTAGGTGATGGCGCCGGTCGGGCAGGCCTTGGCGCATTCGGGATCGCCACCGCAGAGGTCACACTTCTGGACCTTGCCGACGTCGGCCATGTAGTTGATCGTGCCGAACGGGCAGGAAATGGTGCATACCTTGCAGCCGACGCAGGTGGCTTCCTTGACGACCTTGGCGCCGGTGGCCGGGTCGAGGACGATGGCGTCTACCGGGCAGGATTGCATGCACCAAGCTTCGCTGCACTGGGTGCAGGTGTAGGGAACCTTGCGCCCTTCGTGTTCAAAGTCGAAAACCTTGATGCGGGATTTGGACGGGTTGATGACGCCTGTGTGCTCGTAGGAGCAGGCCATCTCGCACTGCAGGCACCCGGTGCATTTGCCCGGATCGATGTGAAGTGACTTCTGCACGATACTTCCTCCAATGAATATGTTTTAGTGTTGCAAGGACAGCGCCCTCGGGTCGCTTCTCCTCCTTTGCCACACCTGAAGATAGCGAGAACCGTACCTGCTTCGTTCATTGCTGCCAAAGGCCCGTATCCACACGAATTGCGGCAAAAAAATTGCTGCTTTTGTGTTGGTGAGATGTGCTGCGAAAACGAACAGGCGCTCCATTTTGTGACACTTTCGGCGCTGAATTTCGTGCCGCCCATGTCGGGATAGTCTTAAGAATGGCGTCAATACGTGGGTGCCATCGGGCTCGCGGCGCCGCTGACAGGAAGCATGCCGTCAGCGGCACCGCCGTCATGTTATGACCTGACGATTCACGGGTGGTTCTGCCGATTTTTGCAGCGGCTTGGGGTCAGCCCTTTTGCTGGATCCGCTTCGAGGTCTTCTTTACAGCGCCGTGACCGGTGTCGAAATGGACCATGAAGTAGGTTTCATCCAGTGGCGGCGTGCCTTCGATGCGCCATTCCCAGATTTCTTCGCCGAGGTTGGCGAAGGTTACCTTGCTGCCGGGGGCGCCCAGCTGGCGGCGTACTTCGTCCTTGCTCATGCCGGCCTGGACCCGGGCATAGCTGGCTTCGTTGAGTACCTGATCGAATTTGCTGACGATATTGTCCGAAGCGAAGGTGATCATGTAGCAGTGCGTGCCGCTGGGCTGCCGGGCATATTCCCAGGTCGCCGTGCCGTCGTCGTTCCAGTGCACGAAGCCGGGTTCGCCAAGACGGGCGCGGACTTCGGCCTGGGTGGTCAGGCCGGGCTTGATTTCCGGCAGATTGACGGCATCACAGGCGGGGAGCGCGGCGGCGATGAGGGCGGTGGCGGCGGTCGTGATCCAGGCAGGGAGTTTCATGCGGACTTCCTTGAGCGGTGGGCAAGTCAGTTTACGCTTTCTCGGGCTTGCTTTCATAATATCGGCCTCTGCGAATTTTCGGATATGCCGATGGACCATCTCGATCCTGTTGCCGCCCACGCCCTTCTTCAGCACGAACCGAAAGCGCTGCTGGTCGATTGCCGTACCGAGGTCGAGCATATGTACGTGGGCCATCCGGTCGGCGCCGAGCATGTGGCCTGGCAGGAAGCGCCGGACTGGGAGATCGATACGGAGTTTGCCGACAAGGTCAAGCGGCTGGTCAGCGGCGACCTGGCGCGTCCGGTATTGGTGATTTGCCGCAGCGGCCATCGTTCGCTGTATGCCGGCGAGGCGCTGGAAGCGGCAGGGTTTACATGGGTGATCAATGTCCTCGAAGGTTTCGAGGGGCCGCTCGACGACGATTATCATCGCGGCACGCGGGGTGGCTGGCGCTACCGGGGGCTACCGTGGCAGCAGAGTTGAGCGGCGCTGCAGGTAGCTCGACAGGGCGCCGAGGCTGACAAAAGCGGCCATCGCCAGCGCCAGTGACAGGGTCGAACCCCAGACCAGTGGGGCGATAACGGCGGCGACGAGGCCGTTGAAGCCGGCCTGCAGGAAAGTCTGGCAGGAGGCAGCGAGGCCGCGTTGGGCTGGGAAATTGTCGAGTGCGAACAGCGTCAGGCTGGGCGTCGTCAGCGCCATGCCGAAGGTGTAGATGAAAATCGGGATGACGTTCCACGGCACGCCGGGCGGCAGCGTCAGGTTGATGACCACATTGAGCAGCGCGGCGCTGCCCATCACGACGTAGCCGTAGGTGACGGCGGCTTCCGGCGTGCGCTTGCCGGCGAGGAAGCGGCCGGTGACCCACGAGCCGCTCATCAGGCCGCACATCGAAGGCCCGAACAGCCAGAGAAAGGCAGTTTCCGGCAGGCCGAGGTGGTTCATCAGGAAGACCGGGGCCGACAGCACGTAGACGAAGAAGCCGCAGAAATTGGCGGCCAGTCCGCCACAGGCATACAGGAATGACGGCGTGGTCAGCACCTTGCGGTAGGTGTCGAGCAGGTAGCGGGGCTTGAACGGCTGGCGTTTTTCCGGCGGCAGGGTTTCCGGCAGCAGTTTCCAGCAGGCCAGCCCCAATGCTACGGTCGCCCCCACCAGAAAGGCAAAAACCGCACGCCAGCCCAGCCAATTCTGCAGTTGCCCGCCGATCAGCGGCGCGATGGCAGGCGCCAGCGCGAACATCATGGTGATCTGGGCCATCAGGCGCTGGGCGGCGGCGCCGTCGAACAGGTCGCGGACGATGGCGCGGCTGATGACTATGCCGGCCCCCGCGGTGATCCCCTGCATGGCCCGCCAGAACCACAGCTGCCCGATGCTGTTGGCAAGCGCGCAACCGGCCGAGGCGCCGGCGAACAGGGCGAGGGCGACGAGAATGACGCGGCGCCGGCCGAAACGGTCCGATATTGCGCCGTGCCACAGGGTCATCGCGGCAAATGACAGCAGGTAGGCGGACAGCGTCTGCTGGACCTCGATCGGCGTCGCGTTCAGCTGGCTGCCGATTTCGTGGAAGGACGGCAGGTAGGTGTCGATGGCAAACGGGCCGAGCGACGACAGCGCTGCAAGTGGCAGCGCAATGCCCCGCGTACTGCGCGGGCTGCCGTCAGCCACGGGCGAAGCGCCGGTACTGGATGGCTTCGGCGACGTGGGAGGCACCGATGTGGTCGCTGCCGGCCAGATCGGCGATGGTCCGGGCGACTTTCAGGATGCGATGCCAGGCGCGGGCCGACAGATCGAGCTGTGCTGTCGCCTGCTGCAGCAATTTGTTGCCGGTGGCGTCGGGCTGGCAGCAGGCGTCGACTTCCTTGGTGCTCAGGCGGGCGTTCGGCTTTTGCTGGCGGGCTTGTTGCCGGGCCTGCGCCGCTTCGACCCGGGTGCGGACGGTGGCCGAAGATTCGCCGTCGGCCTTGCCGGCCAGCGTGTCGGAGGGCAGCGCGGGGACTTCGATGATCAGGTCGATGCGGTCGATGAAGGGGCCGGACAGCTTGCCACGGTAACGGGCGATCTGGTCCGGCGTGCACCGGCACTTGTTGTTGCCGTGGCCGTGAAAGCCGCAGGGGCAAGGATTCATCGCGGCGATCAGCTGGAATTCAGCCGGGAATTCGGCGTGCCGGGCAGCGCGGGCAATGTGGATGCGCCCGCTTTCGAGGGGCTCGCGCAGGGTTTCGAGCACCTTGCGGTCGAATTCGGGCAGTTCATCGAGAAAGAGGATGCCCTGGTGGGCCAGACTGACCTCGCCGGGGCGGGGCGGGTTGCCGCCGCCGACCAGGGCGACCGCCGAGGCGGTGTGGTGCGGCTGCCGGTAGGGGCGAACGCCAAAGGCTTCCGGGGAAAATTGGCCGACCAGCGACAGTACGGCGGCCGAGGCCTTGGCCGCCTCGCCCTGGAGGTGCGGCATGATGCCCGGCAGGCGGGCGGCGAGCATCGACTTGCCTGAGCCGGGCGGGCCGACCATCAACAATGAGTGCTGGCCGGCGGCGGCAATTTCCAGCGCCCGCTTGGCCTGGGTCTGGCCGCGCACCTCGGCAAGATCTGCTGATTTTGGCCAATTTTTCGGGCCGACCGTAGCATTTGCCGGCGGCAACGTCTCGCGGTCGGCCAGATGGGCGCAGACGTCGAGCAGCGAGCGGGCGGCCAGAATATGGGTCGAACCGGTCAGTGCCGCTTCCCGGGCGCTCTCCACTGGCAGAATGAAGGACTTGCCGGCGTCGCCGGTTTGCAGCGCCATGGCCAGTGCGCCGCGAATCGGGCGCAGTTCGCCGGACAGCGAAAGCTCACCGGCGAATTCGTAATCGGCTAGGGGTGGGGTCGGGATCTGTCCGCTGGCGGCGAGGATGCCGAGCGCAATCGGCAGGTCGAATCGGCCGGATTCCTTGGGCAGGTCAGCTGGCGCCAGGTTGACGGTAATTCGCTTGCTCGGGAACTCGAAGCCGGAGTTGATGATGGCGGCGCGCACGCGGTCGCGCGCTTCCTTGACCTCGGTATCCGGCAGACCAACCAGCGTGAAGCTGGGCAGCCCGCTGGCGAGGTGCGCCTCGACGATGACCGGCGGCGCATTCAGGCCATCCAGCCCGCGGCTGTGTGCGATGGCCAGTGCCATGTTGAGCGCTTATTGACCCGCGCGGGCCTTTTCCAGCGCGTCGACACGTGCTTCCAGCGCCTGCAGCTTTTCGCGGGTGCGGGCCAGAACCTGGGCCTGGATGTCGAATTCCTCGCGGGTGACCAGGTCGAGCTTGGCAAATACGCCACTCATCATTGCCTTGGCATTTTTTTCGATGTCTTTGGCCGGCGAATTGGCAAGCAGCGCGCTCATCTTGGCGCCGAATTCTTCAAGAATCTTGGGATCGAGCATGGGGGTTCCTCCGTGGCCGGGCAGTTTAGCACAGGCGGATTTCAACACTTTTTAGATCGCCGCCCGCCCTTGGTGCGTAACGGTATGTAACCGCACGTTTTTGGTGCGCCAAATTAGGGTGTTACCTTTGGCGTAGCGTGTAAATCTTTGATTGAAATCAATAATATTCACTGGCACGGGTTCTGCTATTGCTGTTCTGCACAATTTTCTTTTTTTATTTGAAACAATCGTAGGAGAGAAACCATGAAGAAGTCCCTGATCGCGCTGGCACTCGTTGGCGTCTTTGCAGTTCCGGCTTTTGCCGAAGAAGCCGCCCCGACCCCGGAGCACACCCTGACCGGCAACCTCGGCCTGTTCACCAGCTACCGTTTCCGCGGTATCGACCAGACCTTCGGTAAGCCGGCCCTGCAGGGTGGCTTCGATTACTCGCATTCCAGCGGTATCTATCTGGGTAACTGGAACTCCAATGTCAGCCAGACCGCCGGCTATCCGGATGGCAATCTGGAAATGGACTTCTACGGTGGTTACAAGACGACCTTTGGCGATTTCGGCCTCGATGTGGGCGGTCTGTACTACTACTACCCGGGTAGCCGTGGCCAGACCCTCGGCCTGAATCGCGGTGCAGTTGATAACGGCGAACTCTACATCGCCGGCACCTGGAAATTCCTGACCCTGAAGTATTCCTACGCTGTTACCGATTACTTCAGCCTGCCGGATTCCGATGGCTCCTCCTACCTGGAACTGAACGCTGCCTACGACCTCGGCAACGGTTGGGGTATCAACGGTCACGCCGGCCATCTCTGGCTCAAGAACTACTCCGTTGGCGACTACACCGACTGGAAATTGGGTGTGACCAAGGATATCGGTGGCTTCGTGATCGGTCTGTCGTATGTCGACACCAACGCCGACAAGACCTTCTACACCTCTTCTCCTGCCATGCATTCGGGCGGCGACACGAAGAACCTGGGTCGCGCCACCGCAGTCCTGTCCGTTTCCAAGACCTTCTAATAAAAGCTTAAACCTTTCCCCGTCGGTGCACCGGCCGGCGCCCGCGGGGGAAGGCAAATCTCAACCTAAATGGGGAACTACTCATCATGAAATTCGTTACCGCCATCATCAAGCCGTTCAAGCTTGACGAAGTGCGTGAAGCGTTGTCCGCCATAGGCGTACAGGGCATCACGGTTACCGAAGTGAAGGGTTTCGGCCGGCAGAAGGGGCATACCGAGCTGTATCGGGGCGCCGAATATGTCGTCGATTTCCTGCCCAAGGTGAAGATCGAGGCGGCCGTCAAGGCCGAGCAGCTCGACCAGGTCATCGAAGCGATCGAAAAGTCGGCCAGCACCGGCAAGATCGGCGACGGCAAGGTTTTCGTCTTCGACCTCGAACAAGTCATTCGTATCCGGACCGGCGAAACCGGCACCGATGCCCTCTAAGGAGCGATTCATGAAACGCGTATTCGCATTGCTAGCCCTGGTGGGTGCCGTCGCTTTCGGCGCGCCAGCCTGGGCCGAAGAAAAGGCTGCAGCCCCGGTTGCTGCGGCTGTCGAAGCGGCTCCGGCTGCTGCTTCCGCCGCCGCACCGGCCGCTGCTCCCGCCGCGACCGAGGCTGCCCCGGCTGCTGCCGCTCCCGCCCTGGTCGCCAACAAGGGCGACAACGCCTGGGTGATGGTCTGTGCCGCCCTGGTCATCCTGATGTCCATCCCTGGCCTGGCGCTGTTCTACGGCGGTCTGGTCCGCACCAAGAACATGCTGTCGGTGCTGATGCAGGTCTTCGTCACCTTCTCGCTGATCTCGGTGCTCTGGGTCGTCTATGGCTACTCCGCTGCCTTCACCGAGGGTAACGAGTTCTTCGGCGTGCTCGACAAGCTCTTCCTGAAGGGTGTGACGATCGAGTCCGTCGGTGCCACCTTCTCCAAGGGCGTCGTTATCTCCGAACTGGCCTTCGTGATCTTCCAGGGCGCTTTCGCAGCGATTACCTGTGGCCTGATCGTCGGCGCCTTCGCCGAGCGTGCCAAGTTCTCCGCCGTTCTGGTCTTCATGGTCATCTGGTTCACGCTGTCCTACATCCCGATGGCGCACATGGTCTGGTACTGGGCCGGTCCGGATGCCTACATTGACGCCGCCGCTGGCGAAGCCGCCGGCAAGACCGCTGGCTTCCTGTTCCAGAAGGGCGCCCTCGACTTCGCGGGCGGTACCGTGGTGCATATCAACGCCGCTATCGCCGGTCTGGTTGGTGCCTACATGGTTGGCAAGCGTACCGGTCTGGGCAACGTGGCCATGGCCCCGCACTCCCTGACCTTCACGATGATCGGTGCATCCCTGCTGTGGTTCGGCTGGTTCGGCTTCAACGCCGGCTCCGCCCTCGAAGCCTCCGGCGGTGCTGCTCTGGCCATGGTCAATACCTGGGTTGCGACGGCATGTGCCGCACTGTCCTGGATGTTCGCTGAATGGATCCTGAAGGGTAAGCCTTCCATGCTGGGTGCTGCCTCCGGTGCGGTTGCCGGTCTGGTCGCGATCACCCCGGCGGCCGGTTTCGTCGGTGTCATGGGCGCCATCATCATCGGTCTGCTCGCCGGCATCGTCTGCCTGTGGGGCGTCAATGGCCTGAAGAAGCTGCTCGGTGCTGACGACTCCCTCGACGTCTTCGGCGTCCATGGTATTGGCGGCATCCTTGGCGCCATCCTGACCGGTGTCTTCGTCGATCCGGCCCTTGGTGGCACGGGCGTCTATGACTACGTCGCCAACGCTGTTGCCCCGTTCGACATGACCACCCAGGTGATCAGCCAGCTATGGGGTGTCGGCACCGTGGTCGTCTGGTCCGGTGTGGTTTCCTTGGTGGCTTACAAGCTGGTCGATATCGTGATCGGTCTGCGTGTGCCGGAAGAAGAAGAGCGTGAAGGCCTGGACCTCACCTCGCACGGCGAAACCGCCTACCACCACTAAGCAGAATCGTAGTCTCTCTCCCTTCGGGCACCTTCGGGTGCCCGTTTTTTTGCTACGCTGCGAATATGAGAGTCGTCCAGATATCCGATCTACACCTTCGCGACGGGCTGTTGTACAGCGGCATCGATCCGTGGCGGATGCTCGCTCAGGCGCTGGTTCGCATCGACCGCCTGCGACCGCGGGCCGACGTGCTGTTGCTGAGCGGCGATCTGGCTGACAACGGTAACGCCGAAACCTATCGGCGGCTGGCCGACCTGCTGGCCCGCTGCTCGCCGGTGCCGGCGCTATTGCCAGGCAATCATGACGACCGGGCTGGCCTGTGGGCCGCCTTTCCCAATCAGGCTTGGCGCACCGAGGATTTTCTCTGTCAGCGACTAGATCGCGGCGAGGTGACGCTGCTGTTGCTGGATACCCTGATTCCGGGTCGGGAGGACGGGCGAATTGGCGCGGAGCACATTACGTGGCTGGATGCGGTGTGCCCGCACGACCGTCGCGTTTTGCTCGCCATGCATCATCCACCGTGCGACGTGGGCATCGCGGGCATGGATATGCTGGGTTGCGGCGGGGGTGATCTGCTGGCGAAATGGCTGGGCGAACAGCCTCAGATCGAGGTTGTCGAGGCGGTGCTGTGCGGCCATGTCCATCGCCATGTGACTCAGCTCTTTGCCGGCCATCTCACCATAACCTGCCCGTCGACCGTGCACCAGATTGCCCTGCAGGAAGGTCCGCTGGCCTGGACCACCGAGCCGCCCGGCATGCTGGTGCACGACCTGGTGCCGGGCCAGCGCCTGCGGACGCACGCCCTACCATTGGCGATGGCCGAAGTGCATCGTTACGACGAAGGTGGCTGCCTAGCGGAGTAATGGCAGCAGGGCGCGGAAATCGTCGGTGCCCGCCCGATGCAGCCATTCGAAAATGACCATCTCGGTAGTTGCCGTGTGGATGCCGCCGGCGCGCATACGCTCCACTGCAGCCTGGTGGTTTTCCGGTGTCCGGGAGGATGCCGCATCGGCGGCCAGAAAGACATCGAATCCGGCCTCGCGCAGGCCGAAAGCGGTCTGCAGGACGCAGACGTGGCATTCAATGCCGGCCACGATCACTTGCGGGCGCCCAGCTTCGCGCAGCAGATCGAGGACGCCGGGCTCGGCGGTGCAGGAAAAATGGGTTTTTGCGAAGAAAGTCGGGTTGACCTTGGGGCCAGCCGTTGTCTCTATGGTCGTAGCGTTCCGGATTTCCGGAACGACAGGCCCTATGCTGCCGGCGCAATGCTCGGCGACAAAAACCGGTACACCTAACTGCTGCGCAGCCTTAAGCAGCCGAACGCTGTTGCGGATGACCCGCTCACTTTCGAATATCGCCGGGGCCAGCTTTTCCTGGAGGTCGACAAGCAGGAGCAGAGAAGCATCGCGCTGGATCAGCATGTTCGGCAACCTCCTTGGCAATCAGCGAAAAATGTAAGCGGCCGGTTTCGAATGTTTCCACATTATGCGCCGCCCAGGGCGCAGCGTGGTCCTATCGGAAGACGACCGTCTTGTTGCCATGCACCAGTACCCGGTCTTCCAGGTGGTAGCGCAGGCCGCGGGCGAGCACGGTCTTTTCGATGTCCTTGCCGTAGCGGACCATGTCTTCCGGCGAATCGGAATGGTCGATGCGGATCACGTCCTGTTCGATGATCGGTCCGGCGTCGAGTTCGCTGGTCACGTAGTGGCAGGTTGCGCCGATCAGTTTGACGCCGCGCGTGTAGGCCTGATGGTAGGGCTTGGCGCCGGCAAAACTGGGCAGGAAGCTGTGGTGGATGTTGATGATCCGGCCGGCCAGTGCATCGCACAGCTCGGGCGACAGGATCTGCATGTAGCGCGCCAGCACCATGGTGTCGCCGCGCACGTCGTCGAAGATGCGCTGCATCTCGGCGTAGGCGCCCGCCTTGTTGTCGGCGGTGACCGGCACGTGATGGAAGGGAATGCCATGCCATTCCACAAAGCCACGGAAGGTGTCGTGGTTGGAAATGACGCAGGGAATCTCGATGTCGAGTTCCTTGGCCTGCCAGCGCGCCAGCAGGTCGTAGAGGCAGTGTTCCTGCTTGGAAACCAGCACGACGACGCGTTTCTTGACCGCGCTGTCGTTGATCTGCCAGGTCATCGACAGCGGCTCGGCGACTTCGCTGCGGAAGCGTTCGCGAAACTCGGCGAGCAAGAAGGGCAGCGAATCGGCCTTGATTTCGATGCGCATGAAATAGCGACTGGTCAGCACGTCCGAATGGAAGCTCGATTCGAGAATCCAGCCGCCGTTGCCGGCGATGAAGCCGGAAACGCGGGCGATGATGCCGACCTGGTCGGGGCAGGACGCGGAGAGCGTGTAGAAACGGTCGCTATGCATGGCTTTTAGTTGTTAGTTGTTAGTTGCTAGTTATTAGTTGTTAGCTAGGGTTTGTGGCTAATAACTAACGACTACCGACTAGCAGCTAGAAACGCCTTGTCGATTTCGCTGCGCAGGTCGTCGTAGTTGAGGACGACCGGATACTGCGGGAATTCGCGGATGACGTTTTCCGGCGGGTGGAACAGGATGCCGCCGTGGGCTTCGCCGAGCATGGCCGTGTCGTTGTAAGAATCGCCGGCGGCGACGATCTTGAAATTCAGTTCCTTGAAGCGCTTGACCGCCTCGCGCTTCTGGTCCGGCATGCGCAGGTGGTAGGCGACCAGCATGCCGTCGGCGTCGTCTTCCAGCGAATGGCAGAACAGCGTCGGCCAGCCGAGCTGGCGCATCAGCGGATGGGCGAATTCGTAGAAGGTGTCGGACAGAATAACGACCTGGTAATCCTCGCGCAGCTTGTCGAGGAAGGCGCGGGCGCCCGGCATCGGGCCCATTTCGCCGATCACCTTCTGGATATCCGGCAGGCCGAGCTTGTGCTGGCGCAGGATGTCCAGGCGGTAAGTCATCAGCTTGTCGTAGTCCGGCTCGTCGCGGGTCGTCCGCATCAGCTCGGGGATGCCCGTGCGCTTGGAAAATTCGATCCAGATTTCGGGGACGAGGACCCCTTCGAGGTCAAGGCAGACGATTTGCACGGTTGGCTCCAGCGGCGGATTCGGAAAAAAGGGAATTTTACCTTATGAGTTTTTGATTTCGGCCTGTTTTGGCGGCCGACCGTAGGCTTTGTGATCGAACGGTGCCATTGCAGGCGATTTGCATATAGCATGGCGGTCCGTTATGCCTCGCCCGATCTGGCGAAGGCAGGTATTCAGCATTAACTGGGGGTTAAATTGCGACGTTTGAGTTTGTACGTGTTGGGATTCGTCTTCGCACTTGGCGGTGGCAGCGTTCAGGCGGCCGATATCGTTGTCGGACAGGCGGCGCCGCTCAGCGGTACGCTGGCCAGCACCGGCAAGGAAATGGTCCTTGGGGCGAAAATCTACTTCGATTCGGTCAATGCCCAGGGCGGCATCGGCGGCCGGCGCATCAACCATGTCGTCAAGGATGACGGCTACAAGACCGAAGAAACCGTTCGCCTGACCAGGGAGCTGATCGAGAAGGACAAGGCGGTCGGGCTGATCGGCTATGCCGGCACCGGCAACATCGCCGAACTGCTCAAGCAGGGCGTGCTGGCCGCCGGCAACGTGCCTTTGGTGGCCCCTTACACCGGCGGCGAGCCGCTGCGCAAACCGTACAACCCGTACATCTTCCATATCCGCGCCGGCTATGCCGACGAAGCCGAGCGGATGGTCGACCAGTTCACCGGCGTGGGGCTGAACCGTGTTGCCGTGTTCTACCAGAACGACGCCTTCGGCCTGGCCGGGCTGGCCGGTGTCGAAGCCGCGCTGGCCAAGCGGAACCTGAAACTGGCGGCGCGTGGCAGCTACGAAAAAGGCAGCGAGGACGTGGCCAAGGCGGTGGCCAGCATCAATCAGGGGGCGCCGCAGGCCATCGTGATGATCGCCGTCATGCGACCGGCCGCGGCCTTCGTGCGGGAATACCGTCGGCAGGACAACGGGGCGCAAATTTTCAGCATTTCGGTGATCAACGGGCCGGACTTGTTTGCGCTGGCCGGCGGGACTGCCGCCCGCGGGGTCGGGATCACCCAGGTCGTGCCGTCGCCGGTGCGCGGTACGCAGAGGGTGGTGGTCGAGTATCGCGAGGCGCTGCGCAAATACGCCCCGCAGGCCCAGCCCAGCTACACCAGCTTCGAAGAATACCTGGGCGCCAAGGTGCTGGTTGAGGGGCTGAAGCGGATCAAGGGCGAGATCACCCCCGAGGCGCTGCTCAAGGCGCTGGAAACCGTTGACACCGATCTGGGCGGCTTCAAGGTGCGCTTTTCGCCCAACAACCGGATCGGTTCGAGTTACATCGACGTGACGCTGCTGCGCGGCGACGGGCAGTTGAGCAACTGATCATTGGGCGTCATCCGGCCACTGGCCGGGTGACGCCATCGCCGGCTTCAATCGATGGCCGGCAGCGCCTCCAGCGCTTCATGCACTTCCAGCCAGCGTAGTTCGGCCTCGTCGATCTGTTCGCCGAGCAGGCCGGCCTGCTTGTGCATTTCCTCGCTTTTCACCCGGTCGACCGTGGCGTAGAAATCCGGGTCGGCGAACCGGGCGTCGAGCGCGGCTTTTTCCTCGTTCCATTTTGCCAGCTGCTTTTCCAGCTGCTCGATTTCCTTGACCAGCGGCCGGCGCTGGGCGAGCAGGGCCTGGCGGTTGACCTTGGCTTCGGCACGCTGATTGACGCGCTCGCTCTTTTCGGCCGCCGCTTCCGGCTCCGGCGCCTTTTCGGCATTGCGCTGGGCGGCCAGCCAGGCGGCGTAGTCGTCGAGATCGCCGTCGAAATCGGTGACCTTGCCGTCGGCGACCAGCAGCAGTTCGTCGGCGCAGGTGCGCAGCAGGTGGCGGTCGTGCGAGACGACGACCATGCCGCCTTCGTAGTCCTGCAGCGCGAAGGTCAGCGCCTCGCGCATTTCGAGGTCGAGGTGGTTGGTCGGCTCGTCGAGCAGCAGCAGGTTGGGCTTGGTGCGGATCAAGAGGGCCAGCGCCAGCCGCGATTTCTCGCCGCCGGAGAAGGGTTCGACGGCGCGCGTCGCCATTTCGCCGCGGAAATCGAAGCCGCCGAGGTAGTCGCGCAGTTCCTGCTCCGGGGTGGTCGGTTCGAGGCGGGTCATGTGCTGCAGCGGCGATTCGTCGGGGCGCAGCTGTTCGAGTTGGTGCTGGGCGAAGTAGCCGATGTTCAGCGCCTTGGCTTCCTTGCGTTCGCCGCCCTGCTGGGTGTCTTGCAAAGTCAGGGCGCCGGCCAGCAGCTTGACCAGCGTTGACTTGCCGGCGCCGTTGCGGCCGAGCAGGCCAATCCGGCAGCCCGGGCGCAGGGTCAGCGTGATGTTTTGCAAAATGCTACGGTCGGCATAGCCAGCGGAGGCTTTTTCAATGCTCAACAGCGGATCGGGCAGGGCGCTCGGTTCGCGGAAACTGAAATGGAAGGGCGAATCGACGTGGGCGGCTGCGACGATTTCCATCCGTTCGAGCATCTTGACCCGGCTTTGCGCCTGGCGGGCCTTGGTCGCCTTGGCCTTGAAGCGCTCGACGAAGCGGGTCAGGTGGGCGATTTCGCGCTGCTGTGCCTCGTAGCTCGATTGCTGGGTGGCCAGCCGGGCGGCGCGGGCGCGTTCGTAGTCGGAGTAGCCGCCGCTGGTCAGGCTCAGGCGCTGGAGGTCGATGGCCAGGATCTGGCCGACCACGGCGTCGAGGAAGTCGCGGTCGTGCGAAATCAGCAGCAGCGTTGCCGGCGTGTTCTTCAGCCATTGCTCCAGCCAGAGCACGGCGTCGAGGTCGAGGTGGTTGGTCGGCTCGTCGAGCAGCAGGAGATCGGCGCGGCACGACAGGGCGCGGGCGAGATTCAGCCGGACCCGCCAGCCACCGGAGAATTCGGCCACCGAACGCGAAAAATCGGCGTCGGTGAAGCCCAGTCCGTGCAGCACTTCGGCGACGCGGGCCTTGGCCGAATAGCCGTCGATGTCGGCGTAACGGGCGTGCAGGTGGCCGATCGCCTCGCCGTCGCCTTTGGTTTCCGCCTCGGCTAGTTCGCGCTCGACGCGGCGCAGTTCGACGTCGCCGTCGAGCACGAAATCGAGGGCGCTGTCCGGCAGGGCCGGGGTTTCCTGGGCGACGCGGGCAATATGCCAGCTGGCCGGCAATTCGACGTCGCCGGATTCGGCGTGCAACTCGTTGGAGAGCAGCGCGAACAGGCTGGACTTGCCGCAGCCGTTGGCGCCGACGACGCCGACCTTCCAGCCGGCATGCAGTTGGACGGAAGCGTCGACGACCAGCGGGCGGCCGGCGCGGGCGAAGGTGACTTGGCGGAGGGCAATCATGAGGGGGTGAATTATAGCGGCCGGCCCTGTCCGCAGGCGAAAAGGACGGCCCGGGGAGGGAATATGGCCAAATGCTACGGTCGGCTCCTAAAAATGGCCAAAATCACAATTTTTACAAACGTTTACCGCCGTTTGTTGGGAAATTGGCTACGCTTCGGAAACGCCTGCTAGAATTCCCGAATGATCAAGCAGATTCGCACCGAACAGCTCAAGCCGGGCATGTACATCCACGACCTCAATTGTGGCTGGCTAGATCATTCCTTCGTTTCCAACGCCTTTGCCGTGCGCGACCAGGCAACGGTGAACAAGATCGTCGAACTCGGCATCCGCGAGCTCTACATCGACACCCTCAAGGGCGCCGATGTCTGGGAAGCCCGGCCGCAGTCCGATGTCAATGCCGAGCTCGAAAAGCGCCTGCAGGAAATCGCCCAGAAGCGGGCAGAAAAGCCGGTCGTCGTTGAACTGAAGGACGAAGCGGCACGCGCCCGTCGGCTGCATACCGAAGCCAACAAGATGGCCCGGCTGGTCCTCGACGACATCCGGCTCGGCCAGAAAATCCAGATCGACCGCGTCGAGCCGCTGGTCGACAACATGGTCGATTCAGTCTTCCGCCATCAGGACGCATTGCTGCCGATGGCCCGGCTGAAGAACATCGACGACTACACCTTCGAGCACTCGGTCGGTGTCGCTGCGCTGCTGATCGCCTTTGGCCGCACCCTCAAACTGCCCAAGGAAGCCATCCGCGAAATCGCCCTCGGCGGCCTGCTCCACGATATCGGCAAGGCCCACGTGCCGGAAAGCATCCTCAATAAACCGGGCAAGCTGACCGACGACGAATTCGCCAAAATGCAGTCACACGTCAATGCAAGCCTGCGCCTGCTGCAGGGCGTGCCGGGCATCAGCGAGGTGACGCGACAGGTGGTCGCCGAGCATCACGAACGCATCGACGGCAGCGGCTACCCGAATCGCCTGGCCGGCAAGGCCATCTCGCTGCACGGGCAGATGGCGGCCATCGTCGATGTTTACGACGCGATCACCTCGGACAAGGTCTACAACCGTGGCATGCCGCCGACCCAGGCGCTGAAGAAGCTGCTCGAATGGAGCAAGCACCACTTCGATCCGCAACTGGTCCAGAGCTTCATCCGCGCCATCGGCATCTACCCGACCGGCACGCTGGTCCGGCTGGAAAGCAACCGCATGGGCGTCGTCATCGAACAGAACGAAGGCAGCCTGCTCGAACCGGTCGTCCGCATTTTTTACCACGCCGGCCAGCAGCACTACATTCCGCCGGAGCTCGTTGATCTCTCCAAGGTGCAGGACCGCGTCGCCAGCTGCGAGAATTACGACAAATGGAAAATCGATCCCTATCAGTGGCTGCCCTCCTGAGTCTGCTCGGCTTGCCGCTTGCAGCGCAGGCAGCCGATGTCGGGCGGGTAGCCTCACGGCAGGAACGCCTGGACCAGGCGGCGGCGATGCAGGATGAAAGCAAGCGCCTGCAGTCGGCAGCCAGCCAGCGGCGTGATCAGAAATTCCTCGACTGCGAGCAGAAGTTTCTGGTCCATGATTGCCGCGAAGAAGCCAGCAAGGAATACCTGCAGACCACCCGCGAAGCCCGTCGTCTGGAAAACGATGGCAAGGCCCTTGAGCGCGCGGTGAAAAAAGAACAAGTGGAAGCCAATCGCCAGCGCGTGGCCGACGAGGCGCCGCGTCGCGAGGCAGAGCTGCGGGAGCGCGCCGAGGAAACCGCGGCCGCCCGCCAGGCTGCCGAGCGAAGGGCCGAAGCGACGCGGGCCGAGAAGGCGCGCCAGGCCGTCGACGGCGAGCGGCGCAAGGCCAGGGAAGCCGAGCGGCTGCGCAAGAAGCAGGCCGCACACGATGCCCGGGTGGCCTCCCAGAAGCGCGAAGCCGAGCAACGCGCAGCCCGGGCCAGGACAGGAAAATAGGCTGCCGCCGATGATCCGCAAGCTCGTCATCGACCAGTTGCTGCCCGGCATGTATGTCGTGGACCTGCACAAACGCTGGCTCGATCATTCGCTGTGGATCAAGCGCTTCGCCGTGCGCGACGAGGCGCACGTCTGGAAGCTGAAGGAAGAAGGTATCACCGAGGTCAGCATCGATACCGACAAGGGCATCGACCTGCCGCCCTCGCCGATTGCCCGTATCAATGAGGTCGAACGGCGGATCAAGTCGCTCGCTGAAATCAAGGCCGAAGTGCCGCGCACGGTCTCGCTCGGCGAAGAGCGGCGGCGCGCCACCCGGCTGCTCGGCGAAGCCAGCGGCACGGTCAGTCTGTTGATGCTCTCCGCCAAGGCCGGCCAGCACGTCGATGCGGCCCATCTGGAGCCGGTCATCGGCAAGATGATGGAGTCGGTGATCCGCAACCCGGATGCCCTGGTCCCGCTGGCCCGCCTCAAGCGGCAGGAAGCCTACGCCAGCGAACATGCCGTGGCGACGGCCGCGCTGATCATCGCCTTCGGCCGCCAGCAGGGCCTGCCCGAACCCGAAATCGAAAAGCTGGCGCTCGGCACCATGGTCAAGGACATCGGCCAGTCGGCCCTCGATTCCCGGCTGATCACCAAGCCCGGCATGCTCTCCAAGGCCGAGTATTCCATCGTCCAGAGCCACGTCGAGGAAGGGCTGGCGGTGCTCGAAGCCACCTCGCGGTTGGCCGAGACCTCGGTCGCCGTCGTCCTCGAACACCACGAACGCTACAACGGCTGCGGCTACCCGTACCGGATGGCCGGCGACGAAATCTCGGTGGCCGGCCGCATGGCCGCCATCGTCGACACCTACGACGCGATGACCTCAGCGCGCCCCTACCGCGCTGCCATGGCACCGTCGCACGCGCTGCGCCAGCTCTACGACGAGAGCGGTACCCAATACGATCCGGCACTGGTCGCCGCCTTCATCAAGACCGTCGGCATCTACCCGGTCGGCACCCTGGTCAGGCTCGAAAGCGGGCATCTCGCCGTCGTCGAGCAACTCCACCCCGACAACATGCTGACCCCCATCGTCCGCGTCATCTACCACACCGGTCGCCGGCAATACGTCACGGAACCGGTCGAAGTCGACCTGGCGCGCAAGATCGGCAACCACTACGGGCTGATCGTCCGCGCCGAAAACTACGAAACCTGGGGCATCAGCCCCCTGCGCTGGCAACCTGCCTGATCAGCTTCCGGATCGGCGTCGGCACCCCTGCGTCGGCGGCACGGCCAAGCTCCACCCACTCGAAACCTCTTTCGGCCACAACGGCCTGGTGCGAAACCCGGCACAGCACCGGCTCCAGCGTCAGCCGGAAATGCGTGAAAGCGTGTTTGAGCGGCGGCAGATTCCGCATTTCCCCAACCTGCAGGCCCAGCCGGACAGCCACCGCGGCCGGTTCGCCTTCCGGCGGCACCAGCAGGCCGCCCCACAGCCCGGCCGGCGGGCGGCGCTCAAACAGCAGGCGCTGGCCGTCGGTGAACAGCACGAAGGTCGCGCTGCGTTCTGGCACCTTGGCTTTTGGCTTGGCCGTCGGCAATTCGGCCTGCCGGCCATCGCGGCGGGCGATGCAGCCTCCGGCGACCGGGCAATCGGTGCAGCGCGGCCGGCTGCGCGTGCATAAGGTCGCGCCGAGGTCCATCAGGCCCTGCGTATAGACCTCAATGTCGTTGTCCGGCAGCAGCGACTCGGCCAAGGTCCAAAGGCTACGGTTGATGGCTGTGGAACCGGGAAAACCATCGACGCCGAAATGGCGGCACAGCACGCGCTTGACGTTGCCGTCGAGAATCGCAGCCCGGCGGCCGAAAGCGAAAGCCGCGATGGCCGCCGCGGTGGAGCGGCCGATGCCGGGCAGTTCGGCAAGCAACTCCGGCGAATTCGGGAAATTCCCGGCATAGACCGTAGTGATCTGCTGCGCGCAGCGATGCAGGTTGCGCGCCCGGGCGTAATAGCCCAGCCCGGCCCAATGCTCGATCACCACCTCGATCGGTGCCGCCGCCAGCGCCCGCGCATCGGGAAAACTGTCCAGAAAGCGCGCGTAGTAGGGGATCACCGTGCTGACCTGCGTCTGCTGCAGCATGACCTCCGACAGCCAGATGCGATAAGGATCGCGCGTCCTCTGCCAGGGCAGGTCGTGGCGGCCGGCGACCTTCTGCCATGCAATCAGTTGTTCGGTAAAGGGGGTAGGGGCGGGCAAATTCTGTCTCGACGCAAGCTGCGGGAGCACGGATAATACGGCCTCTTTTCTTCCCGGCCTACGCCCGCCCCGATGACCCAGCCGCAACACGACAGCCGCGCCCTGCGCAATGCCCTCGGCCGCTTCGCCACCGGCATTGCCGTCGTCACGGCCATCGACCCGGACGGTCACCCGATCGGCCTGACCGTCAATTCCTTCTCGGCCGTCTCGCTCGAACCGGCGCTCGTCCTCTGGTGCCTGGACAACAACTCGCACAACCTCGAAGCCTTCCGCCGCGCCAGCCACCACGCCATCAACATCCTGGCCGCCGACCAGCAGGATATTTCCAACCGCTTCGCCACCTGGCCGGCTGACCGCTTCGCCGGCCTGCCCTGGCACCCGGGCGCCGGCGGAGCACCGCTGTTTCCCGGCTGCTGCGCGACCTTCGAAGTCGCCAACGAAACCGCCCACACCGGCGGCGACCACACCATCTTCGTCGGCCGCATCGAACGCTTCGGCGAACGCGTCGACCTCGCCCCGCTGCTCTACCACGCCGGCCGCTACGCTTTCCTCGCCGACGCGCAGGACGATTGAACCGGCTGCCTTCTGCGCTTAGAATGCAGCCTTTCGCCCAGAGCGGGCGTCGTATAATGGTAATACCCTAGCTTCCCAAGCTAGAGCCGTGGGTTCGATTCCCATCGCCCGCTCCATATCGAATTGAGGCAGGTCGTTGATCTGCG
>Ga0075163_10000928_pt1 | contig 39102 bp, 23 predicted proteins | sample JI1023141ADNA_FD_71478 | JGI IMG/M metagenome (GOLD analysis project Ga0075163, IMG submission 71478) | Wastewater effluent complex algal communities from Wisconsin, to seasonally profile nutrient transformation and Carbon sequestration -... | ecosystem: Engineered > WWTP > Effluent > Algae...
AAATAAGTAACATAATAGGTTTCTCCTTGAGCAAGAGCATTAGAATCAGCAAAATTTAAAGAGTTATCTCCAAACTCATAAGAGACCAAAATCTCATCAAAGAGATACTCGTAATCAATAAAATAATCACCTCTAGAATAGTCTACAATGGGAGTAGATGCCCCATTAAGACCTAGACGATAGGTGATTAAAACAATCTCTCCTGAAGCTTCTCCGTGAGTTCCATCTAAGGTTACGGTGTAACTTGAAAACGAACTAGCTGTCAGCTCTTGATTATCCGACAGGCGTACAATAGCATCAACCCCTACAATCTCAGCGCCGGGACTAATAACTGTAGCATCTAAGGTCAATCCGGGCTGAATAACTAAGGTCTCTTGTTTAGTAAAGACCCCTACTGTAACTCTATTATCTGAAAAGCTAGCCCCTTCAACAAAGTTAGCCGGAATTACGTTGTTAGTAAGATCGAAGTGGTCATAGATACCACGAACTTCCCCAACATCATCCGAAACCGTGATGACTCCTGACTCTACCAAATAAGGAAGACCAAATCGCCCATATCGCTCATCTGAAATATCTAATTCTCCTGGTTGAACCGTTGAATCTTCAAAAGAAGACATCGATAAAACCTTATTATCTCCTTGGGCAAAAGAAATAGAATTGTAAAGCTTGTTTACTCCAATAAGATGATCAAACTGAGTTTGAATCAAAAACTTTTTGTAATTGATAGTTCCAAAATCGGCATCTTGATCTGATTCAACTCCAAGATAAACCACTCCGTTAGCGTAATCAACTAGGTATTGACCCACTGAGCCCAACCGATCAAGGTTGTCTTCGACATCTTCGGTTTGTCCATCAAAATAAAGCTCTTGCTGGAACAAATCTGTTCTAGAAAAGCTAACTGAACTATTGAAGCTCGAACCCCTAACATCATCTGAAGCAGCAATGATATTATTATTAGCTAGAGGAAATCTTGATACTAGAAGACCACCAGTATTGGAGGTTCTGGTGTCTTGAAGAAGAAGTTCGTTAGCTACTACCTGAAAAGATACTTTCTCTCTGGTAATTGTCTCAATCTTGGGAGGAGTTTTGTAATTAAAGTAAATTGACGAATTGTTAAAGTGATCAATGGTGTACACCTCTCCAGAGGTCTCATTATAGATACGGAAAACGTTAGTAATAGGTGTGTTGAGAACTTGAAGAGAAGTTGTAGAGGTTAAACGATTATCGATACGTTCATCAATACTTTCGGTATGTACCTCGGCTGAAAAATCAGTTCCTATAATCAGGCTATTTTGATAATCAAAGAGAATTTCAATAGGAAGACCCTCTAAGTCTCTTAAAGGAGAGCGAACCACCTCATAAGTAGTTGGATCATAAGTATAATCCAAATCTGCTACATAAGTCTTACGATATGTGTAATTCGCTACTGGAGGATAGTCTCCAGTGCCATCATTGATAGAAGCTCCGTAACAATAGACAGTTCCGGTAAGATAATCAACACAGTATTGCCCAACACCTGAAGGAAGGCTTTCGATATTAAACGGGATCTCGGTTAAGAAAGCTGGGTGAGTTTCCGAAAACGGAGGGTTAGACTGAGGATCTAGGAACTCTACTCCCCCAGTTGTTAAAACGTTATTGGAAGAGTTGATTATTGGGTAATGACCTAGCGAAAAGATGGTGAGAATTGGAGGAATAACTTCGCGAACCGCTTCTTTAACCTCAGTAACCTCTACTGTAGCGGCTTCTACTATTCTTCCTAAGCTCTTGTACTCGTATCCGATAAGAACCTCATCGTCAGCTCCTAAAGGTTCGAACCCGGATTGATCAAAAACCGTAGAGTTCAAGCGAATCTCGTTGGATTCTAATCCTGCGTAACTCGAAGCAAAATCTTGATCGTATCGGTTATCAGCTATCTGATAACCTAAAGAACTAAGATTGTAAGTAAAACTTTGCCCGGAACCATACCGAAACACAACCGAATTAACTCTAGTAACCGGATAGTTAAAGGTTCTAAGAGTTAATTGATCAAAGGTACCTACGGTTGTTCCAGCCACCAAGGTCTCTGAAACCCTAGTTGCTTGCAGAGTAACAGGGAAAAATGGAAATTCTGGATACTCAATAGCTCCTTCGAAACTATCCCCATTTAAACTTCTGCTAACAGATAGTACTTGATAAGCGTTTTCTTCATTGAGACGATCTAATGGACCCCCCCCTCGTGTCTTAACTTCGTTCTGAACCAAAAACGAAAGATAGTTATCATTCTTGAGTTTCTTGGCATCATAATAGGCTCTTTGAAGAACCTCTGCTAAAGCATCAATAACCGAATCAATTACCCCACCAGAATCTAAATTATAGATATCGTTAGAAAGGTTGTAGATTAACCGAGACCGGAAAATATTATCAGCGTATCCTGATCCTAAGAATGAATAGACGTTGTTCCTTCCATCAATTTGAAGAGAATAATCTCCGTGCAACGAATTGAAAGGGACACTATTAGAATTAAAGGTAACAAAGTAAAGAGCTAACGGAAAAAGAGGTCGAGTATTAATCCTAAGCTGATTGTTTTTAATGGTAACTGAAAGAATTTCTGGCTCTTGAACTCCAGGAGTATTTACTTCTAAGGTAATATTAGAAGTATTGATTAATGGGTTGAGAGGCTGATTAAAGGTGACAACAAGCTTTCGAGGAGTTTGAGCCTCGACCGATTGAATTTTTAAAGTTCCCATTTAGCGCGTTTCTTTAATTATTGTTACCTGGTTAGCTTGGATAGCCTGATTTCTTTGGGCTATAATCGACAAAACCGAACCATTCTCTCCAGTTTTGTTAAAGTAATAGACCCTAACTCGATCTACCCCTGAGATACTATATGCAGTATTTACTAAGTCTGACGAATCTACTGTAGCTCCACCTTGACTTACTGTCAAAGCCGCTGAGACCGCATCCTGTACATTCTGTATAACTACCGCAGCCGAGTTAACGAAAGCCTCCGACACCACTACATACATCGTAACATCTGCCAAAATTGTTTCAGCTCCCTTCACCAACACATCGTCAGTTACCGGGCGCCCTACCTCAATTGCCAGCGTAGCATCATCAATCAACTTGTTAAAGAAACTGGTAATCGTAATTCTCTCATTAGCTTTAGGAGCCGTATAGTTATAGATACCCTTATATCGAGTCTTGAACACGGGCTGGTTTAAGTTACTAAGCGTAAGAGTAGCGGAAGGACTAGTTGAAGAACTGAAGCCGGAAGAAATACCTACCGAAGCCACTGTCAACCAGCGCTTGTTGGTATAAAGAGTTCCTGGCTTAGTAAACGCCACTTCCTCAGTATCAAGCGTATTAGCTAAGTAAAAGATAACTGAAAGACGATCTCCTATCTCTATGGTGTTAGAAAGATTGTGAGAAGTGCTTGGTAACTTAATTTGAAAGACGGAAAGACTGGAGTCTTGGACCGACTCGTTTAACCAAAAAGAGTTATCAACCAATTGATAATTTAAGATATCAAGCTGGTCTAGAGTTGAAGTTATCGTATTCCCAGATGTTTCCACCTTGTTAACTTGAATTAAGCGAACCACCTTATAAGTGGAAGGAAGTGATTGCTTAGAGTTGAGACCTAGCGCAGTCCGAGCAGCTGCCGAAAGATCAACTGTTAAACCTGCCGCTGTCGCTGTTAAAACCCCTTCTACCCGAAGTAAGGAAGTCCCTGAAACCAAGAAAATACCGGGAGAAATGGTTCCATTAACAGTTAGTCCCAACGGGCTCGGAGCTTGACGAAGGTTTTGAACAACAGTTGAACCCGAAAACAAGTTCGAGGTAGGCTGATACCCTAAAGAGTTGGTCCCAGTAATACTCCAGGTGTTTTGATTACGTAGAGCAGGAAGATTAGAGAACAAAGTAGCTGGCAGAAGGGTATTAACATTAGCCAAGTAGTTAGCTTCAACTATTGTCCCAGCTGTCGAAGATGTAGAAGGTACAGTAATTACATTCCCTGAAAAACTGCCTCCTGTGTAGATATCAGAAGCATTATAGACCACTGTAACTACTTGACCAAACGATCCAACGGTATCTGAGGGTAGATAAATAGTAAATCCTGAAAAACTACCGTCATTCTCAGAAGTTCGATACAATTGAGCCCCATCCGAACGAGTTACCGATACTACGTTGGTGACTTCGGTAGCAACTACAACAGCCAAGCGTCCAGAAACCAAAGAAATACTAGAGGTCTCTTCAACAAAGGTGTTTAATGAAACAACTGAAGAAATCGGATGTGTAACTGTTGCTGTTAGAAATGATCCTGAGGTTACCAAAGAGGTTCGTTCACGAGCCACTCGGTTAGAAAAACCCCAATCAATGGAATCTTCTACAGTTCTAATATTGAAATCTGTGGATTTGTTATCAAAGTCAATATAGGGATCGTAACTGTAAACCCAAGTGTAATCAACTTGAAGATTGTCTGAAATGGACGGAAGGGATTTGCCCGAGATAATAATTCTCCCTGTAACATTGAGAGAGCCAGTTCCATCAGGGTTCTGATTAGTTACAACATACCGTTCCCCTGTAGAAAGGTTAAATACTCGGGTAACCGAAGTTACCGGAAAGTGGTCTAACTGAATCGAAGTTCGATTAGATGGAGAAACCGTAGAGTTCTCATTAGTTACTACGATATTCTGAGTAGCTCCTTCAATCCCCGTTACATCTAAGTAAGTCAAAGGATCTTGACCGTTGAAAGTCGACTTGGTACGATCTTCATTAAAGTCGTCAATTTGATTGTTGATCCACCGAAGTTTATCAAACGCCCAAGGCGAACCTGCATAAGCCCCAGTATCTTTAACTAATTCGTAGTTACCAGTAACTCGACCAAACTCATCTACTGACTTTTCAACAAAGTTAGGTCCAGAAACACTACCAGAGACCGAAATTATGTTATTGATAGGTTGGTTAGGAAGTACCCCGGATTTTAGATCGTCAATCCGTTTACGAGTAACCGTTTTACCAGCATCATCCGCTAATTGTCCAAGAACAAAGTCGTTGGCTGAATTGGTAGGATCTCCAGTATTAGATTTGTCGTGGTAGACATAAGAATCTGATGTTTGCTGAAGACTAGCTCCAAAAACAATCAAATCAATCTTGCCCCCAGTTCCCTCTGAGATAATGGTTCTAGTTCCGTCCTCGGCTATTGAGACTTGAGTTCCATCTCTGGTCATCAGGTCATCACCTGGTTCAATTACCTGAACATCAGTTACCGCAATTGAAGAATTACGAATCAAGCCAGCGTAGCCAGTTGAGGTTCCTGTGTTAGCTCCGTTAAGAGCCGCAATAGCACGGTTTCGGTAAGCGGCATCATTCTCAGCTGCTGATCCGCCACCTCCCGGCACCACGTTAACGATATTTGAAATAGTATCGGAACTAATACTTGCCATTCCGTACTTAGGAACGTTACCTTGAACTCCTGGGGCAGTAGCCTGAAGAGTAACCTGAACCGCATAACTCTCAGTTAATCCCAAGAAATCCAGATCGGACTTGTACTTGGCTGCCAAAGACTTATAGGTAGAGGCTAAAGCTTTGGCTACCGTAGTGTTATTGAGAACAGTAAAACTAGAGCCATTCTTGGCTAAGGCTAAGGTTCCTTTAGGAATAACGAAGTCAGAATCTAAAACAGAGAACAAGCAGAGAGCTGAAACGGTGGCTACTGAACCAGTTTTACGAGGAATTGTATAACTGGAGAAATACTTGTCTAGATCGGTTCCAATGGAGGTTCTGGGGCTCTGAGCGGATTGAGCCTTATTTACCTCCTCATAGAGATAAGAAAGTTGTTGAGATGGACCATCAATAACGACGTCTCGGATGGAAGAACCGAGTTTGACGTCCATCTTGGGCTGTGAAGTTCGGTAATACTCAAGGAATCCCTTGACTATGTCATTGTTAGTCCTAACTCTTACCACGATCCCTTAAAAATAAGCATCTCCATTGGATGCAGTCTTAGGCTAAGGCAACATCCGAAGCATCCCGACGAACCATTGAGCTCTGTCCAGCGTCCACAAAGGTATAATCGTAGCTGTTTAACACAATAGAAGAAGGCGGTCCTGAAACATATGTTGCCAGCTGAGACCCATTGTAAAACACCTTGAGTACCCCTGACCCGGACTTCTCCGATGTCAGATTTGCCTTGAAAAGACCCGAGCCATCATAAACAAACTCTCCTACCGTTCCCAATGTAGCAGTAGCCGATAAAGATTCAGCTAATTGAGACGAGCAAGTATCATTAATTCCAGCAGCTACAGGAGTACCAGAGGCATCCTTAAGAGTGATTTGAATAACGATGGGGCGACTAGTAAACTGGGTATCTGGAACTAGTTCGACCGAAGTAGTGTAAACGGAAACAGCAGCAGATAGTGAGTTACAAAGAGCTGCCGAAGTCTGGTCAGTTAAAGTTCCAAGACATGTGGTCATCGCAGCCTGGAAGATTGCCGCAGATTCGGCAGTAACATTGGCTCTAAAAATAGCTAAAGCACTGGTAACACAGTCTAACGTTCCAGAAACATCAGGAAGAAAGGAGGTGGAGTTAACCTTAGGAAGTCGAATGTCTAAAGGAACAATGCCGTTATCGATGGAGATCTGGTTGATAACCTCTTTTTCAGCGGCTACCTCGGGAATACACCCAAGGGTCGTAAGATTAAATCCTACTAGAGCTGGAGCATTGGGTTTCCAAGTAAATTCAACAGAAAAAGTTAATTGATCGTCGGCTCCTGGTAAAGATGTAGAAGAAAGAGCCGTTTGGTGAATAAAGGTGTTGAGAGTTCCTTGTACCCCATTTATGTAATAAGGAGATCCGTCAACATAGACCAATCCGCCTTGCACTTGAAGGGTACCATCGCCAGCTTCTTGAATCTCATTTTGATAATCATAGACCCCTTGATAAGGAAGAGCCGTAACAATGCAATCCTTAACTAAGAAAGTTCTTGGACCATAACCATCGTTGATCCCAAAGATATCGGGATTGATATTGATGGTAAGATCAACAGTGTAAGGAGCTCGCTTAGGAGGAGTTGATTTATTAAATGAAACCTCTTCAGGATAGAAGATGTTATTGAGGGGTTCGACCGGAGTAGAGATTAAGATGATTTGGTAATCCGAAGAACCAGCATCATAGAGTTGCCAGGTTTCCGAGCGGAGGGGAGGAATGGTAACGGCAGCTGCCAACTCAGGAGTGATACCAAAGACTGAAGCAACATCAACCGAAACCTCTCGAGTGTAAACCAAGGTACCTTGAGTTACAATGATACCGTCAGGAGTCTTCTTAATGAAACTGGGACAAAGGGAGGGACCGCAACATCCCGTATCGTCATCATCACAGATAAGAGGAACTGCCGTCTTAGCAATAGTCTCGATAATCTGAAAAATGACATTGAGACTAGAAAGAATAGCTAAAAGGTTCTTGATCTCACAGAACAACGCGGCAATCTTCTTTGCGACCGCTAACATAGACTCGGCGTTTTGATAGGACACCGCATTACCAAACTCTTTGAGGTTGTTAATGATCTGTTCAATGATACCAACAATCTGCAATATCATATACTCAATTAACTTCAAAAGAAGAAGAAGAATTGAGATAATCATTACTAAAAGAGATAGTGGGGGGAATAGCTTAAGGTAATCTGGGACGCAAAAAACAAATAGCTCTTTTAACTTTTCCGCCATTGCGAAGGGATTTGGAAAGGCGCAGACTATATTTAACAGGCACACCGGCATTTTTAATAAAGCCAAGAAGAAATTATATATAGACAAAAACGGCGCAATCTGACTTAAAATATTGGATACAACTGAATAAGCAGTTCTAATATCTAAATCGTAATTACCTTTAAATGTTCCCGAAGGAAAAACAGCACTAATAGAATTTATTAACCCCAAAACATCTTCAATCATTTCCGCTGGAAGATCAAAGCCCGGTAAAGGAAATTGAGTTGGACTAATAGGTACACCAAATCCAGGAATTGGACTTAAACTTGGCGTTATAGGATTTAGAGACTGATCGTCTACAGAACAAGTCATTTTACTTCTTTAAACGTTATTAACTCATTGATATCAGTAATTTCAACATTACTACAATCTTCTTTTGTGAACCGAATGGGTTTAATTATTTTACCACGACCATTAAGACCTCTAGAATTTTCTAAAATATTAACCCTGGCATCTAAAGGTCTAAGATTACTCAAAGCCCAGCAAGCCAGAAATTCGGGGTCTGAAATATGCTTACCTTTGAAATATGATTTAGGAATGATATGATCGAGTTGCCATTTTGGTTCTAAGTCATGAGTCTCAGGGTTATATACCCCCCAATTACTCCAATTCATCCATGGCTCAAATTGAGATTCTATATGAGCTTTAAGCTCCTCTATACTGTACGGAAAATATTTTTTAAACGATTCATTTCGTGGTTTTGTAAAAACAGATTTAATCACCGCACTAGCGTAGCACCTAAGTTTAAACACAGGATCGTTCCTCATTCTTTTTCTAATCCTGGCGTTTTCCTTAGTTCGGTCTTTACCTTTTTCCCTAAGCCGTTCAAGTAATCTATATTTTTCAGGATTAGAAGATCTCCTAGCATTACGAGTTTTATTCCTACAATCTTTGCAGTTATCAGAATACCATAAACCAAATCTAAATAGTTTAATATCTAACTCCAAATTACAACCTACACAGATTAATTTTTCTACCTGCCACTTATTAAAACTATCTTCGATTCTTTTATGAGAATCTTCAACTACTATATTTGATAAATTCCAATAATCATCAAAATCATTTGAATTAGCAACATGGAATAAGTTCCAGAATTGTCCAACAGCATCCTTAGCCACATGCATCTTCCAGTTTTCCCAATGCATCCAATCCTGCATCTGTGACTGAACATGATTTCTTAAATCTTCAAGCGCGTAAGATAACTTAGAGCTCCACCAACTACCATCACTTTGTTTCTCGAGGAAAGTTTTACCGTCTATTTGATAAAAATACTTAAGCAACCTATAGAAATTAGGTTTAAATGAACCATCTTCTTTTGTATTCTTAGGCTTTTCTTTAATAAGAAATTTAGTTACAGTATTATGATTTTTTTTAACACACTCGATACACTTATAATCTAATCTGCCGCCTCGTACATAAAAATTGTCCTTATCTTTTCTGTAACCACAATCGCAACAAACTCTTTTAAATGGATCGTACTCAGGATCGTTATAAGCACAACCAAAACACGTCTTTTTATACTTATCAGGTACTCCGCTTTTTCCTTTAACAAGTAAAGGAAAGTAATCCATAACCCTTTCCGTATTGCATTTTTTACACTTCTGCGTATCCACTTTATCCTATTGTTGTTTCAATTGGGAATCTGTTGATTACCCTTTTACTAGATTCAGCATACATTACGATATTTTCAGCCTCTACCTCGAAATTACCCAGGGTCTTGAAAATTATAGATTGAGCCGCCGAAAATGTCATAGTTCCAGGTGTTGCCAATGTAATTCCTTCCGGACCCACTCTAATAATCGACAGCTGCCCGTTACAATCTACCCTAATATCCAGAGTTCCATTCCTATAGGTATCATTCTGATCCTGGAATCTAGTGTCAAATGAATTGGGGATCCCTGGTCCACCAATTGTAATAAAGATATCACCATCGTTCGATGATGCCCATGAAATCCCGTTCTTGTCTCGACCAAAATTAGTTACCACCCCGCCAGCTGTATCCAATATCAAACTCTGTCGGTCAGATGTATTGGCTCCAAAGCTGCCGGTTAGGCTTCCATCCATCGAGATTGTTCCTGACCTCCCACCTGCATTGGCGTCCTCTCCAGCGATGGTAATGGTGTCCACCACCACTGACTTCAATGGCTTCCAAAGACGATTTAAACGGGCATTGGGGTCCCAAGGAAGCAAGGGATACGGAGGTGTTGCCTGTAGATAGGGAGCCGATTCTTGAAAGTTGAGTATGGTCTTGCTGATATCGTGGAAAGCAGTTCCGTACTTAATTGGTAGTCCAGTAATCCGATCTAAAGGTGCTGCATACCCATCAAGATCGGTAGAACCACCAGAGATTTTGATAGGAGCATATCCCGCAAAACTACTAAGATAAATATCTTGATAGTTATCCGGCTTAAGAAAAGCGTTGGGGTCTGTACCATCTTGATATGACTTGAGAACTGAATAATTTTCAGCTCTAGTTAACAACGGAAGATTACCTGTTTCCGAACTAGCGGGAACATTGAATTTAAACTGCCCCTCTTTATCTACATCAAAAGAAAAACGGCTAAGCCCTCGAGCATAGTTTGAAGTATCATTTGGGTTGGGAGGATTAAGATGATCCCCTAAGTCTTTCTTAGCATTAAGTTCAAAATGGAACCCAATAGCTTTCCGGCTCTCCGTTAACATCCTAGCATAGGCATCGGGACGATCGTTGCCCGCTAAGGTTAATGAATCTACCTTACCTAAAGGTATGACGGAACGGTTGATATCCAGAATGTTTCCAAAGAGATCGGCTCCTGTACCAGTAATTACCTCAGCCCAAAGGTTAGGGAACTCTTGTGATAAAGAGAAAGCATCCGTTCGGTTATTACGCCGAGAGTTTTCATTAATCTTTGGGGTTTGGCTAGGATCTGTATAAAGCTGTTGCTCTCTAGCGTAACTGGTAACTAAATACTCGGGAGAAAACTCGTAATATTGAGTTCGGCTCTCAGCATAAGCCGGATTTCTAATATTTGAGTTGTTGTTAAGAAGACCAACTGCTACTGTTGGATCAAACCCGACCCGATACAGATTCTTATCGTAAGAATTAGAGTTTAAACAACTTGAAAGAGTATTTTTATTAGTTGTTTCCGAAAGATCTCTTTTGATTACCGAATTAATCGATCTATAAGCATCCGAAAATAGATATTGAGAGTTATAGGATACGTTCGCAATCTTTAGATTAGAATCCAAAGCCTGAAAGGTAGAGTCTTTTCCAACAGTGAAACCTGTATCTGGATTCAGGAGCCATCGATGTCCATCACTAACGAAAGCCGTTAATCCTCCTTGAGTTAAAAAACTAGGAGTAACCTCAGACTTATAGTTTTGGACATACCAGTCACCGGATTGACCCTGAGAGACGATAACCGAGGTTCCTTCTCGAGGACGACCTCCAAGAAACCCTCCCTTAGGATCCACCCAAGCCGCAGGAAAGGGGGCAGTGAATTCAATACGTGGCTGACCAGCTCCAACGTTATCGAGAGCCACAACAATCGTTCCATTAGGATTAACCTTCCGAATGGTTCCGGTTCGAAGGACTCCAAAAGCGCTGCCAGAACGAGGATCCATTAAGCTACCGCCGAGGTATCGGTTGCAACTAGATCTTCAGAGCCAATTTCTTTAACTCCGAGAGCTAAGTTAATGTTCTTTTGATATTTAAGCCGACGCTCTAACAAATCCGGATCCAAAGTGGTATCATCAGTATTATGGCTATCCAATGTTTCGGTAGCTGGATCTCCTATAACAGCAACCAGATCAATTACGTTATTGTACAGAATTTTCTGATCCAAAGCGGAAACATTACCAAAATTGGTTCCGTCCACCGTTCCAAACGACTGATCTGGGGTATCATTACTCTGAAGCATACGAGTGGCTGCCCATGCCGCCGAAGAAGGCGCTCGAGGTTCAGAAAGATCTCCAAGATCAATCTTGACTATATTGATCAACTTAGGATCAATAGTAGGAGCCTTATCGTCCTTGGTAGCGATAGCCTGAGGAGTCTTTCCGGATTGAATATCGTAGATTGAGGGATTTTGGACCCAAGTTTGAATTGCGTTTCCTAGATTCTCAAGATCCGAAGAAATAGGACCCTCATTAGAATTGTAAAACAAACGAACCTGGATACTTACCGAATCTCCATAGCGTGTGGGTGCCACCAAGCCTGCTCCCGCTAAGAGTAAACTATTAAGAGTCTGTTGGTTTTGTTTACCAAAGGCATTACCCAAGAGAGTTTGAAGGTCTTCGGTAGCCAAAGAATCATCTTCAACAGAACCCGCGGTCTTAACAATAACACCCAAAGGAATCTCGTCTAACGAACTAACGTTTCGAACGTTCCTAACAGTAGCAGCATAATTCTTATTGGTATAAAGACCTTTACCAATGATATCTAACATGGTAGGAATGAATTCTCCCGGCTTTCGGAGATAGGTTAATTTAATACTAGTGGTAAAATTGGTTCCATAAGTAAAACTATGAGAAACTGATTCGGCATATCCAACCAGATCAAGATCTTCTAAGTAATAAACCTCTCCGGGTTGAATAAACTCGTTGCCCCTAATTTCTAACTGACAAGTAAAGATATTTTTCTTAGCTTGGTTAAGAAGGAAAGTCCCGAAAGGAGCGCATTGAGTTTCAGGATCTGAGAAGTAAGAAATTGGAATTACATTCTTACCACGGAAACCATATTGGTGCCAAGAATCATAGTCAACGGAGAAAGCCGTATTCATTAAGTTGCCGCTATCTCCAACCGAGATACCGTCGGCTCCTTGAACCAACCCATTATCAATGGAGCCGTTAACCTCAACCAAGGTAAAAGGTGGAGCGGTCTCTTCAATTGAATAACTAATGATATCGGATTCTCGGATAACGTAGCGCTTACCAGAACCAATTCCAAGGTCATCTTCCTCTTCATCTTCAATCATATGAAGAAGAATCTCTGGGAAGTTCCTATTAGTTTTAGTTAATGTGGTGAAAAGAGCCTGCGAGCCCAACTGCGGATCTGCATTGAGTTCAGCCCCTTCCTCTAAGTTCTTCAAAGAATTAGATAAAACTTTAACTACTGATTGACGTTCAGCCAACAGTTGAGAAATCTGAGAAAGTACTCCCAAAACCTCAGTCTGAGTTCGAGATCCATAAAGAGAGTTCGGAGTAGATAGAACGTTGGGAGTTAACTCCATCTTGGAAGGAACCTGAACACCCTTGGCTTGAAGACGAGCTGTAATAGTAGCAATACGACTGTTAATAGCCTCTTCACCACCAGCTGAAATTTTATAGGACTGAAGAGAAGCCGAAGCCTTCTTAACTGAATCGAAATTGTACTTGAAGGTTGTAGAGTACCTAAGTGTAGTCGAAAGCTCAGTTAAAGCGGCTCTATTAGTGTCCTCTAGAAAGTCTGGAGCCGATTGCATAATCAGAGTCTTGAAATTACCACCAATGGTTCCATCTTCTCCTGTAACAAAGGAAAAGAAAGCATCAGAGCCAGAAGAAGAGAATTGAGTCCCTCCCAAGAGCTGAGTGACCTCGGCATCGGTTCGATAATCAATTGCCGCCGCTCGAAGACGAATCTGATCCTCTAATGTCTCCAACTTATCCGTTAAACTCTTCATCTGGTTAAAGAAAAGACTTTCAAGATAGTCCGGAAATAACTTAAATCCCTTAACTTCAGAATCCTTCAACATTTTAAAGAAGACGGAGCTAGGAAGACGATTATAAGCAGGTGGACGAGCGTTGATGTGTCCCTGAGTATCGGCAAAGAACTCTAAGCCCAACATTTTAGCTACCATAGTAGCTTTATCGCCAATAGAAACGTAGGTGGAGTTAAATGTATTGAATCCGTTGACTAAAGAGTCTTCGAAGGCTTGGATATCGTAATTCTTATCGTAAGAATCATCTACGATAAAATAATTGACATCCTGATTAGCTTTTGTCTTCCAATAAGGTCGACGAGTCAACCGAAGTAGCTTACGACGGAACTCTTCTTGGGCTCTGAGCTGGTCTTCCTCCGAATCTCCAGCAGAAAACCCATAAGTAGGGTCATAAGAGATATCATCTCCCACAATCTTAATCGAACCTGCGGAACCAGAAAGATTTCCGTTAGCTAATGACGCTTGAAGAGCCTTAGACTCCTGCTCAATCTGAAGATCTAGATCTAGAATAGATGTAGTTAATCTAGAAAGCGTATTGGTATCGATACCGCTTCCATTATCAGTATTCAGAATTAGAGATCCCTCTCCAGTAGCTGTATAGAACTGAGGAGTAGCAGCTAACTGGGGGAAAATAGTAGTAAGATTATCGAAAGCCTCAGCTCTTTGTTTGAGAAGGTCATTAATCTTAGCGTTGCTCTGAGTAACATCGAATTCCCCAGACTTCATGAAGTTATAAGCCGCATTGTTCAAGGTCATCTTCTTGAATGGAATGAAGTTACCCCAAGTGGCGTTATTCTTGTTGACTGAGGTAATCAATCCCTTAAAATAAGAATCGCTCCAAGTCGAATTGAACAAATCGGCTCGATCTATTAACCCAGAACCTACGGAAGCCTTAATGAAGTTGTTGTAGTTATAAGGCTGACCAGTTACGAAGATAGAAAGAACGTTCATGACGTCCTGACCAGAAAAAGGATCGGTTGAGACAACTGGGGTGGCTTCAGACTGAAGAGAACCGGTGCCAAAGCTATGAGGAGAGCCCGACAACGCTAAGGAACCAATGCCGGTCTTGAACCGATAGATTAAACCAGCGGGATCGAATAAAGTTTGACGAAACTTAGAAGCCGTAAGGTTCTCAGGTGTCAAAATTTCATAATCATGATTGGTAAAGTTATTGCCGTCAACAATTTTTCCCCGATTTCTTCCTGCATTAAAGCGAAGAAGACCAGAATTAAGGATGCTGACGTTCTCTTCCAACAACTGAGGAATTCCTCCCTTGAGGAACCCGGAACTAGTATCAAAGTCCGTCTTAAAGGGTGTTAGTGGATCGTAAAGCGAAGAATCTACAGTATCTAAACCCGGAATGTAGTTAACCTGAGACATCTCAAGATACTTAGTGTTATCCGATACTGTAAAGCTAACTGTATGAGCTCCGTTACTATAAGATTGACGTACTGGGTTGTAGACTACCCCAGCAAAAACATGAGTTCCAGCTGCTTCTCTGGTAAAATTGTTCCGAAGCATGTACCAAAGCCACAAAGGGAAATCGGGTCCCGCCATGGCATCGCGTTCTGCTTCAATAAAGGTATGAGCTCCAAAGTAAGCTCCCGCAATATCTCCAACTGCTGCATCCAGATTTCCCAGCGCTTTATCGATTTGATTAACTGGGTTATCCGAAAAATTGGGAGCTAAACCACGAGAAATCTTAGAATCCAATAGGCTACGAGAACCCATGAAGATTCGGACTTCGTCCATAGGTTGAACAATACATTTCCCCGCAAAATCTGAAGAAAGTTTACGACGAAGAACTTGGTTTTCTTTATTGAAACTCTTGATTTGATTTTTTCGAGTATCTTGAGAACCTAACAGAGTGTAATAGTTAGTAATGAGTTGCTGGAAGAAAGAAACCTCTTCTCCCACTAATCCTGTACCACCCAAAGAAGACTCATCAATAGCAACCGAATCAGTTCCTTCTTGAAACAATCCTCCATTGAAAGTAAAGATGATCTCCTGACCAACTTCGTCAACTACTGCTCTTACTCGCTTAAAAACAATGGTGTTGTCTGTAATCAGGATGTTGATTAATGGTGCACCGCGAGACCTTCGGATTCTGTTGAACTCTTCTTGGAGAAGCTTGATGGTATCTCCAAGTTGCCCTTCGGTAATTGAAAAAAATGGATTATTAGTAAAACCCAAGCAATCAGATAAAGCCTGATCAATATCTTCATCTCGAATAATTGTTAGACGAAGAGGATCTTGCATCTCAATGCTAGCAGATCCACCTCCAAACTGAAGACTATTGGTTATATTAACTGAAGTAGCCAAAGTGAGTTCAATTACTCCGGTTCCATCTCCTAAATCGCTAATATAAGGAAACTCTTGAGTCTGAACCCAAGTTGTTACAGTGTTAATCTGAGACAATGTTTGCATCTGCTTCAGAGTATTCAGTGTAGCTAAAGTCTTGCCTCCAATCAATCCAGGTGACAAGGTATTAAGGGTGTCGGTAGCCGAAAGAACCTGAGTAAGAATAAAAGAATTGAAGGTTGGATTACGTTCTAGAACGGTTTCGATCTTGGAAAGTCGTTCGTAAGCCGCAATAGCACGGCACTTATTGTAAAATAGTCTACGGGCAACTTTTAAATAAAACTTTTCGTCCTGCGACATTAATTCGGGACGATAGTTATCAACTAAAGAAGAAAACTGTTTTTTCTTAACAACGATGGTACAATCTGGCTGCTGAGTCAGTATCTCCATTGAGCGAGGCTTAACATTACGAATTCTTCCCGACTGAAGATAAACTCGTTGCTCATTCTTATCGATATTGTTCTCAAAAGTTCCAAGAGAACTGTAATCATAAGGATTAGCTGGGTTCGAAGGATTCGAACCCGTCAGTCCAAGAGCTGTGTTAAGGCTTGCCAGAAGAACGGAAGCGCCACTTTCAAATACCATTAGGGTTGTTCCAGGAGATAAGCAAAGGAGAAAGGAGTGCCGTTTTGAGCATCAGGATTCACGGGACCTGAGGTTGCCGAGCGATGCCAAGCCAAGAAGTTCTGGCGGAATCCACGCTCTTGAGTTACTACGAACTCAAAAGAGTAATCAAACATACCAACGTTAGTAGCATTTTCTTCTACAGTAAAACTTGTAAAATAGCCCCTAAAGACTTTTCCTGAATAATACATTTCAACAGAAAAAGCCAATTGAGCTAAGTTAGGAGTTTCTTGAGCAGCTAGATTGAAGTTGTTTTGAGAACCTCCAAGCAAAGCGGTAACAAATTGCTCAGGAGATTCAAGAGCAGAGGGTTCCCCAGCAGTAGCAGCTGATAGAACTTCCTGTTGATTATTGGCTGCCATGTACAAAGCAAAGGCATCGAAAGCATTTTGTTCCGCATTGTAGATATCATAAAGAACGTTAATTCCTTCAATTCCAGAAGTAGCTGTGGTTCCAGATATGTTTAAAACTGTAAGTTGAGGTCCCCAATACTGAAGGACATACCCGCCTTTAGTTCTAACCTTGGTTATATCCTTCTGGTAAGGTGTTCGAATCTGATCTGGGTTAACATACATCTCAACAATGGGACCCTCTGGAATTAACCACTTGACCGTATGTTTAACATCTATTGAAGTTCGATTATTAGGAAGCCGAGACTGTCTAGTACCATAACCGATGGCAGATGGAGACGGATTAATAAATTCAACGGCTTGGTCTACATAGCCGCCGATTAAATTAAATGGATCGCTGACTTGGGAGGGAACGGGAGATGCCACATACTAATAGTCTCTTATCCTAGATTTGTTCCAGTAAGATTAATGTTACTGCGTCCCTTTTCTAGCTCTATGAGCTTTCCGTCCATCATAGCTAGGGTAGCTTTGTGCTCTTTTTGGTGACAAGAGGGACAAACATTATCGATATGGATCTGGTTGGAAGATGTTTGAACAGGAGAGGGAAGTTGAGCAGGAGGAACACCTATACCGTTTAAAATAGGATTCAAAAATTCTCCTTCTTTAATACTGTTCCATCCTTCTTTAACCGAATCAAAAAAACTATCTATGCGCTGATCTACATCTGGAATAACAATATCTTCTGGTTCCCCCCCAAAAACAGGATTATTAACTGCTTGTTGCGCGCCATAATCCATCATGGTTTCTGAACCAAGATCTTCTGGGTGAATCATCTCTGATATAAAATTCACCCCTTGTTGAGAAATTTGCTTAGCTTTAACACTTTGAATAGCAATAGATCTCTCCATTTGATTATTTAACATCACAAGAGCATTTAACTGACTCTGTTGAATAGCAGTGCCTCGGTCAACATTTGCCGTTAATCCATCAATTCCAAAATCAAATTTAGTATCTTGAAGCCCACCTTTCATAGCCTCAAACAATCTATAAGCCTGTTGCTCGTTATCTACAACTTTAGTAGGTCCCGAAGTAACTAGCTGAACCTGCTTGGTAAGCTGACGTGCTGCCCCCTCATCTTTAGCAGCTTCTTCAAGAGTAACAATCTTGCCACCGAACTGTTGCTTTAAAGATTGTTCTACCAGCTTTTCTAATTCATCAACCTTATTTTGACTCTTAAGAAGTTCTAATTGGTAACCTCCTCGCAATCCTCCTGGACCTCCAGTGGAACGAGAAACAAAGGCACGACTAGCTAATCCCATCTGAGTTACATTCTGAGTAACCGCAGCTGTCATCTCGTTAATAGCTTGGGGACCAAGACCCATACCACGAAGAGCTGGGGCAAACCGACCCAACACCTTAAGAGTAGACTCAGTAGTGTTTCCGAAGAATTTTAAGGCTTCTGTAGTACGAGAAGTGGAATCAGCTACCATCTCCAGTGGAAGATTAAGATCTTTGGATACCGTTGAGATATCAGAAATGTATTCTAGGGCTGTTTGACCAGTGGTCCCCAATATCATATACTGACGAGAAAGTTGTTCAACAACCTCGGCTCCTGATTGCCCTGTACCAGAAGCTAACTTAATAGCCGCAGTAAGTTCATCTAACTGACCATTAGCTCCGTCGGAGATATCAACCAACTCTTTTAATGAAGAAGTAAGTTTTCCATCAGCTACAGAACCAGGAATTTTAGATAAGGATAAACCTAAATTAGAGACTTGTCCAGCAGTTAACCCGGTGGCATTACCAACATCTGACATTTTCTCAGCGTAAGCTAGTAAGATATCATCTAAATGATCAAATTTTTCACCTGACTGATCCAAAAGCATATTGAATTGCCCAGACTTAGAAGCAATCGAAATAAAAGCTGTTTCCATTTTATTAACTGAGTCTACTGCTGCAAAGGATGCATTAGACCACTCAATCATATTTTTAATAGCAGCATTTTCAATATTTAATGACCCAAGAAAGTCTTTAATATAACTGGAATCCGCAGTAATATCAGTAGCTTCTTTATGAAATGATTCAGCTACCTTTGACTGAGGAAGGTTACTAAGTGAATACCCCAATCCAGTCCAAGCAGCACCTATCTTAGCAAACTCCCCAATGGAGCTACTAGACATCTTTTGGAAGCCTTTGATTAAGTTGTTTTTGAAAGAATCGAACTTAGATAACGAGAAATCAATATTTTGAAGTAATTTAATCTCGGATTGAAGCTCTTCAAGACTTCCCTTAGCCTCATCATAGGCTCCGGTAAATTGTTCTTTAATAGTAGTACCAGCTTCGGTTGCTTTCTTAGAAAGATCCCCTAAAGAGATTCCCAGTTTACGGAAATTCTCCTCAAATTTAGTTAAAAGCTCTTTGACGTCCTCTTCGTTGAGAGAGGCTAAAGCTTTTCCTAAATCAGTTATTGTTTGTGGATCAGCCATTAAGCCTTAATTTTGCGTCGACGCCGTTTACCTTCTTGCTTACTATACTCTCTGAGAATATCCTCAGATTTCTTATCGTACTCCTCAGTAGACTCCGCAGAACTTACCTTTCGCTTACTCATCATCTTGTGAGCTTGTTCAGGATTAGTAAATGAACCTACCAAAATAGCGGCACTTCGAGCAAATTCGCTCTTTTCCTTTTCATCTTCTAAAAAGGCATGAAACATCCAATAATACTCAAAGGTACCCTTGAGTTCTTCAAAGAATGGATCGGATATCCTTTTGCTAAATGTTTTAGCTAAGAACCAGAGAAACCGTTGTTCTGGCTCTTTTACGATTTTTTTACGTCTTCGACAGCCTGGATCTGCTCCTCTTTACTTGGAAACATCTCTACAAAAGCCTCGAACAACGCCGCAATCATATCTGACTGCATGTCCAAAAGAATACCCATTCGTTCTAGAGGTCCATTAGTCTGAAGTGCTAGATCTACCGGGACTCCATCAATACTTTTAAGGGCGCAAGCCAAACGAGCCGCTCGGAAGTAAGTTCCAAAGATAAGTCCGTAAACCGCTGAGTCAGTAGTAACCCCTTTATTTTTGATAGCCGTTAAAGTCATGGTGTTGGCTTCTAGGTTATCCGAATCTTTAAGAGATTGAAACTCGAATTTAATCCCCTCAATTTCTTTAATGATAGACCGACGCTTAAGGTTCAAAAGAATCTCTACAGCATCTCGATTAACTACTGGTTTCTTAAACGTGTTACGGAGGTCGTTGAGCTTGGCGCGATCGACCTCGCCGGTATCGGTTAGGACATCATCCAAAGAAACATTGGGAACAGATAAAACTTGACGCTCTGGGACCTGAATATTCTTCTGTCCCAAAGCGCTCGTTGAACTAAAACTTGGCATCTTACCTTAAGATATATCTGACTGATTACGAATTGCGAGGATCTTCTAGGAAGGCGTTCATTAATCCAGCTGCATCTAGTGCACCAGTGAAAGCTCCTCGGTCTGCCTCTTGCTCATAAGCGTTAAGAATAATTGGGAACTCACGTCCGTTAGCTGGGCTCTGAACCACGTTACCGGAGTTTAAGAAGCTGTAGATACCACGAGCCGAGAAACTCATATCATCTTGGATTACGAAATCTCCTGCTTTATAAGCCGTAGTAATTGAGCTAATCCAGCAGTTATCTAAAACCGTAATAATAGCAGCAGCAGTATTGTTAGATAGGAAGATATCCTGAATCTCAATATTGAAACCAATACGCTGAGATCCAACGTGAATAAATCCGCGGCTAAAAGCCTCGGCAATCCGCATCCCACCCCAACGAATTCGGCTACAGCTACCTGTAACATCGACAGACTCATTACGAACAATGTCAACGAATCCGTCGGTTCCTACCTGAGGTATCTTCTTAATTCCAGCTTTCTCACTGTAATCAATATCTTGAATGGTGGAAATTACATTTCCATCAACTTTGATAATGATGTTAGTAGAGAGATGGGTTTTAGTTTGGTTATTACCCTGACTATCTGTAAGCGATGTATTTGTGTTTCTAGTAGCCATAGTTTGCCTTAGATAGCCCCTACGTTAAACTTGATATACACCCAGTTGATTGGGTACGCCGGACGGACATCAAACTCTACGTTGAGTTGCCGAGGATCTGTTGGATCCTGGAACACCTTTATGTTACGATAGTTAGTAATCCATTTCCGACTCTTCAGACCCGTCAATGTTGAAATCAACACCGCCATTGCCGAAGAGATTAATGTATCTGTTTCTGCTGTTCCTACGAAGGCATCCAAGGTCGAACGAGCTGCTTGAGCTACCGCATCGCGAATAGCTACAACCGAGTACTCCTCTTCCTCTGCGAATCCGGATTGCGATGTTGTACGCCCCCAGATAATTCGACCGCCTCCAGCGATTGGCTCAACTACCGCCACCCCAGCTGCATAAGAGAGTTTTCCACGAACCTGTGGAGCTAGAAGCTTAGAACGAAGAATCGAGAAACCACTCAAGGTTTTACGAGTCATTGGAACTTGAATCGGAAGCTTGCTTGCCAAACCAGCAGCCGCAGCAGCGATAAAGAATCCGTCGAAGGTTAATCTCTCTGATCCTACCTGAACGATAATTGAATCAGGATAGAAATAAACTACTCGGAAAGTATCTCCAAAGGCATCGGAAACCGAATAGTTAACCAAATCTTCTGTGTTATCTGCTAGAATCTCTTCTACCGAATCCCCCTGAAGACCCTCGAGAATTCCGATATCTTCAACAGCAGCATCCTCTAGACCCAAAAGATTATCCGGCTGTAATCCCTCAATCGTTCCAATGAACAACACCCTTTCCTTTTGGTTGTTGATATCGCTCATTGTAAGACAATGTGATTTGCCGTTTTGGAAGATTAATGAAATGGTCTGGCTAGGAAGCGGGACCACGATACTGGTATCGATACGTTCAAGAGACTCATAAGCCGAGAGCCATCCTGAATCGAAGAACCCTGCATCTTTTTGGTCAACTACTGTTGCTCGAAGACTCTGACCAGCAGCTAGCGCAAGATCCTGACTAAACAGAACCGAGGCTGTTTGCTGCGTATTGTCGATAACCTCGAACTCTACAGCGCTAGAATCTACGAAAGTAAATCCTGAATCAGAGATAGTAGCAACTCCATCAGCTACCGATACGATTGCGAACTCTCCTGCGTTAGCATTAGGAGTCAGAATCTTAAGAGTCATTCCTACGTTACTAGAATCAAAGACTACCGTGGTAGAATCAAAAGTAGCTGAATGAGGACCAATTACCTCGACAACCCCGTCATCTCCCGTCTTAATTGCCGCATCCTCTAGAATCACCGTGTAAGAATACACGTCGGAACCAAAGATAAACGCGTCTGGGTTAGCGGTGTAAGTAGCGTTATAGAAAGCAACTTTGTTGGGAACCAGTTGAGACTCGGTCTCGGTTGTTGGATCCGTTACAAAGAAGTGAATGCTAGAATCTGCATCTGGGGTCACGCCTAGAGGCAAGGGGAACTGTAGATCGTCCGAATCTGCTGAACCGGAAGCAGAAGCCTCTAGAACATAAGATAACCGACGAGGCACTGAAGGAGCTGTCTGACAAGCCCAAATGCCCGGAGGGCTCTGAGCAAAGGCGAGCTGTGCTCCAACTGCTAGATAATTGGTAGCACTAGGAAGTCCATGCTTTATTGTAAAGTCTCCAAGGTTAGTGAAGTACTCCGGATCGTTTATGTAGATCTCCGGGATGTACGTAGCTACTAAGCTATCTCCCTTAATCAAAGCTCCAGACTTTACTTTGATAGTGAACTTATCACCTTCTCGGAAAGCTGTTGAACCCTCGACAATTCCAAAGGAAAGAATTGTATTGGAAACGACAACACCGTTAGAAGTCCAAGTGATTACGTTACCGTATCCATCCTGGAGAATTCCAGAAACTGAACCCTGAGCGATGAACTTGGCGTATCCGTCAATAGGATCTCCATAACCATCACGCCGAATCGAAACACAACGAACCGACCAAGTCTCCGTTGGAGCATTCTCATCAACTAAAGTAAGGCTAGTTACTGTTCCATTTCCAGTGTTACCCGAGAAAGGAGTCCAAAAGGAACCACCCTGATCTACCAAAGAAGCTACCTGAAGTTCAATATGACCAGTGATAATGTCTACACGGTAATCATAATAAGAAGAGAAGGAACCAGTTTCGTCGTTAAACTCTTGCTCGAGACCAGTTAATGTTACTCCGTTTTTATAGAGAGAAAACCGGTTTTCAATTAAGTTAGTGACTTGAGTTTTAAAGAATCGACCAACAGTACCCGAAGTTGTTGAGGTAAAGGAGGGATTGAAGCCATCGAGACCCGAACCAACAGCCGATGGAGTAATAACTTCTCGAGTTAGGGCTTCGCCCATAACGCAAGCTGTTCGATCGCCTCCGGGGAAAGAAACTCCTGAAGAGAGGGTTTGCGGGTCGGAATAAGCTCCGGGAATTGGATTGATTGCACCAGAGATGTTAACCATTTACGCCTTGGGTATTGGACATTTCAGAGAAATGTCTGGGTATTAGCTTTGCTTAGTCCAACGCCAAGAGTTTTTGTGTTAAAGAAAGCTCGTTCTCTATCTCTAACCCTGGTGCTGGAACAAAAGGAGTCTTATTAGTATCTCCAATTTCGATACATATACGAATTAAATCGATTATATTTCTGATCGGAATTTGACGATACCACTCGGTTCTTGTTTCCAAGGTTACCGTTTGTTTGAAAAGTTTATCATTTCGGTCATCCGATTCCGATGCCGCTCCTACCGAAACCCCAGTTGGCTTAACTGCCAAACCTGAGTTCTGTAGATCCTCTACTCCCGTATCTGTAAAGTAAAGGAGAACCAACTCCGTTAATTCATCCCGATCTCTTTGGGACCTTGCCTGAATCTCAATAGTAAAACTACCTTCCCAAGCTCCACCTTGCTCAATATAAGCTGGAGTTTGAATAATGGCTTCGTTTCCATAGCCATCTACCACCAGGGTTGAATCCCATTGAACCGAATACTTATTTCGGCTCATCGATAAAGGAACCGAACGCTGCCCAGTATGTTTAACTAAAAGAGCTGGAAAGAATTGAACATCTTGACGAAAGTATTCCCCAATGTAAAGGCGGGTAGTAACATCATCATTAAGCCCAGCATCTAACGCCATATCCAGCTCAGAAGGCGTCTTAGGATGCCCCCAAGCGTCTCGAACATAATGGTAATAGGAATCTTTGGAGAAGAATTCTCGAAGAACTTCGATAATTAACTCTTTGGGATAAAGGATGCTAGTGTTCTGAACATAGTCGAAAAGACTATACAGATCTGTCTTAACTGTAGACCCAGTACCCATACACCTATGAGATCTTAAGCACCTTCAGCAACATCAAGATCTAAAACTAGTGCTGGAATAAAAGTAACTACTGTTCCCTCACTTCCATGATGAATATTATCTCGTTCGTAAAGTTTGCCTTCAAAACGAATCACTGAACGAAATGAACCTGGTTTTGCTTCAGCTTCAACAACAGAACCATCATCCAAGTAAATCTCCAACTTAATCATTCCTTATTTTTTATGCTTTAATTCATTTGCTAACTTTTCAACCGAATTCATTTACTCTCCTTAGGCGGGTTCCAAAGCAAACTCTTACCTTTAACTAACTCAGTGTACAGCTCCTCTAATCCAAACAAGTTGTGACCTATTGATTTAATAGTTACCCCTTGTTGTTTTAGAACTCTTCGAGCTTTATCCATTTCCGGACTCTTAACCGACTTAACTAATAACTCAAACTCTTTGAAAGCTGAGGTAATTTGCCCCAAAAGCTGACAAGCTTTGTAAATTGCTTCATCATCTACCTTGGGCTCGATTTCTTTTTCAACTAACTCTTGAGCTAGTTTTTGAATTGAACTCATTTATCCTCCTAAAGTTATCTTTTCAGCCAAGTCTATCAAAACTTTACCCTTTACTAGAATATGCCTAAGATAACCAAAGAGCAACGGTCTCTCTTTGTTATTCTTGGCTTCTAAATAATATTCTACCGTTTTATCCGGAACAAATTCAGTTTCTTTATAAGAACGAACTGAAACCTTGGAATATGCTTCTTTTTTCTTAGGAGAAATGTTATCGTCATAATAACAAAACTCCATATCCTTTAAGGCTTCAATCGGGAATTTCCAAACCACAATATCGTCAACTTCTTTGTAGCCAGGAACTCCGAGAAGCTTCTCTAGTTGAAAGATCTTAGTGATATCCAAAGTAGAAAAATTCACACAGTCTTTCCAAGAGCAATCAAGAAGACCTATCTTGGTTTCTGGATGTTGCTCTCGGTCTTTATACTTTTTGAATTCAGAACGATAAATTTCGGGATATTCAGTTTCTAGTTCCGACAAGGGAAGAATAAACTTTCCTTTGAATTTCGGTGGCTGAATGTGGTAGACATACTGTGTTAAGTCTTTGGCTACCCGATAAATCGAATTCATTAGTATCGAACTTGAACAGTTAGTGCTGAAAGTCTAAGCTGAGAATCTGCCGCTCCGTTTGAGTTAACAATTACCGCTATATTGCCCCCAGCTTCCGACGTAGTTCCATATCCAGATCTAAACAGAGGAGCTGTTTCAGCGGCTGGCAAAGTTACTGTTACTGGAGAGTTACTCCAAGCAGAAGACGCTGAAATATCAAAGGTTCCGTCTGCATAACCCACTCTTAAGAACAAGGTTGCGGTTGTTGCAGGAATTGTTCCTACGCATTGGTGGGTGACCGAAGCTGAAACAAAATGAGTGTTATTAGGGAAGAAGGCTAGAGCATTCAAATAAGCAGCGGCTGTCAAAGAAGCATCAGCCGTCTTATAATTGTAGTAAATGTTGTCTAAACCAGTGCCAAATCCCCAGTTAGTTCCTGTAGTTGTTCCACCAATGTATACGGTGTTGATCGACTTAATAGCCATAGAAAGATCCATAACTAAGTTAAGCGTCTGATTCTTGTTTCGATCTATTATCCAGTATTGCGGAAATCCAACAATAACATTGGTACTAGACCCATCAGTTGTTGAAGAATCAAAAGAGTTTTCAGTTACGACTCCTTGCCAATTACTACTGTTATTGACTTCAACAGTAATAAAGATGGCTGTTTCTGCTCCTCTATTTATGTTATTGCCCGTAACAACATAATTTGAGGCAATATTGAAGCCTCGGTTAAAGAACATACCGCTAACAGAGAATCCTGAAACTATATTGTCACAAATAGTGTATCGACCATCCCCAGTAATAACTCCGAAAGAATAAGGATCGTTAATTGCTCCTGCTGACTGACCTAGTCCAATAGTATTCTCGCAAACCTCTACTTCGGGACCAGATGTTGTTAAGGTTGCTCCAAAAGCATCTACATAAATAGCAGTATTAAACGGCACCCCAAAATAATTCGTCCACTCATCTCCTGGAGACAACAATCTGTTTCCTAGAATTCTAATGGAAGTTGGGGTTCCAGTAATTACATCCCCGTAACCTACCCAGATTACTCCAACAGAGTTATCTTCAATCAAGACGTCTCCTAACGCCTTGGAAGAACCAGAAGATGTAATGGGAGAAGTGTTCGTCTTAAAATGTTTGACGATAGCTCCAACTGTATTACCTACAATTCGAAGACCACCGCCACGACTTAAGCTAGAGTTCAAAATGTTTCGTGTAAAGAATCCGATAATTCCACAGTTGTTTCCCGAAACCTCAGCATCTAAACAACTTAAGCCTCCGGTTGTATCCGTTAAACAAGAAACATAAATGGACTGCTTAACATTACAGATATTGTTGCAAATCTTAAGACTAGACAAAGTTGCGGGGGTAGCAGCATTGCCTGCCCACATTACCGTAATGGCTGGTTGATACTGACCATCTGTAATTAGAATCGTGTCATTAAAGGAGTTGCCCTCAAACCAAACATTCTCTAGCAAGTCTCCAGATTGAAGTTCAATAGAGATAAAAGGATAACGATAAGACGTATCCTCGTAATTAAAGATACATCCAGTTACTCTAACGTTACTTAACTCTTCTCCGTAAAGACAACCAAAGGAAGTATTAAGATTGCCAGAGCTAACACCTTCAGAAGCAGGGATAGCATAATTGAAAGTTAAGTTTTCTAGCCAACAGTTATCAGCTAGAGTAAATCCTGTATTCTTATTTACACCAAAAGAACCACCGTCTCCAATCAAATGAACACCGTTAGTAAAAGCGGCAAGATCAAAAGTAGAACTAAGTTCGATTTCTCCTGAAACCGTTACTACTGGAAAAATGTCCGCATAACGATTAGCCCATTCAGCTAAAGCCGCCAGATCTTTGAAAGAACCCGATTTTTCCGAAGAAACTAAAGTTAGGGGTCCTCCCGCAAAGCGACGAACATCTTTGGTTGCTGTAATCGTGATGCTTGCAATATGAGCCGTAACAATACAAATTGGAACTAGATCCTTGCGTGCATCAACCAACTCAGCAAAGGTAACAGATTCCACATATACGTTTCCAACAGCCGAGAACCATTGAATCTTAGTATCTGTAACGATAATAGACTCAAGTTCACCAGATTCATTAACGCAGATTGCCCAATCAACGTCTTGGGGTACCGAAGTTCCCTGCTTATAGATTTGAGGAATAACTACTGACTGATTGTTAACCGCAAGAAGAGCTCCGTTAACTAAACAGATGCCTCCCTTAAAGTAAATCTCCCCATCTGAGCCCACTGATTCTAGATCCAATCCAGAAAACACTACGTTACTGTGAAGATGACGATCAACCGAGTTAATAAAATCGTAACAAGATTGAGTAAGCTCGATCTCCGAGATGCTTCCAAATTCTCGACGATCCAAGCAATATTTAATGGTATCAACCGATGAAATTGGATCCCAGTTAACCTCGCAACTCGCCAGATAGAACACCTCTGGATCGGTTTGAAGACTGGGAAACAGCTCGATATCCAAGTAACGACCAGCTACGCTAGGGTTAACATCTACCCCTGGAGAAGTGGAAAGCTCTTGATAAACTAACTCTACGAAATCTACGTTGGTTTCATCATAGAACCTAGTAACTACATCTTTTCTAGTACGAACTGGTTGTCCAACCTTAGTTATTGCTAAAGTTGATGGGTCTCTCTTTCCAAGATAACCATCGAATTCACCAGAGGTAGAATCGTAATTATCTGCGTAGAAACGAACATACCGGTTAAATATTCCAGTTGTTCCGTCCGTGTATCCTCTAAGTTTGGGAGAAACATTAACTATGTGCCAGTTATTAGCAGTAGCCAGTAGTTCGGAAGTACCAGCTTGACGAATGAAACGACCTCGCTCATGAGAGAAAGTCTTACCGTCTTGGTCTACATAGATTTCATGGAAACGACCATAGTTAGCACTAGTTAATCCAGTATCGATAACATTTTCAATATCAAACCCAACCGAATCATACCCAAAGTACAACTTAACCGGAAGTTCTGGCTCTCCGGAAGCTGAAATTTCTGTTCCAGCAGCGTGGATACCGTTGATAACAGTAATTTCGGTGTATGGATCATACCCATCACAATTACAACCGTTAAAGTTGACCGATTTGATTATGAATCTACCGTAATCAACATCACTATACAGTGAGTCCCCAAGTAAAAGACTTGGTTGAACAACTAAAGTCTTTCCTGGCTTAAGTCCAGCTGGAATAAGATCTAAATTAACATGATAGGTTACTTCTACTGTCGAAATTCCAACTACGGTTCGAGCCGAAATGTAACCATCCCAGTAACCATCAGTGGCTAGATAAGTGTTCTCAAAGGTATCGAGTTTTCTCCCATTTACCTGGTAGTAACGGTGCTTTCTTGGAAGCATCACTTTGGTAGGTAGAAGAGCAGCCGTTGAATCACTCCAAGTTCCTTGATAGGCGGGAGACGCTAAATCAGCAGCAGTAGCTCCGAGACCTAAAGCATCCCAATCATCTAAGGAAGATCCACCTATTACATTCTCTGTAAAGGTTCCGGTGGTTAAGGTGCCAGAAGAGTTATCTCCAGAAATGATTGCAAACCCAGCATTATCAATGGCGTCTGCCAACATGATACCGAACTCGCCAGCATCCGCAAAAGCGATCATCCGATAGTTATAGCCCAACTGACGAAGATTGTTATTAGTGGCTTCAACTACGGAATCCAAAGTGTAAACGCCAGGTGTAGCTCCGGCATTTCCAGTTACATCGATAAAAGGTAGCGAAACAACTTGATCCGCCGGATTACCCGTAGGATACAACTCCATCCACAATTTATAGTGTGTGCTATTTAACTTATTAGGGTTGAAACCTAACCCATAAGCTACAGCTCCACGAGGAGATCCTACGATAACTGAAGGAAGGATGTTGGTGTAAACTGGACCCGTTGGACCCCAAGGGTTTGCCGCAGCAACCGCTAAGACTCCAGCTGTATCTCGATCTGCCGATGGCTTCTCAATTTGAGCCACAGATGCGCCATCTAAAGATTCTAATAGATTGGTCCCATTAATTCTAACAATCCATTCTGTTCCGGGAATGAAACGAATTGAGTCAACTAAATAGACAACTTGAACAGCATTACTATAAGTTAACTTAAGATGATCTCCTGGTTTAACTTGAGAAAACATGGCATCAAACTGAAACATCGTATTAGATGTTGGTTTGAAAGAAACAATGTCATCTCCAGTAGAGATATCATCAACAGGTGTACCTGCCGGCGGATGAGCCAAATAAGTCCAAACAGGAGTTTGAGAAACTACTAGCTCTCGATAGCCGTCAAAGAATTCAGAACGAGCTACTCTGGGAACTCCATTAGAGTGCTGAGTTGCCCGGTGTTGCCCCATGTTAAGAATATCCGCTTGGTCTAGATAATCAAAGACAGCTTGTGCATCTGTGGCAGTTGTGGGAATAGCAGCAAATCCTTCAGCATCTACTGTTATTGCAGTTGCTGGATGAGCTCCAGAAGTAGCGTTTTCATGACCAACAAGATCATTATTAATTTCTAAAAGAGCTGCTGCTGCTTGAGTTGCTGAGCGAAGGTTCCCGTTTTTATCTAGAAGACCGGTCCATGTATACCCAACATCTCGAGGATCTGACGGAACTGCGTTAACATCAATCTGAGAAAGAACGTGACGAGCCGAAGTATACCCATCTGTTAAATAGGTAGCTCCAGCTAAATGGAAGGTAAAATCAGCCGATAACCCTTGAGTATAAGAAATTAAACTACTTAGTAACCCAGCGTTAGCTTGAATTAAAGTATAAAGATCTACTGTTGAATGACTTAAACTTAGTTTACTTTCAAGAATTCCAGCGTTGGAACCAACCTGAGCATTAGTAATAGGAAGAGAAACCAATCCAATGGAAGTCAAAGCTGACGCTCGGATAGTTCCATTCTCAGCCAAAGAAACATCAAGACGATCGGCAACAGAATCCATTGCGCCTTGAGGGTTAACCCCCAAAGTCTCTTCAATTGCAAAGATGGCTCCACGAATAGCTTCAATAGCTTCCGCACCTACCTCTACCAGATTGTTATCATCAACACGGGGTAATGATACCTCGTTATCAATTTCCTCGGGATAATTAGTCAAGTTTACTCTTTTGGTTCAGAAGAAGGTGGAACAGCTGTTGAATCAACTGTTGAGTCAGGAGCTTTCTTTCCAAGACTACTGAATACTGTTTTTTTAACCCATTTGTAAAACAAACCGCTTACTAAGCCGGTTCCAATTCCGTAAAGAATATGAGAGCCTGTTGAAGTAAACATGGACGGATAATTATACATCGGCATGCAAAAAGCTAGCAACCCTCCAACTAAAGCAGGAAGACTCTCTAGAATCAATTCATTATAGAATTTACCTAACCGAGTGTCCTTATCGCGAAACTTAGGATAGATGTTCTGAGCAATTACCCTGATAACATGAGAAATGGCAACCACTCCTAAGGCAAAAAATACGATTCCGATACTAAATACTTCTGTGATGAAATCCATGGGAGGTCTCCTTTTCAGGAAAATACCGAGAATTGCCGTGACTAAGAGTGCAGTTTACCTAGAGAACTCTACCCAAAAGAATAAATGCCATTCCTAAAAATAACAAAACTCCCAAGTAAATTGCCTCTTTTCTAAAGTCTCCGCCCATTAAAACCGATAAGTAATAGTGATAGGACCACAATTAAATATCGAAGTCGCAGTTGATAAAAAGCTCCAACGAAGTTCTAACGCCAATGAATTTGAACCCAGCGAAGGTAGGGTGTTGGCAGCTGCCCCAGAGATGGCTAAAGTTGCCCCAGCAGTTGTGAGCGAAGCTGAGGAAGCGGAAGTGACCACAGAGCCAGAGGCTATGGCTGCCAAACGAGCTGTTGACACCGCACCTCCGCCAGCAGCATTAGCCGAAACATCACAAGCTACTGAAACATCTGTAACATAAGCTCCATAAGGAATAATTCCCGAAAGATCAATCTGCCACCGGAAAGTCAGAATTTGATTAGTGTCCTGATAAATAAATTCAACATTGTCAGCCGAACTATTGAATTGCTTTAAAAGCACGTAACTTAAATAAGAAGCTGCTGGAGCCCCCATATTTAAAACAATACTTTCATCAGTTCCAACAACAGCATCTCGATAACCAAACTCTCCCTGGTTGCCTCGAAGAAGTAAGGTTTTAACCTGGTTTCTATTCTGATCGCTCCACCAATTACTTGAGGCGGCAACTGTATTGTCCTCAATTAAACTTGTGCTAGAACCGTTGATAGTAGTACTATTGAAAGAGTTCCCTACAATAAAACCTCGATGTCCAGTGGTGCTAGCAATTTGAATGTACCCCCGAGACAAAGAAGTTGCTGTTCCATCAGGGTTAGTTCGATTAAAGTTGTTTCCTTGAACCATTCCAGTTCCTGATGAGCGACCATCAACCACCAAACATCCAGCGAAACTCAAGTCTGGAGTACCATTTAAATACATAAAGTTGTTATGATAAATAGACTCTACGTAAGATCTACAATAAAGACATGAAGCAGTTTGAGTGGAAGTTGCAGTGTTAACATTTCCATTTACAACCAGAATATTATTACCATAGACCTGAGCTCGAGGACCTAAAATAGAATCACCAGCTCCGTCCCAATTATTTAATACAACCCCAGCGTAATCAGTTATTCCGGTAATAGGATGAAGCTCGCCAGAAACATGGTTCCCTTGGAAGACAACGTTGAGACCCTTACAATAGAGCTGAACAATACCGCTACCAAAATAAGCAGTAGAAGTTATCTGAGTATGGCGAACATGGAAGGCTCCTCCTTCGCTCTTAGAAACAAAGGTATTATTACAAATGAAAGCGGTTTGTTGACCTTCTTCATGCTTGATATCTAAATCTAACATGCATTGAGAGATACTTCCGTTGTCACTGGTAGTGAAACTATTGCCTGCAATATAAATTGCATTTTGAGCCAAGCCAGATGCTAAGGTTCCAGTAATCTGAAGCGGTAAAGCACCCGAAACAAAGTTGTTTCCAATAAGGCGAACTCCATACGTTGGAACAATTTGCATTGCAGGAACCAAGAAATTATCGGCTCCATCTTCAAACGTTTGGTTGGGTCCATTAACCGAAGAGTTTTGAACAACAACATTACCGCAAGTTAATGTAATAAAAGATCCCGGATTATCATCTACAGTAGCATCATATAGAGGAAAATTCTCCATATCATTATTGGTAACAAACTTACAATTACTAATCAGTAAATCGTAACAAGTAATATCAATTACTGATATACCCCCTAAAGGATTTAGTACTGTCAAAGTAGCACCACTATTATTGGTAACAACGTTTTCTAATACTACCTTGCTAAACGGCACATCAACATCTCCACTAGTTTTCTCGATATGAATCCAATATCCTTCTCCTGAGAACTGACAGTTGCGAACAACTACTTGATTAGGCAACGTAGAACTAAAACTAACCGTGGCATCAAATAGACCGGACTGATTAAAGTAACAGCCCTCTATTAACACCTGAGCTTGGGTTGCATGGCTTAACTGATCTACAATTGCACCTGCTCCTAGAGGCAATGTTTCTAGTGAAGTGTTGTAAAAGACACAATCTTTTACATAGATGTTCTGAGCAGTATTTTGCGTAGTATTTGTTGTTGGGTTAAAAGCTACTAATACCGACTGCGACGAATTAATCGAAGTAAAATAAATTCCTTCTAGGTAATTGCCCATTACAAAATACTTATTTCCCAACTGAGAAGTCGAAGAAGATAGAATATCTAATTGGAAAATGGGATATTTATAACCTAACTTATTCCCAACGAATTTCAATTTAGAAAAATTCTGAGCAGCTGTAGCGCTTAGAGTAACTGTGTAAGTTCCTGGATTTACAATAATAGTGGTATCTAACTGATTCTGACTACCATAAGTATTGATTACGGTGTTAATAGCGTTAGCGCCATTGATATCTCCAACAGCAGAAGTATCATAGGTTCCGCCACCTCCAACAACCAAAAACCAAGACTGCATTTGGTTATCGAAGCTATTTCCTGAAATAGACATTCTAAATGCGGTAGAGGTAATATTGTTTACTAGATACGCTTTATTGGTAGTGTTAAGATAGCCTTTGTTTCCCGTTATTGCCGAAGACAGTTGAGTGTCGACATTGGAGGCAGTATCAATTGTAACTAGAGTATCTGTGTGAGTTCCACCAGCAACTAGATAGTTATTTTGAATGGTTAAATTGCAATTACTCGTGTAAACAGCCGAATCATCGGTGGAATCGTAAGAACCCGCTTCCTTGCCAAACCAACGAAATTTAGAGTTTTGAATACTGATTGAATCTAGTTTACCTAATTGAGTGGTGTTATGAACTAATTTCTTCAATCCATCAAAGTAACACTTTTCAAATTCGATGAATGTTCCAGTGGCATTACCGGTAGTAGAAGCAACAGCAGCATAAGTTTTAGAACGATTGAGAACTACTCCATCTGCTAGGCGACCAATAAAAGAAACGTTATGACAAGATAGACTACCGCCTCTTTTGATTTGTAAAAAGGGAGCAGTGGTGAGGACTGGGGCTCCTGAAGAAACTGAGCCATTATAGTTATCAGTGAAAATAAGATCTTGAAATTGAATCTGTTCACGCCCAGAGCCAAGAATTCCAGACTGATCTCCGCTACCTGAGTTCCCGTTTATGTTTGGAGCACTCGATGTTCCAATCTTAAAAGGAGCAGCATTAGACTGGCAATTAATGATTGAGCCGCCTTCGCCAATGACAGTTAAAGAATAACCATCTGGCAAATCTACAGTGGAATCTGCGTCATAGGTACCATTCATCATTAAAATGGTGCCACCGGACGAGATTCGGGGGTCTGATAAGGCGGCGGTCCAAAGACTTGCCCAATCAGGATAATCAGTTGAGCCCAAATTGTAATTACCAATTGAATTGGTGTTCTCTAAGCCAATAGAGATAAATCCGGTTCCTGAGGCTGAGATTTGCGAATAGATAGATGAAAGAGCTGATTGAACTGTTGAATTACCTCCAACTTGAGGTTCTAAGTTGATTTGTGAAGCTAAATGATTCCAATCCCCGCCAGAAACGTGGGCTTTGAAGTCCTGATAGCTTGTGACCGCCTGTCCGCCTTCAATCGCCCTTGTTGATCCAATAAACCTCGTAACCATGTTTAGATACCTCCCTAGCCATCTGCTATACCGGCTTCATTGGGATCTGGCTGAAATTTCGAGATTCTTTCTTCGATTTCGACCAATCCTCGAGATTTCAAGCAAGATCGAAACATCAATCATTACTGATTCCATAGAGGCTCGAAGTTCTCGGTAACCTCGAAGATCCTCGCAAAGATCGTAGTAGAAGATCCTCTTACTTACTTAGACTACTAAGATCTAGGATCTCTTCTGAACTATACTTCTCTACTAGAGACTCTGTATCTACGAAGAACGGCAAAGTGTTAGGTCTCCTAGTTAGATAATGAAACTGGAGTTGCGAGTCTCGAGAGTTGTCTCACATAGAATCAACGTGACCACCCTAGAACTCCAAGTCCAAATTGATGCTCAAGAAACTCGAATAAAGGGGGGATCTGTCCAATACATCGCAGCTACCTTGCTTGAAACTCTTGAGAAATCCGCCAACTCTCAGCTTTCCATTCCCCCTCAAACAGGTTGGAGTTTGTTAAAAGATAACGGAAATAGCAAGCAATTTAAATATCCTGGAATCAAATTCGGCAACAAAATTGAAACTCAGTGGTTAGTTTTATCTGAGCGAAAGTTGGAGAATACCGCAGTTTTTGATTCAGTAGAAGATTACGCCGACCCGTTCAAAGACAAAATCCAACACAAAATTCTTGCTATCGAAGTCACAGAACGAACCATTGTTCTTCAAAAGAAATATGGAGTAGTTCTAGAAGGGCTTCCTTCTGTAGGTCCTGATCACGATCCTAGATATCTTCCTACTTCTAGTCACATTGCTAAGATTTTAGAATGTCATCCGGAGTTCAAGGGAATTAAAGTACATCGCTCTTCTTTTCTACGAAAATTTGTTTTAGAGAAGGACGGGGCTTTTGCTAGCTTCGAAAGTTTAGCTGTGGACGTCCTTCCTTCTCTGGTTAGTATTTGGAAAGATAAAGATATTTCTAAATCAAAGATCATGGATGCTTTAGAGATTTTAGCCAATAAAAACACTAAAGATGAGCTCAAAGACTATTTTACTGGGCTTCGCTGGGATAAGGTTCCCAGAATTGAATCATGGCTGATTGATTATCTTGGAGCCAATGATAACTCGGTAATCAGAACTGTTGGAAAAAAATGGTTAATAGCTGGGGTAGCTAGAGCTTTAAATGTGGACGAGCCCTCAGGAAACGAGGGTGTACTTCTTCTAGTTGGGCAAAAGGGACTAGGAAAAAGCCAGACATTTAGGTTACTAGCCCCTCAACAACGTTGGTACAGCGATTCTCATTTAGACATTTCTGAAAATAAGAAGATTGCAGAAGTTATTACGGGGAAGTTTATTCATGAAAATGCAGAGTTAGCTGGTTGGACTCGGAGAGAGAATGAAGCTATTAAGAACTTCATTACTGCTCAAGTAGATGATTTTAGAGGGTCTTATCAAAGGCAGTCCGAAAGTGTTGTTCGTCGAACCATTTTTGGAGCATCAAGCAACCACTTGAATGTCTTAACTGATTTAACTGGTAACAGAAGAATTTGGGTAGTTGAAGTCCGAAAATCTCTTGATCAAGAAGCATTTAAAAAGATTGTTCCCCAACTTTGGGCAGAGGCTAAAGTCCTCTATAAATCAGGAGAATCTCAATTTCTTAGCGGTTCTCAAATTATAGAACTAGAAGAGTACGGACAGAAGTTTGAACAAGTTGATACTGCGGTAGAAGCCTTAAGTTCTAGCTTAGATCAATATTTTGAAGCCGCAGATCGTGACGATCCAAAAGACATTAGGAACAAAGGAATGATTAGTTCCAGCGATCTTCATGTCTTTTTTGATAAAGTAGGAATTCGCTCTAACTCAAGAAAAGGGGAAGCCATGAGATCTTTGGGGTTCGAGAATAAAACCATTTATGTTGGCAACAAAATATGTAAGGCTTGGGTAAAAAATGAAACATCAAATTCTTCCAGCTGAGACTTTTCCCGTAATAGAAATACGTAAACCTTGTGTTATTTGGTATCTGAAATCAGATTTAACTTGGGGAAATAGAGTTGGGAGACCAGGTAAAACTTGGTATCCAGAATTTTGGGTGCCAATTGAAAAAAAAAGATGTATCAAAGCTTATTAACTCGTTGTACGAACACGATGTGGATGAAGCTTATTTTATAGAATGTGAAGCTAAATCTGAGCTTTATCCGGAGAAGTATCTTATTTTTCTATATGGTATTTACAGGAATATTTCGTGAGTGTGTCCCATCGTAGGTAGAACTACTCCGTTTTTAACAGTATGCGTGTGATATTGAGTTTGATTTGCTCCCCCTAAAGAAGTCTGTTGGTTAACCATATCAACAGAAATTATTTGTTCATTTACTGTAATAGTATGGGTGTGAGGTAAAAGTCCAGGAGCCATACCTATTGAAGTTACTAGGGAGATTAAAGTTGTTCCAATGGGATGCTGCCAAGGAACTTTATAGGTTGGATCAGTTTTACGTATCCGCACCATTCGGAATTTTTGAGCAGAACTTTGACCAAAGAATAAGGCGTTACGAGTTACATTAAGAATTTCGTAACGAAACTCTTCGGTAATTTGGTCATCTAAAAATCCAACTAAAACATCTCGGTCTTGAAGAGCCGGATATCTTAAAGTCCAAGCGTTAGGAGAAAAGGTGTTTTCTAATCCAGCATCTTGATAGGGAATGTCTTCTTCAGTTGGATCCAGTCGAACCATGATTCTTCCATCTGGACGTCGAGTGCTCCAAAAGGGAGAATACCCCATGTCGAAACCAGTTCCGAAGCAGTTAGGACATCGGTTATCGGCATATTGGGTAGTCGAAACATAACAATAGCAGCGCCCCCCTGTACGAATTCGGCGAAGAAGACCATATGGTTTTCCATCTAGATTAATTTGCTCCTCTAGTCGTTGAGCAGCCGCATCATTAACACTAGGACCCCGAACTCGTATGCCTCCCTCATATCCATCGACACATCCAACTTCTCCCCCAAAATAGGAGCCAACGCATTCGCCGGCAAGCATTGCGGCGATATCCGTTCTTCGATAACCGGAATTATCTAAGGGTGGAAAATTACCAAGATTATCATCAATGTAATTGAGTTCTTCTTGGTTGTTAACTTGGTCAATAGTATAGAGATATCCATCAGCTTCAGTCCAAGCCCAATTAGGATAAGCAAAGGAACTTACTTCCTGGATAACATTAGTGTTTCTTTCCTCTAAACCTTTCCAAATTCGAACAATAGGATCCCAATAATCATAACCATCGTATCCATCCATATCGTGGAGACGAGCGTTTGTGTTAAGAAAGCCTCTGGTTACTCCGGTTACCGAGCCAGATCCAAGATCTCTATTTTGATAATAGACTAATTCGGCTCCAATTTGAAGGATTCCAAAATTAGGAAAAGTATCAATGTCACTAAGATAAATGATTGTATCGGTAGCGGTAATATCCTGTAAAAGAAGACCTTCAGGATAAATTAAAGAATCTCCCGATGTTGGCATGCTTGAAAAACTAAGCCAAGAAGGATCCCACTGTGTAGCTCGAACCGCAAAATAATAGATGTCTCCTGGAGTGAAATCGTCCATTTCTAAGGAGAATGTTTCTCCTAAAGAGATAAACTTAGGATATTCACTGAAGACATTGTTTCGGTCTGAAGAGTAGTAGATATTGTAGGCTACTTGATAATTGAATGGTACAGGGTAGGCTTGTGTCCAAGAAACTGAAATATGATAACCGTCATTTTGACTATTAGCGATTGTAATCCCCATAGCCGAATGCGGTAGATATTTTGGTGGTGAGCCCCAGCAACCCATAACTGTATGTTAAATTAAGGCGTCAAACTGGTTCCTCCCCAAGGAAACACAAGTTTATCCACTTGAACCTTATCAAACTTGGATTCGAAACTTAAAAGAGTAGGGGTAAGGCGGCTACAAGAGCCCAATCTCATCATTCTGGAAGACCCCTTGAATCCACTGGAAGTATCTTTGCCTGTAAAAGATACTTCTCCTAAACATGACCAAAGTAAGGGTAAAGCTTGGTCTTTAAGATCAAAATAGTTTACTCCTAAGAAGGTTTCGCCGATTGCGTTACCTCCTGCCGAAGTGTAATAGTAACCAAGGAAAATTACGTTCGTAAATATTTCGTTGCTATATCCCTTTCTAAGCCAAGTCTTGGGACCGTCTGAAAGACCCGGTCTTTGCATTGATCCAATTGCATTGTTAATTGAACTTCCAGTATTGGAGCTAGCAAAAAATATATACCCGTCAACATCTTGAGTACTCATGGTCTCTGATTGAATGGCATCCATTAAGAGCATACTATTTACAGCACCAGAAGCATAAGCCGCACTGTAAAATGTATAACCTTCGTCTTCATCTCCAGCGCCAGCAATGATTCTGTATGAAGCATCGGCTGCAAATAGTGTAAAAAAAGTAGGTGAAGCATCTGTTCCACCACCAATTAATGTTTTTTCATCTGCGGCTGACGGCACTCTCGTAGCTCCCGGCGATCCTCCAGTAAATCCCGCAGAATAAGAATACTTAATCTTCCAAACAAGGTTCGTCGTTCCTCTTTGAATACAAAGCTCTCGAGTAACTCCGCCCATGGTTGGACATTGAATTCGAAACCAAGCGGAACTGTTCGCCATTCCCCCGGCTCCTGAAGAGCCTGTGGTTATCTGA
>Ga0075163_10000930_pt1 | contig 39065 bp, 21 predicted proteins | sample JI1023141ADNA_FD_71478 | JGI IMG/M metagenome (GOLD analysis project Ga0075163, IMG submission 71478) | Wastewater effluent complex algal communities from Wisconsin, to seasonally profile nutrient transformation and Carbon sequestration -... | ecosystem: Engineered > WWTP > Effluent > Algae...
GTCGGGCAGGACCGCGACGTCGACCACCTCGCCCTCGCGCGTGTCGAGCATGATCGTCCCCTCGGGCCACAGCTCCGCCCCGGTGAGGCTCGACCGCTTGCGGATCGTCGGCTGCGACGTGTCGCCCGTCCCGGTCCTGCCGACCTCAATCAGATCGCCGTCGGGCGTGACCGCGACGCGGTTCGTACGGCTCCCCACAGGCCCAGCCTGGGACCACGCCTCGGTGCCAGGCTTCGGGGTCTTGACCGTGAAGCCGGCGGTCTCCGTGTCCTCATAAGGGCCCAGTGTGGCGACGACCTCGACCTCGTGCGGACCGTTGTCGATCGCGCCGAGGACTGGCAGCTCGCCGGTGAACAACCCCTCGCCCGCCGCGACCAGCTCGCCCGCGTCGACGCCGTCGAGCCACATGTGCACCGCCGCCGTGTGCTCGGCCTCCACGGTGATCGCCACCGGCCCGGCGGAGTAGACCTCGGCGGGGAGCGTCACCTCGACGATCTCGGGCTTCTCCGCGTCGCCCACGGACGGGTCCACATCGGCCCCGGTGGTCGCGGTCGACGTGGTGCCGGCCGACGTCGTTCCGGTCGCGTCGGCGGCCGACGTACCCGCGCCGTCCGCCGAGCCCGAGCTCGTCGGCCGTTCGTCGCCCGTGGTCGCGGTGGTCGCCTCGCCGATCTCGTCGCCGCTCGACGAGCTCTCCGTGCTCACCCCGTTCCCGTCGCCGTGCTGCAGGTACTGCTCGTACGCGGGAGAGATGCACCCGGCGAGGAGGGTCAGTGCGAGCGGAGCGCGGCGCATGCGGGGGACAGTAGCGGAGAAGACGATTTCGCGCATCGTCAAAACCTCCCCTCCAACACCAGGCCGCCGACCCCTCGGGCGCCCCATGGCGTGACCGACATGCGGCGCTCCCGGGCGCCGGTCGCGAGCAGGACGGCGCCAGTGACGACGAGCGCTGCACCCATGACGCCGAGGGCGATAGCCCCCGCCGTCGATGCCGTGTACCGCTGGTTGAGGGCGGCGGCCTTCCTGTCATCCGCGTCCGTCCGCGGCCGCGTCATCGTCTCCGCGTCGTGGGCGAGGAGCTCACGCTCACCGGCGGCGCGGTAGGCGAGGAGACCGGCCATCGGCGCAAACATCACCAGCCCCGGGACGAGCGTCCCGACTCCGACGCGCACCCGGCGGCGCTCGCCCCGTTCCCCCACTGGCGGAGGCGGATGCGTCACAGGTGACGGCGGAGCCTCCGGCTTCGGTGCTGCCGCGGTCTCCCCGACCCCCACACGTTCCTTCAGGGCAACTGGAACGCCAGGGGTGCAAGTGCTCCGCCAGGTCGAGCCCAGCTCCCGCTCGAGCCGCGTCTCCGCATCCTCGGCCGCCTTGATCTTGCTCGCGCCGCCCTGCGGCGTGTCGAGCGGGGCGACGATCCGCAGGATCTCCACCGCCTTGCACAAATCGGTAGCGGGGCCTCCGGCGTCGAACGACATCTCGTAGTTCTGGCGGGCCAACCCTCCCAGCAGCACGCGGTACACCGCGCCCATGTCCTCACGCCTGGCCGCCGCGTCCGCGAGCCTCGCCGCCTCCGAGAATTTCCCCGCGGTGTGGAGCTGCGTGACCTCCTGGACCAGCTCGGCGGGCGTGCCTCCGGCGGATGCCTTGCCCGGGCTCATCACGCCCAGCACCGCCACGATGACGCCGAGGATGCGGTGGACCATCACGTTGATGGTACACCCGTTGACCAGCCGCAACTCCGGGCCCGCTCTGTCGTTCGGACGAATTCCCTACCACTGTATAAGGATGCGTGTCGGTCGTGGACCCCTCCTGGTTTCGGCGATCACCGGCTGGTTGACGGGTACTCCGCCGGGCGGCAGGCTCGGGTCATGGCCACGCCTGCCTCTGCGTCGATGCCGGCCCCGGTCCCCGAGAAGCTGGCGGGGTGGACCCTGCAGCGGCTCCCGGCGCCGGAGGACCACGTGGGCAAGCTGTTCGCCGGCCGCTACATGATCCTGCGGAAGATCGGCAGCGGCGGCATGTCGACGATCTTCGAGGCCCGCGATGCCACCCTCGGCGTGCCGGTCGTCGTCAAGATCATGCGGGCCGACCTGCCGAGTGACCCTGTCGACCGCTTCCGGCGCGAGGCGCTGGTGCTCGCGAGCCTGGCGCACGAGCACATCGGCCGCATCATCGATCGCCAGGATCCCGACGACGGCCCGCGCTTCCTCGTCGCCGACTACATCGACGGCACCGACCTGGCCCGCCTGCGTCGGCGTGGCCCGGCGCCCGCGCCCGTGGTCCTCCAGATTGGCCTGCAGGTCTCGGCAGCGCTGGCCTACGCGCACGCCGAGGGCGTGATCCACCGCGACATCAAACCCTCGAACGTGATGCTGGTGCGTCACCCCGGCGGCGACGTGTTCGCCAAGGTCATCGACTTCGGGATCGCCAAGCTGTCGCGCGACTCGGACCTCGCGGACGCCGCGCCGCCGGGCGCACGCCGCGAGACCCGCAACATCGTCCCCGGCACCGTTCCCTACTGGGGCGGCCTCGAGGGCCCGGCGCGCGACGTCTACGCGCTCGCGCTCATGCTCGCCGAGCTGCTCACGGGCGAGGACCCTGACCCCGCCGTCGACCTCACCCGACCCGGCATCCCCGCGGGGCTGGCGAAGGTGCTTTACGCCGCCCTGCATGCCGAGGTGACGAGCATGGACGCCCTGCACGCTGCCTTGCGCGAGACCGACGTGCAGACGCCCGGCGAGGCCGAGGCCGAGCGCCGGCGTTACGTCGCCCAGGTGTTCCCGGTAGCGCCGGCCGAGCAGACCGCCGCAACGGCCGACACCCCGCGCTTCGCCGGGCGCTACATCGTGTGCGGCGAGCTCGGCGAGGGCGGCATGGGTCGCGTACAGATCGCGTTCGACATGGTCAGCCGCCGCCACGTCGCGCTGAAGACGATCCACCCACGCTGCGCCGGCATGAAGAACCTCGAGCACAGGTTCCGCCGTGAGGCGTGGGCGCTCGCCGCGATCGGCCACCCGGGCGCGCCAACCATGTACGACAGCAGCCTCGAGTCCGGGCCCTTCTTCACCATGGAGATCGTCGAGGGGCTGACCCTCAGCGCCGTGCTCCGCGAGGGCCGGCTCGACCCCCATCGCGCCCTGTGCGTGGCGATCGACCTCGCCCGCATTCTCCACGCCGCGCATGAGGTCGGCGTGATCCACCGCGACGTCAAGCCGGACAACATCGTGATCGAGCAGGGCGACCGCGTGCGCCTCCTCGACTTCGGGGCCTGCCTGCTCATGCCTCGCTTTCACCAGCGGCACCTGCTGTTCCCCGCGACCCCGCCCGAGCAGCGCTTCGCCACCGGCGACCTCGAGGCGGTCGGGACACCGGGCTACACCGCCCCGGAGATCCTCGAGCTGCGCGGCGGCGCCGGTCCGCGCAGCGACGTCTACTCGGTCTGCGTCGTGCTTTACGAGATGTTGACCGGCCGGCGCTACGAGAGCCCCAGCGCAGGCAAGGCGCAGCCGATCGAGCGCGGAGAGTTCCCGACCGCGCTCGGATCGATCGCCAACCTCCTGCGGCGCGGTGCGGCGCGAGAGCCGAGCGAGCGCCCGTGGAGCATGGCCGACCTCCTCCGCAGCCTCGAGATCGTCCGGGCCGGGTATCTCGGCACGCGGCGCCGGCAGCAGCTCGTCGCCGTCGCGGTCCTGGCCGTCATGTCCACGGTAGCGATCGTAGGCATGGCCCTGCGCCTCACCGCGATCCCGGAGGAAGTTGCACCGACAACGGCTCCACTTCCTCCTGATCTGAACGTCGCTGCGCCACTCATCGAGTCGCCCCCTCCACCGGCGGATCACCCGGACGATGCAACGGCCAGACCGGACCTCGACCCACCGCGAAAACCGGATCCACCTGCGGAGCACCCGGCCACACCCCAGGCATCGTCGCTCCCGCCCGCGACGAAGACGCCGACCATGCTCACCGAGGCCCGCGTGCAGGAGCGACTCGCTACACGCCACGACAAGTTGGCCAGGTGCGGAGCTCCGATGCTCGTGCTCAACCTGTCGATCGTCGGGCGCTATCCCGAGCTGACCTCAGCCAACGGCATGTCCCGGGGTGACCCCCTCCACACCTGCGTGCGCGACGCGATCGGCGGGCTGACCTTCCCGCCCCAGCGGGAGCCGCAGAAGTTCACCATGACGCTCAACCTCGACCCCAGTACAGGATGATGGACCACGCGCCGCAAATCGAACCCCTCTACGTATTCGCCGTGTTCATGCTCGGGTCGCGCGAGGCCGGGTTCACGGCTGTCTGCGACGTGATGGGCGAGCACGTCGGCGACCGCGAAGCCTGGCTGCCGGCGCTGGTCGCCCAGCTCGTCGCCAGCGAGAGGGCGGCGCGCGTCGATCGGTTCGCCGAGCTCAACGACATCCTCCGCACCAACTCGACGATCCCGGTCGACCTCGCGCACCCGCTCGTACAGGGCGACGCACGCCGGCTCAACCTGCTCCTTTGGGAGTTGCAGCGCTCCTGCCTGATCACGTCGCTGCGTGGGCTCACCGCGGACCGCCGGGCCGTCTTCATCCTCATGCATGTCCTCAGCTTCTCGATGGAGAACGTCGCGGCCATCTGCGGCACGAGCGTGGCCGCCATACGCATGACCGAGGGCCGGGCCCGGAGAGATCTCGAGGGCTACCTCGGCCCGCGGTGCGAGCACCTCGACGCGAACAACCCGTGTCACTGTGCCGCCCGCCTCGGCAACGCCCTCGACGCCGGGCTCGTCCGCTGGACGAGCCACGACGACTACGGCGGGCGCCCCTTCTGCCCCGAGGCTCGCCTCGACGTCGTTCGCCTCTACTCCGCGTTGCCCCGCGTGCGCTTGCCGGTCGTGCAGTAGCCGTCGACCGCGAGCTGTGACCGAGGACTACGCCACGGCCCGCAATTCCATAGAGGCCGCGAGCGAGTACGACCGCGCCATACACCGGTAGCTCGCCCTTGAAGCCGCCATCGCCCGCCGCGAGTAGCTCGCCCAAGTCGACGCCGTCGAGCTGCACGGGCACCACGCCGGCGTGCTTGGTCTCCACGGTGATCGGCGTCGTCGTGCTCGGCGGCGTCGCGGGACCGCTGTTGCTGCTCTTCGGGCTCATCGCGTCAGCGGCACTGCCGGCGCGCTCCTCCTCAACCTCGAGGCTCCGCTCACGATCGTGCTCGTGGCCATGCTGTTCGGCGAGCGCCTCAGGTGCTGGACACGACCGACTCGCTCGTGAGAAGTCGGAGGCAGGCCATCACGGGGTCTGGAACTTCGTTTCCTCGCGGATGCCCATCCAGCGCAGATCCGCGCCCCTCGCCCGGCATGTACAAATGGGCCGAGGATCCGCTAGATCGACGAGGGGCAGGGTGGGTGGTCGGGTTTGGGGCTTACCCGGAGTCGCCGACGTGTCCGAACAACTATCGATCAATTTATTTTGTCCCCACTGCGGGCAGAAGCTATCGCTCCCGACTGCAGACCTACGCCGCACATTTCGCTGTCCTCGCTGTCAGGCGGAGGAGTGCGCGGCCGACCTGATCCCGCATCAAAAGACGCTCGCTGCGGTCGCGGTTGAGTCTGTCAGGCCGTCAGGGGTCATGGCCGGCTTCGCGGCGGTGGGCCCGGAGGCACCTCCGCCCGGGGCGCCCGGGGTCGTCGAGGTACCTGCGTCGCCGACGACCGCAGAGCATGTGCCGGCCCTCGTGCCGACGGACGCCGCCGAGCTCGAGGTCCGCGCCACCTCGCAGGACTCGCTGCTTCTGCGCACGATCCGGGTCGTACTCGGCGCCGCCGAACGCTTCGACGCGTTCTCGTACGGTCACCGAGATACGGTTCTCTACGTCCTATCGGGGACTTATTGCCTCTGCGTCCTGGTCTCCGCGGTCTCGCGCGTGCCTACCTGGGAGCGGGTGGCCCTGGCGGTGTTCTTCCTCGTGCTCGGCGTCTACGGGTTGGCCCGCCTGGCCCTGTTCCGGGGGGAGGACGGCCGATGGACCTGGAAGTCGGCTGCCGACGGCCTCCGCGGCGGGTGGGGCCGCATCCGCGACTGGGTCGCCGACTGGCGAGACTTGCCGCCCGAGGCGCGGCGGGCGTCGTGGACGACGCTCCTCGTCATGGGCGGGTGCCTCTCGATCGCGGTTCGAGGTGGCTTCGAGTGGATGCTTGCCCCGAAGAACTCGCCCGGCTTCACGGCGTGGGCGTTCGTCGGTTGGGCGGCGATCGCGGTCGGCCTGTACCGTTGGTACAAGTTCCGGTCACCCCGCGCGCCCAGGGCCAAGGAGTTGCCCGCCCCGAGGGCGCTATGCGCCCGAACCGCGGGGCTCCCGCCCGTGCTCGACCTCGTGCGCCACCGCGACGCGTCCCTTCAGCACGCGAGGGCGGGTGCCGACGACTACCTGTTCTCGCTGCTCGCGGTCCTGGCGGAGTGGAAGCCGCGTCCCCGCGGCGATGCGTCGGAGCTTGACTACCAGGACTCGCTCCACCGCCACCTGCGCAAGCGGGCGCCGCAGCTCCGTGTCGAACGCGAGCGACCCCTCGAGGCATTGGTCGAGGGGACGCGTCGTCGCCTCGACCTGGCGATCGACGGCCGCGTCGTCATCGAGCTCAAGCGTCACCTCCGTCGCACCGCTGACGCTGACCGTGCCTTCGGACAGCTCCGCGGCTACGCGCAGGCGTGGCCGCACGGCCCGGTCCTCCTCGTCCTCTGCGAGACCGGCGAGGAGTTCGCCCAGCAGCGCGACCTGCGGGGCAAGATCGAGGCGCTCCGCGCGACTGACTGCGCGGTCGTGGCGATCGCCGCTGGCCGCCGCGCGAGCGCTTGACACATCCGGCTCATGGCTGGCGCGGCTGGCCACGATGGTACCGCGGATCATGTTCATCGCGCACCGGAACTCCTATTCGCCGGCCGTGAGTGCCGGGAAGTCGACGACCACTGGCTGGTCGGTGGGCAACTCGGTCGTCCGTCGATATCGCCACGCCGATGCCGAGGCGCTACAGCGCGGCGGCCGTTTCACGTGCGCTCTCGCTGGGGTGGCCCGTGGTGAAGTTCTAATCATGTTCTTCCTCGAGACGTTCCACGAAACAGAGAAGCGAGCGTCTCAGGAGTTGTCCCGGTCCGACACTCTGCGGCAGGCGATCGTGTAGGGCCTGCCAGTTGTCGGTGACCAGCAGCGCTCCCGCGGGTGCCTCGATGACACGCCCGACGGCATCGGCTGCCCGCTCGAGCGCGTCGATTGCGTGCTCGACCTCGTCGGGCACTTCGCCGAAGGCGAGACGCGCCCCATCCCGTATCGCACGTCCGTAGAACCGCAGGCCGCGGCGCCCAGAGGAGAGCCCACGCTGTTCGAGCACGCGAAAGAATGCCGGCGGCCCCTCGCCGGTGAAGCTGAACGGCACGTCGTTGTCGCGCAAGAAGCGCACCGTGCTCGAGCCCTCGGTCGTGCCGAGGAGGTAGTCGAGGACAAGGCCGCATGAAGCGACCCGCCAAGCCCCGCGCGCTGGACCGGCGGGATCGGCCTGAGCCAGGAACGCCAGGCTGACCGCAGGGCGCTCGAGGTGAGTGGCAAAGTCGTTGTGCCACCCGATGCCCCGGGGGAGGTCGAAGGGTTCGAGATAGGAGGCGTCGGCGGTCGGGTGGGTCTCGAGGTAAGGAGAGTTGAGATCGACGCCGGCGGGAAGGTAGATGGGACCGAGGGCGCGGGCCAGGGCGAGCAAGGAGGCAGGGCTAGGGTCGGGAGAGAAGGCGGGGAGGTAGGCGTAGCCGTGGGCAGCGAGAGCGGAGCGGATCTCGGCCGGCAGAGAGCGTCGCATCCGGAAGAACATAGCTCAGCCTGGCGGAGGAGTCCGATCTCGAAGGCCCTCTCGAGTCAGGCCGCCCTCCTGCTTTACGCCGGGTATGTGGCGTTTGCTCTTCCCTCCTCAGAGCGCCTCCGGTAAGGTCCGGCGACCGTGAAACTGCATCTCGTCTCCGAAGCCCGCCCCATCCCGTGGGAACGCCTTAACGAACACGAGCAGAAGTGGATCCGAGAGGCTGACGAGTGGATGAAGTCGGTCGTTGAGGACGCAAAGCGGGCGAAGCCCACGGCTGGAGAGATCGACCAGCACAAGAGTGGCCGAGTCCTGTTCATCGACGGCCCGCGCGGGGCCGGGAAAACCTCGCTGCTGCTAACGCTTCTGGAGCACTGGCGGAACAAGCCAGCGCAGAGGGATGCAGAGGAAGCTACGCTCGACTTCGAGAAGCTTCGCGTTCTCCTCCCGATTCTCGACTTCGACCCGCTGCCGCGTGGCATGCCGCTGCACGGCTGGCTCCTCGAGCCCTGGCGGAATGTGGCGAGTAAACTCGACAAGGACGCCACATCAGGGGCGGATGGGAAAGACCTCATCGAGATGTGGTCGGATGTGTTCGAGCGCGTGGTTCTGGGCTGGAGCCAAGTGGCGATCGAGGGGAAAGGCGTCGTCGAGAAAGCCCTAGCCTACCAGGAGCAAGCCTCTGGGTGGGTCGACACCCATGACCGCTGGTGCGACCTCGTAAACGCCGCGGTATGCAGAATTCATAAATGCTCGACGAAGGGGTGCAAGGCGGCTCATCCGTATGCCTTCATCATCGCGATCGACGATGTGGATCTGCAGGTCGAGCAGGTTCCTTATCTAATTCATGCCATCCGCCTGTTGCATCATCCGAACGTGGTCTATGTGCTCACCGGGCACATGGAGCATCTGCGGTTTGTCGTGGAGCTCGACTACATAAGGCAGCACAGCATTCGGCTGGGCGTTGCTCAATGCCTGAATACTCAAGATGCACCAGATAGACGTGACGCCGCAGAGAAGATCAAGTCTTACAGTCGTACGCTTCGCGATGCACTCATTGAAAAGGCGATTCCTGCCCATGCGACCCTTTCCTTGTCGGAGTTGACGTTCGAACAGATCCTCAAGATGAGGATTGATGTTGATGGTAGAGTCAAGAACGTCACTGACCAGTTTGACGGTGCATGGAAACCCATCCTTGAGCACGAGGAAGCTGGCAAGCTACCAGTAGCGACGGCAAGGCGCGCGCAGCATGCGATCGACCGGCACTTGCGGCCAATCAGCGAAGGCAAGGATCCTCGCGCGGTCAGCTTTTTCGCCGACCTCTGCGGAGCCAGCCTAGATGACCAAAAGCCGAAGGAGTACTTGGCCTCGCTTCGGGGGCAACTTACGACACAACTCGGACCCGTTCTTCGGACCTGGGAGGGTGATCGGCTGCTGATCAAGCTGATGGAGCAAGCGGTCTTTAAATTCGATCCATTCGACGGCGATGATGTCCGGCTGGGTGCGGACGCGAATCGAGTAGCGATTGCACAGCTTGCAGTTGAGAAGAAGCTTTTCAAGGCGCCCGCGCTCGATTGGAGGCCTGTGGCGGGAGTTTTGGCAACCGAGGTCGAGTGGAAGTCCGGAGTTCCGGGCATCACTGGCTATGCGTTGTTTCATTGGCCTTGGTTCAACCGACCAACAGTTCCAGAAGTGCTTGAATTCAAGCAGATTGCAGAAGATATTCGAAGCGCCACCGAGTCGGCGAGCGACCGAATCAACTTGCCAGATGAACTGCTTGTCAAGTGGTTGAGCCAAAACATCAGTTGGCAGCACAAACGCAAAGGGACCGGCGCACCCGCAATGAAGAATCTAAGTGCCGTGGCGCTGGAACTGAAAAGACTGTGCGATGAGAAGAGCACTCAAGATAAATCCTTGAGCGATGAAGCGCAGCGCTGGGTTCGTGAGATCGCCGTAATGGCAGCGCCCTACTTCGGACTCCCAGACGGGATGGCAGCCCGACTGCTTCGCGAGTTTGAAGATCAGAAGCTCTTAGAGAATCGTAAGAGTGTCGAAGATGAGGAAAGGCGCATCGTGGAAGATGCCATCATTGCAGGCCACGAAGGTACTCCCGGCGGCCGGGATCGTAAGAACAAGGGAGACGAAGAACCGAACTCTACTCAATTCAACAAAGCGGTCGAAGACTTTCTAACTAAGCGGAGGGCGATATTGGATAACCACGCGTGGTGGAAATGGAAGGACGCGCCCAGAGACCCGACAGGGGACGGCGCTCCGCAACCTCCCGAGCCCGTCAGCAACGGCCCCAGCGCCGGGGAAAACGTTACAAGAGGAAGTGGTCCGTAGGACCCCGCCGGGTAAAGCAAGCCTCCGAACCCTCGCGAATAGACCAGCAGAGGCAAGCCATGAGCACGGTCCACGATCGCTGGGAACTCGTAGAGCCACTTCTCTTCGCTCAGGCTCTTCGTGATCCATCGGCGTTCCGCTCTGGCGCGACGAAGCGATCCCAGACCAAGGATCTCGCTGCGCTGGAGCGCGAGCACCGCTTGGAGTCGTCGGCGATAGCGCGAGCGCTCGATGTTCTTGCGGAGCATGCTCCCTCGCCACTGGATGGTGAGGAACCCATTCACGCCCTGATCAGCAGAGCCGCGAATCGGTGTCTCGTGCTCCGCGGAGACCACTGGGCGCTTCGCATCGAGACTCGCCGTCCAGGGCACGAGATCATCCGATGGCGCGGCGTGACGATGCTCCTTCCCCCCAGCATCATCACCGCCGGAGCTCTCGCACTCACGAACCTGGTGGCCCCGTGCCGGGTCCAGACCTTGCCAGATAGCCTGGCGCCGCGCGAGCCGGTCGGACACTTGCACGTCCACCTCGGACCGCTGCTCCCATTCGAGGCGCTCTGGGTGAACCTCTGGAGGGCGTTCTTGAAGCGAGGCACTCTCGATGCTCCTGGCGGTAGTGGCATCGCCTCGATCAAGGCCGAAGACTTGCCGGAGATTGGACGGTACGCAGGCAAGCGCCAACCGGGCCTACGTTGGCAGTGGATCCTCGAACTCGCCTTTACCGCTCGCGTGTGGCTGATGCTGGAGGCGCCGAAGGATCCCCTCCCGGCGGTGATTCGAGACTTCAGCCGTGGCACGGTCGATCCGGGGCAACGCGCGCGTGTGCTCCTGACGCTATGGGCCGAAGGTGCCTGGCGCGAGCGGGCGAGGCTCGAAGCACGTCAGGCTCTGGAGGCCCGTCTGCAACGCGAGCGATGGTTCGCGCGGAAACGGCTCCTGGCTGCGACAACGCAGGCCGGAGCCTCGGAGGTCGACACCTTCCCGAACGAGGCCGATGAAGAGGTGAGGTTCCTAGCGCGCTGTCTCCGTAGAAGCGCCGACGACGAGACCTACGCCCGTGTCTTCTACCAATATCTTCGGGTGAAGGTCGCGCTCCATGGCCAGCTCGTCGTCGATCCCTGGACCATGGGACTCCGACATTTCCTCGATGTCGTGCAGCGCGATGGTCCCTACGTCAAGGTGATCGACGATGGCGTCCTTCTGGATGCGGCGCGCCTCGACGCCGCGCGAATGGAGAGACCGCTCCGTGTCGAGTGTCTCGAGATTCACACGGCCCCCACGAGCTGGCTCAAACAGGCTCGGCGGGACGCCACGGCTCGTCATACCTGGATCCTCTCGTTTGTCCGCGCGCCGACCAAAAAGGAAGACCCCGACGGCACCCGGGCGAGCAAGCGTTGGCGCGCCATGGCCGCGAGAGCCAGCACGATATGTCGCCTCCTCGCGCGCCGGATGGAGACGCATCCCGGGGTGCTCCGCGAGCTCCGGGGACTCAGCCTCATGGACTGGGAGCGGAACGGCCCGGTCTGGCTCTTCGAGGCGCCGTTCCGACGGCTCATCGAGGCGTCCGCGGAGGTCGCCGCGGCGCACCCCCGGCTCCGGCTGCGTCCTATCCAGACCGCCCTCCACCTCGGCGAGGACTTCGACCACCTGCTCTCGGGCTTGCGGCAGATCTTCGAGCCCTTCGAGTGGGGTCTGATCAACCGTGGCGACCGGATCGGCCACGCCTTGGCCCTGGGCCGCGCGCCAAAGACGTGGTGTGAAGAGAACCCCTGGGTGCGCATGCGCCCGTGGGATCGAATCCTCGATATCGGCTTTGTATACTGGGCATTCGACAGCCTCGGGCTGCCGCTCGATGCTGGAAGCCTGGAGAGGATGCGTCTCAACGCAAGAGACGCAATTCGCGACATTTTCGGGGAGCAAGGCCGCGATCCGCTCGAAACCGCACTGGATCTCTGGCTGTCCTTGCCACGTGCACCGCCGGCGAGGACGGACAGGAACCAGGGTCGCTCGGAGCGACTCAGGGGCGCGCGCGGGCTGCGCGAACGCATGGAGAATGAAGAGCGCGTCGGACGCAAGGCGATGTCGTTGTCGCTCGCTGTGGAGACCAAGCTGGAGCTCTCAGTGATCGAGGCTGTGCATGCTGCGGTCTTCGATCGGGTCGCCAAAATGCAGGTCGCCATTGAGGTCAATCCGAGCTCGAACCTCTTGATCGGAGGATTTCGCTCTATCTTCGAGCAGCCGGTGTTTCATACCGACGATCTCCCCATCCTGCTCAACGCCGACGATCCCCTCACCTTCTCGACGACGCTTGCAGACGACTACGCGTATGCATGGGCCGGAATGGTGGTCGGGATGGGGCACAGCCCAACAGACGCGACGCGACGCCTGGAAGAGGCAGCTCGGTGTTCGATGCGATACGCCTTCACCGAAACACACGAGCGCGACCCACAGGCCGTCGCCGGGGCGCTCGCTACACGAGACGACGAAAGTCGGCGCCGCGGTTCTTGAGCAACGGGTATCGCGCTACCTCCACCGCCACGCCGAAACTGGATTGTCAAGCAAGAAACGATCGATTGGCCTCGGGTGCTCAGACGAACCAGACCGGCAGGGGCGCCGTCTTCGTTCTTCGTGCTGCTCATCGGGGCACGGGCCCCCTGGATGCGCTGACGAAGGGACTGGGTGAGCTCGCCAGCGGATCTCGCTGCCAGGAGTCGTAGATGGCGATGTCGTCGAACCCGGCGTCACGGACACACGCTGCGATGACATGTGCATCGGTCATGCGCAGGACATGCTCTTCATAGAGGAGCTCGTTGAGCGATTTACAGGCGTAGACGTACTCGGCGCGCATCGACGGCTCGTCACCAGCGAGGGACGTGAAGCGGTAGAGGAACACAATGTCGTCGGGCTCACCGCCGGGCCCGGGTTCACGGTCCTCCTGCAGTCGGCCGTCGAGGTGATGAGCGTGAGCGACCTGAAGGAGAAGGCGACCGCCGGGACGCAGGGCGCGGCAGATGCGCCGAAGGATGTCGAGGAGTTCGGTGCGGTCGGCGCAGTAGTTGAGGGTCCAGGAGAGGGAAACGATGAAGTCGTAGGCGTCGTGTTCATCGAGAGCCTGCATCTGGCGTAGCTCGATGAGGCCTGGTCCGACCCGTGTCTCGGCGACTTGGACCATCGCGGGCGAGGCGTCGAAGCCCCTAGCCAGGATGCCGGCCTGCCGAGCCTTGTGTACGAGAACGCCGGTGCCACAGCCGACGTCGAGCAGCCGGCAGGGGGTGCCGCGGGCAAGGGCCTGCTCGATGACGAAGCTATGGTCGTGGCGATAATGATCCGGCGGGGTGTGGAGATCGTAGCGGTGGGCTAGCTCGTCGAAGAGGCGGTGCATGCGTGGTCGCTCCTCCAGGACGTTCGACTCAAGGAAAGACTACCGGCATATCCGTGAACGCTTCAACCACGCAGCGGCCGAGCTCATGCGCGAGCTCGACGTCGACCGGCTCCCGAAGCAGCAGGGGGCGACGTTTCCCTGCGAGCGGGGCGAGGCAAGCCAAAATACGCTGCTGGGTACGCTGCTGGCGCGGCGTGGTGGGCTTCAGTCGGTGGAGCGCTTCGTGGAACGCCCCGGTCTCTCCGTCGCGGATCCATTCATGGAGGGAGCGCCCGGCGAGAGCGAGGAGCTTTGCATGTGCGGCAAGGCCGGTCCCGTCGCAGGTCGGGCAGGTGCGGCTGGTCCGCGATCCTTCAATCTCGATCTTCCATCGGGCATCGGTGCTGCGCTCGATCTGGCCGCGAAGGGCGTTGTAGAGGCCATCCCATCGCAACCAGGAACCGACCTCGGAGGGGTCGTCCTTGGGGCTCTTGAGAAATGTGCCGTGACCCGGGCGGGTCCAGCACCCGAAAAGGAGCAGGTCTCGCGCTGCTTGGTCGAGGCGCTGGTAGGGCGTGGCCTTCTTCCAGAGGCCCTCCTCGGTGAGGCGTCGGAGGAAGGGGAGGAGTTCGCTGCGGCGAATGCCTTTCATCACGTTCGCCGCCGCGGCGTGAAGGAAGTCGTCCGCTTCGGGGACGGCACGGTGATCCGCGATCACGAGGTCTTCGTTGAACGTCATGACCTGGCCCGTCCCCTTGCATGTGGGGCACTGGCCGCGGCAGCTGTGGCGGGAGAAGTGGAACGGGGCGACCGCCATCGGAGCGATGATGCCGCGCTCGAGGTCGAGGAGCCGCGGCCCCAGGCGGCCATACGACTGCCCACGAGGACCCCGGAGCTCGACATGGCCTCCTCCGAGGGCGAGCGCGTCTCGGAGTATGTGTGCACGTTCATCCGGGGTCCCTCGGCGCGGTACGAAGCGATCGCCGGTGGCGCGGATCGCCAGCGCATCGGTGCGGTTGCGCGAGGTCAGGGGCTTCCCATCGTCAGTCAAGAGCTTCAAGCCCATGGCCTCGACGTGCTTGCAGGTCACCTGGATGGTCGACTCGGGGAGGCGAGGACCCCAGACCTGGAGATCCCTTAGCAAAGGGTGAATCAAGAGCCGAGCGTCGGGCTCCTTCGTCCAGGCCAAGACTAACTCCTGGACCGCTTCCGGCGAGGGCTCGCGCACCTGCATGTCGAGCAGGAGCTTGGCGATCTCGAGGTCGAGGTCGCCAAGCTCGAAGGCTCGGCGGCCTCGCAAGGCACGCTCGCTGAGGATTGCGATCGGCCGCTCGGGAGAATCGTCGTCGGGGGCATCCTCGGGTAGGGCGACGTTGTCGCCGAGGATGTGCCGTATCCAGGCCTTCACGCGTTCGGCCTGCTTTACTGGCTCGGAGGGCTTGCGGCGCGTGCGGGGGGAGAGCATTGGGTGAAGGCGGGGACGTGCAGGGGCTGGACGCCCGGACAGCACCCGTCCGGTCGCAGTGTCGGTCTCCGCGATCACCTCAGGAGTCCCTTCAGCAACTACGCGGCCGCCATGTGGACCACTACCCGGACCAAATTCGATAATCCAGTCGGCTGCTTTGAGGATCGCCGGGTTGTGTTCGACGAGCACAATGGTATTCTTGCCGTGGTCGAGGATGCGGTCGAGGGCGTGGACGAGGTGCTCGACGTCGCGTGGGTGCAGGCCGGCGGCGGGCTCATCGAGCACGAAGAGAAGCCCGCCTGCTTCACGCTCGGCGAGCTTGGCAGCGATTCGGAGGCGCTGGACCTCGCCTCCGCTCAATGTATCGATACGACGGCCAAGCGCAATATGACCGATGCCGAGATCGGTCATCGCCGCCAGGAGATCCTTGTGTGCCGAGAGGAATTTGGGGAGCCGCGTGCTAAGCACTGTGACAGGGAGATCGAGCAGTTCGCTGATGTTCCTCTCCTCGATGCGGACGGAGAGGGCCTCCTGACCGAAGCGCGCTCCGCCGCATCCTGGGCAGGTCGTCCAGAGGTCGTCCTCGGGCACTTCACCGATGCCGAGGCAGAGCTGACAGCGCCCGGCCCCCGCGTTGAGGCCGAAGTCGCTGGGAGACAGACCAGCCCGCCTAGCCTGTTCCGAGGTGCCGAAGGCCGTGCGGATGACCTCCGAGAGCTCCAGGAAGGTCGCCACGACGCTGCGGCGGTTTGGGGGCGGGATACGCTGATCAAGGGCGACGAGGCCTTTGATGTTCTCGGCCCCCTCGATGCGGGTCCAGGTGCCCGGGCGTTGCTCGAAATCTGTGAGCTCGACACCTCGGGAGAGCGCGCGCGCGACCGCGGGCACGAGCGCGCCGCGCACAAAGCTCGACTTGCCCGAGCCGGAGAGGCCCGCGAGGCAGATCAGGCGCCCGAGGGGAATCTCGCAGTCCACGTTGTTGAGGTTGTGGATGGTCACTCCGCGCAGAACGAGGAACCTGGGTTTCAAAGGCTTCGTAGTCCGGGCACGCTCAATGATCGGCTCCTTCGCCCACGAACTCCGCTTGACTGGTCCCTCAAAGACGACCTCTCCTCCCGCGCGGCCCGCTCCGGGGCCGAGCTCGATCACATAATCGGCGGCCTTGTTCAGGGCGTAGCGGTGCTCGCTCACCACGAGCGTGTGCCTGCGGCCGAGCTCGGCAATGGCTTCGGCCATGGTCTGTACGTCTTCGTCGTGCAGACCTCGTGCGGGCTCGTCGAGGAGCAGGCATAGATCCTCCTGCCGGGCGTTGAGGACCGCGGCGAGCCTCGCTCTCCGGCTCTCGCCTTCGCTGATCTCCAGCATACCCCGAGCCCCGGTCAGGTGGCTCAAGCCCACCGACACGAAGGCGGCAGCGTGATGGTGGAGCGCGCGCACGAGGGCGGCAGTCTCTACAGGGACAGCCCTGGCGAGTGGACTATCCTCGGCGGTGTGAGTCACGAGGTCGATGAAGGGGTCGGCTAGGAGTTGATGAATGCCCAAATCGGCAATTCGTAGCGCCCGGGCCTGGTAAGACCAACGCGCCCCGCGACAATCAGGACACGTGCCTTCCGTGACGAGGTACCGCAAGCTCTCCGAGACCTTGGTGCCCCTAGCGAACCGTTGGAGCACCGCGCAGCGAAACCCCTCGAACGGGCGGGGAGCGCTTAGCTGCCGTCCCGTCTTCGGATCCTTGTCGACGATGAGCTCAGCACCCGCACCGTCGAGGATCAGCCGGCGGGCGCCCTCCGGCAGCTTCTTCCACGGCACGTCTGGCGAAAATCCGCGCACGCCACGAAGGCCCTCGATCGTGGTGTGTTGGATGTTGACGTACTTGAAGTTCTTGTCCGTCCAGAGAGAGAACGCCCCCTCGTGCATCGAGCGTTCAGGATGAGTAACGAGGGCTCGCTCGTCGAGCGTGGTTGCGCGCCCGAGGCCGAGACAGGTCCGACAAGCTCCGCTCTCCGGATGCTCTGGGGCGTTGAACGACAGCAGGTGGGTGCTCGGCCGGAAGAAGATTCTCGGTGACTCAGGATCGACATGGTGGAGCGCAGCGTCGAGTCGTGGGCCGAACGGGCCGCGGAGTTCGGGCTGCGTGGCCTCAGAGAGCTCGATGACTACTTGTCCCTGACCCGCTTCAAAGGCCCGCTTCAGGAGTTCCTCGACGCTCTTTTCCTGCGCCGTGGACTTGAGCTCGAGGTCGCCGACCTTGGCCTCCAGGATGTGCCTGACATCGGAGCGCAGGGGCTTGAACTTGGCGAGGGGGACCGTGCGTCCTCTTTCCCACACCTTCGGAGCGTCGGTCTCGCTGCGGACCACGACCTCGTCGATTCCGTGCTCGCGTAGACGCGCCGCATGCCGAAGACCATCGGTCGCGACGAAGCGCACAGGGGCTGCCCAGACAGTTACGTGACCTCGGTAGTGCTTGACCAGCCACCCCGTATAGGATTTGGGTGAGGGATCAGGGATGAAACGCCCGAGGTCATCAGAGTACGGCTTCGAGCATATGACGAAGAGCCGTCGCAGCGTCGTCAAGAGACCGGTCGCTGTACCCACAGTCGTGCGAGCGGACGCGCGGAAGGCGCGTTGCCCCACGTGGAGCGCAGCAGGCATGGGCCCGATGAAAGCCCGGGTAGGCGGCCCCTCTAGGTGGGGTTGGTGGATGCCGAGGAAGGCCCGCATGCGGCGATCAGCCTCCACGGCCAACGTGTCCGTGATGAGCGAACTCTTGCCGGATCCGGACACGCCGGTCACGACGGTCACGCGAATAAGCGGGATGTGGACATCGATATGCTTGAGGTTATTCGCGTCGGCTCCCAAGATATCAAGGGAATCGATCGGGCGCACTGACTTACTGGGCTTCACATTCATCATGCGGGCTCGTCGAGCATATGAAGGACATAAACTTCGCGCGAGGTGAACTGCCTCGGAAACGATTGGTACGTCACCGAGCAAGCGCCTCGGTAGTGTAAGGCGCGTGTGTTAGAGACCAGAAGCGCGTCCCCCGCACCAAGTTGTATGGGCGTAGACACCGAGAGAGCCGCCTCCTTGAGCACCCGAAGGTGGTCTTCGAAATCGGCCGGCAGACTCCCATAGCGGCGATGAGCTGCACGGAGGGTCTCGGGATGAAAACGGATGTGACCATCAACAACGGCGCGACCGGTCCATCCATCAGGCGAGCTCTCGTTGACCATCGTAACTTCGGTCTCCTGTAGGAAGGCGAGCGTCTGCGTCTCGCCCGAGCGGCAGAGCGCTTGCAGCAGGTCAGAAAGCCGTGCGATACGAACCTCGCCGTATGCCGGAGCGCCGGGATCTGGGATCCGACACTGGATTGCGGTCACTACCGGGGGAGCGGGAGCGGTATTGATATCCGTGTGAAAGTGCCCTTCCTGAAGGGTGTGGGACAGCTCCGTGGTCCAAGGGGACATGCGAAAGTGCTTGACTACCTTGTCACTGCGATAAGCCTTGAATCGACGGCATAGCGCAAGGGCCAAATAGAGGAGAGATGCCCCATCGGCAGCGACCGGCACCTCCCGGATGATAACGTGATCATAATCTTTCCAGAGCCTCAGTGCGCGTTCCCGGAAACGGTTCCAGGCTCCGGACGTCGAAATTTCGTCCTTGAGATTGCCTGCAAGCGCAGCCCGCTCGATATCAGGAAGGACTGCGCGATTGCAGCGCGATGAAATCCAAGCTCCGATTTCCGGCTCCAGAGTGATTTCTGGCGAGTCGCTCACGGAACTCATGATTGGGCAAACCTGAAGAGGAGCTTGTACTTAAAGTGATGGTCGAGCATCGCAGCCGCGCTCGGGAAGGCGAACTCGCCCTGGAGTGGATTGTGGGTGATCCATCCGCTCTGACGCAAGGGCCGTATCGAGGGCGTGAAGCCCAGTGCCGCTCCCGCAGCGAGGATATCCATGGGGCGGTGATCGTAGACACGATGGCCGAGTGCTTCGAGTTGAGGCTTCCAACCCTGCCACATGGGATTCTCGGCGTGGCATCCGAGGACCAAGTAGACTCGTCCCGAAGGTGACAGAGCACGGTGGACATTGGCCATGAAAGCCGTCAGATCTGGCACGAGATACAACACCTCGTGGCAGGTGATGAGCTCGAATGAGCTGGCTGGTATGCTTGGCCAATCAGTTGTGTCGAGGATACGGACGTCAGGGGCATGCCTCTGCAGCCTTGCGATGGACCGCTCGCGTGCGGGAGCTAGCGGCTCGACTCCCCAGGCCCGTTGCGGTTTCCATGCGGCAATGAGGCGGGAAAGGAGTCCGCCGTAATGGCAGCCGATGTCCAAGAGGCTTCTAGGAGGCTCGCCTCGACAATCCTCATGGATGTGCCCGAGCAAGCTATCCCAGAAGACCGAGTTGGTTGCTTCGAGCTCGGTATCGTCCTCGGGGCTAAAGAAGAAGCCGGACTGCATGACTTCTGGGCGGCGTCTCAAGCGACCGGAGCAAGGAGGCTCATCCCTCGGCGAAATTGGGCCCTTACGGGCATCGCTGCGGCCTGCAGCTTCGTGCCCGCGAGTCGCCCGCCGTGGGATCGACCCCGAAATGCACGATGAAGAGGTCGATAGACTCAGAGAACGCTCGCTCGAGCGCTGCGCGATCCTCGGGTCCACGCATCCCGAAGTAAGGGAAGTGATGCAGCATGCGGCCGAACAGCCGCATGCAGTCCGCCGCGTAGGCGTGAGTATCGAGGATGTGAGCGTGCCAGAATTCGTCGATCGGGCCGGAGGGGCAGATCTTCCGATCCGGGTACCGAAGGTTCAAGGCGAGGAACTTGCGGTACAGTCCTTCCACCTCGTTACACATCTCGGTCGTCCAGCATTTTTCCTCAGCGAGCTTGCGCTTGAGCAGAGTGAAGTCCAACTCGTCTACGCGACGAACGGCTTCTGCGAGCGCGTCGTCGACCTGTACAAGGCACTGTGAGTCCTCGTACGTCATCGGTTTTTCCAGAGCGAGGGCTTCCATCGGATCTCCGGGTGCGGGTACTGAACGTGCGGCATACCATCGACACCATCAGGGATCAACGGGTCGAGGTCCGGCAGGGAGTTCCTTCATGAGCGTTGGAGACGCCTTACTGTGTAAATGTCCACGCACACGCGCTGTGTGCGCACCTTTCGGGATGGTGTTCCCATGCCATTTGCACTAGTAAGATCCGATTCCCTCCTGCTCGCCACCTGCCGCTTCGTGAGGTGACGCGCGGACCCCGCGAGGCCGCGAGTTCTCTGCCGTGCGCGCTCGGCTTCAGTCTGCTGGGCGTTGGGCGGATCGCCGGGACCCAAGGAACTCGATGCCGTCGCCGCGGCCACAGAGCAGGTTCGCGGCGACGTCCTCGCTCTCGAGCAGTAGGTCGACGACGCGCTAACCTCCCGCGCGGACCGCTCTGCGTCGGCGAGCATGCGGCGGATCGCAACGCGGAGGACGAGGTCCGGGAGACGCACTCGGGGTCGGGCCTCCCGGGCGTGCAGCGGGCGACCGCGATCGCCGCCGCGACAAGGAGCTGGTCGTCGCCGCCTTGGCGGCGGCCGGCTCGTTTCCTCGACTTTGGACTCGGCGCCTCCCTAGTGTCGACCCGGCCGCGGGTTTCGCCGCCAGGCTCGTGTTCGAAGACAGCCTCACTCCCTACGCCACCACGTGCACCCGCCGACGGCGCGGCGAACTGGCCGTCGCGCACCCTGCGCTGGCCCGCGTGGAGCGTCGTTCATGGTAGATCGCGCGCATGGTCGAGGGCCTGAGCATCACCACGAGAGACCTCGAACGCTGGGCAGACCACCCCGAGGCCCGGCACCACTTGCCCCGGCTGATCCGCAGACTTCTGTGGGCGAGCGTGAGCCCGCGTGAGCTGGATTTCTCCGACGACGTCGATCAGCGAGGCTTCGACGGTGTGTGCAGAGTCGATGTGGGCTCTCCGTTCTGCCCGTCCGGCACATCTTTCTGGGAGCTGTCCGTCCGCAGGAACGTCATCGACAAGCTCAACGAGGACTACAAGTCACGGACGAAGGATATACCTCAGGGCAGTCCCGACGCGCTCGTCCTCGTGACTCCGCGGATCTTCCTCAAGAAGCGCGACTGGGTCGCCGAGCGCCGGAGTGAGAAGCGCTGGCGAGAGGTGCGAGTACTTGACGGAAACGACGTCGCCGCGTGGCTCGAACAGTGTCCAGCCGTCGCTGCATGGTTCGCCAGCGAGTACCTTGGCCATGCGGTCCACGATCTGATCCCCGTGACCGAGTACCTGCGGCGCTGGTCACGAGCCACGCATCCGCCTGTGCCACCGTCTCTGGTCCTGACTGAGCGTCCACGGGAGGCCGAACAGGTCGTCGATTGGCTCGCCAGGGATCCCTCCAATTTGTACGTGCAGGCCGCGACACGCGACGAAGCGCGTGTCTTTGTAGCTGCTGTCCTCGCGGAGTTGACCGGGCCGACGGGGGACCGCTGGAGCTCGCGGACTCTGGTCGTCGAGACCCCCCTGGCCTGGCGGAGCCTCGTTCAACGGGTTGAGCGCCCGCTGGTGCTGATCCCGAATTTCGCGTCGGACGAACCGCTTGACCGAGGACGACACTTCGCATGCATCCCCCTGGAACAGGTTCCGTTCGGTGCTCGGGCCGTCTCGCTCGCACCGATCCCGTGGCGCGAGGTGGCACGCGTACTGCGATCCAGCGGATTCGAAGCGGCGAAGGCAGATATGAGCGCACGCGAGTCGCGGGGACATCTCTCGGCACTTCGAACCTTGCTCGGACTGCCGAACTTGCCCCCCTGGAGCGCCGATACTGCGGTCCATACCGAGCTCGCAGCGATGCTCCTCGTCGGAGCGTGGGATCCCCGCGTCGAGGGTGACCGCTCCACCCTCCAGGCCCTGGGCGCCGATCCAGAGCGCCTCGACGAGCTGTGCAATCACCTCTGCCAGACGACCGGACGCCCGCTCGAGATCAAGGACGGTGCGTATGTGTGGACTTCGCAGGAGGCGGCCTGGCGGGGGATCCACTCGCTTCTCACCGAGAAGAGGTTGCGCTCGTTTGGCCAGGTTGCGACGGCAGCGTTGGGGGAAGATGACCCGCGCTACGAACTCCCGCCCGATCAGCGCTACATCGCGCGTCTCCACGGTCAGCGCCCCCTGCGTTCGGACGTCCTGCGCCGTTACCTCGCCGAATCTCTTCTCTTCCTCGCTCACTTTAACGATCCACTTCGCGAGCGTCTCGGGCGTTCGGTCGCCCAACAAGTGGTCGATGACGTCATTCGTGCGATCCTGACACCCGCGTGGAAGCGGTGGGCGAGCCTCGACGACCTTCTGAGTGTGCTCGCGCAGGCCGCCCCGCGAGTGTTCCTCTCGTGTCTTCGGGCGAGCCTGGGCGCGCCCGACGGCGTCCTGCGGTTCTTCGAAGAGGAGGGTCATCCGGGGCTCGCGCGCGCGACTCCACATGTGCCTCTGCTCTGGGCGCTCGAGGTGATGGCCTGGAAGTCTGAGACGCTGGCTGATGTCGCGGACTGTTTGGCGATTCTGGCCGCGCACGATCCAGCTCGTGAAGAACCCAAGGGTCGCGTCACCAACCGCCCTGCTGCCAGCCTTGCTGTGATCTTCCACCGGATTACGCCGCAGACGCTGGCCTCGGACGAGCAGCGGTTCATGGTCCTCGCCGCGCTCGGACAGCGGCACCCGGACGTCATGTTCCATCTGTTGATCCACCTCGTGGGTCAGGATCTGCCGTCCAGGCGGTCGCCCTGGCCCCGGCTTGTTGAACCGCAGGAGATCGTCGAGCCCGGTCCAGCGCAGCTCGAGTCGAGGTCGCGACGGATCCTCGACTTGCTCATCACAACCGCCGGCGTGGATCCCGATCGGTGGGCCGAGCTCGTGCGAAGGTCCGTGGACCAGGTGGTCGACAGCGTGGTCGATCCGCAGTCAGCGTCGGCACTGGTCACCGCGTTGCTCTCGCGCAAGGAGGAAATAGGAGACCCCGCAGCGTTGATCTGGAATGAGGCGCGCCACCGCCTCAGCTCGATCCGGGACGTATCCGAACGTGCGCCGTGGGCCGAGCGCGCCGTGGAGCGCATGCGTCGCATCTCGGGCGCCTTTGAGCCCGCAGACCCCTGGCCCGTGTTTCTGCGCAAGTTCAAGGCACTCGTCCTTCCCGAGGGTTTTTCTGGGGGAATAACCCAGCAGATCGAAGCGCAGGAGGCGGTTCGTGTTCAGGCGCTCGACGAGACGCCGCCTGAAGACGTGGAGCAGCGTGTCGTCGCCCTGCTCGCGGAGCTGGAAGACGTCCGCGATCTCGGGCGAGCGCTCGCCCGGAGCGTACACGCCGCGTCGTTCATGGAGATTCTCCTGGAGAAGCGGCCAGACGAGCTCTGGTCGCGCCTCGTGGCTCCCTTCGCCGCGGGATATTACTACACACATGGACAGGACCTCGCGTGGTTGCGACGCCTGGTCCACCGTTGGATGGAGAGCGATCGGGCGGATGATGTCGTCGCCGCGCTGCTCAGGATCTGGGCCGAGCCGAAGATTTGGGACCTCGTGGACGCCCTCGGAGAGCCGGTGAAGTCGCTCTACTGGACGCGGATCGAGCGCATCGGGGAGCATGAGGACGATCAGTGGGACCGAGCATGTAGCGAACTCCTGGTGGCGGGTAATCTCGTGGTCGCGCTCGAGTGTGCGGGATGGCAGCCCGCGCATATCTCTTCGGAAAACCTGCTCAGGACCCTCGAGCGCCAGAATCAGGAGACCCTTCAGCATGTTCAAGGGGTCGCATACCGCGTCGTGAAGGTGTTCGCGGAGCTGGATCGACGCTTGGAGGAGAAACAACTCGATCAGTTGATGCGCGTCGCTTTCCTCGAGCTACGTTATGTGGCGGTTCTCCGGCACTTTCGCGACCTTCGCTATGTTCAAACCCTCTTCGAGAGCTCGCCGGAGTTCTTTGCAGAGACTGTAAAGATCCTGAGCACGAACTCGGAGGATCCGCCGGGAGGTCGGGCGGCGAGCGGGGCCTACGAGGCGCTCTCAGCCTGGGAGACCTACCCCGGCAGCGATTCGGCCGATCCGCGGGTCTGGGAGCCCATCTTGCGCTCGTGGGCCGCCCAGGCGCTCGAGCTCGTGGGAGACACGACGATCGGGGTCATCCAGGTCGCCGAGGTGCTGGCCCGCCCAGCGGCTGGCGAAGACGGCCACTGGCCCTGTGAGGCTGCGCGTGAGTGGATCGAGTCGGGGCAATACCCTGGGCTGGCAGAACAACTCGTCTCCGCCAAGTACAATCTCCGAGGCATCGTGACGTACGACCCGATGAAGGGCAGCGGCGTCCAGGATCGGGCACTCGCGCACGACTTTCGGCGCAGCGCCGCGGCCCTTCGCGCACGTTGGCCAGCGACGGCCCAGAGGCTCGATGCTCTGGCCGAGATTTACGAGCACCAGGCCGAGGCCGCGGAGGAAGAGGCCCGGCATGAGCGGGTCGCGGTCGGTACGTCTGCGATCCGCGCCGCTGGCGTCGATCGTCTCCCTCGCATCGAGACGGAGCACGTTGGCCCGGCCACGCGTATGTCGCTTCGGTGCTCGGAGCGGCTCAACATCATCACGGGCGACAACAGCCTCGGGAAGACCTTTTTCCTCGACGTCGCTTGGTGGGTGCTCACCGGCACGTGGCCGGAACTGGGCGAGACAGGAAAGGAGGAGCGCACGTCGAACCGACGGGTCGCTCGGCCTGCGGCCGAGCGGAGCCAGGACGCGAGGATCCGCGTCTACGACGAGAATGACGCGTTCGTGGCCGTAGCGAGCTACCGCGCGAAGGAGGAGGACTGGGGCCGTCCCGCGACGTGGCCGGAGGTGCACAGCCCCGTGATCTACGCGCGAGTAGACGGCGGATACTCGGCCTGGGATCCGCTGCGCAGTGACGCGGTGCTCCGCGCCTATCAGTTCTCCGAACACAGCCTGTGGAACGGGCTGCTGGGGCCCGACGGCAAACCCGCCTGCGAGGGCTTGCTCGCGCACTGGCGTGACTGGAGACTCGGCAACCCAGAGCGCTTCGGCGTGTTACTGAGGGCGCTCACCGTGATGTCTCCCGACGGGACAGTGAGCCCGGGGTCCGAGGTCAAGCTCCACAAACACGACGACCGGGAAATGCCTACGCTACGCTTCCCCTACGGCGACGTGCCGTTCGAGCACCTCTCGGCCGGGTGGAAGCGCCTCCTCGGCCTCGCATATCTGCTTGTCTGGGTGTGGGAAGGACACCGTGAGGCCGCGGTGCGGGAAGGGGTAGCGCCGTCGAGCGGGCTGGTCCTGCTGGTTGACGAGGCGGAGACACACCTGCATCCGCGCTGGCAACGGAGGCTCCTGCCGGCCCTGCTTGCCGCCGTCAATGAACTACCGGGCGGGCCCATGGTGCAGATCCTCGTCACGACCCACAGCCCGATGATCCTCGCCTCGATCGAGCCCGACTTCGACACCGTACGGGACACGCTATTTCACCTGCGCCTCGATGAGGAGCACACGGTGATCCTCGACGAGCTCCCGTGGGCCAAGTTCGGCGACGCGAGCGCGTGGCTCGAGTCGCCACTGTTCGGCCTTGGGCGCGCAACCTCCCCAGCGGCCGAGGCTGCCCTCGCTGCTGCTCGCGCGTTGATGATCGGCAAGACCTCCGAGTTACCCAGCGATTTGGCGACACGCGAGCAGATCGACGCCGCACTCCGGCGCTCCCTGGCCGAGAATCATCCCTTCTGGATCCGCTGGTCGATCTTCCATGATACGCGAGGTGACGCGTGATCCGCGTCGACAGACAGGACGAGCCCACGGACTTCGACGAGAAAGTACGTCGTCCCGGAAATGAATGGCTATCGGATCCCAACCACCTCAGGAAGACCAGGCCACGGGACTTTTGGCGAGCATGTAGCGCCGACGTCGAGAAGATGTTCCACAGCCGTTGCGGTTACCTGGCCTCGGTCCTGACCAGCGGCAACGTAGACCATTTCGTGAGCTGGAAACGCTGCAAGGATCGGAATGAGCATCACCTCGCCTACGAGTGGACCAACTTCCGCTGGATCCACCCTCAGCTCAACAGCTTGAAGGGCGAGAACGACCTCTTGGACCCCTTCCTCGTGGAGGACGAATGGTTCGACGTGGACCTGTTTAGCTATCGCCTGATCGTTCACGTTGAGAAGATCCCGACAGCGCTCCAGGAGCTCGTCGAACGGACGCTTTGCCTGCTCGGCCTCGACGCGGGGACGACCGCCGAGAAGCTGCGCGCCGAGGCCGTCGAGTGTTACCGGGAAGGGATGTCCCTGGACGGGGTACGGCGGCGCTCACCGCTGGTCGCACGAGCCCTGGAGAAGCTCATGCACTCGCCGGCCTCAGGACCTGAGCACCAGCGCCTGCGCGACGAACTGATGCGAGCACGCGAACATGCTCGTGGCTGACGCAGCGGCCGAACTCTTCCAACTCTGGCATGCCTTCCCAAGGCCGATTGAGACGAGGAGCGTGGCATGAAGGCCCATCAGCCGATGGCTCGATGGCTTGGGCCCGGGCGTGGTGAGGCTGCACGCCAAGCCAGTGATGCGCGACGGCGCGATCTCCCGACCGTCCCGAAAATTCGTACCGATTTCGTCGCGAATCTGGCGGTTTCCGAGACAACCCGTCGAATTCGAGGCCGTAAGGGGGTCCAGCGCCCCGTGTTAACCACATCACCAATGCTCGACTACAAGCACTCGCGCGGAACGCCGTTTGGCCGCGTCCCGGCCCGCTCCTCCTGTGAAGTGGAACCAGCCGGTCTTGCACCTTCGGTGTCCATGCCGCTTCTCGGCGACGACGAGACCGCAACCGTCGCCGCCGCCGAGGCCCTGTTCGTCGTCGGCGTCCGCCGCCAGCGTCACGCCGAGGCGCTGCTGTCGGCCCGCCATGCGCCGGCGCTGACCCGCCGCGCCGGCGCCGACCACGAGCACGCGGCGTTGCTGCTCGGCTACGCGTCCGCTGGCCGGGCCAGACGGGTTCACGGGACTGCAGCGAGCACGCGCAGGAACTCCGCTTGTGACGCTCGGACACCCGCCGCGAAGATGCGCGCTGTGTCCATGGTGATCACTTCCGCGGCGTCATACACCAAGGACCGCCGCTGGAGGTCTGCACGCGCTTGCTCAATTTCCTCTCCCATGAGCATCTGGACAGTGCTCGGTTTGAGCTCAAAGCCAAGGCAGGCCCTGACCGCGCGGATATGTGGATCATTCTCCGTACGCTTGTAGTCGAAGTGGACTCCCCCGAGCGTGTTTGCATGGACCTTGATCAAGTCCTCTCGGTTATAGAAGTGCGAATCCCAGTAGAACATTTTTTGAGTGAAAAACGCCTTACCGTGCACAGCAGCCCCTTGCGGTACGTCGTCCTTCCCCATGTCGGTGTTGAGATACTTCTTAGCGGGGAGGCGGACTGAAATCCTCAGATTCCCGAAATCGACCGCTTCGAGCCAGTGCTCGTACATACCATCCCGGCACCGAGACTTTGCTCCATCGCTGCTGGTGGTCTGGAAGAGAACTTGGTGTGGCTGAATGAGCCTCTGCGCCCTGAAGAATACGTCCTCCACGATCCACCGGCGCAGTATTGGTGCAAAAACCACGCGAGTGATAGCTGGTGCTGGAAGACCTCCGCCCTCGAATAAACTCCCAATGATTTCAGCATCGTCGAAAAGTTGAAGGATCATTTCTCTTTCGTTGGAATTCAGAGACATCGAAAACTCGTTGTTGCGAGCGACTTACCACAACCCGCTCATTTGGGGTAGCGCCTTCCGGGCGATACCTCACCGCCCGCGTCGGACAACCGCTACCTGAAGATCCGGTCATGCGAGGACTGGCGGCGGCCGATGGGGCGCTGACGGCTACTCGATCATCTTGCCGTCGAACTCGAGCAGCTCGATGGTCTCGACGTGGTCGTCGTCCCGCAGGTCGAGCCGCGCGTAGGTCGGGACGAAGTCGGTCTTGTAGGTGGCGCTCTGGATAGAGGCGACGAACGTTTCGAGCGCCCTGCCGGCGATGGCGTCGTCGTCGCTGACGAGGTCGTCGGGGAACTTCATGAGGCGGGCCCAGGTGCCGGTGTTCACGTAGGTCGTGCCGTTCGGGAGGGTGATCTTTTTGCGGTGGTGCGTGTGCCCGAACACGACGTAGCGGAACCCCGGCGGGGTGGCGCCGCCGTCGACGCCGCCGCCGCCCTCGCCGAGCTGTTCGGCGGCCCGGTGGTAGCGCTTGCCAGTCTCGACGGTGTCGTCGAAGGTCTGGTCGCCGCGCAGCGCCCGCACTGCCTGGCGCAGCAGGGGCAGCCGGGTCTCGATCGCGCGGTCGCGCTTCGTGAACAGCAGCTTGATCAAGGTCAACCCTGACTTGAGACGTTCGCCGAGGGACGAGACCGGAGCGCGGGAGATCCCCTCGTCGGAGGAGGCGTCGTCGGATCCCTCCTGGCGGATCCGCTGGACCGCTGCGCGTGCCGCGGCAGCCTGCTCCGGGGGGTGCAGCTCGGTGAGAAGGGCCGCGAGAACGGCGTCGTCGTCCGCTGCGGAACCGCGGTCGGCGATCGCGGTGCGCGAGATGCCCTCGTCGCCTACGCGGTCGGCGATCCGCTGGCGGTAGGCGGGGTCGGCGGGCGTACCAGCCACGTTAAGCGGGAGCTTCGGGATCAGCCGCGCGAGCGTGCCGAGGTGCCCGCGCTTCGACGGATCGAGGGTGAGCAGCAGGGCGATGAGCGGCTCGGACTCCGGCTTGAGCAGGTCGATGAAGGGGTAGTCCTTCTTGATCGGGTTCATGATCTCGGCGACGAGGCGGCTGCCCATCGGCGGGTAGAAGATGTCGGCCTCGCGGGCGTGGAGTCGCCTCGAGCGCAGCTCGCGGACGCGGCGCAAGCGCTGGTGGTCAACGAAATTCGCGGGGTCGTAGCGATTGCCGTGCTCGATGAGCGCGTCGCCGACGATGAGTGCCTCGCCGTCGTACAACCAGCGTAGGTTGAACGTGGGGGTCTGCTTGCGGGTCGAGAGGCGCTTCTCGAACGCGGCGCGGACCTCGGACCAGGCGAGCTCGATGTCGTGGTTGCCGAGCAGGATCGTGAGGCGGTGGCCGCCGTCGAGGAAGCCGGCCAACGCGTCGAAGACGGCGCCGTCCTCGGGGCGGTTGGCGATCATGTGGAAAACCGCGACGGCCGCGCCCGGTTCGTCGCGGAAGGCCTTCCACGTGCCGTCGACGTCGGCCTCAGCGAGAAAGTCGAGGAAGTCGCCGTTGATGATGAGCTCGAGCGTCGGGGCGGTGGGCGGGCGCGCAGCCAGCAGGCAGATGAACTTGGCGAGGACGTCGGGGCGGTCCATCATGCGAAAGCCGCGGTCTTCGTCCGTTGGGAAGCGGCCGCCGAGGTGGAGGTCGGAGATGATGTAGGCTTGGTGGACGATTCTGGTCATCGGAGGAGCTCGCGGGCTCGGAGAGTCGGGATACGGATCTCGTTGGGGTGATAACTGTCAGCGGTGCCGGTCCGGACCGTGGAGTGTAATCCACCCCTGGGCGGACGAACGTAACGCTCCTACTGAGCCGTCGCCTCGGCCCTTCTTCACGAAGGGATGCCGGCACATGGTAGCCCGCCGTGCTCGGGCAAGGTGTCGGCCCTGGCAGTCCAGTGCGCGACGTCGACGAACCCTATTCCGTTCTTGAATCATGATCTCTTGCCCTCGCGGCTGTTCTTGACGGGCTCGTCGTCCTTAAAGATCGCTAGCAGGTAGAAGCCAATGCGGGACTCCTCAGGGCTCGGACTCTGCCCCAGCTCGACCAAGCGGAGGGCCGGAAGGGATTCCTTCAGCCGCTGGAGCACCTCATGGCCGAGCTTCTCACGCATCTCGCTGGTGATGACGACGTACTGCGGTCTTCGCATCTCCCCGGGTTTCCGCAAGAAGGCCAGCCAGTCGCGGATGGACTCCAAATCCGTCCCGAGCGGGTTCGGGAGTTGCCTAGCAATGGCCTGGGCGATCGCCGTCGCGGCCTCGTTCGCGGGGAGTATCTCGCTGAAAATCGCGTCCGAGAGCGGGATGGAGTTCCTCGGCCGGAAGCCGCCGGACCCCTCGAAGCTCGCGTAGGATGCCGGTCGCCCGTCCTCGTGCGAAACCCGGGCCTCGGCGATCTCGAGACGCGAGGTCTCGAGCCGCAGATCCGCGCACGCATCCGTCGCGGACGAGCGCTCCACCACCTCCGCGGGCAGCAGGCGGCCGTAACGCCTCGGTAGCCACTCAGCCAGCAGGTTCTGCAGGATCCGTCTCGCCCCGGGCCCATCGCTCGCGTGCTGCGTGACGACGTCCGAGAGAGCATGATAACACGCAGGCGTGAGCCTGTTGGCTGCCTGCACTCCCTCGCCGAGCGCGAGGATTTTGGCGACGACCCGCTCGACGATCTCGCGTGGCAACTCGCCCGGCGTCGGCCCCGGTCCTTCGAGATGGACATCGAGCCGCGCGACGACTGCGTTCGGCTCCCTGCTCAGCACTTCGGTGAGCCTCGCCTCGGCGTCCCACGGCGGGCCCTCCGTGCGCGTCGACCTCGCCCCTCCTGCCGCGTGATGACCCCGAATAGAAACAGGTTGGTCGCGCGCGGGCGGGTCCCGACCCGCGTCGGGCGGGGACTTATGCTTCCGCAGCATCCCCCACTCGAGCATCGCCCACAGGAGCCGGGTCGCGTTGTACATAGCGAGGTAACGGAACGCACCGCCGCTCCTCCGGTCGGTCTTCGCCTTGCGCTCGTCGCCAAAGTCGGAGATCCCGCGCAGCACCAGGGTCGAGGTCGGGTCGCTGCGCTGGTGCGCCGCGAGCATCATCCCGGCGGCCTCCATATCAAGCGCCTTGAGTAGCCCGTCCCGCGTGCGGACCCAATGCGAGAACGATTCGGCGGCCGCGAGCACCGGGCCCGAGGCCAGGTGGACCCGCGCGAGATCCGGACGGTCGCGGATCTGTCCGGATTTCAGCGCCCGGGTGAGCTTCTCGGTCCGTTCGGCCATCGCCGCGGAGCACGATGCGTGCCATGCTCCGAACGCCTCCGGGTGTGCGTACTTCAAATTGTCGACGTCCTGCACGAGCGAGTACGACGATTTATAGACGCTGCCCCTCAGCTCGAACGCGTAGTTCTCCTTGCCCCGCGCGGCCGCCTTCACGGTGGCGAGGTAATCGTCGACCTGATCGGCGACCACGACGTCGCACAGCTTCAGGTCGTCGTGGATCGCCGCGGCGATCCCGAGGTTGACCACGGTCCTCGGCCTGGCCTGGAGCAGCACGTGCGTCGCATCGGTGGCCTGCGCCGGTCCCATGTCACCCATGCACAGGGCCACGCACCGGTACGGCCGCCCGATCTTATTCGCCACCTTGAAGGGGAACAGATACCGACCGGAGTCCGGGTCTCCGACGCCGCGGGGTCTGCCCGCGATCGGCCAGAACACGTCCCACTCCTCGCGAAGGGCGACAAGGATCGCCACATCGACGGGCTCGCCGGAGTCAGCAGCGTCGTCCTCGCGCTCGCGGCTTCCCGCGGGAGAGACGAAGGTTGCGCCCTCGCCAGCGACGGGCCATGGCGGCGGCTCCGACGTATGAAGGTCCGTCCAGCGAGCCGCGACGCGATCGATGTCGGCACGGCGGAGCGGGTATTCTTCCCTCAACCGCGCCCACAAGCTCGGGACCAGCCCGCGACGGACGAACTCCGCGACGACCGCGTCCGCGAGACCCGCGAGCGACACCGTGTCTCCGGGCAGCGCTCTCTCGACAGCCTCGCCCTGCGCACCGTAACGCACGAACCGCCGCAACGAGGGGCCGTCGAACAGATGACAAAGGAGCTCGTGGAGGTCCTGCTCGCGCCTCACCGTGGCAACCTTCGCCGAGCCCATAGGTACGTTCGGGAGGTGTGGGGGGGGGCTGCCGGTCGGGCGGGGGAGGCGGTCGGTCCTGGTGAGGCGGCGTTCGAACCAGCGACGAAGGACGATGTCGAGAACGCGGACGGTGCGCTCGGCTTGCTCGTCGGGGGGGAGGCGATCGTCGCGCTCGAGGAGCCCGAGGATCGGGGGCGGGAGTCCGAGGTCGGCGAGGTGACCGCGGGTGGTGTCAGCGATCCGCGCTGCGGTTCCCCCGGTGAACGGGAGCGCGAGCAAGGGCATGGGTTTAGCGAGCGCCAGTTCACACTCGATGCGGGTGCCGTCGCCGCCGCAGATGACGATGCCGCAGTCAGCGGCGGCGACCATTTGCACGCGCGCGTCTTCGAGGCGGTCGAACACGCGGGTTTCCGGAGGATCGCCGTCGAGCGCTGAGGTTGAGTAGATGGCGACGCGGGCACCTTCGGCGCGGCGGTAGCCGGCGACGACGTGCGGGCCAACGTTGTAGCCGCGGCCACTGACGAGGCGCCAGCCGTGGGCCGCGAGCCGGGTGCCGAGGGCCTCGCAGAACGGAACTTCATTCGGGGTGCTGCTGCCGATCACAACGACGGTGCCGCGACGGGAGCGCGGCCCGGCGGAGGCGGCGAGCCACAGGCGCAGCGCCGCGAGGTCCGTATCGTCGGGGAGGCCGATCTTCTCGGCGTAGTTCGCTAGCGCAACGGATGCGTGGCGGAGGGTAGACCCGTCGCCCCGGGCCCGGGCCGGGTTGTTCGACGGAGCTTGGAGGGCAAGCAGTGCTGCAGCGATCGGTTCGGAGGTCCCGGGCGGTTCGACATCGAGGACCGCGGCGGCCGCGTTGACCGCGGTCCATAGTTCGAACGTTGTGGCCGGCTCGGCGAGCGCTCCCAGGATGACGTCGTGCGGGGCCTGGTCGGGCAACGCGGCGCAGCAGGCGAGGGCAACGACCCGGAGGCCGGCGCGCCCACCCTTGTACAGGCCGGTGATGTGTTCGGCGCGGACGCCGAGCTCCGCGGCCATTTTGCGCGCATCGAGCATGAGGCCGTCAAGCGCGCTGACGCGGTCGTCGTTCGACGGCTCGGTCGCGCGGGTGTGCTCGTAGCGCCCGGCGAGGTTGCGCAGCGGATTGTCGGCGAAGCGGGCGAGGATATCGGCGAACAGACGCTCGCAAGCGTCGCGCGGCTCGCCTGAGGTGAACTGCTGTAACCGATCCTCGACCGCCTGCAGGCGCAGCTCGAGGTCGAAGCGCAGCGTGTCAGCGGGTGAGTAACCGAGGTGGTCGTGGAGGGCGAGCAGGCCCTGCCGCAGCAAGCGGGCCTCCTGGAATTCGCTGGCGAACGCGGTCTCCTCGACGATCGCGTCGACGAGCGGCTCGAACCACTGGGCGTCCCGGTCGGCGGTCGCGCGGCGGATCAGCCGGTGTTGCAGGAGCATGTAGTGGAGGAGGCGCTCGGGGGCCGGGTGGCGGGCGATGGTGTCGTCGAGGATGGCGTCGTCCGGCGCGTCCCGCTTGAGGACGGCGTGCCAGAGCCGGTCGATCCGGGACACGGATTGATCCTGGTCGACGCGCAGGCAGTCTATCGCGGCGGCCAGCAGCGCGGGGCCGGCCCAGCGGGACAGCGGTGACGGAGTGGCGCGCCGCTGCGAGATGCTGCGCAGGATGCCCTCGGCGGCGATGCCCGCGTGCATTGCCACGTCCTTGGGGATCGGCGCGACGCCAAGGAGGTTGGCCGCGGGCGTGCCGGGGAAGGCGAACACAGGTCGGCCGGCGAGGGTGGCGACCCGGGCGACCTCGCGGGTGGCTGCGGTGTCGCTGAGGACGACAACGCCGTCGGCGCGGACGGCCGCCTCCCAGTACTCGTCGAGATCGCTGGCGACAAGTCGCACGATGCCCGCTGAAACGGACGGGGTACGCCCCTCCCGGACGATGCTCACGAGCCGGTCCACGGGCGCGACCGAGAGGAAGGCCTCGGCGGTAATCTGGTCGATGCCGATGTGGGCGCCGGTGATGAGGCCGAGGCCGTGCGCGCCGATCGCCCGGCCGAGCGTATCGGCGGCCCGGCGCTCGACAGCGGGAATCTCGTCCGCCGCGGCGCCGGCGACGAGCACCCACAGGCGGAACGGCGTCGTCGCGGTGGCGGGCTGGCGGTGGAGGACGAGGCCGTCGCCGCGCAGCGAGAGCAGACGGACGCGGGTGACCTGGTCTTCGAGTGGGACGGTGAGTGCATCCTGGGCCGGCACGATCACGCGTCGGGGCTCCGACCACAGTCCGTCGCGCTCGAGCGTGATCTCGATGAGCAGCGGCTGGATCGGCGGGACGCGCAAGGTGGTCGGGGCGCGGTCGAGGGCCGAGAGGACGAGGCCGGCCGCGGTCCAACGCACGCCGATCGCGGCGTCGCGGTCGCTGGGGGCGAGCACGGCGCCGACGCGCTCGCCAGCGATGTAGCGGACGAGGAAGCCGCCGGCCTCGTGGGTCTGGACGCGCTCCGGCAGGCTGGGGAGAGCACGCGCGGACCAAGCGAGTAGGTACTGGCGGCGGGCGGGGTCGGCGACGATCGAGCCGAGCACCTGCTCGAGGCGGTCCCGGATGCGGTTATCGAGGGTCGCCTGGTCGAGGTCCGCGCGCGGCAGGCGGGCGAGGTCGACGAGGCCGTAATAGACGAGGTCCTCCTCGCAGCGCAGGATCTCGGCGACGCCGGCGTGGGCCTCGACGATTACGGCGCGGGCGGCGTCGAGGAGGAGCTGATCGCGAGCGAGGCGGCGGCGCAGCTCTACCTGCACGTCGTCGGCGAGCAGCAGGGTCGACGCGGTGCGGCTGCCGGCCAGCTCGCTTGACCACAGTAGCGCTTCGGTGAGCGGCGAGGCCTCGGGAACGAGCCGTCGCCGCAGCCGGCGGAGTAGGGCGGGCTGGAGCTCGACGGCAAGCGAGGCGACCACCGCGAGCGGCGCTACGGCGGGGTCGCGGACGGTGAGCGGCCGGAGGAGGTCGTCGATCACCCTCGTGTCCTCCGGGCCCGGCGTGCGTCGGATGGCTGGGTCTTGCGGTCCCACAGCAGCAGGTGCACGCGCTCGCGCACGAACGCGGGGTAGTGGCCCGGCGGGCACGGGACGAGCGCGGACACGCGGCTGCCGGCGGCGGTGAGCGGGGCGAGGAAGGCGTCCCAGGCAGCCTCGGTGGCGGGGTCGAGCGGGAAGCGGCCCCGGGCCATGCCGAGGTCGCCGACGACGAGCACGGGGGTGCCGGCGGGTGGTGGCGTATAGGGGCGCCAGTCGGTGCCGACCAGCGGGGCTACCTCGGTCGGCGGGAAGCCGTCGCAGCGCAGCACGGCGGTACGCTCGCGGCCGCCGAAGCCCTCGAGCTCAAGGCGTAGCGCGCTCTGGTCGCTAAAGAAGACCATCAGTGAGGCGTGGCGGTCGAGCAGGACCTGGGCGCCGAGTCGCAGGGTCGGTCGGAGCTTGCGAGGGAGCCGGCGAAGTGGGCGCAGGGCGGCGATCGTGCGGACGAGGCTGCGGATGTCGAGGTCGCCGAGCGGGGCGTCGATGGCGAGGAGTTCGCCGACGACGCGCCGCGACCACACAGGTTCGAGCAGCGGCTCGGGTTCGACGGCGAGGTTGCGGTCGGCAGCGAGCCGCGGGCCGACGGGGAGCTCGAGCGGCCGGAGCGGTTGTTCGTCGGCGGCGATGGGCGTGGCGGTGAAGGGGACGTCGTCGCCGGGCGCGTGGGTGTCGGGGACCTCGGTCTTGTCGCGCTCCGGGGTACTCTGCTCGTTGGGCTGCTCGTCGGGTTGCTCGTCGGGCTGCTGCTCCTCCTGCTCCCGTCGTTGCTCCGTGGGCGCGTGCCAGTCGAACGCGGGCAGGAGGACGTCGCGCACAGCGCGGCGGGCCGCGTCATCGATCGCGCCGAGGGTGTGCCACACGCGGAGCAGCTCGCCTACGCCGATCTCGTTCACGCGGGCCTCGGCGGCAGCTGGCGGGGCTTCCACAGGGCGGCCTGCGTGACCTCGCGGAACACCCAGGCGTTTTCATGGACGAAGTCTTCGGCGCCGGTGCCGCGGAGCTCGACAACAGCGCGGAGGGTGTCGAGGAACTCGGCGGTGCTGGGCGGGCGGACTCTGACCGTTGCGGCCGCGTCGCGCAACTCGAAGTACCGGGTCATCACTGCGTCGAGCGTGGCCTGGCCAAGCTTCTTGTCGTCGAAGTGCCGCCGGGCGATCTTCGTCAGCCGCGCGCGGCCGGGCTCGTCGTTGCCGGGGGTGGTGAGGCGGAGGACGACGCAGCGGCGCAGGAACGCGGGCGGGAGGTCGCGCTCTTCGTTGGTCGTGACGATCACCAGCGGGCGCATCTCCGGCGGAGCTTGCACGAGGCAATTGAGTGCGGGCACGTGGAACGACAGCGAGCCGAGCGGGACGAGCAGGTCGTTGGGGAAGTCGGGCTCGGCCTTGTCGATCTCGTCGAGGAGCACGACCGCGGGGGTGGTGTGTGGAGACGCGAGCTTCCAGGTGCGGAGGTCGGGGTCGCGGGCTGCGAGCGAGCGGGCCTGGGCCGGTGCGTAAGCCCAGAATAGGATCCCCGGCTGGAGGTAGTTGTTCAGCTGACGACGCGCGGTCCGCTTGCCGGCCTGGGCGTCGGCGATGCGGCTGACGTGGTCGATGCGCCACAGCAGATCGGCCACCTCGACCGTCGACGAGACGACCTGCTCGTAGTAGCGGCGGTGCAGCAACCGGGCTACGTCCTCGGCGAGGGTCGACTTGCCGGAGCCGGCGTCGCCGCGCAGCAGCAGCGGACGGTTGGCGGCCAGCGCGACGTTGACGGCGAGGGTAATGGTGTCGTCGTACTCGTAGTCGGCGACGAATGCGCGTCGTTCTGTCGCGAGCGGCGCCCGGTCGCGAAGCTTATCGGGGTTGAATAGCTTGAGGTGCGATGGCATGGTGGTCACGTCTTGAAGTAGTTGGCGGCGCGGTTGCAGCGGCGCAGGAAGGTCTTTTCGTCCCACGCGTCGCAGAGCACGGGGACCAGCGGGTAGTCGGCCACGGCCTCCCACGCGCCCTGCTTGTCGGCGGGGAGCAGCGCGAGCGGCCGGGCGCTGGCGAAGGGCGCCAGCGCGGCGAGGGGGGGGGCGAGCACGGCGTGCGGAGGGTCGCAAGGGAACGCGACGAATACGCCGTCGGGCGGGAGGTCGTCGGCGAGCGCCGCGTCGTCGTCGAAGTCCTCGAGAGCGTTCCCCAGCATCGTGGCGAGCGCCTCGCGCAGGCGGAGGGGCCACGCGGCGGGGTCGTGGGTGTCGACGTGGGTGATGCGTCGCTTGATGCCGTCGAGGCTACCGAGCGCGCGAGCGACAAGCAGCCGCGCCGTTTCGTATTTGCTGGCGAGGGCGACGATGCCGCGGCGGTTGTCGCGGCCCTGGCAGGCGCGGACTGCGTCAACGGCCTCGTCTCGCAGGGCGCGGGTCAGCGCCATCACGGCGATCTGCTCCGGTTTTTCGGCCGCGCGCCCAGCGAGCGCCGCACAGATCTGCCGATCGTCGGCCAGGAGGAGGGCCCGGGCGACGCGGAGCCGCAGGCCGGCCTCGCTGGGGAACACCGGGACATCAAGGGCCCGCGCCAGTTCGATCAGGGCCGTCGACTGGACCGCGGCTAGCAAGGTCTCGACGGTGCTCTGGAACACCTGGGGGCCCGGGGCGAGCGGCAACTGGCACGCGGCCGCGATTGGGCCGATCGGGTGGGCGTACACCGCCCCATGGATCGACACGCCGTCCTTCTGCAGCGCCAGGCTGATGAGCCCGACAACGTGGCCCTCGACCACGGACGGGGCCCCCGAGCAGCCCGAGACGCGTCCACCCGCGCCGGCGGCGGCCTGCTCGCAGTGGAGGTGGATGAGACCCGGCTCCTCGAAGGTGACGTCACCGGTGAGCGGCTCGCCGTCGACGGGGACGGCGGCGGAGTAGCCGAAGGAGCGCCAGCTGTTCGTCCACAGACGGTCCTCGAGCGCGGCGAGCTTGAAGGCGATGAGCTTGTGTGGGCGGGCGACCTCAAGGCGGATGAGCGCCCAGTCGCCTTCGATCGAGCATTGTGGGACGGTGGTGTCGTCGAGCGACAGTGCGGGCCGCGAGTGATCCCGGAGCCGCAGGTCGGCGGTTCGTTCGCCGAGCCACACTGGTTTGCCGCGCGCACGCGAGCCGGCGAGGTCGGCGATCACGTGCAGAGCGGTGAGGATCTCGACGACGTCGGCCCCCGACGCGGCGCGCTGGATGCGGACGATGAAGCCGGTGCCGCGCGAGGGCCGCTCGGGGGGGCACGGGATTTCGATCCGTACGATCCCGCCGAGGAACGTGGCGTCGTCCATGCTCCCGCACATGGTACACGGAGGTTCGTTGTGGCGACAACCGGACCAGCGGTCCACCCTCCCCTCCCGGTAATTTTCCACGCGACAACCTCGAGGGCCTCCTGCTCCGAGCACAGCGAGCCGCCCCGTCGCGCTACCACATCGCGGTCACTCCGTTCGGCACGGTGGTAGGCATCGTCATCCACGCCCCCGGTCACATCCGGATGCTTACGTGCGAGCCGCCCCCACCATCGACGGTGCAAGGCGCCGTGTACCGTCCCGTGACGATGCACCGGATCTCCTTCATCTGGACCTCACGCGATCGATGTGAAGCCTGGTCACGTTGGTATCGCCGCATGCGACGGTCAGCTCGGCAACGACGCACTGCATCGACCTCAATCTGGTCGGCGCCGTCGTCCTCGACATGCGGCCTGAACGCTGGCTTGCAAGCCCGATGGCCGGAAGCCCTGGGGCTCGCCTCGCGACCCCTCGACATCCACCGTATAGGCCTGGATGCGCGGTGCCGCGATCTCCTCGGCGTCCCGGAAATTCGTACCGATTTCGTCGCGATCTGGGCGGTTTCCGAGACAACACTACGAATTCGAGGCCGTAAGGGGGCCTAGCTGCCCGTGTTAACCACATCACCAACGTCGGCCTGCTCGGCGAGATCCCACAGAACGAGCAAGACAACTGGACCACGCCGATGGGCGACCCGTACAACAGCTACCGCAACAACGTCCAGGGCGGGTCCGACTTCTGCGCCCCCGACCTGACCCTGTTCGACCTCGACTTCGACGCCGCCGTCTGCACCAACACCCTCGACCTCTCGGTCGCGGTCGCCAACATCGGCTGCCTCGGCGTCGGCCC
>Ga0075163_10000931_pt1 | contig 39034 bp, 31 predicted proteins | sample JI1023141ADNA_FD_71478 | JGI IMG/M metagenome (GOLD analysis project Ga0075163, IMG submission 71478) | Wastewater effluent complex algal communities from Wisconsin, to seasonally profile nutrient transformation and Carbon sequestration -... | ecosystem: Engineered > WWTP > Effluent > Algae...
CTGATGCGCGATGTGCCGAACGACCTACCGAACGAGCTGCCACCTCAGTCGGTTCGTGCCACGCCGAAGTCCAGTCGATCCATCACCGTCAAGCGGGCCTTCCCGACCCCGCCACCGGCGCCCGTGTCCACACCGCTGTCAAACCCCGCGTCGTCCCGCGCACCGGTGGTGATCAAGCGCCCGACCCCGCAACTACCGCCTGAATCGCTGGCAGAAACCGTGGCCCCGTACGTCGCCGCCACGGCAACGCCGATGACGCCTCCGCCGTTCGCTCAGCCCGTCCGCACGGTCGCGCCACGGCGAGGCCGTCAGCTCGTGGTGGGCGTCGGTGTCGGCATCGTCCTGGTGAGCATCCTGTGGATGCTGCAATCGCGCATGAGCGCCGCATCCGGTGAAGAATCCGGAGCAGCCCCCGCGCAGAATGACGGCACCACCCGCGACACGATGTCGAGTGAGGGGCGTGGTGCCGCGACGCGCTGATGGCTACGGGTGCAATGTCAGCTTTTGCACGCGCCAGTTCAAAATTTCGGCCACCCACAGTTCGTTTTCTGACGGACAGGCAATCTGGTGTGCCCAGCCAAGCTGCTTGGGCTGTTTTCCCGCCTCGCCCAGCACGCCCAGCACTTTGCCATCAAGCGTGAGTTTGTAGATGCGACCGGGCACTGCGTCGGCGACGTAGAGATACTGCGTCGGGCCGGGCGTGATGCAGATCGCCCACGGAGCGCCCGAGACGGCCAGCGGATTGCCGCCGCCTCCCGGCGCCGCACCGATGAGCACATTGGGCTGTTTCGTATAGGGCACATCAATCGTGAACAGGCGCACCGGCGCACCCTCCGGGTCGAACACCTGAATACGACGATTGGTGCGATCACCCACGTAGATGTTGCCCTGACGATCGCTGGCGATGGTATGCAGGATGTTGAATTTGCCTGGCTCCGACCCACGCGAGCCCCATGTTTTCACCCAGCGTCCATCCTTGTCGATCTTCACCACGCGCGAATTGCCGTACCCATCCGCGACAAACAGGTTGCCAGCCTGATCCCACGCGACGTCCGCGGGGCGATTGAACGTGCCCCACCCGGCGCGCGGCTCAACACCTGGTGTGGGCGCCGGTGCCGATTCCACCGCTTCCTCTCGGCGGCCCAGCACCATCGTCACTTTCCCCGCCGGATTGAAACGGATGACCATGTTCGTCCCCTCGTCCGTCGCCCAGATATTGTCCTGTGCGTCGATGCGCACCGTGTGCGCAAACGAGAAGCCATAGAGATCCTTGCCGATCTCCCGCAGGTAACTGCCGGCCGCGTCAAACTCAAAGAGCTGCGACGCCGACGCACCGTGAACGGTCGACCGAACGCCGGTCCGCGTGAACACGAACACGTGGCGCTTGGAGTTCATCGCAATCCCCACCACTTCGCCAAAGTGCTGGTTGGGCGGCAGCTTGAGCGGCTCGATGTTGGCGTCGAACCGAATCTCCGGCACGGCAGCGGGTGTCGCCGCTTGTGCAGTGGCCGACGACGGCATCACACCCGACAGCAGGGTGCCCGATAGTGCAACAGACAACGTGATCGCAGCGGCGCTGCGGACGGCGGGGCAAGTCATGCGGCAACTCTCCACGATCAGGGAACCCGCGGGCAATCGCCTGTCGGCGATCGCGCAGCAGCGAACGCCTGGCAGCGAACGTCTGGCAGCGTCACATATGCTGCGGCTCGCCGGGGGATCGCGCAACAGCCGCCCCCAACCCTGCGGCGCGACCAGTGGCCCAGGCCCAGAGAAAGTTGTAGCCGCCGATCGGACCGAAGGCATCGAGCACCTCGCCACACAGAAACAGGCCGGGATGGCGGCGACTCTCCATGGTGCGTGGATTGACGTTGTCGAGTGCGACACCGCCGCCCGTCACCTCCGCCTTCTTGTACCCTTCGTCGCCCGTCCACGGCAGCGTGCCGCGCACCAGTGTGTCGATGAGCGCACGACGCTCGTCGCGCCGGAGTTCGGCCAATGTGCGTGTCGGAGGCACATTCGCCTGCGCCAACAACACCGACGCCAGTCGATCGGGCATTTCGTTGCGCAGCGCACCGGTCACCGTGCGTGCACCATGCGCCTGCAACGCGGCTTCCCATTCCGCGTCGCCGAGGGAGGTCCATTGCACGGTGAGCCGCGAATCCGCCGCCATCTGCTCGGCGCGCGCGCGCACCAGCACATGGGACACATTCAACACCGATGGCCCGCTGTAGCCGTGATGCGTGAAGAGAAAACCGCCGCTCGCCTGCGCGCTGCGCTTCGCGTTGCGCGCGGTGATCGAGACGGTCAGCGAGATGCCCGACAGTTCGTTGAACGCGGGTGCGTTCGCGGTGAGCGGCGTGAGCGCCGCGTAGGTGGGATGCATCGTGTGTCCCAGACGGGCCAACATCGACAGGCCCGCGCCGTCGCTGCCGGTGTTCGGGACAGACAGTCCACCTGTGGCCACGATCACCGCGTCGGCGGTGAGCGGAACGTCATTGTCCAAGGAGACCGACCACCCCGTGTCGGTGGGTGCGATGTCGGTCACGCGCGTTTCCATGCGCAGCTGCACCCCAACGGCGCGCGCATACGACATGAGCCCGTCGCGGACATCGCGCGCTTTATGCGACGCCGGAAAGAGTTTGAGCGATTCCGTCTCTTCTTCGAGCGGAATGCCCAACGTGTCCTCGAAGAAGGCGCGTTGCTCGGCCAGTGGCCAGGCGCGCACGAATTTTCGCAGCAGGTTCGGCGAGGAATCGGTGACAAAGCGCGATTCGTCCACCCGGAGCGGCAGCACGTTACATCGGCCGCCACCACTGATGAGAATTTTCCGCCCGCCATCGCGGGTGCGCTCCACCAGCACCACCTCGGCGCCTGCCGTCGCCGCAAAGATGGCGGCCATGGTACCGGCGGCCCCCGCTCCAATCACGATTACCCGTTGTGTCATGGTGCAAGATAGAGGGGAAACGGCAAAACGGGCGCCGCGGCCAGTTGGCGCGACGCCCGTTCAGCTCTCCATCGTCTCCGCTATTCGATCACCGCTATTCGATCACCGCAATCGTGAACCGTTGATCGACCGGGGCCCCCGTGACCGGAGAAACACACTGCACGCGGGCCACGAGATCCGCGCCATTGCGAGTCACGGCGGTGACCGTGCAATGGGCGTTCGTGCTGCCATACGACGAGACGATGACGGAGACCGGGACTCCGGCGGTGCCGCCGAGTCCAGGAAAGCTGAGATCATGAACGCCGATCGATACCTTGCTGAGCTGTAGCGGACCGCCGGTGGTATAGGTGAAGAGACCGCTTGGCGACACCGGTGCGACCGGATCGAACACCCACGCGATGGCGAACCGCTTCCCTACTCGCCCGTTCTCGATGACCAGTGTGCCAAAGCGAGCGTCCGCAAGCGTGCCCGCCTGATTGTAACAGCGAATGGTGGCCTGAAACCCGCCGAAGTTCCACCCGCCAGAGGCGCACCACGAACCGGGTGACGTGTCCCACGATTGCGCAAAATGTTCCTCGGGTCCGTCGGTGCCCCCGCGCGCCAGCGCGGCAAACTGCGCCGCATACACACCGGCCGCACTGCTTGAGACGAGCACGTTGGCATCTGTCCCCCGCGAGGAAAAACTGAACGCCGACGTCGGCTCAAATGGCGTTGCGGAAATCGCCGCCGTGGGCGACGCGAGGAAACCGGTGCGGCCCGAGAGTGCGTCAGCACCAAGGGCGAGGAACGAGAAGGCCGCGTCGGTATCAGCGCCCGTGGTGACGGAAGCACAGGACACCGCAATCAGCATGGCGCCGGACGCATGGGCGGTGGGAGCGCCGGCCGGATGACACTGCACGGCCGCGTCCCGGGAGTTCACATAGACAAAGCGACGTGCTGCGCTCGTTGCCGCCATGCCCAGCACACGCACTTCGTATGCACCCGTTGCCGTCTTGCGGGCCGTAACGGAGTCACCCGGGTTGGTGAATGATTCGGCCACGACGTACGAGCTGAAGCTGCCGGGCTGGTTGGCCACACCGTACCCCAGGTTGGTCTGCGCCACGACCGTCAGCGTCGTGGTGGCCGGTACGCCGTCTACAGTTGCCGTGATCGTCGACGTGCCCGTCGTAAAGGTCGAGATGAATCCATCGACCACTGTGGCGACCGCGGTGTTCGAACTGGTCCAGGTTGCTGTACGTCCGGTCAGCACGTTGCCTTGGCCATCTCGCGCAACGGCACTCAACAGCTTCCCGCGAACGGGCACCATCGTGACCGGCCCCGGAGCAATCGTGACCGTTGCCACCGGCACGGGAAGGACCGTGACGACGGCCGTTCCCGATTGGCCCTCGCTCGTTGCCGTAATGGTGACCGGCCCTGGAGCCACACCCGTGACCACGCCGTTTGCCACCGTGGCTCGACTCGTGTTGGCCGACGTCCAGGTGATGGTGCGACCGGTCAGTGTTGCCCCAGTCGACGACAGCGTGGCGCCAACCAACGTCGTGGTCTGCCCCACCACCACATTGGCCGTCGCTGGCGTGACGCTTACGGTGGCGACTGGTGGTTGCACCACCGACACGGAGACCGTATTCGACTTGCCGCTGACGGTGGCGCGGATATTCACCGGTCCGCCGATCGCAACGGCCGTCACCAGTCCATTCCCATCAACGGTGGCAATGGCGGTGTTCTCCGACAGCCACGTGGGCTGCGGCGGAAAGTTGCAGTTCTGCACCGAGTAGTCGGCGCTCGCCTGCGCGGTCTGCCCGAGCGCAATCGTTGCGGCAGGCAACGTGACCGTCACGGGGCCAACGGCGCAGACACCGGTGGTATCACCACCAGCACACGCCGCGAGAGCAAAAGCAACGATCGGAAGCAACAACCACCGCGGACCAGCGTCGGTTCGAGTAGGCATGATTGGGGGCATTGGGGGAAGAAGCGGTGATCCAAGCAACACGCAGACACCCTGACAAGCGTATGGCACGCCAGCCATGAATGCTACATTGTGACGATGTCCTCTCTCTTTACGCCACTGACGCTCCGTTCGCTCGTCTTGCGCAATCGCGTCGGCGTGTCGCCGATGTGCCAGTACTCCAGTTCCGACGGGTTCGCCACGGACTGGCATCTGGTTCATCTGGGTGCCTTCGCCACAGGTGGCGCCGGACTGGTCTTCACCGAAGCCACCGCGGTGACGCCGGAAGGACGCATCAGCCCGTTCGATCTCGGCCTGTGGGATGACGCACAGATCGCCATGCTGCAGCGCATCACCGGCTTTGTGCGCGACCAGGGCGCCGCCGTTGGCATTCAGCTGGCACACGCGGGACGCAAAGCGAGCACGAAACGTCCGTGGGATGGATCGGGCGTCGTCTCACCCGAATCCGGTGGATGGGATGACGTGATGGCGCCAAGCGACGTGCCGTTCTCGGCGTCGTATCCGCAGCCCCGCGCGCTCACACTCTCCGGCATCGCGCGCGTCGTCGAGGCGTTTCGTTCGGCCGCGCGTCGTGCACTCACGGCCGGATTTCAGGTGGCGGAAGTGCACGCGGCACATGGCTACCTGCTGCATGAATTTTTGTCGCCACTCTCCAATCGCCGTACGGATCACTACGGCGGATCGTTCGACAATCGGGCGCGATTGACACTCGAAGTGGCGGCCGCCGTCCGCGACGTGTGGCCGGCGGAGTTGCCCGTCTTCGTCCGCATCAGCGCCACCGACTGGGTCGAGGGCGGCTGGGATGTCGATCAGTCTGTGCAGCTCGCCGCTCGGCTGGCCGCGCTCGGGATCGACGTGGTGGATTGTTCCTCCGGCGGGTTGTCACCGCAGCAGCAGATCACGGCAGGACCGGGGTATCAGGTACCGTTCGCGCGCCGCGTGAAGGCCGAGTCCAACATCCTGACGGCGGCCGTTGGACTGATCACCGACCCCACGCAGGCCAATGCGATCGTGCAGGATGGCGATGCGGATATGGTGCTGCTCGCCCGTGAACTCCTGCGCAATCCGCACTGGCCACTGCTCGCCGCGCACGCGTTGGGTGCCGAGATCGCGTGGCCATCGCAGTATGAACGGGCCAGACCGCGCTGATCGTCGACGGGCGTGTCGGCTGAGAACGCTACTTCGCCGGCGGCACCAGCACGCCATCGATGATGTGCACCCATCCGTTTGACGCACGCACCGAGGCCACCACTTTGGCCGATCCGATCCATGTCGCCCCATCCTTCTTCGTGATCGTTTCGCTGACGCCGTCGACCATGCCAAGCGCTTGCCCGTCGGCGAGATCGGCCACATCGAGCGCCGACGTCGTGACGTGGTGATGCAGAATCGTCTTGAGCTGGCTCTTGGCTTCCGGCTTGAGCAATCCGTCCACCGTACCGGCCGGTAGTTTCTCAAATGCCGCATTGGTGGGAGCAAACACCGTGAAGGGCCCCGCGTTGGCGAGCGAATTGACGAGATCTGCCGCCTGGAGCGCCGCGACCAGCGTGGTGTGATCCTTTGAACCCACCGCTACTTTCACGACGTCGGCTTGCGAATCGTCGTCTTTCACCGCTGCCTGTCCGCCTCCAGCGGCGGGAGCGGCAGCGGTCTCACTGGTCTGATCGGCAGCTGGCTGGCACGCGGCGAAAAACAGCGCGGCGAGCAGGGGGGACCACAGCGTGGGTCGCATGGGGAAACGGGTCACGGGTTAATGTGGTATTTCGCTTACATCATTCTTCGGGCGACATGATGCCACTCGCTGTCGGGATTCACCGCAGAGCCTGTAGGCGAATCCGCCACATGCGTCTGAAATCGTCCCGGTTGATCGGATTGGGCGCGTGAAGCGGGCAACGAAGCGAAAAGCGACATGGGCGCTGCTCATCGCCGCGCTCCTGACCGGCGGCACGCGCGCCCCGGCGATATCGGCCCAGACGGCGACCGCGGCTGCACCGTCCGCCGCGGCCGCGCGAGTGCCATGGCTGCACGGCGCCACCTGTTATGAAGTGTTTGTGCGTTCGTTTTACGACGGCAACGGTGACGGAATCGGCGACCTGCGCGGTCTGACGCAGAAGCTTGACTACATCAACGACGGCAATCCGCGCACCACGCGCGACCTGGGCGCACAGTGTGTGTGGCTGATGCCCGTTGCGGAGTCGCCCGGCTATCACGGGTACGACGTGAGCGATCACTATCGCGTCGAGCGTGACTACGGGACCAACGCCGATTTCAAGGCCTTCGTCTCGGCCGCGCACGCACGCGGCATCAAGGTGCTGGTCGACATGGTGCCCAACCATGTGTCGAGTGAGTATCCCGCGTTCCAGACGGCGCTCCGAGACACCACGTCGCCAGCACGCCGTCTTTTCCGCTGGTCGCCGGTGAAAGGCCCGGACAATCGCTGGGGCGGCAACACGTGGCACAAGTCGCCGCTGCGCGACGAGTACTACTACGGCTTCTTCTGGCAGGGCATGCCGGATCTCAACTACGAGTTGCCCGATGCGCTCGCCGAGATGCAGAACGTCGCCACGTTCTGGCTGACGGAGATGGATGTCGATGGATTTCGGCTCGACGCGGTGAAGTTTCTGGTCGAACGCGGCGCGCAGGTGGACGATACGCCCGGCACCCATCGCGTGTTGCGCGATTTTGCCGCGCATGTTCGCCGCGTCAAACCGGGCGCGTTCACCATCGGCGAAGTATTTGACAGTACAGGTGCGTTGCTGCCGTATTACCCGAATCAACTGGATGCATACTTCGCCTTCGAAATCGCCGACAGTCTGATTCACGGCATCCGCCGCGGTGATGCGCGCGGTCTCCTGGCGCCGGTGCTGCGACTGCAACGCGCCGTGTCGCCATCATCCTACGCCCCGCTGCGCTACGCGCCGTTTCTGCGCAATCACGATCAGCCGCGCACGCGTACGGAGTTTGGCGGCGATGTCTCGAAGGCGAGACTTGCCGCCACACTGATGCTCACGTTACCCGGACTGCCGTTCGTGTATTACGGCGAAGAACTCGGCATGCTTGGTGACAAGCCAGATGAGCAGATCCGCACGCCGATGGCCTGGACGCTCGAGGGGCCGCACGCGGGTTTCACGACGGGCACTCCGTGGGAGCCGCTCCAGCGCGATTCACTCGAGTCGAATGTCGCCGTTCAAGATGGAGACGACCGCTCGCTGCTCTCGTTGTACCGGACACTGATTCATCGGCGCGCATCGCATCCGGCGCTGAGCAGTGGAGCACTTGTTGCGCTCAGCACCAGCCACGCAACGGTGGCCGCGTTTGTTCGTCGGAGCGGCCGCCACGCGGTGCTGGTGGTCGCCAATGTCGGCGATTCGGCCGTCTCCAACGTTCGCGTGCAGAGTGCGCGCACGGGGCTCAGCGCCGGCCACTATGCCGGGCGCGACATGTTGGGGACTTCCGTCAGCACGGTGCTTCGCGTGCGTGTGCACGGCGCGCTGTCCTCGCAGGTTGTGCTGCCGACCATCCCGCCAAAGTCGGCGTACGTCTTTGACCTGACGGCGAGTCCGGCCCGCTGAGTTACGACGCCGCCGGCGGCTCGGGAGTCCACACGACGATCGGCGCTGGCGGTTCCTGCCGATAAATCGTCACGCACGAGTCTTCGAAGATGCGTTTGTCGTACCCGCGCGGCAGCACGTGATCCGTGGCGTGCTCCACCGCGAGAATGCGAGAGAACTTCCGCGCGTGCCAGCTTTCAATCAGGCGATCGAGCATGCGCGATCCGTACGGTGGATCGGCAAAGACGATATCGTACCGATCGGCCTCCAGGGCTGCGGCAAACGGCAGCGCGTCCTTCTTGAACACCTTGGTTTTTTCGCGGATGCGCAGCGCGGCGATGTTGGCCTTGAGCGCGTGCAGACTGGCCGGACCGTACTCCACGAAATCCACATACCGTGCGCCACGCGACAGGGCTTCCAGCCCCAGCGCGCCCGTGCCCGCGAACAGATCCAGAATGCGCGCCCCGGTCAGGTCCGCGCTCAACATCTTGATCAGCCCCACCCGCACCGTTTCCGCCGTGGGACGTACACGGAAGTCGTTCGGCGACGTGAGGTTGCGACCGGCAAACTTGCCACCGACGATTCTCATGAGAACAAGTTAGGCAGTCGGCCACCCCACCGTCAGTTGTCGCTCGGCAATTGCCGCTCTTCGAATGTCGCACGCTCGGCGGTCTGAGGCGCACTGCCGCATCCGGTGGGGGTGGCGACCGTGGTCCGCTCAGCGCACGTAGTCGTGCGCCGCCGCCGTGAACGCGAGTGGCCGCGCTGTCGCGCCTGGAAAGTACTGCACACGGAGTCGATCCTCGGCGGTCATCTGCACCAGCAGCCAGCCGTCGGTGATGCTCCCCATCGTTTTCGTGGTCTGATACGCCACGACCCCCGAGGTCACCTGCACATCGCCGAACGCGGGGTCGGTCGGTGCCACGCGCACCACGCCCGCCGGTGCGATGCTGCCGCCGATGGAAATGCGTCGCTGCGTGTTGTCGTACCAGTCGTATGCGAACGACAGCGATTTTGTCCACCCGGCGGGCCCGCCGATCACGTTGGCCGATTCACCGGCGAGCGATGCATGAAACCAGTCGCCGACCAGGCGGCCACGAATCCCCCAGTCCACGCGCCCGTCCTTGTTGGCGGGCACGCCTTCCATCATGCGCACGTGATTGTACATCCAGGTGCGCAGCGGTTCGCTGAAGTACTTGTACGGCGACGCCGCGTGCAGACTGGACATCCCGTAGCGCGTGGTGTTCACCAGTCCACTGTTGGTGACGTCGAGATCGAACACACCCAGATCGATCGACGGGCAGCGACCGGTGGTCGTCGCAATGGTGTCACCAGCGTTGACATGTGTGCCCACGACGATGCCCGGTTTGAGAATCACGTGGTCATAGTAGTACTGAAAGGTGCGCGTCATCTGCACATTCACTTTGGTGTCGCCCGCAGCCTCGGTGACCAGAATGAACGTGACGACGCCACTCCCTGCGGCCCGCACCGGGCGCGGACTGCAATCGCGGCCTTGCGGCTGAAATCCCCACGGGTCGACGAAGTACAGGTAGACATGATCGGTGGGCAGCACGTGCCCGGGCGGCGCGAGATAGCCGAGCGGCGAACCGCCGAAGTGCGTGCTGGTATCGAGCGGCGAGACAGACAGCACGCCGGGCCCCGTCGCGGTGATGCCAAAGCGGTTGTCTTCGGGCGAGGGGCCCGTACCCTCACCGCACGCCGAGATGGCCAGCATGGCCGCACCACCGGTCGCGGCACGCAGGAACAAAGGCAATGGATGCAATCGTGACAGCATATGTTGTACTCGGCGAGTCATGGGAGCGGGGCAACGCCCCGTAGTCACACGACTCTCCTCCACGCGGTCACGTCACGGCGCACCACGCGGGGACGGCCAATGGGCGCATCAGGCAGCGAGCGGTCTGGCGTTGCCATCGGCGTTGCCATCGGCGTTGCCATCGGCGTTGCCATCGGCGTTGCCATCGGCGTTGCCATCGGCGTTGCCATCGGCGTACCGCCGTCGATATTCGGCGGACAGTCGTGCGACATCTTCCCGCCCCCAGTCAATACGGAGCCAGCCCCGGATGATCCCACCAGCTACGTCACGGCGCCTACGGCGACGGTTGCTGCCTCTCATCGGAGCGCTCGTGGGTGCACTGAGCATGTCGCCCACCGACGGCGCGGCCCAGTCCGCCAATCCACGCTACGGTCGATGGTTGCTCAAGTCCGATGCCGCTGCGCCGGCGAGCAATATCATGACGTATGAACCGGCCGGCACCAGCGGCATGAAGGTGACCATTCAATCGGTCAACGCACGCGGCGACACGACGCGCTGGTGGTATACCACCACGTTTGACGGCAGCGACATGCCGGTCACCGGCAACGCGGGGCAAACACATGCCGCCGTGCGCACGATCACCGCGCAGATTAACGAGATCGTGAACAAGAAGGACGGCCGCGTGACACAGCGCCTGACGAATGTGCTGTCGCCTGACGGGCGCACGATCGCCGTGATCTACATGCGCGACGACGGCACCGGTCGCACCACAGGCGTCACATTTGCCACGTACGAGCGCATGCCATAAGCATGCCATAGGCATGCACGCGTGCCAGCGGCGGCCGTCAGCGTGGAGGGTTGGCGGCCGGGAGGACGATCACGGGCGGCGTGGTGGATGGGCGCGTAAACACGCTGCTGCTCGCCGTGTAGCCTGCGCCAAACCCTCCGTGACTCAAAAAGAACTGACCGTTCTCGACGCCCATGAAGCGATCAAGTCGATGCGCTCGGCCCGTCGCATCGTGTGTGAACGTCGCCGTGGTCAGCTCCTGCCAGCGACCGTCTGACAGTTGGATCCACTGGGATCCGTAACGCGCTTTGCGACGCAGGTGGCCCGTGCTGCCGCCGAAGTTCTCACTGAACGCATACAGCCGCCGCAGATACTGGCCATCCTTCGCGGCGCGGAACGACGCGATCAACTGCCACGCCTGTCGTTCAGGATGAAACCAGTAGCCGCTGTAGACCGTGGCCGACCCATCGGGTGTCGCGGTGACAAAGAACTTCTGGGTACTGCCCGTCTTCCACGGATACACCAGATGCGAATGCCCACCGGTGCCTTCGTTGCCGAAGACCTCCGCCACGACGCCGTCCCCCTTGGCCACCAACTGCGTGTAGTTGTCCGCCGCCACCGTGCTGCGATCCATCGCGGTCGATCCGCTCGCCGCGTCCCACACGGAAAAGATGATGCGGCGTTCGGTGCGCGAGTTGACCTGCATGCCGAAATAGCCACGAGCAAACCCGCACGCCATGTAGTACGTGTGGACTGGATCGTCGACAGCCGTCACTTCGTGGTAGAACCCCGTAACCGGGAGCGTGCTGTCGGTCGGAAATCGCAGATGCACACTCGCCGCGTTACGCCGCGCATCGAGGTTGAACTGAGCGTCCCGCGCCGCGGGGCCGTCCAGCAGCAACGCCCGAACCTCCAGACGAGGCGCCGCCGCGCCTGCGGCCACGTCGAGTGCCACACGGTGATATCCGGTGTCGGCGATCGGCACTGTCCCGAACGACACGCGCGTGAGTGAATCGCGCCCCACCACCCGAGCGGCGCGCACGGTGCGCCCAACGGTGAGCTGCAGGCGCACCGTATCGCCAACCGGGAGTGCCACATCCACCGCCGTGTCGAGACGGCCCGTGCCCGTCAGTCGACCAAACCAGGCGAGTATCGTTCCACCACGGGCAAACGGTATCACCGCACGGGTACTGCCGAGCCGTATGGCGTCGGCGTCGGGGACGAGATAGGCCGTGAACGCGGGCACCCGAAGCGACGATGGGCTCGGCGGCGTCGGCGCCTGCGCATGGAGGATGGCTGGGGCAACACCGAGTATCGCGACAAGCGCGCGGACCAGCGCACTCACCGGCGGGCCCAGCGCAGCGCGACCGGACCGGCGATGACCAACCAGCACAGAGCACTCATGAGCAACGCGATCAGCACAGCCGCACTGCCCAGATCCTTGGCCAGGCCCGACAGTGGGTGGCGCTCCTCGGAGATGCGGTCGACCGTCGCTTCGACGGCCGTGTTGAGGAGTTCGACCAGCAGCACCAGCAGCATGGAGCACACCAGCAGCAGATGCTCCACGGCTGTTACCGGCAGTGCGATCGAGACCGGGATCAGCACCACCAGGGCGACCAGCTCTTCGCGCACCGCCGCCTCGTGCCGAAACACATGCCGCAGCCCCGAAATGGAATAGCGGAAGGCCGCAGCGAAACGGGCGAGCCCATGGCGAGGGACAGAAGGCATGCAGGACCATAGGCCGAACGGCGCAACCGGTCAAGCGGCCGCTCGGTGTCGCTTACGTGCGGAAGACTCGAGCGTCTTCTTCAGACGGCCTCCGATAGCGGGGCACCGACGTCGCGTGCGTATTCACCCCGGTCCAGCGCCTTTTCCCCACGATGTCCACGCCAGATCCAACGATCGAACTCCAGACGCTCTTAACGCGGCTCACAGTGGCGTTTGCTCGGCGGCGCAGCTACCCCGGTACGCATCCGCTGGTGCTCAGCGCGGAGCAGGCGGCGTTTGAATCGCTGTCCGCATCCTTTGCCGGACGCCCACGGTGGACACTGAGTGTTGGGGACGGCGTGCTCTACGTGGACGGTGCGGTGGTTGAGCGTGGCGCCAGCATTGCGCGTGAACTCTCCGACCGGCTCCGGATACGCGGCATCGGCACACTCGTGTTCGACGTCAGCGCCACCGCCGAGTCGTTGCGTCAGGCCGTCGCGTGGCTCGCACTTGATCCCTACCGGCCCGAACACCGCGAGGCGACCCAGCAGCTGCCGACGCTGCCTGGCATCACCATCACGCGCATCGCGTATGGCAGTCTGGTTCTCGGCGATGGGCCGTCGACCGATGCCACCGGTGTCGATGTCTGGCGCGCGCTGGCGAGTGTCGCACTGTTCGACCTCAATGCGACCGCCACGTCATCCACCTCGGCGACGCGCGCACCCGTCGCGGGCTCCGACGATCGCGTTCGGCACACGACCGGTGACCACACCGATGCGGCCGAGATCACCGCGCACGATGCGGCCGGCGCCGACAGTTCACCGGCCGATGTCGCCGAGGCCATTGAACGTCGCGTGACGCACGAGGGATATGCGCGCCGGGTGGCGTTTGTCCTGTTGCGCGTCGCGGAACAAGTGGCGCAGGCGCCGGACTCGCACCGTGACGAGCTGTCCGAGCGACTGCGCGCGGTGCTCTCGGCGCTGCGCGCCTCGTCTGTCTCAGCCATCGTCAAGTCGGTCGGTGTGGGCGCCGACCAACGTCGGTTCATTTCGCAGGTGCTCGACGCCTTGCCGGCGGGCGCGGTGGTCGAGTGGCTCGAATCGGCCGCGCAGGCGACCGACGCGGGCCTGTCGCCGCACATGCTGCGACTGATGTCGAAGCTGTCGGCGCACGCGCAGGCCGGCGGTCGCGAGTCGGGCGAGGATCGCGGTTTTCGCGGCGCCGCGCGCGACGTGATTCAAGGCTGGCAGCACGATCACGGCAGCGCGCGCGAGCACCTGGTGCTGCTCGACCAGATCGCCGCATTCGATGCCGCGCGCACCGGTCAGGCGCTGCCGGATGTTGGCGCGGTGCGTGTGGTGCATCAGGCGCTCGAGACCAACTGTTTCGGTGCGTCGGCACATGCGGCGGTGCAGACGCTGCTGACGGATGGGCGCGTCGCCGACCTGCTGGCATGGGCCGAGACGGCACCGACGCCCGAGGCGGCGGCCGCGTTGCACGCAGCCTTGCATGCGCCGGACGCGGTTCGGGAGGTGCTGCTGCACGATGCGGTCGATCACAGCATCGCGCGCCAATTGCTGGCCTCACTCGACGTCAGCGCTGCGGACACACTCATCGATGTGTTGCGGGACGCGCCCGCGCGCGCGGCGCGACGCTTCACGTTTGATCGATTGCGCGAGTTCGGCCCGTCTCTCACACCGCTGTACATCGCGCGACTGAATGGAGCGCCGTGGTTTCTGGTCCGCAATCTGCTGGCCCTGCTGCGCGACGCGTTCGCCGAGAGCGGGCATCTTGCGGGCACCGCCTCGGGCTCGGCCATCATGGGATTCCTCGAGCACCCGCAGGAACAGGTGCGTCTCGAGGCCGTCCGACTGTTGGTGAACGATCCGCAGCAGCGCGCCGACGTGATCGGGCGCGTACTCGAGGACCCGAGTGATCGGGTGGTGCACTTGGCGCTCGAGGCGTTCGGTTCACTCGGCGAGGCTGCCGGCGCCGGATCGGTTCCGCCGGAGCTGGCCAAGCGGCTGCTGCGATTCCTTGACGCCGGTCATCGCGACGACGAACTGCGCGCCCGGGCGATTCGCGCGTTGGCAGGCGCGAAAGCCGTCGGACCGGTGCGTGATCGTTTGTTGGCGTTGATCACCAAACGTTCGCGCGTCTTCAAACGCGTCACGCTGCATGACCCGACGCCGACTGTGCTGGCGGCGGTCGAGGTGCTGGCGCTGCGGTATGCCCCCGACCCAACGGTCGCGCCGATGCTGGATCTCGCAGTGAAGCACGAAGACCGTCGCATGCGTGACGCGGTCGAGCGCGCCCGCGTGGCGGCAGGGCGGGCCGCGTGAGCACCAACGCCACGACGCAGTTCCTGCAGACGCTCGGGCAGGCGCTCGCCGCCTACGCACTCTACGGCGAGGGACATCCCATGCGGGCGAGCGTCAGCGAGCGCGCGCATCGCACGCTGCTGTCCGTACTCGAAGATCGCGGCGCGCTGCGCGTCTCCTTTCTCGGCCCGACGGTCATCGTCGGCACGCGCGTGATGCAGGAATTGCGCGGCTGGGAGTGGTGCACGCGCTTCGCATCGGCTGGCGTCGGCCGGCTGGAAATCGATCTCGTTCCCGCCACGACGCTGGCCGACATGGAACTGCTGCTGAGCGAATTGCAGCAGCGTCTCCAACCCGGTGCCGATGTGACGAGCACAGTCGCTCTGCGCTCGTTCCGGTTTGGTCCAATCGCGGTCGCCACAGGATCGGACGAGCACACCGCGGCAGCCGATGCCTTGCTCGATTCACTCGCGGTGCGCTCGATGGCGGAAGAGCTGAGCGCCGTGCGGTGGATTCACGATGAAATCACCGCCGGTCGCGACATGCCCTTGGCTGAGGTGGAAGCCGTCGTGCATTCACTCGCGATGGCGGTGCACCATGAACGTCAGCTGTTGCTGCCGCTGCTCGACATCGACCATCTCGATGAGTATCGCACGGCACACTCCTGCAATGTGGCCATTCTGTCGCTGGCGTTGGGCGAGCAGATCGGGCTGTCGGCATCAGACGCACGAGCCATCGGCAGTGCCGCACTGTTGTATGACATCGGGATGACACGCGTTCCCGCCGAGCTGCTGGCGGCAGCCCGCGCACTCACGCCCGAGGAAATGACACGCATGCAGGCGCATACCGTCGAGGGGGCACGTTTGCTGTCGGCACGATCGCCGTCCGATTCGCTGGCGATCACCGTTGCCTACGAGCACCACCTCTGGGACAACGGACAGGGTGGGTACCCGCATTTGCAGTGGCCCCGCCGTGCGCACTTGGCCAGCCGCATCGTGCATATCTGCGATGTCTACGATGCGATGTGCACACCACGTCCCTATCGCGCCGCATCGACTCGTGTGCAGGCGATCGCGTGGTTGCGCGAGCGCTCGTACGTCGAATTTGATGCCGAACTGGTGCAGGCATTCGTCACCCTGCTGGAACGGGCGGCTGAATCTCGCAGCGTCGTCGAGGCGGACGTCGTATCGGCGTAGGCACTCCGCTCACGTTCGAGCCGCTGTGACCGTTTGTCCCCCGCGAAGCGAACACGGCCGCAGCGTTTGAGGTGATTTGCCGCGGGTGCGGGACAAGAGGCGCCGATTCATACGCGCACACGTGACATGCATCACCGATTCGGCGACGCCGCGTGTGAGGTACAATCAAAAAGTGTGGAAATGAACGGCAGACGGTGGCACCTTCTCGGGTAACCCAGTCACCCCCGGGAGAATCCCGGCATCGAAAAGGAGCCACCGCCCGTGACCAAGATCGACAATTCTGAAGCGTCGTCAAGCCCGACCTGGCCGTCGTTGGAAGCGTTCGTCCGTGACCAAGTGCAGGCGTGCCTGCAGCGCGTGCTGGAGGAAGAAGTGGAAGAGCTGCTGGGCCGTGCCAAGCATGTGCGTCGTGCCACCGAGTCGACCGGCTATCGCAACGGGTACGCGAAGCCGCGGCAGCTCGCGCTGCTCAACGGCACGGTGACCGTGCGTCGTCCGCGCGTGCGGAAACTGGATGAGCGCTTCGTGAGTCGCGTGTTACCGCTGTTCCAGCGCCGCACGCCCGAGGTCGCGCAGTTGTTACCCGAGCTCTATCTGCATGGCTTGGCGAGTGGCGACTTCACGCTCGCGCTGCGCGGCCTGCTCGGCGACGGGGCCCCACTGAGCGCGAGTAGTGTGCAGCGTCTCACGGAGGACTGGCCGCGCGACTATACGCGCTGGCAGCAGCGGGACTTGTCGACGCTTGAGCCGGTGTACGTGTGGGCCGACGGCATCTACGTGAAGGCCGGGCTCGAGTCGACCAAGGCCGCGCTGCTCGTACTGATCGCGGGCTTAGCCGACGGGACGAAGGTCGTGCTCGCGGTCGAGAGCGGGCATCGCGAGTCGACGGAGAGCTGGGCCGAGATCCTGCGCGATCTGACGGCGCGGGGACTGCGGGCGCCGGCGTGTGTCATCGCCGATGGCGCCTTGGGTTTGTGGAGCGCCGTCGCGCAGGTATGGTCGAACGCCGCCGAACAGCGCTGCTGGAATCATAAGCTCCGCAACGTGGTCGATGCGGTGCCGCTCAAGCAGCAGCCCGACGTGCAGGCGGCGGTACAGCGCATCGCGGCGGCCGAGTCGGCGGCGGAGGCGGAGCACGAACGGCAGGCGTTTCATCGCGCGTATCGGCTGCGCTTTCCCAAAGCGTGCGAACGACTGGATCGGGACTGGGCGCGGATGCTCACGTACTACCAGTTTCCGAAAGAGCACTGGCGTCATCTCCGGACCACCAACGTCGTCGAATCACCGTTTGCGGCCGTGCGGCTGCGCACGAGTGCGGCAAAGCGCTTCAAGAAGGTGGAACGCGCGACGGCGATCATCTGGCGCTTACTCCTCATCGCGGAGCAGCGCTTCCGCAAACTGAACGCGCCCGAGTTATGCCGTGATGTCTTCCGTGGCGTGCGCTACACCGACGGTGTCGAAGTCTCTGCAGTCCCCACCATCCGGAAGGCCGCCGCCTGACGCACGTTTACACACTTCTTGACGAGACCTCCCGCGTGTCGTATACTCGCACGTTACGCCACCGTCACCGTCGTGTTGCCGCGCCACACTAGAGGCGTGCGAGCAGCACCAGTGTCGGACGCAATCCGTGTTGTCTCACGCAAGCCGCACAGGACCGCCATGTACCTCGATCCCAGTTCTGCCAGCATTGTGGTGCAGGCCGTTGTTGGAGGTGTTGTGGGACTTGGCGCGTTTCTCAAGTTCTACTGGCGCCGTCTGCGAATGTTTGGTCGGGCCAACAGTGACTCCACCGACGGAACGAATCATTCTTGACCCGCGACGCCGCATCGTATCGGGATCGTCGTGGTCATGTGCACCTGGTGGGCGGGCGTGTCCTGCGATCGGTGTTGGAGCCCGGACGGGACGACTATGAATTTGTACGGGACAGCGGGCTTCCCCGGCGATTGATCGAGCGCGGGTGGCTGATCGATGCCATCGAAGTGGAAGTCGAGGCATTGCCGCACGCTGGCCGAACGCCTGCGTACGTCCTCGAGCACCCGCGTCTGGCGGTGCGCTCCTACCCGTATGAATGGTCATTTCCGGCGCTCAAGGCCGCTGCGCTGCTGCAGCTCGATGTGCACGTTGAGGCATTGGCAGCCGGCGTCACGTTGAGTGACGCGTCCGCGTACAACGTCATGTTCGACGGACCCCGGCCTGTGTTCATCGACTTCCTCTCCTTTCGCCGGTATCAGGAGGGGGAATTCTGGGCCGGTCATCGACAGTTCTGCGAGCAGTATCTCAATCCGCTGCTGCTGACGGCCATCACCGGCGTGCCGTTCCAGCCGTGGTATCGCGGCGCGATGGAAGGCATCCCGCCCAATCATCTGGCGCGAGTCCTTCCGCATCGCGCCAAATGGTCGTGGCGCGTGTTCACGCACGTGCTGATGCAGTCGTCGCTGCAGAAGCCCAGCACAGCGGATGATGCCGTTGCCGTGTCGCGCATCAAACTGCCGTTGGCCAGCATGACACGCATGCTGACGTCCTTGCGCAGTTGGATCGCATCGCTCGAGCCGTCCGGCAGCCGCCCGACGGTCTGGGCGGACTACGCCAACGACAACTCGTACAGTGGCACGGAAACCGGACTCAAACGCGACTTCGTCGCGCGATTCGCCTCGACGCTCACTCCGTCGCTGCTGTTGGATATCGGATGCAACACCGGGGAGTACAGCGCGGTTGCGCTCGCTGCGGGTGCGCGTGCGGCGGTCGGCTGGGAGTCCGACCCCGGTGCGCTCGATGGAGCGTACGCGCGTGCGCGGGCCGAGAAGCTCGCCCTGCTGCCTCTCTGGATGGACGCCGTGAATCCGTCGCCCAGTCAAGGCTGGGCCGGCCTCGAGCGGCCGAGTCTGACCGAGCGACTCTCGGCGGATGCCGTGCTCGCGCTCGCGCTGATTCATCACATGGCGATCGCGCGGAATGTGCCGCTTGCGGCGGTGCTGGACTGGATCCTCGATCGCGCGCCGCATGGGATCATCGAGTTTGTGCCCAAGTCTGATCCGATGGTCAAGCAGTTGCTCAAACTGCGGGAGGACATCTTCGACGACTACACGGAAGAGACCTTTCTGCAGACCATTTCGGAGCGCGCGGAGATCGTTGATCGCCTGCGGCTGCCCACCTCTGGACGATTGCTCGTGTGGTATCGACGGCGATGAGCGAACTGCGCGATCGCCGGCGTCGCGTGGCACCGGAGATCGGTGCGGTGGTTCTGATGTTGGTGGTTCCGTTTTACGCGCATCTGCACTTTCACCGATATCCGCTCTGGCGCCCTGAAGCGCTGGCGGTGGTGGCGGTCCTCGCGCTGGTGGGTGCGGCGGGCGGATGGATCATTCTGCGCACGCACGCGATGGTGGTCCGGGCGTTGCTCACCGCGGTTGCGCTGCTGATCGGTCTCGATCTGCTCGCGCCCATCGATGGATGGCATACCGCGCTGTTTGCCGGCGCGCTGGCGCTCGCGCTCGTGTTGCGTCAGCACATCCACCGCATCGCCGCCTTGGCCTTCGCGGCGATCGCGGTCAGTACGGCCGTGGCGGGTACGCGCGAGCCGGGTGTGCAGGACCGTGCAGCACGCAGTGTCGCGGTCGTCGACTCGTTGCCGCCGGTGCTCCATCTGATCGCGGACGAACACACCGGTCTCGACGGGATTCGCTCCAATGCGCCAGGTGCAGCCGATGCGAGGCGCGAACTCGAGGCATACTATCTGCGCCACGGCTTCCGGCTGTTTCCCCGTGCCTACAGCGAGTATTTCCTCACGGCGGACGCCATCCCGAATGCGTTGAACTTTCAACACGCCACGGCCGGGTACGGCTTGGTCGGTGGCGCGCGGTTCAAGGCACCCGCCGCGCTCACCACCAATGCGTACTTCGCGCGTTTGGTGCAGCGCGGCTACACCCTGCGCATCTACGAACCCGGCTTCATCGATTTTTGCGCGGCGACGGTCGCACCGAATGCCGGCTGTGTGTCCGTGCCCAGTAACTCCATCTACAATCTGCCGGCGCTGCCGATGGCGATGCCGGTGCGCGCCGGCGTTTTGCTGGCGCAGTGGGTCTCGCGCGAATCATCCTTGCTTACCACCGCACGCCGCCTGTACGAACGCGCGGTGGTGCCGATACTGACGCGGGCAGGCGTGACACCACCGCGCTGGGTACGGGGCCGATACTCGCTCAGCCCCGCCAGTGGCATGGCCACCATGCACCGTATCGCGGCAGATCTTCGCCGCCCCGCGCCGCAGCGTGGCGCGGCGTTTTTCGGTCACGTGCTGCTCCCCCATGAACCGTACGTGATGAACGAGTCGTGCCACGTGGGGCCGGAGCTGCTGGCCCCGGGCACCACCGCGGCGTTGACCGACGACGCCACGTCCGCGGATCGCGAGCGACGCTACGCGAACTACCTCCGTCAACTCCGCTGTTTTGTGCGCATGGTGGACACGGTGGTACGCGCGTTCGATGGTCAGCGTGACAGCGGGATCGTCATCATTCACGGTGATCACGGTTCACGCGTCGGTGACTTCAGCGCAGAGCCGGTGCAGCCGCTCACCGCGTCGGACTTCCAGAACTTCTATTCGACGCTGTTTGCCATTCGGGGGCCCGGCATTCCTCCGGGCATCGACACCAGCCGCATCTCCATCACGCGTTTGCTCGACGAATACAGCCGCACGCGATTCACAGGCACGGTGGCGCCTGCGCCCGGACCCCTGTTCGTGTATCACCCGGCGACGCGCGTACAGGGCGGACCCCTCACTCGCATCGCCATCCCCGAGACCGGCCCACCGCCGCTCTAGCACCGCACGTGCCGACGCGTGGCCGCAGCACGCGGCGGAAGCACGCGGTGGACGCAGCGATGGATGCAAGCGGCGTGTGCCGCACGCGCGTATGTTGGGGGCGATCCGCACCGGATCCCGCCCACCCCTTACGCATGCAATGACGTCGTTTCGAGATCCCGTCGAACTGCTGGACGCCGAACTGAGTCTGGTGGCGTTTCAGCGGCGTGTGTTGGCGTTGGCCGAAGACGCCAGCGTGCCGCTGTTGGAACGGATGCGATTCCTGGGCATCGTCACGAGCAATCTCGACGAGCTGTACATGGTCCGGATGGCCGAACTCCGCCAGGCGGCGGTCGACGAACGCGCCGCGCAGGGGGATCGGGTCGTCGAGGCGGACCCGGCGTCGGCCGTGTACCGACTGGCGGCCGTTGAGGACGCCATTGGGCAACTGCTCAAGGCGCAGGCCCGCTGTGCCGAGGTCTGTCTCCGCGATGCGGCCGCGGCCGGGGTGCATCTGGCCACGTGGACATCGCTGACGGCCGACGCCCGCGCCGAGCTGCAGCAGCGATACCTGAGTGAAATCCAACGTGATCTCATGCCGCACGCGATCACGCTCAGCCCCGGGCATCCACTGCCACATCTGCCACATCTCGGGCTGTTTGTGGCCGTGGTCTTCCGAGAGCGGGCGGGCGAACGACTGCGTCTGGCCGAACATGAGCTACCCGGCGACGTGCCGCGACTGTTGCCCGTGCCCGGCAAGCCGGGGACGGTCATTCCGATCGAGGAGGTGCTGCGCGCCAACGCGCACCATTTGCATCCGCAGGTGCTCGTGGAAGGCACGCATCTGTTTCGGGTCACGCGCGGCGGCGATCTGCGGCTCAACGAAGACGCGGCGGCCGATCTGCTGGGCGCCGTCGACGCGGCCACGGTTCGGCGGTTGCACAATCCGGCCGTTCGTGTCGAGGTGGAACGCAGCATGCCGCCGCAGGTCGGCGCGCTCATCATCGACAGTCTCCATCGCGAAGCGATCGGGCGCGACATGGAGATCACGGTCGATGCCGTGCAGGTGATCGATGGGATGCTCGACCTGCGCTGTCTTCAGCTTTTGCCGCTCCCACCGGGTGCGCCGTACGAGTATCCGCCACTGCCCGCCAAGGCACCGCTCGCCGAACACACCTCGATGTGCGAGGCCATGCGTACGCAGGATGTGCTCGTCCATCATCCGTTTGAGTCGTTTGAATCCACCGTTGTCCGGTTCCTGCAGGAAGCGGCCAACGACCCGCTCGTGACCGAGATACAGGCCACCTTGTACCGCGTGGGCAATCCGTCACCAGTGGTGGAAGCCTTGCTGCATGCCGCGCGCGGCGGTAAGCGGGTGTTTGTGCTGGTGGAATTGCAGGCGCGTTTTGACGAGGCGCACAACGTGCATTGGGCGCGCACACTCGAGCAGGCCGGCGGACGCGTGGTGTACGGCCTGCCCGGGCTCAAGGTGCACGCCAAGGTGGCGCTGGTTGAGCGTCGCGAGGGCGAGCAATCGGTTCGTTATGTGCACGTCGGCACCGGCAACTACAACACGCGGTCCGGAAAACAGTACACCGACCTGAGTCTGTTCTCGGCGCGTCCCGAGCTCGCACAGGACGCCGCCGACCTGTTTGCGGCGCTCCATCGCGCCGCGCCGGTCTCCCCCGGGCTGACCCACGGCGCGCTGGTGGCGCCGCATCAGCTGCTTCCGGCGCTGCTTGCGCACATTGACGCGGAAACGGCGCTGGCCGAGTCGGGTCGATCGGCGCACATCACCATCAAGGTGAACGGACTCGCCGATACGGAAGTGGTGCGGGCGCTGTATCGCGCCTCGCAAGCGGGGGTGGTGATCGATCTGATCGTCCGCGGCATCTGTACGTTGCGCCCCGGCGTCCAAGGACTCTCGGACAACATTCGGGTGCTCTCGGTGGTGGGTCGTTTTCTCGAGCACTCACGCATTTACCGATTCGGCAACGACGGCGCACCAACGTATCTGATCGGATCGTCGGATCTGCGTCCACGCAACCTGCGCCGCCGTGTCGAACTCCTGGTGCCGGTGGTGGACGTCGGGCACCAGCGTCGGCTGGACGACATTCTGCAGCGCTACCTCGACGACCCAACGGCCTGGGTGTTGCGTCCGGATGGACGCTATGATCCGCGCGGCCGCAGCGGACCCAGTGCGCAGGTGACACTCGCCACCTGATGCCCGGCGCCGGCGAGTGTCCTCTTCTGTTGCGGGAAGTGTCCTCAATTACGGAATGGTGTGACCGGCGCAATATCCTAAGTGCTTGCTGCACAACAGACTTAACAAGGGTATGAATTATGCGGTCCAAGGAGACGAGGTCATCCCTGGCTGTCCTATTCTGGAGCGGGACCATGAAACATCGACCGTTCGCCTTTGTCACCGCGCTTTCGCTCGTCGCCACTGGCCTCGCCACTGGCGGCGCGCTCCCCGTACTCGCCCAGGGCGGCGTGCCGCCCGGTGAATACTCGGACGAATTCGAGCGCTTCTCGGCCAACCAGTTGGACAACCTGGTCGGCCCGATCGCCCTGTATCCAGACGCCTTGCTCGCGCAGGTGCTCGTGGCGTCCACCTTCCCTGATCAGGTCGAAGACGCCGCGCGGTATGTACGTGCGAACGGCACCGCCGGGATCGACGACCAGTCGTGGGATGTGAGTGTCAAAGCCGTCGCGCACTACGCGTCGGCGCTCAACATGATGGATGACAAGTCCGACTGGACTGCCACCCTCGGCCGCGCCTACGCGAGCCAGTCGAGCGATGTGATGGCGGCCGTCCAGCGCATGCGCGCCATGGCGGCGCAGCAGGGCAACCTGGTCACGACATCACAGCAGCAGGTGATCACGCAGGGCACACAGTACGTGATCGTCCCCGCGCAGCCGCGCGTGATCTACGTGCCAGTTTACGATCCGGTGGTGGTCTACACACGCCCCATCTTCAACGTCGGATATGTGAGCCGCTTCTGGTCGTTCGGCATCGGCTTTCCGATCGGCGGCTGGCTCAACTACGATCTCGACTGGGGCCGTCGCGTCGTCTACTACAACGGCTGGAACGACGCGTATTACGAGTACGGTGGTGGTTGGCGCGCCCGCTCGCGGCCGTTCATTCAGATCACCAACGTGTACGTCAGCCCACGCTATCGCACCGTGTACGTGAATCGCGACGTGTATCGTCGTCCGGTCAACTACCGGAACGTCGATCGCTACGTTGGCGTGCACCGCGACGCGCGGTTCGAGGGACGTCGTGACGGCTATCGCGATGGCTACCGTGACGGCTACCGGAACGGCGACAATCGCGGTGGCGACAATCGCGGTGGCGACAATCGCGGTGGCGACAACCGCGGTGGCGACAATCGGGGCGGTAACGACCGAGGCCGCGATGACTACGGCCGCAACGATCCCGGTTACACGGGACGGACCGCGCAGCCGCGCGACGAACGTCCGGCGGCGACGCCCGAGGGGTATCGCAACGGCACCAACCGCGGAACCGATCGTCGTGATACGCCCGAGCGTTCACCGCGCGGAACCGTGAGTGCCCCGCAGGATCGCCGCTCCGAGCAGCGCGTGGAGCCGGCGCGTATCGAACCCCGTCGCGCCGACCCGCGCCGGGCCGAACAACCGCGCGTGGAGCAGCCACGCATCGAACAGCCGCGCGTGGAGCAGCGTCGGGTCGAACAGCCACGCATCGAACAGCGTCGGCCCGAGCCGCAACGCACGGAACAGCCACGCATGGAGCAACCACGGCGTTCGGAACAACGGCAGGCGGCACCGCGCGAACGCGGGAGCGCCGGCCCGTCTGAACCGCGTGGCAATCGCGGTGGATCCGGCGGGTCCGGTGGTGATCGCAGCGCACGCGGACGGAGCGGGTCCTAGTCGAGCGCTGAGCAACGGGCACCCGATGCGATGCATCGGGTGCCCGTTTGCGTATACAGGGTCAAGCGTTCACAGGTTGCGGCGCTTGAGTTCCTCAACGGCGTAGCGACAGGCACGCGCCGTCAGCGCCATGTAGGTGAGCGACGGGTTCTGGCAGCCGCTTGAAGTCATCGCCCCGCCGTCGGTCACGAAGAGGTTGGGAATATCCCACGATTGATTCCACTGATTGAGCACCGACGTCTTGGGATCACGACCCATGCGCACGGTGCCCATTTCGTGGTTGGCGTTCCCGGGCGTACTGGGTCCGCGCGTTGACGGCTGCACGTTGCGTGCACCCGACGCCTCGAGCATTTCGGCCGCCGTGATGCTCATGTCGCGATGGATGGCCAGTTCGTTTGCACTCCACGCACAGTCGATGTGGAGTGATGGAATCCCCCACTTGTCCACCAGCGTCGGATGCACCGTCGCACGGTTGGCCGGATTGGGAAGCATCTCGCCGTATCCGTTGAACGTCATGCTCCACGGACCGAGCGCCGTCAGCCGCCGTTTGAACGCCAGACCGATGCCCGGTGCACGGGTGGCGTTCTGCCAGCCACTGCGATTGGCACTGCCCTGAAATCCATACCCGCGCACAAAATCGGCGCGTGTCGTGCCGATGTTTCGGAAGCGGGGGACATAGATGCCGTTCGGTCGGCTGCCCAGCACACGCCGGTCGGTCCAGCCGTCAAACTCGCCGGACGCGCCACCCCATTTGATGTGGTCCATGATGTTGCGTCCAACCTGGTCGCTGGAGTTGGCCAGCCCCGTAGAGAATTCCGGGGTGGCCGAGTTGAGCAACAGGCGCGCGCTCTCGATGGCGGATGCGCAGACAAACACCACGCGGGCCGTGAACTCGAGCGCCTGTCCGGTTTGTGCATCGATCACGCGCACGCCGGACACGCGGTGTTTACCGGCATCATAGATCAACGAACGCACAATGCTGTGCGGCCGCAGCGTCATCCGACCGGTCGCGCGCGCCGCAGGGAGTGTCGCGTTCACGCTGCTGAAGTACGATCGCGTCGTGCACCCGCGCTCGCACGGACCGCAGTAGTGGCAGGCCGCACGACCGGGGCGGGATTCCGTCAGCACCGCCACGCGGCCGATCGTCATCACCCGATCCCGGCCATACCGTGCCGCGATGCGTGACTGCACGTGCTGCTCCACCACGTTCATCGCCATCGGCTTGAGAAAGACACTGTCCGGCAGATGGGCGATGCCTTCTGCCTTCCCCGAAATGCCGATGAACCGCTCGACATGATCGTACCACTGCGCGATGTCCCGGTACCGAATCGGCCAGTCGACGGCGATGCCCTCGCGTGCATTCGCCTCGAAATCGAGGTCGCTCATGCGATACACCTGGCGGCCCCAGATCAGCGACTTGCCGCCGACCTGTCGCGCGCGAAACCAGTCGAAGGGTTTGCCCGCCGGTGCGCTGTACGGATTGTCCACATCGTCGGTCCAGAACACGTGACTCATTTCGTCGAACGAGACCGAATTGCGCTGGGTCCGCTGACGCGCCTCGACGGTGCGACGATCTCCAAGTCCGCGAAACTTCATCTCGAACGGGGCCGTGTGTTCGACGGCGTCGCGCTCGGGGGTAATCGGACGCCCGGCTTCGAGCACGAGCGTGCGCAACCCCTGTTGCGTCAACTCCTTGGCGGCCCATCCGCCGGTCATGCCCGATCCGACAACAATCGCATCGTAGTCGTTGGCGCGCCGCGCCTGCACCAGTGGCGTACTCACGAGGCACGCACCGGTGCTGCGCCATCGTAGCGCATCGGCGGCGGATATGATTTGAGGGTGCGCCGCATCCCGGCTTCGGAGGTGCAGTAGCCCCACACCGTGAGATACTTGAGCATGGCGAACCAGTGCTCGTTGGCCGACGCGCCGCGTGCGGTCCGCAGCGCCGTCACCTCCGCGTCGACCGTTTCCAGCAGCGTCACCTGACTCGCCACGGGCACGTCAACGAAGACACGCCCGTGTTGGGCACGACTGCGTTCGTCGAGTTCGTCGAGTCCGCGCACGAACCGGTCGCGCTCCGCCGCGCTGTACCAATCCGTCATCATGGTGTCGATGAACGATGTCACACGCGCGTCGGTGGCTCCCGGTGTGTCGCTCGCCGGAATGATGCGTTCCGCTGCAGCGGCGACCGTCGCCGCGGCATGCCCGTTCAGTGCGCGTCCGCGCGCCGGTTGTGCGTCGGACGCGTCTGCTCCAGTGTTGGACTCGGACACCTGCTGCGCGACGCGGCGGTGCACGTCGCGCCCGATGGTCTCAACGTCGTGCGCGGACAGGCGATGAAACGCGGCCATGCCTCCCGTCGCCACGAGCCACTGCACCAGCGCGCGTCGATCCATCACGCACCTCCGTGCGGCATCAAACGGTGTATCCGTGGGATTCCAGAAAGTGCTTCGAGATGCGCGCACAATCGCGCGGGGTGCGCGCGGGGTCCGGCACGCCATCGAGCTCGACAATCGCCCAGCCGTCAAATCGAATGCGTGCGAGCTCGGCCAGCACGGCCACCAGCGGCACGCGCCCCTCGCCCAGCTCGACAAACCGATACGCGTTGGCGGGGCGCCCCGGCACCGGCTGCTGCACGTCCTTGAGATGCAGAAACAGCAGTCGATCGGCGTGCTGACGAATGGCGTCGACCGGATTGCCACCGGCGGCCTGATAGTGCGCCGTATCCAACTCGAGTCGCACATACCGCGGGTCGGCCGCCTCCAGCACGCGCGCCACTTCATCCGGTGCCTGACCGAGGTTGCCCATGTGGTTGTGGTAGCCGAGCGCGACGCCGAACTCTGACACACGACGTCCGATCTCCGACAGACGCTCCCCCATGCGCTGGAAGTCATCCGCGGTCGGGCGGCGCCCCTGTGGCCGTTCATCGACCACCTGCAGATACAGGCCGCCCGCATCGCGCAGAAAGGCGGCGTGACGCAGGTGCAGCGCCATGTTCTCCTGCATTCCGGCCGGCTCGATCGTGACACTGCCACTCGACAGCGCCGCGAACGTCAGCGCGCGGTCGGCCAGTCGCTGGCGCAGCACGGCGGGGTTGGCACCCCATCTCGTGACCGCCGACGCGCGGAGCTGAATACCGCGATAGCCGACAGCGGCAATGTCGTCGATGGCCTGCACATCGTCGCCACCCCAGGTGATGGCGGCATATCCGAAATGTGGAACGACTCGGCGTGTGGGCTCACGTGCCGCAGCCGAACTCGCCGCAGACGGAGTCGCCGCAGACGGAGTCGCCGCGGCCGCAATGCCGGTGACCGCCGCGGCGGCACTCGTGGCGAAGAATTCGCGTCGGTCCATGACGCGAAGGTACCGCAGGGTGCGAAATCGGCAAGCGCGGCGACGGCGCCACCGGTGTAGCGCACACTGCCAGGCGGCTGCATGTTAGACGCGTGAAGCGCCGATTATCTCTGGTTCATGTGCGGGACCTCGCGCGTGCCGACTTCCGTCGGTGGGCATTGGGCGGTGTGTCGTTGGCAGTCATCGCCTACGCCACGCTCATCGCGGTGGAAGTATCGCTGGGCGGATTTGACGCCTCGCAGAACATCGCGATGCTGCTGACGCTGGTGCTGTGTGCGGTTGCGCTGTGGATCACAGCGCGCGGTCGTGAGATGCACGGCGCAGCACTCGCCCTCATCGCCGTGTGGAGCGAGATCGAGTACACGTTCCTGAACAGCACGATCTTTCCGAACCGGGGCATGTTGGCACTCCCGGTGCTGGTCATTGCCGCCGCGCTCATTGTCGGCAGTCGCAAGGCGTTGTTTGCCGCGATCATCACCATCGTCGCCACGATCGTGACCCATCGGCTCTCGCCCGCGTTCCGGGAGACCGGGTTCACCGAGATCACCATTCTGTGGTTCACACTGCACGCCGTCTCGGTCATCGGGGCGTGGATGCTGCTCTCACTGGGCATCGCCGGTTTTGCGCGTGTGTTCGAAGCCATGGAGAACAACGAACACGACTTGTCGGACACCATCCGCTTTGCGCCGGACGGTATTCTGGTGCTCGATGGTGCAGGACACGTGCTGCGTGCGAACCCTGCGGCGGAGACACTGCTGAGCGCGACGGTGGCGACACTGGTAGGGCGACAGATCACCGACGTCCTGCGTGACGCGAGTGCGACTGGCGAGACGCTCGGGGCGATGCCGCGCGACACCGGGGAATCGCCGGTCTCACTGCAATTCCACGGCTCGGAGTCGACACCCGTGCATGTCGAGGCGACTTGGCACCGCATGGAGGGCGACCGGCGTCAGCTGCTGCTCCGCAACGTGACCGAACGGGTGCGCGCCGATGAGGCGCGTCGCACCATCGAGGCGCAGCTTGCACATGCCCAACGACTCGAGGCGGTGGGCCAGTTGGCCGGTGGACTGGCGCACGACTTCAACAACATTCTTACGGCAGTCAACGGTTCCGCCGAACTGCTGCGTCACGAACGCGATCCGCAGGAACGACAGGCGCTGCTGAGCGAGATTGTTGCGGCGGGCGATCGCGGCGCCGCGCTCACGCGCCAGTTGCTGTCGTTTGCCCGCCGTGAGGTGATCCAGCCACGCGTGTTGGACCTGTCTGCACACGTCGCGACATTGCGGCGCCTGCTGCAGCGCGTGGCGGGCGATCGCCACCAGCTGCGATTCCAGCTCACACCGGACTGCCGGGTGCGCGTGGACATTGGACAGATCGAACAGGCGCTCGTCAATCTGGTTTCCAACGCACGTGATGCCATGCCGGACGGCGGAACCTGCGTTGTGGCCGTTGAGCGCACGGTCAGCGAGGCCGGCGCACCACGCGTGCAACTCCATGTCTCGGATGATGGCACGGGGATGACCGCCGAGGTGGCGGCGCGCGCCTTCGAACCGTTCTTCACCACGAAAGCCCGCGGGCAAGGCACGGGACTGGGCCTCGCATCCGTCCACGGGATGGCCGTGCAAAGCGCCGGCAGTGCCTGGATCACGTCCACGCCCGGCCGCGGCACACGCGTCACCATCGATCTGCCGTATGTGGACGAACCGGCAACCGCACCGCCATTGGCGGTGTCGGCGCAGGCGGCGTGGTCGCGCCCGTATACAATTCTGCTTGCCGAAGACGACGCCGGCACACGCAGTATTGTCGAACGGATGCTGCGGAAGGCCGGGTATGTCGTGGTCGTGGCAGAAGACGGCACCGAGGCGCTTCGCATCGTCGAATCGAATCTCGTCCGGATCGATCTGTTATTGAGCGATGTCATGATGCCCGGTCACACCGGACCGGTGCTTGCGCAACGCGTTCGCGCCATGTTCCCCGCGATGCCGGTATTGCTGATGACCGGTTATGCCGAGGAGACGGTGGAAGGACTGGGCGACCTGCTTTTCGGGCGCGATGTGATCTCGAAGCCCTTCAGCGGCGGTGTGTTGACCACCCGCCTTGCGGAATTGCTGGGAACCGACGGGCGGAGCGACATACGGGGCAGCACCGCGCCGTAGCTGAGAGCGCCGGCCACTGCGGCGGTAGCGCTGGTTTGTCAGCCTGAGGTCGAGCGAAACGTGTGGAGCGGCTGGTAGTCGAGCTCCGCACGCGCCCGGCTGATATCCAGCACATGATCGGACGTGAGCTGATGGATCACGTAGCGTGTCAGACGCGGGCCGCGAGGTGGCACGCGAGTAGGCCACAGGCGCTCCATCACGGTGGCGGTCGTCCAGGCCACGGCCTGCGGAATGTGCAGCAGCCTCGGATTGACGCCCGCACGCGCCAGTACCACGCGCAGCAACTCATCGCGGCGCGCCACCTCTGCGTCGGCGATGTTGAACGCGCCGGACACACCGCGTCGGTCGCACGCGGAGAGGACGGCCTGCACGAAATTGTCGATGTGTGTGACGGACAGCGTGTTGCTGCCGGCACCAGGCACCGGAAGCATCCCAAGACGCCTGGCCTCGAGTACACGCGGGAGCAGCGTCGTGTCGCCCGGTCCGTAGACGAGATGCGGACGCAGCACCACCCCTCCATCGCGCGCCAGCACCAACCGTTCGGCCTGCGCCTTCGTGCGGCCATACGGTGAATAGCGGCAATCACCGGTGGACGCCGTCTCCGCAATCGGACCGGGAGGCTGGTGATCGGAATACACGCTGCTGGTGCTCACATACACCACGCGCGCCGACGGAAAGCTCTCCAGCACCACCTGCGTGCCCGTGACATTGGCCGCGTGGTACCAGGTCTCGTCGCCCCAGTCTCCCACGAGTGCGGCGCAGTGCACTACCACATCCGCGCGAGGAACCGTTCGTCGGCCGTGCGTGAGATTCCACGCGATGTAGTTGGGAAGTGGCGCGCGCAACGCTGCCGCTTCGCGCTGTCCGTATGTGTGCACCTCGTGGCCGCGCGCCAGCAGCGCACGGACGATGGCGCCGCCCACAAACCCGCTCGCGCCCGTCACGGCAACGATCACGGCACGCGCGACGTCGGGGCGGATGCCGCCGCATCCGCCATTGCATGTGGCTTCGCACCTGGCTTCGCGGCGAGCATTGCACGCGCCATGGCGCGCACTTCGGTCTTGTCGACTTTGTGTGAACGTCCCGACATCGGCACGGCGGCGACCAGAATGTCGTCGGGCATGGCCGCCTCATCGATGCGGTGCGGACCACTCTGCAGCGCCTGACGCACACGCGTCGCCAGCGCCTGACGGGCCGGCGCCTCGAGGGTCAGATCATCGGGCTCCACCAGCAACACGACGCGTTCGTCGGCAGCCCGCTCGTCGAAGATGCCCACCATTGCACACCGCACGACGCCCGGAATGCGCTCGATCACGGGCTCGTGCAACTCGGGATAGATGTTGTACTCCCGCCGAATGATCATGTCCTTGGCGCGCCCGAGCAGCACGATGCGTCCATCATCCAGGCGCACCAGATCCCCGGTGTGATGCGACTGCACCGGCGCGGCGCCGAGATATCCGGCAAACAGATGTGGCGCGCTCACCACCAGTTCGCCGGTGTCGCTCACGGCTGTTCGCACGCCGCGCACCGGAGCGCCAACAATATCGCCATCACCCGGATACGCGAGTTTGTCGGCCAGTGAGATGGTCGCAACGGGCAGCACTTCGGTCATGCCGTACACGCACCAAGCCACGGCATCGGGCGCCAGTACGGCCTTGAGGCGCGCAAAGAATGCGCGCCGCACCGGCGCGGCGCCCACCATCACACATCGCAGCGTCGGCGGCAGTCGCCCGCCGGTGCGCTCGAGATGATCCACGAGCTTCTCGAGATTGGCGGTTACCTCGAAGAGGTGCGTGATGCGGTGCTCGGCCAGCTCCGTGGCGGTGCGCGCCGCATTGTACGCGCCGCTGGACGGGATATAGGCCAGTGCACCGGCAAAGAGCGCCGGCAACACCAGATGCAGGTCGCGCGCATACAGTCGATCGCCGGGTGCCAGGGCGAGCCGCTCACTGATCAGGTCGAGCATCACCGTCAGCGAACGCTGCGTGTGCACCACCGCTTTGGGTGCGGACGTGGTGCCCGACGTAAACACGATGAACGCCTCGGCGGCCTCGTCAGGGGTGTCGACAGCGCCGACGTGATTGGGCGGTGTCGGCGTGTGCGCCTCCGCGCGCTCCATCACCGACAATCGCGACGCGCCACCAAGTCCAGGCATCCATGAGCCAGCCGCAATGCGTCCCGCATCGCCGAGCGCGGCGAGCGACGGCAAGAGTCCGCCTTTCCACTCCACAAGACGCCGCACGACGCGACTGTTCATGGCCGCCAACAACATCGATTCGGCAAGCACCCATCGCGGGCGCAGGAGCTGCATCTGAGCGCGAAACAGCGTATCACCCGCTCCGATAGGCGCCGCCGCGATGACCGCATCGAGTGCGTTGATGGCCAGGATCGAGGCGATCGCCGTCTCGGACGGACGGATCGCGAAGAGCACGCGGTCGCCGTGGCGCACCCCGTGGTGCGCGAGCGCGTCGCGAATGCGCGTCACGCGTGCCGTCAGCGCCGCGTAGCTGGTGCGACGCCCGTTCCACTCCAGGAGCGCGATGGCATCAGGCTGTGCCGCGGCCACGCGCGCCAGTCGATCGGCGACGCGGCTCACGGATCGAGCCGCAGCCGCAGGTGCCGATACGCCGGCACAATGACGCCGCGCGCCGGCGCGCGACCGACGACGCGCAACGTTCCGTGGAGCGCCACGAGGCGCTCCAAGACCATGTGCAATTGGCGTTGGGCAATCGCAAAGCCGAGACAGAAGTGCGGACCGGCCCCGTACCAGAGATTGCGTGCCCGTGCCGGTTGCGTCCGCATCGCCGAGAACGTGAACGCGTCCGGAAACATGCGGCCGTCGCGTGTGAGGTTGCACGTCATCAGCACCACGCGTGTGCCCGCGCGAATGTGGTGCCCGCGCACGGTGGCATCACGTTGCGCAATACGCATGGTGGCAGGAACCGGCGTGGTAAATCGCAGGCCTTCGGCAATGGCCAGCGGGATGCCGGCGGGATCGTCGCGCAACGCCGAGAACTGGCGCGTGTCAATCAACAGCGCCACGATGCGCGGCAGTGCTGCGGCGGTCGTGAGCGTGCCCGCCAGAAACACGAGCCCGAGCACACCGCGCGCTTCGTCGAACGAAAAGCCGAGATCGCGCAGGCGGCGCACGAAGGAGCGTGGCGGTGCATCGGCCGACGCATACCCGTGTCGTGCGTACGCCACCAGTTGATCACAATCGGCCCGCGCCGCCGCGAGACGAGCCGGCGAGGGCGTGCGAAAATCGAGCCCACTCGCGATGCGCTCGCCAAGGGCCACCAGCGCCAGGCATGCCGCCCGTTCATCACCGTCCGGGGTCACGCCCAGCATATCGAACGTGATCCGTCCACTCATCCAGCGCATCGCGGAGACAAGGTCCACCTCGTCACCGCGCTCGAGCGCCTGCTGCAGCGCGTCGAGCGGACCCACACAGCCGCGCAACAGTTCGCCCGCCTGCGACGGGGCGACGATGTCCGCCAGTTTGCTTCGCAGTCGTGCGTGCGCCTCGCCGTCCATGTTGCTGAGTGCGGACGGCCCCAGAAACTCGGTGATGGTCGCCGACAGACTGCCTCTGCCGTTTTTTGTGAAGATGTCGTCGTTGACGAGGACGTCGTGTGCCACCTCCGCGTCGCTCACCACCAGTCCGAACCCCGGCACGTTCAAGACCGGCGAGAGCCGACGCGCCAGGAGCGCGAGCGGCCAGCCGACGGGATGGGCGGCGAAGTTCACGCGGCGTTCGTGCCACGACGCAGCGAAAGTCATCGGATATCCACGATCTGCGGACGGTATCCGTGGTTCCGGTACCAGCGGAGCGTGTTGAGGTAGCCGTACGCCCGCACGCGCCGCACCGAGTTGTACACCAGAACCTCCGGCCGCCGTGCGGCGCGCGTCGTGAGCGTACGCACGGCTTCCGACAGTTCGCGGTCTTCGTGGGTATGCTCGATGGCGGAGCGGGGAAATCCGCCGCATCGCAGGTAGAGCGACGCCGTGATGGCGAGGTTGTTCCCCGCGGCCATGAAATACGGGTACTTGAACTGCGGCCCGCGACGGTGCAGGCGACCGTAGTTCTCCGCGAGTGTGATCATCGCAAACAGGATGAACCGCTGCAGCAGTGAGACCCGTCCGTCGTCGGTGCGTGGGGCAATCCGTCCACCCAGAAACTCCAGACCGTCCTGCACCATCGCGGCACGAATTCGCGCGGTCCATGCCGGATGCGGCAGACAATCGGCATCGGTGCGGGCGATGATCGTGGCGCCGTTCGCGATGGCGGTACGGAAACCCGTATCCGACGCCGCACCCGTGCCCTTCTCTGCCTCCCCGATCACCATCGTGCGCGCGCGGCCGCGTGCGTCGGCGTAGCGCTCAGCAATCGTGCGGCTGGCGTCCGTGCTCGCGTTGTCCACCAACACCAGCGTGAAGTCCGTGTCCTGTTGTGCCGACAACGCGTCCAGCGTCGCCTGCATGCCAGCCGCTTCGTTGTGGAACGGCACCACCACAAACAGCGATGTCCGCGTGTCCGCGTGCGACGGCGCTCCTGTCGGTACTCCCGGCAGTGCTCCAGGCGAGGCTTCAGGTGATGGTGATGGTGATGGTGACGACGTCGTCATCGGCACGCCGGCTCAGACCTGCATCATCATGGCGCCGACACTGATGCCGCTGGCGAGTCCCAGCCACAGCACCTGGTCGCCACGCGAAATGGCTCCGCGCGCTTGCGCTTGTGCAAAGGCCACCGGCAGTGACGCCGCCGCCATGTTGCCATGCGTGGGTGCCGTCAGCTCCACGCGATCGATCGGGATGCCCGTGACGTCGAGCATCTCCTGGAGGTACGGCATCGTGGCCTGATGGATCAGGATACGGTCAAAGTCATCGAAGGTGGTGTGCGATTCACGCAGCAGGCGGCAGACGACCGCAGGCGCAATGTCGATGAACGCCTGCTTGAGCGCGGCACCATCCGCAAAGAGGTAGGTGTATTCCTCGCCGCGCGGATGCATCGACCCGCCGGCGGGAATGGTGGCCAACGGCCAGTGCTCGCTCATGGTGATGAAGCGGCGGTAGTAGATGCCGCGTGCATCGTCAGAGCGCACCAGCACGGCGGCGGCGCCCGCATCGCCCATGGTGTATCCGGGAAAATTGCGGCGGAATTCGTCCGTGTCACGCACACACCAGTTGATCGCGCGCGAACAGAGCTCGCCGGTGGTGACCAGCGCCCGCGTGGCCGCGCCGGAGAGAATCATGGCTTCCGCCACCTGCACGCCATTCACAAAACTGTTGCACGCGTTCTTGACATCGAACACCTGCGCCGACGTTCCCAACTTCTCCTGCACAATGTTGGCGGTCGCCGGTTCCAGCAGATCCTGGCTGGCGGAAGCAAAAATGAGCAGATCGATATCGCCCCGCTCCACCCCGGCGTCGGCGAGTGCTCGGCAGGCCGCCGTCGCCGCCAGATCCGAACACTGCTGGGAATCATCCGCAACGGGGCGGGTATGAATGCCGGAGATCGCCGCGATACTCCCCGCGCGCGGCCGAAAGTGGGGACTCGCGGCCGCAATGCGCGCCTCCACCTGCTCGCTGGTCCGGATCGTCTCCGGCACGGCGACCCCAACACCCAACATGCGAACACGATCTGTCACGTGAGCTGTCCTGAAGCAGGGAGGCCATGCCGTCTCGCGCCGTCCGGCGTTTGTCGCCAGATTCGACGTCTGGCTGGCAAAACTATAGGCAGTACTCTGCGCCGAGTATCCGTCGCACGACGTATCGGGGACGTAGCCGGATCGCGCGTGACGGATTGGGGGACGGAACGACACGGATGACATACACAGTGGACATGGCCCGAGCCAGCGTCAGACAAGCGATACGCACCATCTGGTTTTCGGCCCGTTCTGCGGGCGCGGCTCGTGGCGGTTCGGCGCGCGGCGCCTGGCTGGCGGCGACCGGCTGGGTCGCGTGTCTGATCGCTGCCGCAGCGCCTGCCGACGCACAGCGGACCGGCTCCCAGGGTGCGACGGCGGCGACGATGGCCCGTGTGAGTGGTGTGGCGTTCGACAGTGTCGCCATGCAACCGCTTGGCGGCGCGATGATCCAACTGGTCTCCGCCGACAATCCGTCGCTGGTCCGGTCGGCCACCGCCGATGCGCGTGGCGTGTACGCGATCGATTCGGTGAGCGCGGGCACGTATCTGCTCGGCTTCTTTCATGCCCGGCTCGACTCACTCCACATGCAGGCGCCGCTCCTGCGCGTGGATGTGCAGACGGCCGGCGAGATTCGTGCGCCGATCGCCATCCCGTCTGCAGCCACGCTGATTGCGCGCATCTGCGGCCCGGGTGAAAACGGTCGCGCGGTCACGCTCTTCATGGGTCGCGTTCGCTCCGCGCGCGGAGAGGTGCTGTCGGCCCCGGCCCGCATTCGTGCGCAGTGGGTGGAGATCAACGTGGGTCCGCGCGGTATTGAGCGAAATCGCCCGTCGCAGCTGCTCATCACCAACGCTGACGGGGCGTTCGCGCTGTGCGGACTCCCGTCCGAAGGCGAGATCCTCGCGCGTGCATTTCTCGGGGCCGACTCGAGCGGCTTCGTCGAACTGCAAGTGCCACGCAATCATCTGCTCGTGCGCGACGTCTATGTCGGCGCGGCCACACAGATGAAAGCGCCCGCCACGTCCACAACGTCCACCACCATCTTGCAAGGACCGGGTGCGCTGCGAGGCACAGTGCGCAACGCCAGCGGACAACCGATTCGCGGTGCACGACTCGTATTGTGGGGGAGCGGCCGCGAAGACTCCACCAATGCGAGCGGCCAGTTTGCACTCCAGTCGCTGCCGGCGGGCACCTATACCATGGAGGCACGGGCGATCGGCTATCTCCCCGTGCGACAGCCCGTTGATGTCCTCGAAAACGGGGAGAGCGCCACCGAACTCGCGATGGACGTGTTCGTACCCACCATCGACACCGTACGCGTTCGCGCCGATCGTGATCCGCGGCTTGATGCCATGACCGGCTTCGAGCGGCGTCGGCGCAGCACGTTCGGGCACTTCCTCGACAGCGATCAGCTCGAACGCCGCAACGCCATGTTCATGTCGGACATGCTGCGTCAGACGGCGGGTGTCGTGATCACCCCGTCCGGCGGCTTTGGCGATCGCGTGCAACTGCGCGACGGCGGAGCACGCTACTCCTGCACGCCCACGCTGTTTCTCAACGGCGTGCGAACCGCCGCCGACGACGGTGTGCTGGACGCCGTCGTGAACCCGCAGAACGTTCGCGCCGTCGAGGTCTATCCGCGCACCGGCAGCGTGCCAATCGAATTCCAGGGCAACAACGGGTGCGGCTCGATCGTGATCTGGACCGGCCCTCGTCAGCCGACACCCAAGCGTCCCTGAGTGGCTCGCCGATGACACGGCAGGTCCTGCTTTTCGGGGTCGTTGGGGCCGCGCTGATTCTGCTGCTCCGCGCCATCGAATACCGGTTTCTCGTGGTGGAGCATTCTATTGAGATCTACGGCGCTCTGATCGGCGTGCTCTTCGTGGTCCTCGGCATCTGGCTGGGCGGGACGCTCACGCGACGGGCGAATCCGGAGGGCGCGCCACTCGAGCCGACGATGGTCGCAGCCGCCGGTGGTGAGGCACCGTCGGACATTTCGGACAATTCGACCGAACTGCGTCGCGAGTCGATGGGGATCACGCGACGCGAATTGGAGATCCTGGGCCTAATGGCTGACGGACTCAGCAATAGAGAAATCGCCGACCGACTGTTCGTCAGCGAGAATACGGTGAAAACGCACAGCAGCCGGCTGTTCGAAAAACTCAATGCCAAGCGGCGCACGCAGGCGGTCCAGATCGGAAAACAGGCCGGTTTGCTGCCGGAGCGTCACCCGAACGCATGATTTTGGGGCGTCCGGCAAAAAATCATTCGAACGGGTGACGGTTTTTGTGGGCCGGGTCGCCTAGAATCGCGGCCTTTCCCACCTCTCACGGAGCGACACATGCGAAAAATCGTCCTGACCTATGGCCTGATTGCCGGGTCGATCCTGGCGGCCATGCTGCTGATCACCGTCCAATTCCAGGACCAGATCGGGTTCGACAACGGCGCCGTCATCGGCTACACCACGATGCTGGCCTCTTTCCTTATGGTGTATTTCGGCATCCGCTCGTATCGGGATGCGCATCTCAACGGGACGATCAGCTTTGGCCGGGCCACGCGCGTCGGATTGCTGATCACCGTGGTCTCGACCGTCTGCTACGTCGCGACGTGGGAGTTCATCTACTACCGGGTGGCTCCAGACTTCGGCGAGAAGTACGCCGCGGCGGCCATCGAGAAGTCCAAGGCCGAAGGCCGGTCACCCGAGTATATCGCGAAGCAGACGGCCGACATGGCGGCGTTCGTGGAGAACTACAAGAATCCGCTGGTGAACATCGCCATCACCTTTCTCGAGCCGTTGCCAGTGGGCCTGTTGGTGACGTTGATCAGTGCGGGAGTGCTTTCCCGCCGTCCTCGACTCGCGACAAGTGAGGCGGCGCGGTAACCTGTCGGGATGATCTCCACATCCCGTCCGGTCTGTCTCGTCACCGGC
>Ga0075163_10000932_pt1 | contig 38998 bp, 30 predicted proteins | sample JI1023141ADNA_FD_71478 | JGI IMG/M metagenome (GOLD analysis project Ga0075163, IMG submission 71478) | Wastewater effluent complex algal communities from Wisconsin, to seasonally profile nutrient transformation and Carbon sequestration -... | ecosystem: Engineered > WWTP > Effluent > Algae...
AGAAAAAAGTTTAAAAGAAGCTATGCAGCTTTCGATGCAAATGAATGCACCCAAGTTGCAAAAAGACATTTACAGAGCACTGAGCATTTTATACGAAAAGCAAGGTAATACTACTAAAGCATTAGCCAATTACAAGAGTGCTGTAATGTTACGCGATTCATTATTTAACGAAGAAACTGAGAATCAGCTGACACGTAAAGAAATGAATTTTGAGTTTGAACGCAGAGAGGCAAGCATTAAATTAGAACAAAGGAAAAAAGATGAACTGTTAATGCAGGAACGAAAAAAACAAAAAATAATTCTTTGGGCTGTATTAATTGGATTATCATTATTAATTGGTTTCATCATTTTTATTACACGATCCTTGCATCTAACACGCAAACAAAAACAATTAATTGAAAGTAAAAAACAAGAAGTTGAACATCAAAAAATTGAAATTGAAAAAAAGAACAAAGAAATTAATGATAGCATTAATTATGCATTAAGAATTCAGCAAGCAAAACTCCCGCGCAAATCCTTTATTAAAGAGCATCTTCAGCAATCATTTGTGTTGTATTTGCCGAAAGACATAGTTAGTGGTGATTTCTATTTTTTCTTTAAAACCGAATTCGGTATTTATATTGCCGCAGTTGATTGCACAGGACATGGAATTCCAGGCGCTTTTATGAGTATGGTTGGATCTGAAAAGTTGTATGAAGCTGTAACTCGTATGGAAGATGTGTCAACAATACTTAGTCACATGAATCGCGGAATAAAAGCTTCTTTGCGTCAGAGCGATGAAGGAGCATCCATTCGCGATGGTATGGATATAGCACTTGGACGACTCTATCCTGTGGATAAAGTTATGCAAGGAGAAGCTTGTGAATTACAATTTGGTGGCGCTAATCGTACACTCTGGATTTACAGAAAAGATGCGCTTGAACCGGAAGAATACAAACCTACAAAAGCAGCTTTAGGAGGGCATACAAGTGATGGTCAAGCGTATATTTCTCACACGATTTCTTTGAAGAAAGGAGATACTTTTTACCTGTTTACTGATGGATATGCGGATACTTTTGGTACCATAAATAAGAAGTTAACTACTAAGAAATTTAAACAGCTTCTGCTGGAGATTCAGCATTTAAGCATGGACAAACAAGAAATTTTTCTAAGCAATTTTATTACTAAATGGAAAGGTGATACCGAGCAGGTTGATGATATCTTGGTAATTGGAGTAAGAATTTAACTGCTGCAAAGTTAAGTAGTGAGTTTAATTCGAAAACAAAAATTTATTCGGTCGAATAATGTTTTGACGAATGGCGAACATAACCAGAGAAGCAGTGTTGGTGAGGCCCAGTTTATTCATGATATTTTTTCGATGAGTAATCACAGTATGGGTACTCAAAAATAATTGTTCTGCAATTTGTTTATTGGTCATACCTTCTGATACCAAGGAAATAATTTCAGATTCGCGCGCCGATATTTTCACTCCATTGCATGAAAATGCAGGTATTGCTAAATCCTCAACAAATTCAGGTGCCGGAGCATTAATTTCATTCAAAATTTTTCCACAAAAAAATGCTTCTCCTTGCAGTGTGCTTTCAATGGCTTCAGTAATTTCATTTCTATCGCAATCAATCATCAAAAAACTCAACACTCCATTAGCTATTGCTTGTGAAAATACTGTTTTACCCGGCTTTTCAGTAATGGCTAAAATTTTTGCATCGGTATAAGCTAATTTAATTCTTGAAATATCGTTTAAGCTAAAACCCGCCGAGATAAAATTAATTATAACCACATCGGGTTGATTCTTAACAACCTTTTCAATCAATTGCTCTGCGTTTTCTACCTCATCACATACATAGCTACCATTGCTACTAACAAGGGTTTTTAAGCCTTCTCGCAGCAAATAATTACTGTCGGCAACCAGTATTTTATAATTCATTGAGTGATAAAATTTTGCTGCAAATTTAGTACAATTAATTGCATCTAAAAAAGTGAAATAAACACTACTATTAATTCAAAAAAAAGAATCTCAATAATACCAACAACTCGTAGTAATAATGAGATTCTTTCAATAAAATTCTTACAAATTAAAACGAATTACACCGAATATATTCCTTCCCGGTGCATTTATCCCACTTGAAAAAGTACGGTATTGTGTATCAAAAATATTATCAATACCACTTTGTATTGTAATGTATTTATGCACTTTATAAGAAACTCGAAAATTGGCTGTAAACCAAGCAGGCATACCTTCAGCCGGAGCATATTGTGCATTATCTTCACCGGATGTACTGTAATCTTTAGCCTTTTTCCAACCATTGTAAATCACAAAAAAATTGGCATTAAATTTTTCCAGTTTATAAGTTAATCCCAAACGTGCCATAAAAGGAGGAATATGATCTAACGGCACATCAGCACTATCAGTTTTAACTCGGCCATAAGTATAGTTCATAGAAAAATCGGTTGTGAAATGTTCCGAAAATTGGTTATTCAATGAAGTTGCAAATCCATAAATATATGCTTTGCCTTTATTTTGATTCGCAGTAACTCTACTCAATACACCTTGATATATTATTGAATCATTTCCTTGATAGCTAAAATTGTCGTTCACAATTGCATCAATAAACTGTGTATAGTAAATACTGCTTTCCCATCTTGCATTAGAATCAAACCATCGAGTAATTCCAATTTCGGTATTGACAGTTTTTTCAGGCTTTAAATCACTATTGGGAACAATTACAGTGCCTTTTACCGATTCAAAAACTTTGGCTAAATCATCCACATTCGGTGTTCTAAATCCTGTAGAAAGTAAGACTGATAATTTTAAATCATCGCTTGGAGTATTTATTAAACCTAGGCTTCCTGAATATAAGGGTTGTTGTTGGTTGGCATCACTAAATGGGAAATGAAAAAATGCAGTATCAATAAAAGTCGATTTTAAATAAGAATATCCAACTCTAAGTCCATCAGTTAAAAGCAGATTCTCGCTAATTTGAAAACTATGTGACAAGTAAATTCCTGTAGTAAGTAATGTATTATTTCCATCCGGATATCGTGTATCTAACTTAGCAACAGTATCAGCAACAATATCTTTGCGATTTGCAGTTGAAGTAAGATCATTGTATTGAAAATCAATTCCAACTCGAACTACATTTTTTTCACTCTTGCGATGTATATCAAATGCTCCACCCACAATTCCCACGTTTTCAATTCTACTATCTCGGTAATTACTATTAAATCTTCTGCTTACGCGACTTTCTTCAATTGCTTGGTAATTTATTCCAAAATGTATCTTTTGAAAAAACGATGATTCGTCACTCTTATTTAAATCGTAAGCTGCAAGTAATCGTTCTTGCGGACCATAATACCATTCACTAAATCGTAAACCTGTATTTGAAGGATCGGTAAGACGGTCGTAGCGCGGAATATCAGAAGAGTTGGAATATTGTATATTTAATTGATGCGACAATTTTTCTGATTGTTGAAATAGTACTTTTTGAAGAATATCGTATTGGCTATAACCACTTTCAATTTGGTTGTAACGACTTGTATTTTTTACTAGTGAATCTTTATCATTAAATCGCTTCACAAAGTAAAATCGTTCACCGTAAGTTTTGTCATACAATGGATTTTGATTTGCTCCACTGCGTAAATCACCAAACTGCGAATAAGTAAAGGAAGTTAAAGAAGCAACTCTTTTTGCACCTAAATTAAAATCAAAATGTGCTGAACTTTCATTATTTACATCGCCATAACGATAAAAGGCATTTACCTTTAAATTGTTTTTAGTACTATCAATTGCAAGCATGGGTCGTTTTGTAAAAAAGCAAATGGCTCCACCTAATGCATCGCTTCCATAAATTGTTGTTGCAGGACCAAAAAGTACTTCTGCCCTATCTAATATAGCATTGTCTAGTGTAATTATATTTTGCAAATGGCCTGAACGATAAATAATATTGTTCATACGAATTCCATCTACAACAATTAATACACGGCTTGCTTCAAAACCTCTAATAACGGGACTACCGCCACCTTGCTGACTTTTTTGAACCGAAATTTTGCCGGTGCTTTGTAAGAGGTCGGCAGTAGTTTGAGCCTGGGCTGAGCTGATTTGTTTTGCATCCAGTACTTCAATTTGATGTGCAACTTTTCTTTTACTTTCCTCAACTTTATTAACTGAAATTACTACTTCGTTTAATTGCTTAATAGTGTCGGATGAATTATCTTGAGCCTTTAAAAAAAGAGGGCTTATTGTATAAATTAGTAGTTGTGTTAAATATATATAGGTATTTTTCATAAATTTTTTTGAGCTATTGATATTACTAACCAATTATTAGGTGCAGCCAGTATTTAAAAATATTGCCTTTCTAGTAGCAATTAAATAACACAGCTGTTAGAATGAAAAATAGTAGTCATAAGACTTTTGACAACAAGCAAGCAACAACCAATGCATAGTATATTCCTAGCATTGCTAACTGAAAGCTTATTTGATTAAAACTTAAGCTTAACTATTTTTCAGCAAAAATTGAATTGGAAAATTTTAGGAGGAGGACTTGTTATAGATATTTCAAATTCCTTTAAGGCAATTTCAAAAAAATTAGAATAAGATACCTGTTGAAATGTTTCAGAAAATGAATACTCATTTGCTGATGGTAAATAAAGGAGCATAGCTAATTGGCTAAGGTCATTAAATAGTTGCTTTTGGTGCGTTGAAAAATGACGAATAAAAATAGCCAAGTTCTGTTTAATTTTCAACTCCTTGGCATCATCTAACACTGTTAAATAAATTGTTTGTTTATGCTTTTTGATACGAACTATATCGTATAAATGTCCTTCCCATTCAATTTCTCTACCTTGCTCAATTGAATAATTAGAAAAATCTTTTTCGCTAATGACTAAATATTCTAATTCGGATGTTGCGATTTTAGTATTACAAAGTTGTTGCTCTTGAATAAAGAGTTGATGTAATTTAAGCCACCACACTCCCGCTCCTTGCTGGATTAAAAGTATGCTTACAAAAACAACAACACTTAGTTTTTTCATTTTAAACAATCGCAAAATTCAACAGCTCTCCAATTCGTTTTTTAAGAAATGCCTTGCATTACTTATTTTCTTTGATGTGTAAAAATAAAATAAGAATGGCTTGATTCCAATAAATTGTTAAAAAGAATTAAATACCGGTGAATATAGTTCAATATTGAGAATGCCGTATATCTTTGCATCCATGAAAATTTGGAAGAAATCAGTATTACTATCCTTGTTGGCGATATTTACGCTGACTATTATTTTGGATAGTACAAAATGCTTTTTTAAAACCAATGTATCTGATTTTCTTTGTGATACTTCTGATTTTGATGCTGAAGAAAACGAGAAGGAATCTGAAAAGTCTAATGAAAAATGTGAAAAGGAAATTTATTTTGCTTCCCATTTTTCGAACACACAATTACTCTATTTTTTACAACACGACATTAATCTCGAACTACATTCCAGATTAAATTTTTCATCCTCCGATTACAGTCAGGTTGTTTATTCGCCTCCTGAAATTGCCTAATAAAAGCCGATTTTACTGCAAGAACTAGCTTGCTTATTGGTTTTGGGATAGTTCGTGGTTAGGACATTCCGGCAAAATCTCACGATAAAATTATACACCTTTTTTCCTACACTATCAAAATTTTACGATTTGATAGTTGCAGAGATACGGTATAACAAGACAAATTCAACTATTCACAAACAAAAATCAAATTTATTTTAGACTATGAATACATCTAATGAAAATATTTCGAGTGGAATTACCTTCAAATACATTAAAAACGATTTACCGGCAAGTATCGTAGTATTTTTTGTTGCTGTTCCGCTTTGTTTGGGAATTGCGTTAGCTTCGGGAGCACCTTTATTTTCGGGCATTATAGCAGGTATAGTTGGTGGAGTAATAGTTGGTGCAGCGAGTGGATCAGCCCTTGGTGTGAGTGGACCTGCTGCAGGATTGGCTGTAATAGTTTTAACATCTATTGCATCACTTGGTGGAAACTACAATGCCTTTTTATTGGCTGTAGTTGTATCCGGAATACTGCAAGTTGCAATGGGTTACTTGCGTGCAGGTTTTATTGCTTACTTCTTTCCCGGTTCAGTAATTAAAGGAATGCTAACGGGTATAGGTTTACTTATCATTCTAAAACAATTCCCACATGCGCTAGGTTGGGATAAAGATGCAATTGGTGATGATGAATTTTTTCAGGCAGACGGACAAAATACGTTTACCGAAATAGCCAAGGCCATTGAATACATAACTCCTGGTGCAGTATTTATCGGAATTATTTCTTTAGCCATTTTAATATTATGGGAAAAGGTGCTCGCTCATCGTCACCGCATATTTCAGCTCATTCAAGGACCTATTGTTGTTGTTATTGTTGGAATTATCATGAATATCGTTTATCAAAATGGAATAGTTGGTTTTAGCTTAGCTGAAGATCAAGTAGTTCGTTTACCAGTTCCAACCTCATTTTCAGGATTTGTCAATCAATTTACCTTACCTGATTTTACTCAATTTGGAAATTTTGAGATCTACAAAATCGCAATTATTCTTGCCATAGTTGGAAGTTTAGAAACCTTGTTAAGCGTTGAAGCTGCCGACAAACTTGATCCTGATAAGCGCGTAACACCTACCAACCGTGAATTAAAAGCTCAAGGGATAGGAAATATTGTTTCGGGTATGATTGGCGGATTGCCGGTTACGCAAGTTATTGTGAGGAGTTCTGCTAATATTTCCTTTGGCGCTAAAACAAAACTATCTGCTATTCTACATGGTGCATTTTTATTAATCAGTGCTATAACCATTGCGAGTTTGTTAAATAAAATTCCATTGGCAAGTTTGGCCGCCATATTACTTATGGTTGGATATAAATTGGCTAAACCATCTTTATTTAAACAGATGTATAACTTGGGATGGGAACAATTTATGCCCTTTATTGCCACTGTGATTGCAATATTGGTTAGCGATTTATTAAAAGGAATCACCTTTGGAATTTTAGTGGGTATTTTTTACACTTTGCGTCACAGCTATAGAAACTCACATCATTTAAAAGATATAACCACCAACGATAAAGGACAAGAAGTGCATCATTTGGTGCTTGCCGAAGAAGTATCCTTTTTTAACAAGGCAAGTGTACTTCAAGTGCTGAATGAAATACCAGCTAATTCAAAAGTCATTATTGATTGTTCAAATTCTAAATCGATAGCTTTTGATGTAATCGAGTTAATACAAAATTTTGAAAGCAATGCCAAAACAAAGAACATTCAAGTTGAAAAAATAAAATTTAATCCTTAATACTTATTCCACATGTGATAAAGCTGGTTGAAAACTTGTTTATCTCAGAGTAAAATAATGTTATAGCTAAACAAAATTGTAAAAAAAATTATACTTAAAATATGAAAGCACATACGCATGAAACTCAACAATCAATTACTCCTTTGCGAGCAATTGAAATATTAAAAGAAGGAAATCAACGCTTTATAAATAATTTAAAAGCTAACAGAAATTTGTTACAACAAGCCAATGAAACGCGAGAAGGTCAATGGCCATTTGCAGTTATTTTGAGTTGTATTGATAGTCGTACTTCAGCCGAATTAATTTTTGACCAGGGTTTGGGAGATATTTTTTCAATACGCATTGCTGGCAATATTGTAAATACTGATATTATTGGAAGCATTGAATTTGCATGTAAAGTAGCCGGCTCCAAATTAATTGTCGTACTAGGCCATACAAAATGCGGTGCAATTAAGGGAGCCTGCGATCATGTAGAAATGGGCAACCTAACCGAATTATTATCAAAAATTCAACCGGCTCTTTATCAGGAAAAACAAACATCTAATACCGAAGACAGAACATCTAAAAACTATGAATTCGTTGAAAACGTAGCAACTTTAAATGTACAGCGTTCTGTAAAAACTATTGTTGACCGTAGTTATATTTTGGAGCAAATGATTGAAAATGGCGAAATCGCAATTATTGGTGCAAAACACAATATTGAGACCGGTCTTGTTGAGTTTTATCCGGAAACATTAATCTCCAACAAATCCGATGTTAGAACTCAAATGAGTTATTAATCACTAACGCTTAGAAGAAATTACAACTACTAATTTCCTGAAAATGGTAACGACACAAGTTCACGAAAACCCTATTACTACCGCAACTCTATTTAATGAATCGGAAGTTATAGAGTTGCTTAAACATTATTTACCAACGCAAACACCATTAAAGGATTTTATACACCATAATTCCTTGCATGCTTTTCAAAAATCTAAATTTTATGATGCAATTTTTCAAGCTTCTGAAATTTTTGGATTTCATGTAACGCTGGAATTGAATGAATACCGCAAATTAATTGAAAATAAACGTATTTCAGAATCCAGCTTAAATCGAGCTATAGGTGAAATTATTGCGGAGAAGGATATAGAGAAATGGAAACAAAAAGTTCTACACCAGAGCTATTCAGAAACCTTTACCCCACAAATAGGCACGCTGCGTACAAACTGGAAAAAACATTTCCACATTGATTTGGATAGTTTAGTTCAACCGCTCTTGTTTCGCTTGCTGTGTAGTTATTTAGATCAGGGAATCTCTACCTGGAAATTCCCTACTGAAAAAGGTGGATTTCTTGAAAGCCTTCAAACCCTCGAGAAAAATAGCAAGATTAGTATTTTCAAATCAAATAGAGCTCGTTTGCTTTTCCTAAACAAGCATACAAGCATTAAAGAACTGTTAGATATACTTGTAGGTAAGGAAGAATTCTATACCAATTACTTAATTGATTTACAATTTAGTCATCGCGGATGGTCGGGCATGATAGCTGCAATTGAATCAAATCCATCGGTACTGCTTGATACAAAATTAATTTCATTGAAAGAATTAATTCTCTTTGAACTACTTCTCGAAATTGATGCTTTGGAAACTACTTTTGGTAGCAAGTTTAAATCTTTGGGTGAGTTTTTATATGGAAAACCAACCAATTTATTTGCTCCAAAAGCAGAAACTGAATTAACAACCGTATTAAAAATTTTACAAAACGCATTTGAGTGGAGCTATTACGATGAAGTACTGGCAGGTATTCGAGCAGTGCCTAATCATAAAACTGAAAAAATAATTACTCCTACATTTCAAGCAATATTTTGCATCGACGAAAGAGAATGCTCTCTTCGACGTCACGTTGAAAGTTGCGATACACAAAGTGAAACATTAGGAAGTCCCGGATTTTTTGGAGTAGAATTTTATTTTCAACCACAAGGAGCAAAATTTTACGATAAACTTTGCCCGGCACCTGTTACTCCAAAGTATTTAATTAAAGAAAGCAATGTTAGCGCTGAACGGCCGCACGATGTGCTGTATGATGCTAAAGTGCAAACACTTTTTGGTGGACTAGCTTCTACTTTTACCCTGGGATTTGCAGCAGCAAGGCGTTTGTTTTTAAATTTATTTAGCCCTAAGATGAGTCCGGCTATTTCCAATGCATTTGCTCATATGGATAGTAGCTCTTTATTAACTATTGAAAACAAACATCTTGAAGACAGAGAGAATGATTTGCAAATTGGATTTACACTCAATGAAATGGCTCAGAGAGTTGAAGCATTGCTACGTGGAATTGGATTAACGCAAAACTTTGCGCCACTTGTTTATGTTGTTGCGCATGGATCGAGCAGTGCCAATAATCCACATCATGGAGCACACGATTGTGGTGCTTGCAGTGGTAGACCCGGATCGGTAAATGCGCGTGTTTTTGCAGCTATGGCGAATCATCCAAAAGTAAGATTGCAACTTCAACAAAACGGTATTACTATTCCAAGTGCTACACAGTTTATAGGTGCCCTGCACGATACAGCTGCTGATGAAATGGAATTTTATGATGAATCCGTGCTAAGTGAAACTAACCTAGATAATCATCAAATACACAAACAAACTTTTGAAAAGGCTTTGGATTTAAACGCCAAAGAGCGTTCACGAAGATTTGCCTCTATCAAAACTAAATCGCCTTTAGCAAAAGTACGACAAGCCATAAAAGAGCGTTCGGTTTCATTGTTTGAGCCACGTCCCGAATTAGGCCATGGTACCAATACCCTTTGTATTGTGGGACGAAGAGATTTAACCAAAAAACTATTTCTGGACCGTCGTGCTTTCTTAAACTCCTATGACTACCGAAGCGATCTTGAAGGAAATTTTTTGACCGGTATCATGCGTCCATTAGGTCCTGTTTGTGGAGGTATAAATCTTGAATATTATTTTTCGCGCGTTGATAATTACAAGCTAGGAGCCGGTACAAAATTGCCTCATCATGTAATGGGATTGTTTGGTGTTGCCAATAGCTGTGATGGAGATTTGCGACCTGGATTACCATTGCAAATGATTGAAGTACACGATCCGGTAAGGTTGTTAATTATAGTTGAACATTTTCCGGAAGTGATTTTAAAATCTATACAATCTAGTCCTGATATGTATGAATGGTTTATCAACGAATGGGTTCATCTAATTGCATATCATCCGGAAACAAAGCAAACTTATCGATTCAAAAACGGCGGGTTTCAATTACATACAGTTTTACATTCTAATCCGGCTTCGGTAAATGAAACACATACAATAATTGAGCAGGCTAAAGAAATGGAAAGTAATTGGATCGTAGATGCTACACTTGAAAATTTGCCGGTTTATACTTTAAACTAAATCTAGAATGAACGAATTTTTACAACTATTTTTATGGTTACCTTTTATCGGTTTCATAGTAATTATGGCCGTGCCTGCTAAAAAAGAAAAATTAATAGCAGACCTTTCAATTTCAATTAGTTTCCTGCTTGCTTTGTTAATGCTTGCTTTTATAACTAAATGGTTCATTGTTGGAATGCCTTTGATTGATTATAAAGGTATTGTACTGTTTGAAACCGATGAAATTTCAATTTTTATAGATTTATTTTTTGATAAAATAGCTGCAGTTTTTTCATTTATGGGCGCAGTGATGAGTTTTATTGTATTTCGATTTAGTAAATTTTATTTGCATCGCGACCCTGGATTTAAGCGCTACTTTGCTTTAATGCTCTTGTTTTTAATGAGCTACAATTTTGTTGTACTCTCCGGCAACTTTGAAACACTTTTTTTGGGGTGGGAAATTGTAGGTATCTGTTCTTTTTTATTAATTGGATTCTTCCGAGATCGTTACTTACCGGTTCGCAATAGTTTAAAAGTAATTTCTCTGTATCGTTTGGGCGATATTTTTTTAATTCTAGCCATGTGGATGAGCCATCATTTATGGCATCAAAATATTACTTTCCTTCAATTAACTGATACCAATTCGGTGTTGGAGCACATTAGCGAGCATAACTGGTACGCCTTTTTTATTGCATTAATGATTGTCTTGGCATCGATGGTAAAGTCGGCAGTATTTCCTTTTTCTTCCTGGTTGCCGCGTGCAATGGAAGGTCCTACTTCTTCGAGTGCATTATTTTACGGTGCCCTTTCGGTTCACTTGGGTGTATTTTTACTGTTGCGTACGCTGAATTACTGGGAAAGTTTACTTTTAATTAAAGTCCTAATTTTTGGGATAGGAATACTTACATCTTTTGTTGCCACAAGTATAGCATCGGTTCAATCGTCAGTAAAAGTTCAAATTGCTTATGCTTCTATTGCGCAAATTGGACTCATGTTCGTAGAAATTTCACTTGGATTTTATGAGTTGGCATTGTTACATTTTGTTGGTAATGCTTGCTTACGTACTTATCAGTTATTGGTTTCTCCATCGGTGTTGGGTTATAAAATACATAGCATGTTTTTCACTTTTGAACCATCAAAATCTAGTTCTGGTTCTACCAACTTTTCCACATTAAAAAATAGCTTGTATATGCTTTCTTTGCAGGAATTCAGGCTTGATAGTTTGTTGCAAAAGTACTTGTGGAATCCTGTAAAAAGGGTTGGAAATTCGCTCCATTTTTTATCTAATCCGGTTGCTTTAAGTATGTTGTTTTTACTATTTGTATTTGGTTTTAGCAGCACTTTCTTTACTTCCATTTTACCGGAGTATGTGCATGATTCATTGCCGCATTTGTTTTCATTACTCGCATTATTGCTTATTGTAAGAGCCTTTACCGAAAAACAAGATCCCTTTTTTGCTTGGTTGTTTTGTGTAGCATCTCAATTATTTCTTACACTTTCGATTTCGTTATTAAATGAAAATTTCGGACAAAATCATGTATTGCTTTATTTTAGTGGTGCAGGAATATTTGCTTTAATTGGATTTCTTGCCCTAGCGAGACTAAAAAAACTTGAACCTGAGCTTTCTATGCTTGATTTTCAAGGGCACAGCTATGAGCATCCAAAGCTTGCATTGGTATTTTTAATTTCTTGTTTGGGATTTTTAGGATTACCCTTTACTCCTACTTTTATCGGTATTGATATTTTGTTTAGTCATATTCATAAGCACGAAGAATTATTAATTGTATTTACAGCACTTAGCTTTTTGATTATGGAAATTTCCATTTTAAGAATTTATGCTCGATTATTTTTAGGAACACACACCAAGAATTACCATCCTATTGCCTATCGTTCTTCTTAGAGTTTATATTACCTAATATCCCTTTTAAAATTTGCAACTAATAGTGTTATCTCCATTTAAATTTGTAGCTATTTGTTTGCTTTTTGCAACTAAAGTACTGTTGGCAAAGGAACCCGGCAATTGGACCATGTTTCTAAATCAAACTCGAATTCACACAAAATGGAGTTTACATTCTGAATTTCAATACCGAAGTTTTTCTATTGCGCCAAATACTGAACAATTATTGTTACGTTTTGGATTAAATTATCATTTTGACCCATCACTTCTTTTCACTACCGGTTATGCTCGCATAGCGACTTCAAGTACAAGTGATAGTTTTAGTTATTATGAACTCACACAGGAGGATCGCCTATGGCAACAAATTTTATTGAAATCAAATCTTCACCGTGTGTTTTTTGAACATCGTTATAGATTTGAACAACGTTGGATTAGTAAGCCTACTAACAACGAATTTAAAACTCGTTTACGTTATTTGTTTAGAGTTACGGTTCCTATTAATTCAAAACAAATTGAACCGGGTGTAGTATTTGGAAGCTTTTACAACGAAGTTTTTATTCAGCCCGACAAAGTACCATTCGATCGAAACAGAGCCTATTTGGCAGCAGGATACCAATTCAATAAAGTTCTTTCGCTACAGGCAGGATATTTAATTCAAACTGTTGGCAACCAATCAAAGCAATATGCACAACTGCTGCTAAATTATACTCCCGATTTACGTAAACCAGAAATTAAGAAATAAAAAAAGTCTGAATTTAATCAGACTCTTTTAAAAATTCTTTGTTAATAGAAATAGAAGAGGAAAATTGAATGGCGGAGAATGCAAAGCTATGGCACCTGCCAACTTAAGGAACAAAGAATTAATATTTTTTGAATAACTGTTGTAAGGTTACTCCAAGTTGAATTGAATACAAGTGGTTCTTTACGGCAAGTTTGCTTGTTGCAACACTCTTTGTAATATCATAAGCAGTTGACATGCCTAAATAAAATTTACCGTTCACTAAAATTCCTACACCACCAATTAAGGACAGTGCCATTTTTTTATAGGAATTGTAGTCATAGTATTGATTTCCTTTAATATCAAACCATTCAGCACTTCCTAAATTTTTAGACAGTAAATAATTTACAGCAACACCTGCATTGATGAAAGGTTTAACAGCCTTCTTACCTATATAGTAGTTCGCTAAAACTTGCAAATCGAGGTAATGAAATTTATTCTTATTACTAATGTCGGAAGTAACCGATGGATTAATCGTGGTGTCGCCGGTAGTTCTAAAATACGTAGGATTAGGTTGAATAAAGCCCTTTTTGTTATATCCAAATTTTCCGGTAAATGCCCAGTGTTTGTATGGCTGGTAATGCATCAAGGCATGAAACCCGTAAGTAGTTAAATAGTTCCAATCGTAACTTTCATTTTCCATGTTTAATGGATTGTAAGCAATTTGATTCGCAAAATTTAAATTGCATTCGAGGCCATATTTCCATTCTTTACCTTTTGAAAATACACTTGAAATAAGCAGCAATGAAAAGAGAACAAAAAATAATATTCGCTTTTTGTAAATCAGCTGATGCAGTAGTTGAAGTAGTGTTTTCATAATTTCCCTTTTTAGTTATGATTCTTGTACAGCTAGTTTAACTACAAAAAAAAAATTCCCGTTCAGAAAAAAAGCTGAACAGGAATTTTCAAAAACTGAATAAGCAAATAGGGAACAGATTAGTTTGCTTCGCTTCCCATGCGTATCACTTGAGCCAACGATTTTACCGCACGTTCGTGCTTTTTCACAAAAGGGTTTTCAAGATCCCACACATAACCGGCAAGCACCGAGCAAATTTGCTTTTTTATTTCAGGATTGCTGGCAGTACCGGCAAAAAATATTTCATGTAAATCGCCGTTGTACCAACTACTCACATATGTTCTAAAGGTATTTATACCTTGCATCATGTAATCGGTATATTCTTCTTGCCAATTGACTTGTTCGTTATTTAAAAATTTACTTACAAGTTTACCAGCCTTATTACCGCTTTCCATCGCAAATGTAACACCACTTGAAAATACCGGATCTAAAAACTCAGTTGCATTTCCACATAATACGTAGCCTTCACCAAACAATTGTTTGGTGCTGATAGCATATCCTTCAATGGTGCGTGGTTCAAAAATCATTTCTGCATCTTTAAATCTATCGCGGGTGTGTTCATTGGATGCAATGATTCCGCGCATGCGTTCTACAAAATTTTCAGAATATTCGTTGTAAAATTCAGGATCAGCAACAAACCCTACCGAGGTAATTCCATTGCTAAAAGGGATAATCCAAATCCAAGTTCGTAATTGATGAACTACAACTGTTATGCGGTTCCCATCAATACCTTCAGGACGCTTTAAATCTCTAAAATGTACAAAGTGTGTTTTACGCGGTTCAAAATTTGAAGGCTTGTCTAAATTAAACATACGGGGTATTACCCTCCCATAGCCACTGGCATCAACTATATAGCGAGCTTCAATTTTCTTTTCTTCTTTGTTGACGTCAATAACTGTAGTTGTTGAATTTGTACCATTAAACTCAATGTGGGTAACTGCGCATTGATGTTCAACATCCACTCCCATTTCGGCTACACCTTGCGAAAGAAGTTGATCAAAATTTGCTCTTGGTACTTGCCAGGTCCAATTCCATCCTTTGGTAAATTGTTCAGAAAAATTAAAATCACATACCTCATTACCTCGAACGAACTTGGCACCAAACTTTTCTTGAAATCCTGCTTGTTTAATTTTATCCAAAAGCCCGGCTTCTTCCAAGTGATCCATTACGCGTGGAAGCAAACTTTCGCCAATTACAAAGCGAGGAAATTTCTCACGTTCCACAATTTTTACTTTAAAGCCCTTTTTATGAATCATGCTGGCAGCAATAGTTCCGGCAGGACCTGCTCCAATAATTAATACATCTACTTTTTCGGTGTTCATCGTTTAATAATTTTTGTTGAAATTACTTCTATTAAAAATTTTCCGAACTGATATTCATCAGCCAGGAGCAAAAATTAATTTGATTTATACTCTCCAAATACTTTGCGCATTGTATCTGCTATTTCGCCAAGTGTTGCATAATTTTCACATGCCTCCAATATTAATGGCATCAGATTAGTATCCGATTTTGCTGCTGCTTCTAAACTAGCTAACAATTCATTTACTTTGTTTGAATCGCGTTCGGCTTTTACCTTATTAATTTTATCAATCTGTACTTTTCGAATCGAATCGTCAATGGTTAATATGTCTTGCAAGGGTTTTTCGGCAATTTCAAATTTATTTTGACCTACAATTATTTTACTTCCATTTTGAATATTACTTTGATACAGATACGCTGATTTCGCAATTTCTTCTTGCATGTATCCTTCTTCAATAGCTTCTACCGAGCCTCCCATGGCATCAATTTTATTTATGTATTCCCAAGCTGCAGCTTCCACCTCATCGGTAAGCGCTTCAACATAATAAGAACCAGCCAATGGATCCACCGTATCGGCTGCCCCACTTTCAAATGCAATAATTTGTTGAGTACGCAGCGCAATTCGGGCAGCTTCTTCAGTTGGCAATGCAATGGCTTCATCGTACCCATTAGTATGCAACGATTGAGTACCGCCTAACACAGCAGACAATGCCTGTGTGGTAACTCTTACAATATTATTTTGTGGTTGCTGAGCAGTTAGCGTGCTTCCCCCTGTTTGTGTATGAAAGCGCAACATCATAGCTCGTTCATCAGTAGCACCCAACTCTTTGGTTATTTTAGCCCACATGCGTCGTGCAGCTCGGAATTTTGCTACCTCTTCAAACAGATTATTATGAGCATTAAAGAAAAAACTCAAACGCTTAGCAAATACATTAATATCTAATCCCTTTTCAATTGCAGCTTTTAAATAAGACTTACCATTTGCTAAAGTAAACGCCAATTCCTGCACAGCGGTTGAACCCGCCTCACGAATATGATACCCGCTAATGGATATGGTATTCCATTTGGGAACTTCTTTACTGCAATATTCAAAAATATCGGTAATAATACGCATGCTTGGCTTAGGAGGATAAATATAGGTTCCACGAGCAGCGTATTCCTTTAGTAGATCGTTTTGTATTGTTCCCGATATTTTTTTCAAATCAGCTCCTTGCTTTTTTGCTAAAGCTATGTACATGCCCAGCAAAATGGAAGCTGTTGAATTTATTGTCATGGAAGTAGTAATGTTTTCGAGCTTTATACCGTCAAACAATATTTCAATATCTCTCAGTGTATCAATGGCAACCCCAGCCTTTCCAACTTCCCCATCGGCAAAATCATGGCTACTGTCGTAACCTATTTGAGTAGGTAAATCAAATGCAACACTCAAACCGGTGGTACCATTTTTCAATAAATAATGATAGCGTTTATTAGATTCTTCGGCAGTACTAAAACCTGCATACTGGCGCATGGTCCATAGCTTTGAACGATACATAGTCTCTTGAACACCTCGCGTAAACGGAAATTTACCGGGCAAATCCTTCTCCTTTTTGTGTGCTGAACTTAAATCATCAGCTGTGTAACAGGCTTTTATCTCTATGCCCGAATCGGTAACAAACTTATCCTTGCGTTGTTTTTCTTCCATTCTTTCTTAAAAAATTTGTCTTAGTTCTGCTTTCAATACATCAATTGCATAATCGGTTGGTAGTTTGTCAACTTTTGTTGAAAGATCTAAAATTACAGTACATAAATCCAAGCCACTTGCATCGTCGGCTACTTTAGTTGCTGCAATATTAATGGCTTTTATTGTTTCCTCTTTAGCACTTTTTACTGCATCCCAAGCAGCTTTGCTTACATAAATTTGTTGTGAAATATTGTGTTCGTATTCATTTCTAATGGTTGTAAGTAACTCTGAATGCAACAACCGGGCACTCATGCCTTGACGGTGAACTCGCATCACCATACTGTTAATGGCTATACGCTCGCAAAAAAGCACTATGCGTTCACAAGCCTGCAAACGTATTGGTGTTATTATGCTCTGATTGTTCATGCGTAACTCGGCAAGTTTGTTTTTATATTCCTTATCCATAAATTGCTTTAAAACAAAATAGGCTGTTAAAAAAACAATTACCGAAGGCACAACATACATAAGAAGTTGAAAAAATGGATCCATAAAAATTTTTTAAATTGTGTAAAATCGCTGGTAAATATCGAATTTTTTATGAATAGAGATTTAGAATGTGCTTATTAAAATTTATCTAACAACAGCCAATAAGCCTAATTGTTTTAAATTTTTCATTGCTGCTAAATCACTTACACAGAAACGCTTCAATTTTAACATTCCCGTTTAACCGCTAATTTTTCCCAATTAGTGATTTTGAGCCCAAAAAAAAATTATTAATATGTAACTTTGGTACCCATTTTTGAGTAAACACCTGAATGTCTTCTTTTGATAGGATATTCCTGCTTTTAAAACTATGAACCACACTAGTATACCTAACCACTTACGCGTAATTTTTTGTATTGTAGCTTTTTGTCTGTCAATTTTCATAGAAAGTAAAGCCGCTCAATTTACCAAAGCAACCGCCTATCAAACAACGGGGGCAGTTAGCAACAATTCTAAAAATCAAAGTATTCTTTATTTAAAGCTTGAAGCAATTGCTACTTCTAGCGGGAAATGGGGCGTGAGTTCGGTAAGTTTTGCACTTGCCAATACAAACAACGCCGATGTAAGTAAAGCAAAAATTTACATTAATACAGCAAACAGCCTTAGTGGCGCAACTCGTTTAGATAGCATTAGCAATCCTTCCGGTACTATCACCTTTAATTTTAATCAAACTAACTTGGGTATTAATCCTCGTTACTTAATATTGGTGTACGATATTTCTTCGGTTGTACCTTGCGGCACCGATGTACTTGATGCATCAGTTGTTCCAGGATCATTAATAATCACCGGTTTAGGAGCCGGCGCTTACACTGCAATTGACAACAATCCTGTCGGGAACAGAACATTAACAGGTGGTGCAATGTTAACTCCAACTATATCAATCAACGCTTCTAGTACTTCCATTTGTTCCGGCACCAATGTTTTGTTTGCTAGTTCGGTTAGCAATGGTGGAACCAACCCTACTTACAAGTGGTATGTTAACGGAATTCAACAAGCTAGCACCAGTGGCGCTTTTTCTTCTTCAACATTTGTAAATGGCGATGTTGTTACCTGTCAATTAACTTCAAATTTAGCTTGTGCAAGTCCTTCTACAGCAACTTCAAACGCTGTGACTATCACAGTTGGGAGTGCCGCAGGTTCACCTTCTGTAAATATAGTTTCTAGTCATAGTGCTATTTGTCCGGGAACAGCTGTAACTTTTACTCCAACTGCAAGCAATGCAGGCGCTTCACCCACTTATAAGTGGTATGTTAATGGAGTATTAAAGTCCACTAATTCAGGAGCTTATACAAATAACACTTTGGCCAATAACGATGTAGTTTATTGTAATTTAACAGCTAGTTTGGTCTGTGTAAGCCAAAACTCAGTAAATTCAAATTCAATAACAACCACTGTTTATCCTTCATCTGTAACTCCAACCATTTCTATAGCAGCTAGTACCACTAGCAGTTGCTCCGGTGTTCCGGTAACATTTACTCCAACTTCAACTTATCTTGGACCAAGTGGATTTTACAAATGGTATGTTAACAATACACTGAAGTCAACAAATAGTGGAAATTTTGTTAGCAGTACTTTATCAAATCAAGATAAGGTAAAATGTGTAATGACTTCAAGCTTATCCTGCGCCAGTTTAACTACAAAAACTTCCAACATTATTACCATGACAATTGGTGGATCGGCCGTTACTCCTACTTTAAGTATAAGTGCAAGTAGTAGCAGCTTTTGCGCCGGGAGCACTGTAAGTTTTACTCCGGTATCAACAAATGGTGGCAGTAGCCCACAATATCAGTGGTTTGTAAATGCTTCGTTGGCTGCTACCAATTCGGGTATTTTTACTACTTCTACTTTGCAAAACAACGATGTAGTGTCATGTTCAATGACTTCGTCTTTAGCTTGTGTAACAGCAAGTACAGTAACTTCTAACCCAATAACAGTTACTGTTGCCGGAGTACTTGTATCACCAACTATTTCTATTAGCGCCAATGCTAGTTCAATATGTCAGGGACAAACGGTTATTTTTACACCTACAGTTAGTAATGCAGGCCCATCACCGGTGTATAAATGGTATGTTGATAATGTGTTAGTGGCGACCAATTCTGGTGCTTTTACAAGTTCTACTTTAACAAATAACAATTCAGTTACATGCAGCTTAACTAGCAGTCTTGCCTGCGTTACATCGGCTACAGTAGTTTCGAATCCTATAACAGTTGCAGTTAATGGGGCTTTGGCTACTCCGGAAGTTACTATCAGCGCTAGCAGTACAAGTATTTGTCAAGGCAATAGCGTAACATTTAGCCCTGTTGCATCAAATGGTGGTTCTAGTCCTAGCTTTAAATGGTATGTGAATGGAAGTTATAAAACAACCAATACCGGTGCTTACACCACTAGTAGTTTGAATAATAATGATGAAATTACTTGCAAATTAATATCTAATCAGTCATGTCTTACTACAACAACCGTTGAATCGGAAGGAATAACGGTGAATGTTGGACCAGCAGTTCAAGTAGCAACTCTTAGTGGACCAAGTACAATTATGTCGGGCAATACCGGATATTTTACTGCAAGTAGCAACAATGGTGGAGTTTCCCCGAAGTATCAATGGTATAAAAATGGTGTTATGGTGGGAAACAATACAGTTAATTACTTAAATGAAACTTTGGTAAACGGCGATGTTATTTATTGCAGGGTAACTTCTAGTAATACCTGTACAAGTCCGCAAATAGTAAACACCAATTCAATAACTGTAAACATTATACCTGCTGCCCGTAAAAGAGAATTGTGTATTCTTGATTTGAGTTTTCAAAATAAGGAATATACCAAAGCCAACCTTTATAGCTTAAAATACATGCTTGAAGTTGCTGGTATTCCCTATGTTGAAACTACTAGTGTGGTAGAGGCACAGAATTACAAAATGATTGTAGGAACCTCAACTGTTGAGAGTGGTGTCCTAATTTCTGACGAAAGAACTGTGATTAAAAATTTCATTAAAAGTGGTGGAGTGGTTTTATTTACCCGATTAAAAGAAAGTGATTTTTATACTTCGTTTGGAATTTCAGGCTATTCAAGTAAAACTACACGACACACGCTTACCTGGAATACCGCCGGAAATGATCCTTGCTTGAAATGGTTTAATGATACACTTGAAAAAACCATCTCATTGGGAAGTCTGCAGCTCAACAACGTTATTGATACACGCAGTTTTACACTAAATGGAGCAACTGCATTAGCTAATTACGATGATGGAACAGTTGCATTCACTAAAAACGCATACGGTACCGGCTTTGCGTATGCATTTGGTATTTCTTTTAAAGAAATAATTTTACGCAATCAGTTAAATAAAGACTTCGAAGCACAACGCGACTATACCAATGCTTTTGAACCAAGTACTGATGCTTTGTCCTTACTTTTAAGAGGTATTTATACTAATCACACCAACAAAGGTGTTTGGAAACATACCAGTCCTAAAAACAGTCGCTCTGCCTTAATTGTAACACACGATATTGATGCTGCAACCAGCATGGCCTTGATGAATACTTTTGCAAGCTATGAGCAGAGCATTGGTATGAAGGCAAATTATTTTATTACCACACATTATACTCAAGATTTAAATGTGAGTAATTTTTACGATCCATACTTTTCACAGATGAGTGCACTTTTAACCAAAGGGCATCATATCAGTAGTCATTCGGTGGGGCACTTTAATGATATGAGCGATACAACTGTGGTAACTTTAGGAGTACCCGGTAATACAAAATTCTCATACCAACCAAGCAATTTGGGTGGCGCAACAATTGGTGCTACCTTGTATGGTGAATTGGAGGTTTCTAAAAATTTACTCCAAAGCGATATAAATGCCAATGTTCGTGCATTTCGACCAGGATTTTTGTTGATACATCCGCAGCAAACTAAAACATTACTGAATCTTGGTTATGAGTTTAGTTCATCCAATACTGCCTGTGATGTGTTGAGCAATTTCCCTTTTTACTTGCATGAATATCAGGATTTTGATGCACCACTTACTAACTTATTAGAAATTCCGCTTACTAATTCGGATGTGGTTCGTGATTACGTTTTAGATTCATTGAATTATCCAACTTTGGTAAACACCTGGAAAAATGTGTACCTAAAAAATCATGCAAACCATGCTCCTACTACCTTATTGATACATCCTACTAAAAATTTTAAATTCTTAGCCGAACAAAGTTTTATTTCTCAATTACCGGGAGGGGTAGTGTATAAGACTATTGAAGGATTTGGAGATTACTGGAAAAAAAGAGCTTTAGTTAATTTTACTACCAGTATATCAGGTAGTACACTTACAATTACTATTGCAAATTCAAGCCTGCCTTTAGATAATGATTTTAGTATGATTGTAGACAATGGTCAAAGCCTTAGCACGATTGTGATTCAGGATCAAAGTGGAAATATTTTGAATTTTGATCGTGACAACTGGGACAATAACGCTAAAATTCTTTACAACAAAAATGCAAGTGTAAACTTAAAAACCAATGGATTTTTAGAAACTCCTGCGCTAGTAGAAACTAATACAACACTAAGTTCAGTTCAACCGAACCCATTTTCAGGGCTAACGGAAATTTCATTTTCGCTCGAAAACGAAGCTATAGTTAGTTTAGAAGTTTTTAACTTTATGGGACAAAAAGTTGCCACTTTATTAGATAATGTAACCTTGTCGGGCGAACAAACACAGTTGTTTAATGGCGATCAACTCAGTAATGGAGTTTATTTTTATCGCTTAACCATAAATGATAATTCAGAGGTTAAAAAGATTATTAAAAACAAATAAACAGCTTTTAACATTTAAAAGAAGTCCTTGAAATAAGCGTTTCAGGGATTTTTTTTTACTTTGTGCAACCAAATACCTATGCGAACTTTATTTATTATTGTTGCAACCACGTTGCTAAGCTCTTTTAGTCCTGCTCCTCCTTCCTTTCAAATTGCCTTGTTAAAATACAATGGAGGTGGCGATTGGTATGCTAATTTGGAAACCTCTTTACCGAACTTAATTAAATTTTGTAACGATAATCTCAAAACCAATATTCATCCTGAACAAGCTACTGTGGAAGTTGGGAGTAGCGAAATTTTTAATTATCCTTTTGTGCATTTAACCGGACATGGCAATGTTGTATTTTCACCGGCCGATGTCGAAAATCTTCGCAATTACCTTATTGGAGGAGGATTTTTACATATCAGTGATAATTATGGTATGGATAAATTTATTCGACCTCAAATGAAAAAGGTATTTCCCGAACTCGAATTTGTTGAGCTTCCATTTAACCATCCTATTTACCATCAAAAGTTTGATTTTAATAATGGTCCTCCCAAAATTCATGAACACGATGGCACTACTGCTCAGGGCTTTGGATTGGTCTACGAAGGTCGTTTAGTTTGTTTTTACGATTTTGAATGCGATTTAGGCGATGGTTGGGAAAATTATGAAGTCCACAAAGACTCTCAAGAAGCCCGTTCAAAAGCGCTAAAAATGGGCGCTAATTTGGTGCAGTATGCACTTACTAAATAAACGATAAAAATCTAATTATAGAACTTGCAGCAGATGGTATTTTCTAGTATTTACCGTTACAATATCTCCTTTTTTAGCAGCTGCTAAAGATTTTGCCAAAGGTGAATCTATTGATATAACAGTCACATTAGTAGATGAATAACTAATATTACCTAAAGCTATACTTATATAAATCCAACCCTCCTTACATTCAATCAAACTACCTTGTACAACTTGTTCAGAATGAAGCTCTGGATTTATCTGTTGAAACTGTTTTTTTTGAACTAATAATTCTCCCAGTTGTCTGCTTAGTTTTTCTTGTTCAAGATGCAACATGGCTCCTGCTGTTTCATGTTTGTCGCCAGCAGAACTTTTTGAATCATTTTGATTCGCGCTTTTTAAATCGTTAAGTGCACCTTCAATAAATTGAATTTTAGCTTGAAGTTTTTGAGAACATAGATTATATATTTCCTTTTTATTAATCACTGGAGGATAGTTTTGGTTCTTAAAAAAGCTATGCAATAATTTTTAAAAAATCAAAAATCATGCTCTATGGTAATCAGCTCGCCAATGAATTATAGCCATTTTAATTGCTTTGTTACTAAGCTTTTCTTTTAGGGCCTTATCAGCCAAGGCTACAAATTCATCATCTGAAGCAAAACGCAAAGCTATTATTTGTCCTATTTTCAAATCCTTCGATAACGGTTTACCGGTTAAAATAAAATACCTAAAATTTTCTTCCGCACGTATTGCCCTGTCTTGCACTTTGAGTGAAAATCCTCGAAACAAAAAGTAAGAAAGTAACATAAGTACTGTCAATAACATAATCACCAAAGCGCTAAGCAATTGTTCAGAATGGTTATACGCCTTACATAAATTAACTGATGCCATTATTAACAGCAACAACTGAGCTAACCAATAAACAACAAATAGCTTTGTTGGGGACTTTAAGGTACTGTGATTTTGAAAGTTTTGTAGTTGCATGATTATTATTTTGAAAAATTCCTTTAAAACTCAATTGATTCTAATTGCAATGATACTCAAATATACTTAGTAATCGCACTGCTGCGAGCTTCTATACTAATTTAAAGCATTGATTTAAATTTCATCAATAATTAAATCAAATTGCTACATTTGCAAGCCTTAAAAAAATAAGTATACACAGCATTGAATGGGTGTTTGAAACAAATTGTAAGGAGTGTATGAACAGTAATTTTTACATAATTGCCAGGCTAAAATGAGTTCGGAAACGATTATTAAAATTGAAGAACTTTGCAAAACTCACAAAGGTGCCGGCGAAGCAGCAATAAACAACATTACACTTGCTATAAATCGTAACGAGGTTTTTGGCTTGCTTGGACCAAATGGTGCCGGAAAAACCACCACCATTTCTATTTTGTGTGGCTTATATTCAGCTAGTTCTGGTAAGGTTAGTATTGATAACCTTAATTACCAGCAACATACTGAGCAAATCAAAAAAATTATAGGTGTTGTTCCTCAGGATATTGCCTTGTATCCAAGTTTAACTGCAAAAGAAAATCTCCGTTTTTTCGGCAATATGTACGGTATTACTGGTGCTGATTTGGAAAAACGCATGGATCAGTTTTTAGAGAATTTTGAATTAGCCGAACATGCCAATAAGCGCATCATTAAAATGTCGGGGGGAATGAAACGCCGCGTTAACTTGATTGCCGGGATTTTACATCAACCAAAAATTTTATTTTTAGATGAACCAACTGTTGGTATTGATGTGCATTCACGCAGCTTAATTATTCAGCATTTAAAAAAAATTAATCAAGCCGGAACCACTATTATCTACACTTCCCATCATATGGAAGAAGCCGAAAATTTCTGTTCGCAAGTAGCCATTATCGATCGGGGAAAAATAATAGCCAAAGGCAGTCCAAAAGAATTAGTTGCGAGCAATCCAAAATTTAGAAAAATGGAGGATGTGTTTTTAAATTTAACCGATGTTCCGCTCTCCTATTAACGAATGAAAAAAATACTTGCCAGCATTACCAAGGAATTCTTAATACTTGTCCGCGACCGAGCCGGATTAGGAATTCTATTTTTAATGCCCATGATTTTGGTGTTTATCATGACCTTCATACAAGATGCTGCACTTAAATCTATTAACGAGTCGGGTGTACCTATATTATTTGTTGATGAAGACCAAGATACATTAGGCTCCTATTTGGAAGCAGGCATTGCCAAGACCGAATTTTTTAAACTCGAAAAAAACATTGAAGGTAAACCGGCAACACTTGTTACTGCTCAAAAAGCAGTTGCAGAAGGAAAGTTTATGATGGGGATAATAATACCTAAAGGTGCTACCCATGCGCTTCGAAATAATGTAAAAGAAATGATAGCTTCGGTACTTGCCGATTCTACCGAAAAGCCGGCTAACGATCATCTTGATAAGGTTCAGGATTCCTTAAACATCATTATTTTTATTGACCCAGTAACCAAAAAGTCGTTTATTAGCAGCATTACTGCATCGCTTCGTGAATTTATTTCAAAAGTAAAATCGCAAATTATATTTAAAACTTTTAAAGATGAATTAGCTCAATTTATGCCGGTAAATAGCAACAATTCTTTTAAAGATACAGAAGTAGTAGGCTACCAAGAAATTTATGCGCGTCAAACTGAAAATAAAATTTTTCCAAATTCGGTACAACACAATGTGCCTGCTTGGATAGTATTTGCAATGTTTTTTATTGTTATTCCATTATCAGGAAGCATCATTATGGAACGAGGCGAAGGCGCTTCTATTCGTATTAAAACACTACCCGGCAATTACCTGAATTTCTTAGCCGGAAAAATTATAGTATACCTTGTTGTTTGCTTAATTCAGTTTTTACTAATGTTAAGCGTAGGACTTTACATTTTACCGCAAATGGGATTACCGGTATTACAAATGGGTTCAAGCCCTATATCCATTATTGTTATTACTTTTTGCAGTGCGCTTGCTGCCATTGGATTTGGTGTAATGGTTGGAACTATTGCAACTACCCATCAACAAGCTTCTATTTCAGGTTCGGTTTCGGTACTTATTTTAGCAGCAATTGGTGGAATATGGGTGCCGGTTGCCTTGATGCCGGATGTGATGAAAACCATCAGTTTGATTTCGCCTTTAAACTGGGGACTTAGTGCATTTCACGAACTTTTTTTACGGAATGGCAATTTGATGAGCATTTTGAATAATGCAATACGTTTATTGGCGTTCTTTTGCTTAACAATGGGTGTGGCTTATTTCGTTGATAAAATGAGGAGGAATTAACATGCAAAACAAACCTGAAATTGACGACATTGCCCAAGCACTCAAGGGTTTTGTGTCAGGTACTATAGTTGACCCTAGTATCGACCTTGATACCCATACAGTTTTAGCTACTCTTGGAATTGATTCGTTTTCATTAATTGAAATTGTGCTTTTTATTGAGCGACAATACGGTGTGGTCTTAGCTGACGAATCATTAACCCCTGAAAATTTAAAAAGCATAAATAGCATTGCTGCTTGCACCTATAAACAACTAACAGATTGAGTTGAATGTCGGTTACTCTTGCTCAACAAAGTCCATTAAGTGGAACCGATTATTTTCAATTGGTGCTCGACAAACATTATCGCGCATACGGAACACTGGGCAATGTATCACGCATAGTTATTGAACTTAAGGCAAAACTCGAAATAACAGAACTTCAGCAACGTGTAAATGCACTCAAAATTTTTAATTGGATGCATCGCCTAAAATTGGTGCGCAGTTCGGCATGGACAATACCCTATTGGAAATCAATTTCAAAAAACGAGCTGATTTCAATTCATGAACATTTTTGTGAAGAAATACCTGAATCAGTGCTTGGTCGGGATATTCAGCCCGATTCCGGGAGTTTGTTTTATTTCGATTTAGTTCAAACAGCCAATTCAAAAAGTATCTTGATTTTTTCAGTGCACCATGCACTCATGGATAGTAAAGGTGTAAAATTACTTACGCAGTTATTAGCAAACACTGAAAAAGATGAGGATAGCATAAACTATTTTCCGGATGAAAATAAAGGTGATTATTCGCTCTACTATAAATTAAAAAAATCCTTTGAAGCGAAGCATTTTGTAGAGTCGTTTAATTTTAAAAAAATGGCAACCTTGCTTCGTTCCATACCCAAAATGAAGCATCAAGCGAGCTATCATTTTATTGAATTTTCGCCAAATGAGGCAAGTATAATAGATAAAAACAGCAAAATAAACGGATCTGTTTTCGGAAATAGTTTGTTTTACCTGAGCTGCATTTCAAGAGCTATTAATAGTATACTTGAAAAACGTGGAAAAGGAGTTGGAGATTTTTGGATTCCTGTGCCTCAAAATCAGCGGCGACGAGGTGGTGATGGAAATTTATTGAGCAATCAAATTTCGTTTATGTTTTTTCGCCTTGACCAAAATAAATTAGGCTCCATTAAAGCCTGTACTGCTGATTTAAGCAATCAAATGAAGCAACAAATAGCTTCCTCTTTTCCTCAAACTTATTCCATAATGATGGAATTATTTAGAAGGGTTCCTTTACCATTTTATTCATTTCTAATTAAAAACGCTTCCAAAGGCGCAACTGCCAGTTATTCATTTTCTGATATTGGAGAATCCTGGGAAGGTGCTGATACGTTCATGCAAATTCCCATTCAACATGTTTCACATCTACCTGCAAACCCCTATATTCCTGGATTTACAGTAGTTGTAAGCAAATATAAAGGTGCTCTAAAATTCACACTTGCTTACATTGACGAAGCCATTACCACATCTGAAGTTCTTCTTTTTGAACAATTTTTACGAAACGATTTACTTCAAATCTCCTCCAAATAATATTTCTGTTCGCTTGAATTGAAGTATATTTACCCATCAAAATTTGAGCTACTTGGCAAAAATTATCACAAGTGATGTATTGGTTATTGGAGGCGGTGCCGCTGGAATTGCCGCTGCTTGCGCTGCTGCAAGTGCAGGATTAAAAGTTGCACTAATTGAACGTCATTCGTATTTAGGTGGTAAAGCAACAGCTGCAGTTGTAGGTACTTTATGCGGGTTGTACTTGCGTAAAAAAAATACAAATGCTGAATATGTTTGTAATGGATTTTCAAAAAGTGTTGCTCAACAGTTGCAAGTTCTCAGCAATACATTTCCTCAAAGCAATGCAGACGGATTGCACTTTTTACCTTACCATCCTTTTAAATTTAAAATTTTGGCCGATCGTCTATTACAAGACGCAGGTGTTGAACTGTTTCTGCATAGTACGCTAACATCTTGTAAACATGCTGCGACTGGAATTGAATCGGTTTCTGTGTTGGTATTTGACGAAGAAATTACATTTGTTTCAAAACAGTATATCGATTGTTCAGGTGACGCACTATTAGCAGATAAAGCGGGTATTAAAATGTGTGCAGAAGATACGTATCAAGCAGCTGCTCATGTTTTTGAAGTACACAATATTTCTGCTGCTACCGAGCATGCTTTAGGCTTTATTATGCTTCGCGAAATATCCAAAGCAATAGAACAAGGAAAACTCTCTTCTTCGTTTCAACGTACTTCAATTGTTCCCGGTTCGATGCAACAAAATAAAGTACTTATAAAAGTTGGACTTCCTTTGCCTATCTCACTTAGCTTGAATTCAGTTACACAAATTGAAGTAGAAGCCAGGAAATTGGTGAACGAACTTTTTGATTTTTTACATAGCTCTGTATCTGCTTTTACATCTGCAATTTTAGGTGAAGTAGCTGCCGAAAGTGGTATCAGAACCGGAAAGCGCCCAATTGGCAACTATGTTTTAAATGAACAGGATGTACTCTCTTGTCGTAAATTCAAAACCGGAATAGCTAATGGCTCTTGGCCGGTAGAATTTTGGGAGCCTACAAAAAAGGTACACATGAGTTATTTTGCAGAAGGCGATTATTATCAAATTCCAGCCGAATGCCTAAGCGCAAATAAGGTAAGTAACCTGTATTTTGCCGGTAGAATAATTTCGGCCGATAGCACAGCTATCGCTAGCGCTAGAGTAATTGGCACTTGTTTACAAACAGGATACGCAGCAGGAAAACTTGCTGCTGCAAAAATTCAAAATACTCCAATTGAACTGGCTATTGAGCAAATCAGATTGGATCAATTAGTTTAAGAAAGTAGCATGAACGTTTATTCTTTGCTCGAACAAGCAGCTCAAAAATGGCCAACAAATTTCGCCATACATGAAGACTCAGGTTCTATTACTTTTTCCGAATTATTGGAACAAACAGAAGTTTTACGAAATAAATTCGCAAACCTAAAAATAGAAAAGGGAATCGGAATTGGCATAATGGTGCAAAACAGCAGTATGTTTATTCGCTGCTTATTTGCTGGTATTGGATGCAATGCAGTGGTGATGCCTATTTCTCATCAATTAAAAAAAGCTGAACTCGATCAACTTATAAAAGAAGCAGGCTTGCATGTAATTATTGATGATTATAGTGGAATAGCACCCGATACTGTTTTGCAAGAAATTATTTCAACTGTAAGTGGAAACTTGCGTGTAGGTTTCACAAGTATATCTCAAGAACAAAGTATTGCTCCTCATATTGCTGATGCTGCCTTTATTCGTTTTACATCCGGAACAACCGGTAAATCAAAAGGAGTTATCATTTCTCATAAAGCCGTTTGGGAACGTGTTGAAGCTGCGAACGCTGCGCTGCAATTAGGTCCTAGTGATGCTGTAATTTGGGTATTACCAATGGCTTTCCATTTTTTAGTATCCATAGTACTTTATATTAGGTATGGAGCTGCCATCATCATTTGTAAAGACTTTTTAGCAAACACTATTCTAGATGCAGGAGAACGTTATAAGGGAACATTGTTGTATGCTTCGCCCATGCACATTCGTTTACTTGCTAGCGATAAAACCGAGCGTAAATTTACTTGCCTAAAACACGTAATATCAACTTCTACAGCTATAAGCAGTAGCTTTTGTGAAGCGTTTAAAAAGCGCTTTTCAATTGATGTGAGTCAAGCTTACGGAATTATTGAAATTGGATTACCTATAATCAATCTTCAAAAATCTGCCCTCCATCCGGATGCGGTTGGACATGCCTTACCAGCCTACAGTGTTGAAATCTTATCGACTAATTTCGAAGTTTTACCGGCCAATACTCTTGGTAAATTAGCTATTAAAGGTCCTGGTATGTTTGACGGATACCTAAGCCCTCCGCAACTTAAAGCCGATATTGTAAAAAATGGTTGGTTTTTAACAGGTGACTTAGCCATTAAAAATGAAGAAGGATTAATTACTGTAAAAGGTCGTGAGAAATCAATGATTAATGTATCGGGAAATAAAGTATTTCCTGAAGAAGTTGAACAGGTACTTAATCTGCATCCCGCCATTGCTGATTGCAAGGTATTTGGAATTGAACATGCTTTATTAGGAGAAACCGTAAAAGCAATGGTAGTTTTACACCAACCTGAATCTATTGGAGTTGATGAATTAGCTGACTTTTGCAGAAGTCGCTTATCAACCTATAAAGTACCTCAGTTTATAGAATTTACAACACAGCTCGAAATGACAGGCAGTGGTAAAATAAAGCGAAGTTCTTAAATTGAAAATTATTCAACAACTACTTTACTAGTTTGCAATACACGTTTACGCTCGTCCAAAACTTGCAAAAAGTAAATTCCTTTACCTGCAGTGATACTTAAAGTTTTACTTGTAAAATCAAGTGGTTCACATAAAACAACTTCTCCAAGCGCATTAATTACTTGAATAGTATTGCTTGCAGAAAAAAGTGACTGATCTGTATTCACTAAAATAGTTCCGTTTGAAGGATTCGGTTGTATGTTTACCAGATTAGTTGTTTCCAATTTAGAAACACTGTTTGGTCCACTGCCATTGTACAATGCAGTAATTTCAGCTTGATTAAGCGCTCTACTCCATACACCAATATCGTCGAGTTTGCCATTATGATACCCGCTAAAACTTGGCGCTGGCAATTGTGTTGTTCCCGGTTTTACACCAATATTGGTATATTGAAAGGATGTTTTTAAAGTTCCATTATAACTTACCGGAGTTCCTACTTCTACTCCATCCTGATACAAATGCATGAAAGTACCATCTAAAGTAAAAGCAACATGGTGCCAAGTGTTTAAAGTAATAGTCGCAGGCGCTAAAGCATTTAAAGTTGTTCCGGTTGATTGGGTAATTTGTAGATGAAGTTTTTGAGATAGTCCGCTTAAGCCAAAATGAAAAGCTCCGGTTGTAACGCTTCCCCAGTTTTTAATTATGCTCGACCAATCGGCATTAACATTAAAATATACCCAAGCCGAAACCGTCATTTTTCCGGCAGAAAAAGAATTCGCAAAATTGGTTGGTACGGCAATGTAGCTGCTACTTCCATTAAAACTATATGCATTGTTGGCAATACCACTATGTCCGGCAGTTAAAGTTGCACCATTTACTGTTCCATTATTCAAATTCCCACTACTATCAGCGGCATTGCCATTGAATGGCCACCATGCTACTAGTCCGGTACTAGGCACATACGATGGCAGTTGCGCATAGATATAAGTTGATAAGGTAAGAACGAAGGAAAGGGTTAAGATTTTTTTCATATTTATTTAATTGATAAAACAATATTAATTCAAATATATATGCAAGCCTAGAAGAAACAAAAAAATTTCTCGAATTAGGAGTCTCTTCTAACTACAATTAAGAGGATATTTTGATCGAAAAATAAACAGTTAAAATCCGCTTCATCAGCTAAAATAAGCATTCAATTAATATCCATTAATATTAACCAAATTCAATTTGTTCATAGCCAATAAGGTTTATACAACAAAAGCAGCTAGAAAAAAATTTTATTCTAACTTTGTTAAGCGCATTCCTAAAATTATTAATTAAGTTAAATTCGATTTAACTAAAAATCAAAACACTATGATGAAAGAACAGTATTTTAAATGGCACAATAAACACATCAACCAAGACATGGAGATGTTGGTTTTTGGCGAAAAAGGCTATCCTGTGATTATTTATCCAACCTCCATGGGTAGCTACACCCAAAACAAAGACTTCAATCTTATTGAGGCCGTTGAATGGTTTGTAAACAGTGGCTTAATTAAAGTTTATACCCCATCGAGTATTGATAACGATAGTTGGTATGATAAGAAAATTCATCCTCGTCAGCGAGTACTCAATCATATGAATTATGAAAAAGCCATACTTGAAGATGTTGTTCATCGCGCTATGCAGGAAACCGGTTCAGCTAAAGTGGCCATGGCCGGTTGTAGTTTTGGTGCTTACCATGCTACCAACTTTTCGTTTAGGCATCCCGAACTAGTTGGCTACTTAATTAACATGGGTGGTGCTTTCGACATTAAAATGCAATTGGATGGATATTATGACGATAATTGTTATTACAACAATCCACCCGATTTTTTACCCGGACTCGAAAATCCTTACTTGTATGAAATGGGAATTGTATTTGGCACTGGTGAACATGATTCGTGCTTAGATAAAAATCAACGTATGAGTGCTATTTTGCGCGAAAAAGGAATACCGCATTGGCTTGATGTTCGCCCCGGTGCAAATCATGATTGGCCCGTTTGGAGAGAAATGCTGCCAACCTATATTTCGCAACTTAATTTAGGAAAATAAGCTACTTTAGCAGTAAATTGCACAACAATAAAAACTCCGAAACCATTCGGATAAAATAACCAACCAAAAATTAAACACATGAAAAAAATAGGAATATTACACGGACAAGAGCGCACATTTCCTGAAGCATTTGTGGCCAGAGTAAATCAAAAAAATGTTCCCGGAATTGTAGCCGAACCGGTAATGATTGATAAGGTAATGCAAGGTGAAGCTACCGACTATGCAGTAATTATAGATCGCATTTCTCAAGATGTTCCCTTTTACCGTGCCTTTCTTAAAAACGCAGCTATATGCGGAACAGCTGTTATTAATAATCCCTTTTGGTGGAGTGCCGACGAAAAATTTTTCAACAATGCACTAGCAGTAAAATTAGGTGTTCCGGTTCCTAAAACTGTGCTTTTACCATCTAACCAATTGCCAACAAATACTACGGGCGCTTCTATGAGTAATTTAAAAATGCCTTTGGATTGGAATAGCATTTTTAATTATACCGGATTTCCGGTGTACATGAAACCACACGATGGTGGAGGTTGGAAAAGTGTTTATCAACTCGATAATTCAGAAAATTTTTTCAAAGCACACAACGAAACTGAACAGTTGGTTATGATGTTGCAAGAAGAAATTAAATTTCAGGAATATTTTAGAGTATACTGTATTGGTGGGCGTGATGTAAAGATAATGCAATACGAACCACGAAACCCGCACCATTTACGCTATGTAATTGATGGCCCACCGGTTTCTCAAGCTTTATTAGATAAAGTTCACCATTATACCTTGGTGTTATGCCAAGCATTAGGATACGATTTTAATACGGTTGAATTTGCTGTACGCGATGGTATTCCTTATGCCATTGATTTTTGTAATCCAGCACCCGATGCAGATGTGCATTCAGTAGGTCAAGAAAATTTTGAATGGGTTGTTGAAGCTGCTGCAAACATGGCTATTCGTCGTGCAATGGAGCACAAACCCGGACAGGATAATTTAACCTGGGGTACTTATTTAAAAAATAGCGTAAAAAACGGAAGTCTTAAAGATTTGGCTGCTGCTGCCAATAAACCGGTTTTTGCATAATCAGCTCTAATTTGCTTTTAAAGTGAAAGTGGCAATCTAATACGATTGCCACTTTTTTTATCTAGTAATAACTATAGCTACAGAACATGAATAATTTTTTACTTAAAATTCAGATAATTCATCTAACTAAATTCAACCTGCAAATTTGAAATAAACTATTCCCAAAATAGTAAGTTTATTTAGTATTGCATGGCGAGCTAATTTTATTTATGGAGAAGTTTTAATCTCAGTTCGCTTATTTCATTATCCAGTATCTTTCTGTGAATACTAGTATTAACATCGCTTGAACGATTTTTTTGAGTTATTGAATTTTAGTTTTAAACACCACATCTATATCGGTATCTCCTATAGTGCAAGAACCATTTTTTATACCCGGTTGATGACGCAATTCAATTTGCATTGTGCCTAAACCAGTTGCTGTTGTTCTCCATTTTGATTGCAATCCGATTGCCAATGAATTAGCATCTAAATCGGTTTTTACTACAGTTGCACTCGCACCAGTAGGCGAAAAGCAAATTAAATGATCAACACCTTCTTCTACTACTTCATTCGAAATTGTATCTGCAGGCGACACGGTTTCGTTTAAGAGTAGAATTGAAGTTAACCAAGTTTTATTTGGAGCTAATTTTATAGTATCAAAAATATCAACCCCCAATCCCCCATCTCCGTCAGGGTCGCGAAAGGTTGCATAACTAATTGTTGAAGTGTTTGATGAATCAACAAATTTTAATTTCATAGTTGTAATAACTTCAGCTTCATTTTTCACAGGTTGTGGTACAGTAACTTGATCCTTGTCTTTTTTACATCCTGTAAAACTTGTTATAACTGCAACTGCTGTTAGCACTATAGTCTTCATACTTTTTTTTATGATTAATTGATTTTTCATTTGAATGTTATTTTTAATTGTTTCTTGTAATTATTAGTTCGCAGATTAATTTGTTTAAATTTTTAAGACTGTAATTCCATCTTAAACTATTTATGTGCTTGAATGCTAAACGGAATCTTTATCCGTAAAGCAAAATTTCTTCCCATCGCATCCGTAAAATATCTGAACCTATCTAAATAATCTCTGTACGATTTATCCAATAAGTTAAATACACTTATACCTAATTCAACGGGCTGTTTGTTTAGCAAAATATTACATGAAGCATGAAGGTTCACAGTATAATAAGCATCCGGAGGTAATGCAAAATCACTGTTAGCAGGCACACGCCATTGTTTAGTCACATATAAAATGGAAGCAGATACATAGGCAGAATTTACTTTTCTAACTTGTTTTAGTCGATAGGTGAATTCTGTTTCATATCTGTCAGCAGGCATCATAATGAGCCATTCATTTTCGGTTTTGTTCCACGCTCGCAGCAGAGAAGCTTTTTGACTGAGTTCGATTGATTGAGCGAGTTTGAAATTTAAATAGATATCACAGCCTTTTAATGTTGCATTGGTTTGTTTGTAATAAAAAGCTGGAAAAGCACCATGAATAGTGAGTATTGGAGTTGATGCCGGTTGCCTATAAATAAAATTATCAATGAAGTGAATAAATGGAGATACTTCAATGTTTAATCGCTTTATAGGTGTATAACGTGCTGTTAAAATTGCATTGTTGGTTTTTTCTGAACGAAGTGTATTGTCTCCAAACTCCAGTGCCGCAGCACCGTGATGCAATCCGTTACTGTATAGTTCATTTACTGAAGGTGCTCTCCAAGCAGTTCCAATATTCAACGAAATAGATAAAGCAGAATCGTTTTTAAATATAAAACCCAAATTCCCGGTGAGGTTTTCAAACTTATGTATCGGGCTAATTAACTCATAATTCCCGTTTCCTACATATTCATACTTGTAAATTTGCAACCTTTTATAATCATAGCGAACACCACCTTCAATTTCAAATTTATTTTTCTTCCAGCGTTCAATCATAAAAACACCTGCACCATAATTGTAGAAATTTGGAATAAGTGCCCTGCCTTCATAAGTGTTTCCTTGGCTAATACCGCTTATTCCAATACTGCCGGTAAACTTATTTATTCGATTGTGTTCCCAATTAATTTCACCTGTATGCGTTGTTATTTCAAATTTAAGATCAGGTTTATTGAGGGCTTTCAAAGAATCATTTAAGGGTGAATGTTTGTCGTATTCGTAACGCAAATTATACTGCCTCGCATAAATGAAAGAAAGTTTCCCCTTTTCACCGGTTCTAATAAATGACTTAATTTTTAAAAGCTCATGTTCAATGTGCTGATAAGGTCTGCCAATGGCATAAGTAAAACTACCCGTTTCGAGCGGTACCGCAGAATTGAAGGCTCTATTTAAGTCAGAAAGATTACCGATGTGTGATGCACTGAAAATACCAATGGTTGTATTAAACTGGCTGTAAAATACTTCAGCTCCATACTTCTTTTTATTCCATCCTAAAGCATATGAAAAATTATATTCCTTCAAACCTGTGTTTACCAAAACATAATTAGGAGTTGAAATATTCCCTCCTTGTTTTAAGGTTCCTTGAACTCGCCATGAAAGCGGATTGAGCTTCTTAAAATTTCCTTCTAAATAGGCAGAAGCTGTTCCTGATTTACCATTGCTCATCCCAACCAAATTTACTTCGCCGCCAATACCTGCCGAATCCCTTAAAGGCTTTGGTTCAACTAATACTACGCCGGCAATTGCATCCGAACCATATCGAATACTGTTAGCGCCTTTTATTACAGCTATTTTGGTAGCAATAAACGGATCAACTTCGGGAGCATGTTCAACTCCCCATTGCTGTCCTTCCTGACGAATTCCATTATTCAAAATAAGTATACGGTTACTGTGCATACCATGTATTACAGGCTTTGAAACTGAATTTCCTGTATTAAGCGTATTAACTCCGGTTACACTTTTTAATGCATCGCCTAAGGATTGTCCCTTTGCCTGATTAAGCTTTTCTTCAGAAATATCTGTTTTGCTTTGTGTTGTTTGATCAACCGCTTTTATTGCTGATATCTCAACATATTTCAATAATTCTGAATGGTGCTCAGTATAAAAATTCTTTCTAGTTATTCCTTTAATCAGCATTTTCTCAGTAATGGTTTCGCAACCAATATGAGATATACGTAATGTATAAAATCCGTCACAGATATCCGGAATTTTGTAATAGCCATTACTATCGCTTACAGCGCCACGCTTTAATTCAACAATATAAACGTTAGCTAGATCAAGTATACTTTTATCATGTTCATCAATAACTTTCCCCATCAAAGCACCTTTACATGAGTCAGCTTGTGCCATTAATTTAAAATTAACGACATACATAAATAGTATGGATAACCAAAAGAGCTTTTTGTTCAGCATTTTTTAAAAGATAAATGATATCAGAATCATAACACGCATCTAAATGCTTGAACCTTTCAGATGCATTTAGATTATGTAAAAAGCGTGTAGATAAAAACTAGCTCATGCACTAATTTGAATTGTGCATGAACAGTAAAAATGAAAGAAAAATATCAGGAAATAGAAGGTGGGCCTCTTAATGAAAAGTTGAATTTGAGCTGTTCAAATGAACCAGTCTGGTAAAAATTAATTTTACCGGAAGTAAGCACCAAATCTGCTTTTAACAGATTTTCACTCTCAGGAGAGTCGCTGGTTAATTTAACGAAATCGCAATAAGAACAATGGTGTTCAGGGGTACAGAAATGTGTTTCAGTATTGGTGCAATGTTTATCATCGCGATGTTCAAAAGCATGTATCTGTTCTGCCACGAATGGTAACAGAAATACAACCAGTGTAAAAATGGATAAGCTATTTTTTAACTTTAAAAACATCGCTGCAAAAGTAATGATATTTTCACAAAATACCCAGCTTTAATAGTAAGCACTTTAAGTGCACCTAGAATTTAAATAAATATTGACTTTAATGATTGAGTGCGCATTAAAAACAAAATCCTATACTATTTTCCCAATAATCTGCTTGACCTAAATTTGCTTTTACATAGGACCCAATGTATAACTGGTTACTAAATTTTGAATAGGTATTTTTTAAATAATATTGAAATCCAAACTTTGTAGTAAAGAGCGATTTTAAATGTTGTTTAAAAGTGATTGTTCGTTGTTGTGAAAGCAATTCACGATATAGGGGGTTATGCATAAACACTCCGCCTTGAAGCACAAAACTTAAATGTTTCCAAAGGTATTCATGACCCAGAAAAAATAGTGAAGTAGTGCTCTTCAATTTTTGCTGAGATGAAAATACTTCATTCGATACTATGTAATCATAAGCTCCTGTATTAAAGTTTCCTTCTACTCCAATCTGAAATATTCCTTTGGCACTATAGCGTTTACTTGCAAAAACCGAAGCCAAATAAATGGGATATTTTGGTCCATTACTAGGTCCAAAGGTTCCTCCACGCTCATTTATTCCCATGCCTATTTTTAAATTCAACTTAAATTTTTTAGTATAGTTGATGGCTTCTTGCTTTCAAAATTGCTTTGCTTTTTAGTCGGATAATAACTAATCCCCAATCGAAAACTCAATGAGTTTAATCCAAGATTTGGTAATTGATAATGTGCATTGCTAAAATGATAATATGCTCCTCCGGCTTGCAAATTAATATATTCGGAAAGCTGATAGCTAGCTCCTAGTACTAATGATGCTACAGCCGTGACAGTAGATCCAATAACAATATTTGAAGAATTGTTTTGAAGATTGTAAGGCCTATTAAAATAAGCAAATCCGAATCCTATTTTTTTCTGAAAAATTAACCTACTTGAACTTTTCTTTTCAAAATTCAAACTAGGAAAAATTGCGAAAACATCTCCCAGTACTTCCTTGTTTCCAAGCGTTCCATAAATTACATTTAAAGCACTCTCCGGAAAATTGTATTCCTGGTGCCAACGTTCATTTCCAATGCATTGTCGAGCAACTGAAAGCTCGCTAATAAAAAGCGATTTTACTTTTGGAAATGTTGGTTGATTGGCAATTGCTTTACCCACATTCTGTGCAAACTGATAATGCAATGGAGCACGTTTAATAAGTGTATCGGAAGCTTTTGCGCTGAAAATAAAATTTGTCAAAAAGCAGCC